>JACCDV010441660.1_pt1 | contig 22762 bp, 26 predicted proteins | sample 7446131 | NCBI WGS metagenome assembly JACCDV01 (sample SAMN15323448, study PRJNA562643) | freshwater metagenome | isolation source: river surface water | place: USA:Blue River Watershed | collected 2017-08-17
CGCAATCCAGTCTTTGCAGCAGCCGCAATTGGGGTCTTTCCAGACCTGCAAAGTTGCCGGTGCGGCGTAAGCGGTCATGCTCAAAGGGGCCAGTGCCAGCACGGCGATACCCGCGATGCAGGCGCGCGCATCGAAAGTCCGCAAGATTTGAATGTTGTTTATTCGATGAAGCAACGACTCGACGATGCAGCCATTTACTACCCACAGAATTTGGATGAATTTAGAGCTGCTAGGTTTAAGCTGTTAAAGGAGGATGTTGGCGGTGGAGGTGCACAACATAAATCTCTTTTTGCAGCAACCCAAGAATCAACAGACCTGTTCAACAACAGACTGAGAGATTTGCGGGCGGGCGTGACTGATGTAGAGAGCGCCTACCAAAGGGCTCATGGTGTTGGTGACAAGGCTGGCATGAAGGCTGCAGATCATCGGCGCGAAGAGCTGTCAGAGCAAATTGGCAAGCTGATGGAATTTAAGGCAGGCTTGAGTCGTTTTGTTCGGACTTATTCATATATTGCACAGTTAATTGATCTTGGCGACCCTGAGTTGGAAAACTATTCGGCCTTTGTGAAGCTTCTTTCAAAGCGCTTGGATGGTGTGTCCCCTGAAGCAGTTGATTTGAGTGATGTGGTCTTGGGTTCTTTTGATATTCAGACGCGCAACATCGATGGTGGTGATGACGATGATGGTGAAACTCCTATATTGAAGCCAGTTGGACCAGGAGGCTCCTCCAAGCCGGGAGATATTCCTGTTTACCTTCAGGAGCTGATTCAGCGGCTGAACAATTTATTTGGCGATGTGGCGCCCATTGCCGATAAGGCTACCTTTGCAAACCAGATTGCTGATATTGCTCGTAGCAATACAACGGTGATGGCTCAAGTTCAGGGTTCGCAAAAAGAATTGGCTATGAAAGGAAACTTGCCTGGCGAGGTTGATCGTGCGGTTGTGCGCGCGATGGCTTCGCATAATGCCTTGGCTACCTTGCTCTTGAAGGCCGACCCTCAGTCAAGAGTTGCATTCACAGATCTTATTTACGACCTCTTGAAGCATGACAGAAGAGTCGATCTGTCGGGTATCTCGGTCTAGTCGCATTGTCGAGATAAAACCTCTACGCAAAATGGAAAGGGCCGTAGGCCCTTTTCTCAACCAAGCAGGGTTGAAAACTTCGTTTCGACGTGCTCTTTAATTTCTTTGAAGATGGCTTCTTCGCTGCCGTCCCCATCGAGCGCGCAAAGTTTGGCGTGCTCAGCCAGCAAAACCTCAATGACTTTGTTTGCCTGAACCACAAGACGATGGCCACTCGGCGTGATGGCCAAAAGCGATGGAAATTCATCGTCCTGCCACTCTTGGTGCCCAGGGGGCAAAGTAAAAATTTGCCCCGATTTAATTAACAAAATGCCTGCTTCGCCAGAAAGCATTGCCCCATGCACGGGGGCTGCTCCTTGAAGGCGGGACAAATACTCGACGAGATGGTTCTTCATGTTGGCGTTCACTTTCTTGAATCAGCGAATGGCGCGAATTTTTCGGTTCCCGCTGTCTGAAACATAGATGGCTCCATCGTTTCCTACGGCAATGCCGGTCAATGGGAATGCAAACTTTGCAGTTGCTGCAGAGCCGTCAGTTGATCCCGAGGTTGATGTGCCAGCGATTTGAGCTGTGATGTAGGGTGATGCAAAACTAACTTGCACGGAGTTTTCCAAGAACTTGAAGGTCTTAGCGCGCAGCGAGTCAGTGAAATAAACGTCGCCACTGGATGAGCTTGTCAGTCCCCCCACAAATGTCGGTGCTGAGAACGTGTAGCCAGTCACTCGCGTACCGTCCCATCGAAAGATCCCGTTAGAGCCAGCGTAGTAAAGACCCGAGCTGGTGGAGGCAACGAATTTGGGGTTGTTTGCCGCTGTATATGCTGCTGTGTTGAACGCGGAAAGGTCGAGCGTTGACACTGTTCCAGCCGTCATGTTGATCTCGCGAATCGCATCATTGCTTGTGTCGGCCACGTACATCGTGCCATCTGCGCTGATGCTCAGGCCTGTGGGTGAATTAAACCTTGCGGCGCTCAGTGAACCATCGGCAGATCCCGCCGTGCTGCTGCCTGCGTAGGTGCTTTTTTCCCCTGTGGGTGTGATTTTGAAGATGGTGTTTTGATCGGTCACATAAAGGTTCCCGCTTGCATCCAGTGCAAGTCCACCTGGAGCCGTAAAGCCACTGGCTAGTACAGCTGCTGTGCCAGATGACTGGTTGACTTTCAGGATTTGCGTGCCGTCGGCTGCATAAAGGTTTCCTGACTTGTCGGACGCAAGTGCCGTTGGAGCTGTCGCGAATGTTGTGCCAGAGAGGGTCAAGCTACTGACGGTCAGCGCGCTTTGCAAGACTTGTGAAACCTCTTGTTGAATGCGCTTGAAAGTGGCACCTGGGTTCGCATAGCCAAACTTTGCTGGGCTTTCTGCCAGCGTCAAAAACGCGTCTAAGTTTGTCTGTGTTGGGTTGGTGTTCAGGTTTGAGGATTGGAGAAGCGCAACGGTCGCGCGTGCTGCGTTCTGAACAGCCGTGTTGTTGGCTCCGATGAAGTCTTGAGTTGGGTCGAATTGCGCGCCTGTGGCCATGAGCTTGTCGGCGACCGCTTGTGCAGCTTGCGCGTAAGTCATGCCAGGAGTGAATTTGATCTTGTAGAGCGCAAGAGTTGAAAACGGCGAGATGACCAAGGCATTGTTGGCTGGGGCTGCAAGTTTGTATGCCTTTGAAATGGGGCCGTCACTTTGATCGATTGCCCCCACGGGAACGTTGACCACCACGGGAATGTTCTCAATGACAGCGTCAGATCCGTAGTTCAGCGTGTAGGAGCCGCTGGCACTTGTTGTTGTGGATGGCTCGCCAGCGTCGCAGTTGTTGTTTTGATTTAAATCCAAGCAAACGGTTGCGCCTTGGATGTATCCGTCAATGACCTTGCCCGAGATGCTGCCGCCACCAGCGGGTGAGCCCCCGCCTCCGCCGCCACCACCACAAGCGGCCAATATGGCGCTTGCCAATAAGCTGAGAACAAGCGCGCGACGGACTTTCATGGGGGATTCCTCTGTGCTGTAGTAAAGAAGCATTAAATATACTAAAAAGAAAACTAAAGACCGCAAAAGTAAACACAAATATTGATTATTTCGGCGCATCGAAATGGGCAAAACATCCAAAAAAAGTGAGCGAATGTTCTTGATAGTCTATTTAATAGACTACAATGTAGGCACATCAAGACAAGGTGTGCCCGAGCCAGTCGGTTACTGGATGGCCTAAATGTTGGCCGCTTACCTGGAGAAAAACATGGATCACGGAGATCGCAAACAAATAATTGCCGAGGATGGCAGCATCTATGAAGTTGAGGCTGTTCACATCCCAAATACGGTCTTGACGCATGTGCTCGTGGTGAATGAAGAGATGCAGGCTAAGGCCGCTCGTCTTCTTCCGTTTGCACAGAAGATGGCCGAGGCTCGTGCCACGCGTGCTTCTTTTTATCGTGCATCAGAGCGAAGCCTTGATGTTTATGGTGGCCGTGCTTACGCTCAGGCCGAGGAGGCTGCACGCGAAGCTCAGGAGCAAGCAGAGGCGCTGTTTTTGGTGGCCAAGGGCCTAGCGACCGAAGGCAAGCGCATTGTTACTGTGGAAATGTGGCGAAAGATCATGGCGTGTTTTTACCAAGATGTAACTCTTGGCTCGGTGGGTGTGAAGGGATAAGCCATGACAGAAAACATCACAAATCTGAATTTTTGGTTGGAGTGGTCGGGCGCGATTATTGGCATCGTCGGCGCTTCATTGCTGGCCACTCACAGCAGAATTGCAAAATACGGTTGGCTCTGTTTTTTTGCAGCGAATCTTCTTTTCATTGCCTGGGCGCTTCGTATTGGCGCGTCTGGTCTTCTCGTTCAACAAGTCTGTTTCACTTTGACCAGTCTGTTGGGCATTGCTCGGAGCGGGTTCTTCCCGTCAACTCATGTCGAAAACAAAAATGAACCAGGCAGTGCTGCGCGATGAGCGCGAAGCGCGTGGCTTGACCAAAATGCAAATGATTGATGTTCTTGGACTCGATGGTGTCCATGCTGAGCAGATCCTGACGGATTTTGAGTCTGGTTTTCGTCAGCCCAAGGCTGCGGTGCTGCGAATCTATGAATCGCTCAATCAGCAGCGCTGGGGCGCATCTGGTTTGTTGGGTATTCCCGCTTGGTCCCTTTCTGATGGCGGGCGCGTGGTTCACCACAACGAATGGCCCCGCTTTGTTGGCATGGCCATCCCAGAGCAAGAGCATCCCCAGCAGTGGCAATTCAAGAAGGCGGGGATGCCCGCTTTCATCTTGAATGGTGCGGCTGGTATGAATCAAATCATCTTCTCAATGATTGATCATTTGCCAGAAGACTTCGACGCAGAGGATTTGTTTTCGGAGGCTGTACGCCTTGTTGAAGGGGGGCTCAAAGATGGCCACAACTAAATCTAAGTCGGAGCGCTTTGAGGGCGACCAGCAGGCGCTGCGCGATTGGCAGAAAAGAATGAACTACACATACGAGGATGCGGCAGCTGCATTGGGCATGTCTAGGCCTGGCTATGCCTTGCTAGTGTCCAAGTCCAAGCCCGCGTTCATAGACCTTCGGACGGCACTTGCGTGCGCGGCCATCGAGCACGGTGTCGTCCCCCTTGCTGGCAAGCTTACGCCTTACCAGCGTGGCGTGAAGCAATCCACGTAATTGCTTAACTTTTGGGCAATCTAGTGCTCACCGCACAAATTCGGGCGTTCTGGGTGCGCTCCTCATAGTTATCCACACCTTTACCCAGAGGTTTTGTGTAACAACCATCTGGGAAATCAGTGCCCGCGAAGGCGGGGCAAGAATGACGATCAGAGCGGCGCAAGGCCGCTAGGGGCGCTTGCCGCGCGGCTTTGTGATTCGCTGTGGCTTTGCCTGTCGTTGGCTCCGTCTCACGCTGAGTTCTTCGCTTTTTCGTGGACCTTACCCCAACATCTGAACGGTCGCGTGTGTGGCTAAAGCCACTCGGGGAAAGCTAAAGCTTTGTCAGCCCTAAAGGGCTGTCCCCCACGCTGCGCATGGCCTCGGCATAAAGCCATTCGTGTCGTCCCGATGGGACCCACTCATTATTTATACGAGTCCATTTGCCCCATTCATCTGATTGGGGACTAGGTGCCACGGCGAAGAACTCAGCGAGATACGGCGACAGGCCTCAAAGGAGCCACTGCTCATCACAAAAAAAGTTGATGGGCTCTGAATCTAACGAGTCCGGTCAACCTGAGAAAAGCCAATTCACCTAGGAGCACAAGATGGACATTCGACAAGCGATCACCGACCAGATCATCCACATCATTGAACAAGGCCTCGCCAAAGGCGAAACCATGTGGGACACGACCGTGAAATTCGGACTCCCCACAAACTACCAAACCAAACGACCCTATAACGGAATCAACATCTTGGCCTTGACGGGTGAAGCTGTTGATCGTGGGTACTCGCGCAATGAATGGCTGACATTCAAACAAGCCCAAGCCCTCGGCGCAAAAGTGAACAAAGGCGCAAAGGGTGTCATGGGCGTTTTCTTCAAAATGGTGGACCGCAAGGAGCCCAAAAACGAAGAAGACAAAATCCCCATGCTGTCGCCCTTCTGGGTTTTCAACGTGGACGAAATTACAGGCTTGCCCGAGGTTCCCGAGGTTGAGCGTTTTGATTTTGATCCCATCGATGAGGCAGAACGAATCCTCACCGCTTCCGGCGCTTCAATCACTTGGCAAGGTGCGCGCGCTTTTTACCGCCCAGCCACAGACGAGATTTACATGCCTGATCGTGACCGCTTCTCTAGCTCTGCCAACGCATACGCCGTGGCATTGCATGAGCTGACACACTGGACAGGCCACGAATCACGCATGAATCGTGACTACGGAAAAATGACCAAGGTCGACCGCTACGCCTTCGAGGAGCTGGTGGCCGAACTCGGGGCCGCCTACTTGGTGGCTCACCTTGGCATCAAGGGCTCCAAGCTTGAGAACCATGCTGATTACCTCCAGCATTACTTGACGATTCTCAAAGAAGACAAGAGCGCAATTTTCACCGCCGCTCGCATGGCCAGCCAAGCGTTTGATTTCATCCTGAAATTAACCACCGAGCCAGCGAACGAAGAAACGACACAACCCGAAACCCTCGCCGCCTAATTTTTGAAGCACCCCGCTCGATGGCGGGGTGCAAAAAGGAACATCATGCACAAATCTACACACCTCGACTTTGACGCCGCCTTCGTTGAAGCATATGGCCGACACGTGGCCAGCGCCGACAAAGAAACAGTTCAAGCTTTCGTTCAATGCATCAATGAAGATCTTGATGCAGACCTAATCCACAACCGCTTCCCATTTGAATACACGGGAATGATGGATGCACTCGGCGTCTTTGGTGAGGGTTGCGACTTTGCCAAAAAAAAGATCACGGCTCAGTTCATTGCCACACTGGAAAACCTGCGGGAATGCACATCCAACGAGAAGGTCATTGGTAATGGGCTGTCATTCAACATTGACGAGATGTTGGAGGAGCTTAAGCGCATCGCTTAGGGTTTGGGGCTTCGGCCCCATTGGAGCGCCCCTAAAGTGAGCTTCGCTACGGCGTTAAATGTGCCCGTGCAATAGAGGCACGGGCAAGAAATGACGGAGAACAAATGTTTTTAATTTGAGCCCGCGAAGGCGGGTCAAAAGTGACGATCAGAGCGGCTAAGCCGCTAGGGGCGCTCGCCGCGCAGGCTTTGTGATTCGCTGTGCTGTCGCCTGTCGTTATCTCCGTCTTTCCCTGAGTTCTTCGCTTTTTCGTGGACCTTACCTCGACATTTGAGTGGTCGCGTGTGTGGCTAAAGCCACTCGGGGAAAGCTAAAGCTTTGTCAGCCCTAAAGGGCTGTCCCCCACGCTGCACAAGGCAGGCGGCATAAAGCCGCTCGTGTCGTCCCGATGGGACCCACTCGCTATTTATACGCCTGCCTCGTGCCCCACTCCTCTGTTCGAGGGTTAGGTGCCACGGCGAAGAACTCAGGGAAAGACGGCGACAGGCTTCTTAGGCTGCACTGCTCATCACAAAAAAAATTGATGGCTCAGGTGCCTAGGGAATCCGGTCAACCTGAAGAAGAAAACCAATTGAAAGACGACATGATTTACCTTTTTTGCAAATGCTCTAGCAGTGTCACTGGCACAGAGATGCACAAAGTAGCAAGTGCTCCAACTCTTGCCCGTGCTCTTGATGTTTTGCGCAAGCAATACAAGGCTGGTGTAGCTGTACATCACCCTCACTTTGGGCGTGACTTGTACTTTTCAAAAGGCTGGCATGCACCTTATCAGCCGCTGATTTCCAACTGAATTAGGAGATGAACATGCAAAACACCGCTTCACTGTTCACCAAAGAAAAAGCAGAGGCACTGGCAACACAAAACACCGCCGAGGATGGCGAGTGGACATACAAAGCTGAGCCCACACAGGCAAGCACGTCAAGCCTTTATCAAGTCGCAATTTATGACCCCGAAGGTCAAAAGATCGGCAATCTCTAAACAAGGAGTCTTTATGTTGGACGTACTCATTCAAATCCTCAACCTCATCCTTTCATGAATTCGGACTGATGTCCGCATCCGAGCCAGTCGGTTACTGGATGACCCCGAGTGGGTCTTTTACTAGGAGAACTCAAATGGCAAAAACAGCCGCCCTCGCTTCGCAAGCTTCGAAGCTTTCCGCACCCTTCACGGTTGCTCTTTCTCAATTGTGGTTATCAGAAGAAGGCAACGTGCGAGATCGCAACAGCGTCTCAAACGATGGCATCAAGCAGATGTCTGCAATGCTGTTTTCTCAGGGTCAAATCAACCCGCTGGTGGTCAGCAAGACAGATGGTGGTCAATACACTGTCCACGCTGGTGGTCGACGTCTGCGTGGCTTTTGGATGTTGCGTGAGCAAGGGAAGATCACAGACGAACACGAAGTTCAAGTGCGAGAGATTGATCCATCTGTTGCGGTCGACATCAGTCTTGTCGAAAACCTTTCCCAAGAACCCATGCATCCAGTTGATGAATTCTTGGCATTCCAGCGAATGGTAGAAAAAGGTCAAACGCCTGAGCAAATCTCGAAGGCATTTGGGTGCAAGGTTCTTCATGTCAAGCGCCGCCTCAAGCTGGCATCTGTGGCTCCTGAGTTGCTCCAAGAGTTTCGCAAAGGTGAAATCAACCTTGATCAAGTGATGGCACTTGCTGGTTGTGAAGACCAAGAGCGTCAGGTTCAGATTTGGAAATCCCTCCCCTCCTACCAGCGCTCGGATCAATTCATCCGCCGCAAGATTGCCGAAGATGAGGTCGAGCCAGATGATGATCGCCTTAAGCTGGTGACCGTCGACGAATACATCGCCGCTGGCGGTGCTGTGCGCGAAGACTTGTTCAGCGAAAAAGGCAAAGACCAATTCCTCACCGATCCAGCCTTGCTCGATTTGTTGGTCGCTGAAAAGATGGAAGCATTCGCTGTCGGCATCCGAGAAGCTGGTTGGGCGTGGGTTGATGTTCTTCCCGTCTTTGACTTCACGGTCCGCCGTGATTACAAAGAGTACCCCACTGTCCTGCTCCCTGAAAACGAAGACCAACGCATTCGCCGTGAGGCCATCGAGGCTGAGATCGCCAAACTTGGTGAGCAGATCGAAGCCTTGGAAAACGGTGATGACGATGATTGGTGGGAAAAAGTCCAGCCACTCAATGACCAAGTTGAATCTCTCGAAGACAAGATCGAGTCCATCAAGACAGAGCGCATCGATCTCAATGGTGTTGATATGCTGATTGCGGGTGCGGTCGTTTACCTTGATGAAGGTGAGATCAAATGTGCAAAACCACTGGTTCGTGCATCAGATTCGGCAGAACTCAAGAGTGTGCTGGCTGGCAAAGGCGCAGAGCCCAATGGTGGTGATGATGAGTCTGGTGATGCACAAAACAACACACCAGTTGAGCAAGTTTCAGAACGCTTGATGACAAACTTATCGGCGCACCGCACAGCTGCTCTGCAAATCTCTTTGGCTAAGAATCAAAAGGTCTCGCTTGCCGCCCTTGCCGCATGCATGGCCTCCAAGCAGTTCCGCTTTGGGTACCACGACGACCCCGTCAAGGTTTCCATGAGCTACCAGTGGCACACACTGGAACAGTCTTCTCCAACGATGGTGCAAAGCCCCGCTTACGAAGAACTCAATGTGATTAAAGCGACTTGGGATGCGTGACTGCCAGCAGAGTCCACAGAGTTGTTTGCTTGGTTTGTGCAAGAGCCAGTGGAAACCTCGGTGGAAATGATTGCCTTCTGCTCTGCAACAACAGTCAATGCTCTGCAGGGCAAAAACAGCAACCACGTGCCAGCCAAAGAGTTGGCAGACGCTGTGTCACTCAACATGGCGCAATGGTGGGAGCCGACAGCCGACAACTACCTCTCACTCGTACCCAAGTCAAAGATGATCGAAGCGGTCATCGATGCCAAGGGCGAGAAAGCGGCTGATGGCATGGACAAGATGAAGAAAGCCGAAGTCATTCAGCATGCCGAGGCCGCTCTTCAAGGCTCGGGCTGGTTGCCATCCCCTCTTCGTTAACTCGTAAAGACAGACAAGGGGTTCGCCCCTTGTCGCGCCTCACCTATGCACAAATTCACACACTCTCGGCGCAATGCGCTGTTTTCTGTCGCTTTTCTCTTGGGTGGCTGTACGTCAATCAAGAACCACGTTCGCGAATTGCCAACACCTTCGTCTGTCGAAGAACTCAACGAGCGCCTTCTCTTGGTCGATGGCTATTACGTGACGATGTACAGCCCATTAGGGGCTGGTCCATTTCCTTTGATCGTGCTCAATCATGGACATGATGGGATTTCCTACCCAATGTCGTGGGATCAACCTCGGTGGCGTCCTTCGCTCATTGCAAGGGAGTTTGTACGGCGTGGCTACGCAGTCGCTGTGCCAATGAGAAGCGGGTACGCGAAGTCAGGGTCTAGGCCAGTTGGCCATTTCTTGATTCAACACGCTGACGTCATCGATGTTTTGAAATCACTCCATCATGTTCCGACCCTCGACATGAGTCGGGTTGTTCTTGTTGGGCAATCCCTTGGTGGTGCGGTCACGATGATGCTTGCCTCGCGCAAGGGAGACATTGCTGGCCTTAAGGGGGTGATTAATTTCGCTGGTGCGATGGGACCAAATATCCCGTTCGACGCAGTATTGCGCGCTGTGAGTCGCCCAGAAAACGTTCCAGCCTTGTGGATCTACGGTGACACCGATCACGCCACCTCTCCAGCCTACCTGCGGGTGATGGAGGAAGCCTATCTGAGCAATGCCGCTCCACTGCGTGTGACGCGCATTTCCTTGAAGAAATCAACCAACGATCACTACATGATCAGCATGAAAGATCGCTTCCCGCTCTTCATGCCCGATGTGGATGCCTTCCTTGGTGAATTGGGGTTGCCTAACGTTCCGCTCGCCGATTTGGAACCCTGAGTCTGTTTGTCTTCTCCTAGGGCTTGTCGCCCCTTTATGCCTCGACCTAGAAATGGGTCGGGGCTTTTTTTGTGTGTGGTAGCGCACATTCAATCAAGTGCGTTGTGCTGTTCGCCTCATCTGATCGCGGCGTTTTATCTGGCTTCGCTGTCTTCGTCTTTGCGCTTTGCGCAGCTGCGGAATCGTGGCACCAGTGTTGCGCTTCGCTTCACCTGGTGCGGCAATGTTGACGCGCTTCATTCGCGCTTAGAACTTTTAAGACTGTGGTGTGCGGGGAGTGAGCTTGCAAACAGCTTTAAGCAGCCAACTTCGCAAGCTGCAGTTTCTGGCTCGGCCGGCACAGCGGGTGGCTACTGATCAGTGGAACTCTTCGGTATCCACTTCAGACGCATTGAGCGCGTTATAGCGCGGCCCTTTGACTGTCTGTTGATTGATCAGCGCTTCTAAGCACTGCATCTGCTCTGGTAACAAGGCCACATCGACTGCGGCCATGTTGTCTTCGAGGTGGTGAATGTTTTGCGTACCAGGAATTGGGATGAGCTTGCTGTCTTTGTGTAGCAACCAAGCCAAGGCCAATTGCGCAGGCGTGCAACCCGCCTCACGTGCCATGTTTTGGTACGCATCGAGCAAAGGCAAATTCGCGGCATAGGTGTCCGAGCTAAAACGGGGCATAGCGCGGCGAATGTCGTTGGCGGCCAAGGTACCCACATCACGCAAATCACCACATAAGAATCCACGCGCCACAGGGCTGAAAGCCACGAAGGTGGCCCCCAGTTCTTCGCACGCCTTGAGCACCGCAATTTCGGGGTTGCGTGTCCACAGCGAGTATTCGGTTTGCACGGCAACAATGGGGTGCACGGCATGCGCTTTGCGCAACGTGGTGGCAGAGACTTCGCTCAAACCAATTTCGCGAATCTTGCCTGCACGCACGAGGTCGCTCAAGGCGCCCACACTGTCCTCGATGGGCACTTGTTTGTCCCAACGGTGCAGGTAATACAAGTCAATCACATCGGTACCCAAACGCGACAAGCTGTCTTCACAGTTCTTGCGAAGTGTCTCGGGGCGACCGTCTATCACGCGCTTCACACCATCTGGAAACGACACACCGGCCATGCCGCCCTTGCTGCACAAAGTGATTTGGCTGCGGTGCGCTTTGAGCGCCCTGCCCACCAACAACTCGTTGGTGCCAAAACCATACAAAGCAGCCGTGTCAAACATCGTCACCCCAAGGTCTAAGGCACGGTGAATGAGTGCCTCACCCACTTCAGGCGCAGGTGGTGCGCCGTAAGCGTGACTGAGGTTCATGCAGCCTAGGCCAATGGCTGAAACTGTGTAGGGGCCGAGTTGACGTTGTTTCATTGGTTTCAAGCGTTCAGCTGTTGCTCCAACTCGTGCAGCACCTTGTAGCAAGGCAACACCTGAGCCACGCTCGAATTAGGCTCGCGACCTTCCTTGATGGCTGCAAAGAACTCACGGTCTTGCAGCTCAATGCCATTCATAGACACTGCAACTTTAGACACGTCGATTTGCTCTTCTTTGCCGGTGTACAAATCGTCATAGCGCGCCAGATAAGTGCCGGTGTCGCCGATGTAGCGGAAGTACGTTCCCAGAGGACCATCGTTGTTGAACGACAAACTCAAAGTACAAATCGCGCCGTTGGCGGCTTGCAACTGAATGCTCATGTCCATCGCGATACCCAGTGTGGGGTGAATCGGCCCTTGCACCGCATTAGCTTTGACGATGGGGCTGCCAGCTTGGTAAGCAAACAAGTCCACGGTGTGCGCAGCATGGTGCCACAGCAAGTGATCGGTCCAGCTACGCGCTTGGCCCAACGCATTCATGTTGGTACGGCGGAAAAAGTAGGTTTGCACATCCATTTGTTGGATATTGAATTCGCCTGCTTTGATTTTGTTGTGCACCCATTGATGGCTAGGGTTAAAGCGACGGGTGTGACCGCACATCGCGACCAAGCCTTTTTCTTTGGCAACACGCACGACTTCTTCAGCGTCTTTCCAGCTGTCGGCCAATGGGATTTCCACTTGCACATGCTTGCCTGCTTTCAAGCAAGCCAAACTTTGTGCGGCGTGCATTTGTGTGGGCGTACACAAAATCACAGCATCCACTTCTGGCAAGGCCAAGCTGTCAGCCAATTCAGTGGTGACGTGCTTGATGCCATATTTATCGGCAACTTCTTTTGTCTTTTCGAATTCGCGACCAATCAGCGACACGACTTCCACGCCATCGATGTTTTGGATGCCGTCCAAGTGTTTGATGCCAAAGGCACCTGCGCCAGCCAAGGCGACTTTGATGGTTTTGCTCATGTTGTTTTACTCCAGTTGAGGACAGAACTGAAGGTCTGTCCCGCAAAGTTATTAAATGACGTTTTCAAGAATGGCGTGGCCTACAGCGGTGTTTGATGCAGGTACATGGTAGAAGCGATGAGCCACTTTAGGCAGTGGACCCACGATCTTCCCGTCTTTCACATCAGACATCGCACCACGAGCGATGAGCCACATCACCAACTCAATGCCTTCGCTACCCGCTTCACGCACGTAGTCGATGTGCGGCACGGCAGCGCAAGCGACTGGGTCGTTGATCATCAGGTCGAGCCAGTTGTTGTCCCATTCGCGGTTGATCAAGCCCGCGCGCGCGCCTTGCAACTGATGACTCATGCCACCTGTGCCCCAGATGTGCACGTTGATGTCTTCGTCGTAGCTCTCTATGGCTTTGCGAATCGCTTGGCCAAGGTTGAAGCAACGCTGACCACTCGGCACGGGGTACTGCACCACATTCACCGCAAACGGGATGATGGGGCAAGGCCAAGCGCCTTTGACTGGATCTTGCTCGCCACACATCAATGACAGGGGCACGGTCAAACCGTGGTCCACGTCCATCTTGTTGACGATGGTCAAGTCAAAGTCTTGTTGAATGACGGACTGCGCAATGTGTGAAGCCAGTTCAGGGTGACCTTTCACCTTGGGCACAGGGCGAGCGCCGTAACCTTCATCGGCAGGTGTGTACTCAGCGGCTGTGCCAATGGCGAAGGTGGGAATCATGTCCAAGCTGAACGCGGTGGCGTGATCGTTGTAGACCAAGAAGATCACGTCTGGCTTGTTGTCTTTCATCCATTGCTTGGAAAAGTCATAGCCAGCGAAAACCGGCTTCCAGTAGTCTTCTTGTGTCTTGCCGAGGTCCAGTGCAGCGCCGATGGCTGGCACATGGGAGGTGTAAACGGATGCGGTAATTTTTGCCATGGTTATTTCTTTCCTGCGCCTTGGGGTTGGTTCTGCGCTTGGGCATCGCCGTTTTCACCGATGTAACGGTTGCCTTCTGCGGAACGGCCACCGTTGATCATCATGTTGCGGTATTCCTCTTCGGTCATACCAGTCATCGAGCCCGCCATTTGCTGGAAGCTCAAACCATCGGTCGCACCAATTTTGGCGAGAAAGTAAATATTGCCGCCCGTGCGCATGCACCAGTTCAAATCGCGGGCCAGCACGGCCTGCTTTTGCTCTTCGGTCATCGCCCACTCGTCAAGGTAGGCGCGTTCGTTGGCTTTGAAACGTGTGCGGTTCTCCGCCTTCATGAGCGACATGCAGAACTGGTTGAGCCAATAGCCTTTGCGCGATTGCTCGGCATCAAAAATGATGGTGCCTGGAACGTCTGTGTAGGGTTTGTCGAGTGCCATTAAAAAGTCTCCTCAGGCCAATACAGGCGCATTGGGTTGTCGACCAACAACTTGCGTTGCTTTTCTTCGGTGGTCGCGATGTGCGGAATGAAGTCCACCAGCAAGCCGTCATCGGGCATGTGGTCTTTGAGGTTGGGGTGTGGCCAATCTGTACCCCAAATCACGCGATCTGGAAATTCATCCACGATGCGCTTGGCAAAGGGAATCACATCCTTGTAGGCGTTCTGTTCACCATTCAAAGCTTTGGGGCCAGCCACCGATAGACGCTCAGGGCAAGTCACTTTGCTCCACACGTTTCTGTGCTCGCGCATAAACTTCACAAACAGCTCAAACTCAGGGCCATCCACAGGCTTGGTCACATCAGGGCGGCCCATGTGATCGACCACGATGTTGGTGGGCAAAGCGGTAAAGAAATCCCACAGCTCAGGCAAGTCCAGTGCTTCAAAATAAATCACCACATGCCAGCCGTACATCTGCACACGTTTGGCGATCTCAAGCAATTCATCTTTCGGCGTGAAGTCCACCAAGCGTTTCACGAAGTTAAAGCGCACACCACGCACGCCAGCGTCGTGCATGGCTTGCAATTCGTCTTCGGTTACGCTGCGTTTGACAGTGGCCACGCCACGCGCTTTGCCGCCAGAGTTCACCAAAGCATCGACCATGGCTCGGTTGTCGGCACCGTGGCAAGTGGCTTGCACCACCACGTTGCGGTCAAAACCCAAGTGGTCACGCAAAGCATAGAGTTGGTGCTTGGATGCATCGCATGGTGTGTATTTGCGCTCAGGCGCATAGGGAAACTCGTTGCCTGGGCCAAACACATGGCAATGCGCATCCACTGCACCTGCTGGCAATTTAAATGTGGGCTTGGCCGGACCGTTGTACCAATCTAGCCAGCCGGGTGTCTTTTGAAACTCCATATTACTCCTCTTGTCTCTTCAATCAATCCAATGAAACTTGTGCTTTTTTGATGATGCCGCCAAAGCGGGTTGACTCGGCCTGGATATAGGCATTCAACTGCTCGCGGTTCAAAGTGAACGGCTCGTAAGCAAACGAGGCAAACTTTTCGCGCACATCGGGTTCTGCCAATGCTTTTTCGATGTCGCGTTGAATCTTGTCGGTGACGGCTTTGGGCAATCCGCGCGGAGCAGCGATGGTGGTCCAGCCGCTCACTTCAAAACCGGCAGGGCCGCCCCACTCACCGATGGTGGGCACGTTGGGAAACGCACTCACACGCTTGGGTGCTGCCACGGCCAAATATTGCACCTTGCCGGCGCGGTACATGGCACCTGCCGTTGCGTTGGAGCCCAAAGCGAAGGCCAGTTCGCCCGTCGCCACACCGCTGTAGAGCATGCTGGTTTCTTTGTAAATCACATGCTGCATGTCAGTGCCTGTGACGGACTCAAACAAAGCCGAGCCCAAGTGCACTGGATTACCCACAGACCAAGAACCGTAATTCAGTTTGCCCGGATGCGCTTTGGCATCGGCGATGAGATCAGACACTTTTTTGTATTTGCTGTCGGTGGGTACCGTCACAAAAAAGTAGGTTTTAAACAGTGGCGCCAAAGGCTCAAAATCGGCCTTGGCGTCATACGGCAACTTTTTAAACAGATGTGGGTATGCCGACAAATGCACACTGTCTAGCTGAATCAAATCATGGCCATCGGTTGCGCCACGCTTGAACGTGTCAATGGCGATGAAGCCATTGCCTCCCGGCTTGTTCTCGACCACCACGGGCTTGCCCCACGTGCGTGACAGCTTTTCCGCCAAGAGACGCAACACTCCCTCAGGCCCGCTGCCCACAGGAAACGGCGTGAGGATGCGCACAGGTTTGGTGGGGAAGTCTTGGGCGTGGGCGGACAAACCGCACAGTGCCAAAACAGCTAACGCCAATGCAAACAGTTGGCGTTTAGATGTGTGTGTCATGGAACAAGCTTTCAAAGTCATCGAAATTAATCGATGTACTTTAAGCCAGCAGCAGCCAAAGGCTCACGCATCTTGTACATATCTAGGCCCAGCACACCGGAAGCCAACTTGGCGCGCTTCTCACCTTCAAAGCTTTCACGCTTTTGCGCAGCAGCCAAAGTTTCTGCGGCACGTGCAGCAGGCACACACACCACGCCATCATCATCTGCCACGATCACGTCACCAGGCGTGACCAACATGCCAGCACACACGATAGGAATATTGACCGAGCCAAGCGTGGCCTTGATCGTGCCTTTGCTGCTAATGGCTTTGCTCCACACAGGGAAATTCATGCGTTGCAGCTCTTTCACATCGCGCACACCAGCGTCGATGATGAGAGCACGTGCGCCGCGTGCTTGAAACGATGTGGCCAACAAATCGCCAAAGTAGCCATCGGTGCACTCTGCCGTCACAGTGGCTACCACGATGTCGCCAGGTTGGATTTGTTCTGCGGCCACATGCATCATCCAGTTGTCACCGGGCTGCAAAAGCACGGTGACAGCAGTACCTGACACTTGTACGCCTGAATAAATTGGGCGCATATAAGGCTTGAGCAACCCCACGCGGCCCATAGCTTCGTGCACGGTGGCCGAGCCCAAGGCTGCCAAGCCGTCTGCCGCTGCGCGGTCTGCGCGTTTGATGTTGCGATACACAACGCCGAGTTCGTACATCTGATTTCTCCTAGAAATAATTAGGTTCTGACCCCAATTGGGTATCAGCGACCTTGTGATTTGAGTTTGCTGTCCAAGCGTGAGAACACGCGACGCGCATTACCTTCGTACACCTGATGGCGCTCGTCGGCATTGAGGTTGAGCGTGGACTCGATGTAGCGCTTGGTGTCATCAAAGTAGTGGCCAGTTTCTGGATCGATGCCACGCACCGCGCCAATCATCTCGGAGGCGAACATGATGTTCTTGACTGGAATCACTTTGGTCAACAAGTCGATGCCGGGCTGGTGATACACGCAGGTGTCGAAGTAGATGTTGTTCAGCAAATGCTCAGTAAGCAAAGGCTTTTTCAGCTCTTGCGCCAAGCCACGGAAACGACCCCAGTGGTAAGGCACAGCGCCGCCGCCGTGAGGAATCAAGAACTTCAAAGTGGGAAAGTCTTTGAACAGGTCAGAAGTTAAGCACTGCATGAAGGCAGTTGTGTCCGCGTTCAAGTAATGCGCCCCCGTGGTGTGGAAGCAGCCGTTACAGCTGGTTGACACGTGAATCATGGCGGGGATGTCGTACTCGACCATCTTTTCGTAAATGGGGTACCAAGACTTGTCGCTCAAAGGCGGCGATGTCCAGTGGCCACCGGATGGATCGGGGTTAAGGTTGATGCCGACGTTGCCGTATTGCTCCACACACTTCACCAATTCTGGAATGCATGTAGCGGGGTCCACACCGGGTGACTGGGGCAACATGGCCGCAGGCACGAAGTTGTTGGGGAACAGCTCGGCCACGCGGAAGCACAGCTCATTACAAATCGCCGCCCAAGTGGATGACACTTGGAAATCACCAATGTGATGCGCCATGAAGCTGGCACGTGGGCTGAAGATAGTGATATCAGAGCCGCGCTCTTTCATCTTGGCGAGTTGGTTGGTCTCAATGGTTTCGCGCAACTCGTCGTCGCTGATTTTTAAGTCAGACACCTTAGGCATAGACGCTGGGTCTTTGATGCCGGCGATTTGTTTGTTACGCCATTCTTCCAAGGCCTTAGGCGCTGTGGTGTAGTGACCGTGGACGTCGATGATGAGAGACATGAATACCCCTTACGAATGAAATAGAAAATTAAAGCCAGTCCATGCCCTGCTTGCGCTTGACGTCTTCCACGCCAGCCGAAGCCAAGAACTGTAAAAACGATTGCACCGCTGCCACTCGAGCTGCGTCGCCAGCAATAACCGTTGGGATGCCCGACGAGAACGTGGTGATGAATGCCACATCCGCAGGCAAGGTGCCCAGTAAATCAATGCCGGGCAAGGCAATGAGTTCACTCAATTGTTGAAAGCCCAACGCAGCTTTGCCACTGGCTACCAGTGCACCCACCGGTGTGCCGGGTGGTGGCACGACAATGCGGGCCTTCACCTCGTCGGCAATGCCCCAACGCTCGAACAACTTTTCAAGGTACACGCCGCTTGGGCCGGTGGAATAGCTAAGTGTGGGGCTGGCCAACACAGCAGCTTTGACCGCAGCCTCGTTGCTCAGGTCAGGGCGTTCTGCACCTGCTTGCACGGCAACGGCCACAGGCGAACGGACCCAGTCACAGCGGGAGCCAGTTTGCACATGGCCAGAGGCGATCAAACGCTCAATCGCGTCAGAGGCCAAGAGCACCATGTCAAACGTTTCTCCAGCTTGCACACGCTTGGCCGCATCCACACCACCCACAGATTCCATCTGCACCGACACGCCAGTTTGCGCAAGGTAAGCCTGCGACAAATTAGCCAGCAAAGCCTTAGTGGCCATGGACGAAATAGCGCGCAGTACCAGTGATGAAGAAGATGTTTGCATGCGAACGATTCTAGAGATTTGCCCAAGAAACAAGACACAAACTGGCAACTAGCTGCTATAACGTTTTTAAATATCGGACAATTGGTTATTCAAAATCGAGAATTCTATGGAACTAAAACAAATCGAATCATTTGTGCGCGTAGCGGAACTAGGCAGTTTCACCAAAGCCGCGTTAGCCTTGAACATTCCTCAACCCTTGCTAAGCCGTCATGTGCGCCAGCTGGAAGTGGAGCTGCATCAAAACCTTCTGATGCGCAATGGCCGCGGCGTGACGGTGACTGAAGCTGGGTTAGTAATGCTGGAACACGGGCGCGGCATCTTGCACCAAGTGGCCGTGGCTCAAGAAGAGCTGGACTCGGTGCGTGGAGCTCTGAGTGGGCGTGTCTCCATTGGTTTACCCCCTAGCCTCTCCAAACTGGTTACTGTGCCGTTAACCAAGTCATTCAAAAAAGTGCTTCCGCATGGGCAGCTGTCATTGACCGAGGGATTTTCTGTCTTGATGGTTGAAAGTCTGCGTGCAGGTCGTCTCGATATGGCAGTTCTGTACAACCCACCTCCCTCGCCCGACCTTGACATGACGGTGTTGCACGAAGATGCTTTGGTTCTGATCGCTGGCAAGAAAAGCCCCCCTCTCACTGGCGATCGCCCACTCAAAGCGGCGGTGTCATTGACTGATCTGGCCCAGCTACCGCTGATCGTTCCTAGTCGGCCAAATGCGTTTCGATTGTTGATTGATACCGAAATGCAGCGTGTCAACTGCAAACCCAACATCGTTCTGGAGATTGACGGGCTCAATGCCATCTTGGAGCTGGTGAAAGAAGGCATGGGCTATGCCGTACTGCCCGCGTACACCCTAAGCAACTTTGCCAAACCCGAGCACTTCAGCACCCATCGCATCGAAAAACCCAAACTCATGAGTCAGCTCATGCTGGTGTGGTCAGCTCGCCGCCCGATGACAGCCACACACAAAGCGGCTATGCAGTTGACGCAAGAGGTTGTGCATAAAGCACTTCACAGCACACATGTTTAAAAAAACAAAAAGCCGCTAGGTGGTTAAACCTAGCGGCCTTTGTCGTTGCTTATGGTGGTTGTTGGTTGACTATTTACGAACTTGCTATTTCGACTACTTAGTAATTAAAAGTGAATGAGCGTGAATGCGCGGTAAGAACTTAACGACATAATTGCACCAATATTGTGCACAGATGTAACTCTGGATTTGAACCGCAGTCCACACCTTAAGTCCCAAACTAGGCGGAGATTATTTCGCTAATTTCGCAAACCAGTTTGAAGCGCAAGTCCTTGTCTCGACACTAATTTCGCTGATTTCGCTAATTTCGCGCCCCACTCTCACCAGCCAAAGCACAGTCATGGAAGAAATCGATGCGGCGATTATTTCTATATTTACCGCATTTTTTACGGTGATTAAGTTGACCATGCGGCGAATTGGGTGTCTAATAGCCGCATGAAAAGCGGCGATAACCTATACGTTTGGCAGAGCAAAAACTGGCCCCATTGGCAATACAACGCCGAAAGCCTGATGCCATTGCTCGCCCAAGTACATCAAACCTTAGGGCACTTGATGGGACGCATGCGCGATCAAGGAATGAGCTCACAAGATCAAGCCACCCTTGAAGCTCTGACTGCGGATGTCCTCAAAACAAGCGAAATCGAAGGTGAGCATCTTGATGCAGAAACCGTTCGCTCGTCTATCGCAAGAAGGCTTGGCGTAGATGTTGGAGCACTCATGCCCGCCGACCGACACGTGGATGGTGTCGTGGAAATGATTCTTGACGCCACAAGCTTGCACGCAACTCCCCTCACCACCGAAAGACTGGCAGCTTGGCATGCGGCATTGTTTCCAACAGGCCGAAGTGGATTGACCACCATTCGTGTGGGCACTTGGCGTGATGATGCAGATGGGCCCATGCAAGTTGTATCTGGGCCGATGCACCGACGTCGCGTCCATTACGAAGCACCACCAGCACATTTGCTATCTGCAGAGATGAATGACTTTTTGATTTGGTATGAAACCCATCAAGAAGTTGATCCCTTGGTAAAAGCTGGCCTTGCCCACTTATGGTTTGTGACCATCCATCCGTTTGATGATGGCAATGGTCGTATTGCACGCGCCATTGGTGACATGGCCTTGGCCCGGGCAGATCAAAGCAAGCAACGTTTTTACAGTCTGTCTGCTCAGATTCAAAAAGAGCGCAAAGACTACTACGACTTGCTAGAGAAAACTCAGAAGGGAAATCTAGATGCCACTGAGTGGCTGTCTTGGTTTTTGTCCTGTTTGCTGCGCGCACTTCAAGAGGCTGATCAAGTCCTGACGAGTGTTTTGGTGAAAGCCAACTTCTGGCGTCAGTGGGCAGGCACGCCACTCAACGAGCGACAGATCAAAGTGCTCAATCGCATGCTCGATGGATTTGATGGCAAGCTGACGAATAAGAAATGGGCAGCCATTGGCAAATGCTCATCTGACACTGCGCTGAGAGATATCAACGATTTGATTGCGCGCGGGATGCTACGTCGCACTGAAACAGCTGGACGCAATACGAGCTACGAGCTGAATTCAAATACAGATGCAGTTGGATTGCGTTTTACGAGTTAAAGAGAAACACATGGAAGTTCAAAATCTCGATGTCACCACGTTGGATACGCAGCGTTATGTGGCATTGGACCTAGAGTACAACCAACCCAGCGGGACCATCATTCAGGTGGGCGTCGCTATTGGCAGCGCTTCGCAAAACGACCAGGAGTACATCGTTCGACGCTGGGACTTGCAAGTCAATGAGTCCATCAGTGAGTTCATCACACAGCTCACGGGGATCACCGATGAAGATTGCAAGGCTGGTGTGAGTCTTGAGCAATGTGCACAAGAGCTAGGCGAACTATTACGTGAGCAGGAGGTATTCCTCAACCCTGTCACTTGGGGTGGAGGCGACTCGGCTGCAGTACTGGCGCTCACATGGAATTGGCATCCCGTACGCAAAGATGGGTGGCAAGGTCTTGTACCGATTGGAAGACGTCATCGAGTTTGAAAAGAACTCGCTGATTCGACCTCGCAGATAGCAACAACTAGCTCGAAATAGGTCAAAAACGTCCACAACGTACTGCACTACGTTCGAGCCATTTGTTGCTCATTAGAGAAGTTAGCCTTAAGGTCCGTCCATAAGGCTAACTTGTTGATTTCAAATGATTTTCTTGAAAGTCGTAGAAAGTTCAGAACAAATAGCCAAGCACAGTTGACTAAAAATGAACTTGAAGGCGTTAGAAGCCCGAATTAAGTTTGAAAAAACAACTAGCTAAAAATTACGACTTTTAAAAATAAAAATCCCCCAATAATGTTAATTATTGGGGGACATAGGGACTCATTGTCATCCCTGATTACTCATTGTCCCTTTGGTAGGGCCAATTTTGTGTGGTGGTGGAGAACCGAAAAACTCACATTTATCTATTTACGTCATTGCGCGAATCCGGGGGGAAGAGCGGAATTGAGTGAAATAGACATATGCACCAATCACGTGCGCTCGTGATGAAGGTCAATTACTAATAAAAGTTCATAGCGGCCAAGTCACTCGACTTCTCTAAAAAAGTACGCGTAAATACAACTCCATTTGTTTCAAGGAGTACGTAACGTGAGCTCAACCCTAACCGAAATTGAACTAGCCGCCCGATGGAGCATGAGCCCAAAAACACTTCAACGCTGGAGAACAACGCGCTTTGGACCAGCGTATTTGAAACTTGGCAAAAAGATTCAATACCAACTTTCAACCATTGAAAGTTACGAGAATCAAGTCAGAACAAATGTCGCAAATGAAGGGACCGAAGAAATTATTCTGTACCTTCGCCAAACTGGCCAAGCAACCGTCGATCAAATCCGCTCTGCATGTCTGGGTGGAAAGAAATCACGCAACCAGATTCAACAATATCTTTATCGATTGACACGGTCTACTCCACCGAAGATTCAAGCCAGCATGGTCGCCCTAGATGTATCCGGGGTCTCCTCGTTTTCAGTGCAATAAGTGACGGTACGCAAAGCTAGCACTGGCGCGGGGGTGGTCTGGGTAGACCGTTGATTTCATTGACTTTCCTGTTCGCTTTGTAAACGGGTATGGTGGCC
>JACCDV011115346.1_pt1 | contig 22758 bp, 17 predicted proteins | sample 7446131 | NCBI WGS metagenome assembly JACCDV01 (sample SAMN15323448, study PRJNA562643) | freshwater metagenome | isolation source: river surface water | place: USA:Blue River Watershed | collected 2017-08-17
CCTCCTCGGTCGTTGCCTCAAGCTCAATCGTTCCGGATTCGTTCAGCAGACACCAGACATCGGGGCATCCGTTACTCCGATAATCATCGGCATAAAGAAGATCGGTCGCTCCCTTGGTGGTGAAGGTCTGCATGGCATTGATTGTACTACGATCGAAGCGCTTTCTCAATGCGGGAGAGGAGACGTTTTCGGTCACGCTTCTTGAGGGAATGCTCCGCGATCCGGAGGACTCGCCAGCCCCGCTTCTTGAGCTCATGGTTCACTTCGCGGTCACGTTCCCGGTTGCGGGTGATCTTTGACTCCCAGAACCAAGTCTGTGGGAACAGATGCGGAAGACTACCGACGGTAGCCCAGGAGGGGTGGCACCGCTTGCCGGGAGGCAAGTGCCATCAACTTTAATGTTCAGCTTCAGATGTCGGTGCCAGCCAGGATCATGAAGTGGTAGAGCATACCACTATGTTTGGGAGGCATAATTGGCAGGCTACAGCCTCTTGACACGCACTTCTATTTCCACGTGATTCCCGGGTACGAGATCTTGCTCATAGGCGTAGCGCAGAAGCTCTCCCAACTGGTTCAGTGATCCGGATCTGGAGATCGCTTCGGAAACGGGCACAGACACGTTATCTGTATCGGCAGTCATTTCCTTAGGTGAGGCTGACTGCGGCGAGGGCTCCATGGGAGAGGTGTTCCTGATACGCCTCCATGCTTCCTCATCCAGTCCGAAGTATTTCCTTATTCTTTCACCAAGATGGTCTGGGGTACGCCGGATCAGCCGATTCCTGCACTTGATCGCAAACTCCCGCTTATCTCCATGTGAGATATTGGGATTCATGATTTCCTTAATCCCCTCGGCTACAGCGAAGAACTGGCTTTCTCTCACCGTATGATCCTCGGTTCGCTGTACCTGCCAAAGACATGCCCTAAAAAGATGCGTGAGATTCCCGTAGTCAGGCGATGTCTCCTCACGGATGTAACGGAAATAGGCCTGAATTTCAGAATCAAGACTCCTGAAAGACTCGACCTGGGCCACGATTCTTCTGGGCACTCCCTCGTTACCAAGAACAAGATGCCCTCCTTTTCTTAGCTCGTGAAAGAGATCCCAATCAAACGATCCTCCCTCATCGATGCCGATTGCCTGAAACTGCCCGATGGCAAAAAGATCCGGATACCATGTTGAGAATCCAGTGGCCTCATCCTCATCGCGGTATGAGGCGATCACATAGGGCTGACCATCTTTACGAATTCGCAGGGAAGGCATTCGGAAGAGGATTGCAGAATAATAAAGTCTAAACGCTTAGAGATTCTGCCCAGGTTTTGACGATGGCGTACATCTGGGTCTCAAAACCATGCTGGTACGCCGCCCAGGCGGAGTGCTCCTTCACGATATCCCTCATCTCCCGGGCGTTCATATTCATGTGAATTAGACCAAAGTCATAAGCCTGTACCCACTCAAGGGCCAAATCTGTAGGGATCATGATCTTCCTGGTATCCTTTGTTGCAGAGAAGACGATTACCATCTCATCTGCATGAGCGCAGTGGTATTCTGCATTGGCACTTCTAATGTTATTCCCATGCAAGAGAGCAACGAGTTATTCGATTTTATTCATGGGTTCAGATCATCGAGAAACACGGAAGCCGGTTCCACGCCGGAGACCAGTAGACAATCCCGAGCCCTAGTGCACGCAACATAGAGTAGTTGGCGTTCCGATTCATAGACTTCCTCCAGATCACCCGGATCACCCACTGCTGAAATACGCTCCTGCAGAGGAAGCACCTCATGATCACAGGCCATCACAACAACGGCGCGGAATTCCAATCCCTTCGCCAAATGCATTGTGCTAATCGAAATGCTTCCTGCAAGTGGCTTTAGCTTCTCATCCAGTATCTGCACCGAAGCACCTGCCTTTACTACTGCTTCTTTGGCCCTTGCTAGTTCTGCTGATGATCTGACAAAGATCGCAATTTCGTCAGGATTTATTCCGTCGGCAATCCTTTCCTTAATCCAAGCAGCAATCGAATCTGACTCCGCTTCAGGATTCTTGTGACGTTCAAGCCAAGGTGGAGGACCACTGAATACTGAGATTGCACCTTCCCTCTTCTGGACATTCTCGTCCGCGTCTTTTGTTTCTCGGGCAAGAAGACGGTCCGCCTGCATACGGATCTGATGCGATGTCCGGTAGTTGATCTTGAGTGTTCTGGAGCGTCCCCTCACCTCCACTCCCAAAGACTTCCATGAGAATGGTTGCTGAAATATGCGCTGACCGAGATCTCCCGTAAAAAAGAGCCCATTCTCCTTTGCTCCGAGCAGAGCTGCAAAGAAACGTAGCTGCGAGATGCCTATGTCTTGAGCCTCGTCAATGACCGCAAAATCATATGGAGAGCCACCTTGCTGGCCATAGACTCCCACGAGTGAGTGAAACACTCCGGCGAGCGTCTTGGACTTTGCTCTGTCCAATCTTTCCCAAGCCTTACTGAAAATCTCCCAAAGGATTTTTCTTTGTCCTTCATTCAGACGAACACGTCGCCCTAGGCGAGTCACGTCGCGGTAGTCATCCCAGGATCTAAGCTGCCAAGCATCCACCACCTGCACCCATTCTGATTCGAGAAAACGCTGACGAAAACAATGTTCCTGAACCTCCTGAGCTGAATCCCTAATGTAGCTACTCAGCGTCTCTGAATCTACCAAGGATACGTTTCCGGAATGCACCTTATGCAGTCTTAATCCCAGACTATCGAGGGACTCGACATCGATGCGCTCCATGAGACGAGGATCGCGTCCGATCAGGCATCGAAGCTTCTCTTTCATCGAGCTTGCGAGTGTCCCTGAAAATGTGGTGAGTAGCACTCGGGCATCGGGATTTTTCCTTGCGAGATGAACGGCTCGATGAATTGCAACAATGGTCTTTCCCGTGCCTGCGGAACCTAGAACCCTGGCAGGGCCTGAGAAGTCTCTTTCCACCAGATCTCGCTGATCGGGATGAAGGAAAACCGCCCATTTCTCCCAAGGAAAATCCAGAGCTTGTGCCAGCTCTTCCTGATCCGTCATCAGACGGAATCGACGTTGTGCATCGGGATGTGCGAATGGATCCGTCCCTGCCGTGACAGCCTCACGCGGCAGCGGCCGTCCACCCGTTGCCAGCTCAAGTAACGCCTCGGCCGCCTCGCTAGGGAAGCGCTCGGCCAATGCCATCAGCGTGTCCTCGTCTGCCTCGCGAACATCTTTCACCCATTCGGAGGGTACACCATACCCCAGAAGATCATCCTCCGAGACATGAGACAGAACAGGCCGCTTCGGGATCTTATGCTCCTCCTCGATATACTTTTTAACGACGATCTCCTTGACCGTTTCGCGGACCTCCACGATCTGTGCGGCCCCGGTCTTGGGATGAGTCTCAAGTTTGCGACGCTCACCCCACTCATACGCCTTGTCGTGATGATCGACATAGCAGAGAAGCAGGCTATCAGCCGACTTATGAATGATGATTCTCAGGTCTCCACTAGCCCTCACGGACCAGAAATTCCTGTCTTTGGCCTTATCTAGCTTATGAAACTTCAGACTCGGATGCTCGATGTTCGTCTGCAGGTCAAAGACTGTCGTCTTGACGGACTTCTGCTCGTCCGACATGAGACGAGCCAGACTCGACCTAAATGTATCCGCAATCAGGAATTTCATGAGTCAGGGAGTCAGACCTTCAGCACCTTGAGTACCTCGTCCCCCAGGTGATTGATCACCTTGACGGCGATACGGCCATTTTTTGGCTTCTCAAATGGCCGGGAGATATCGCTGTGCAGGCTCTCCCACGCCTCCTTATCGATCTCGGCTTTTAGAGTCTTCTTTAGCGCCTTATAGGGATCTTTCTGGCCAAGGAAGTAGGCATGCCGCACAAAGAAGCTCTCACCATTGTAATCCGTGTCAATGAACCAGCACGCTATGCCATCTGTATCGTCACTACGAACCTCTCCGGATGTGGGATCAAAGACATCGACTCCCTTCACATGAATTCGAATCCGTCCATCCTTCTCTGTGATCACATCCATATCAGGCTCACCGAAGATCACGAAAAGATTCCCGGCGCCAGTATTCTTTAGCTCTCCAGCCATGTGGAGATCTGCATTCATACGAGCCTTCAATACCTTGATCTTCCCAAGATTATTGAACTCCGTGGCCATGGCATCGTAGTTGAATGCACATGTGATCAGCACATCGAATTTCGCATCACCAGCTTCCCTTGCTGCCTCGACTAAGTCGGGCCTAGAAACAGTACCGAACTCGGGCCCCACTAGAATTCCAGCTCGCTTTTCGGCATTTGCTTCCTTAAAGATTCCAACTGCGCAGAGATATCGGCCACCGGGCCATGCCTCGATCGACTCAAAAGTAATTCGATCCTTCTTATCACGCTGCTGAACACCTGATTTGAGCAAATTATCCAAGATCATCTGCTCAAATGTCCTTACCTCTCCATAGCCTGGAGCCTGTTCGGCAACCTTGAGCGGATCGATCAGACTACCATCATGATCCACTCCCAGGACGCGATGTGGACTCAGGCTCTCTACTGTAAAAGGTCCAGCCACACGAACTCGCTTCTTGTCTTCAAACGGTTTATCAACAAGATCTTCGAACTCAGCTTTTGCTAAAATTGATGCGTCAATTTCTTTCTGACGACTAATTCTAATTTTCCACCAATTTGCATGAACCTTTTTTGCAGTGTCTGGCCACGAATGAATCTCGTCCCTTGGAACTTCCCATTCCTCCCAATTTGTACCAAGAATTTGATTAAGCTGCTGAGTTAGCGGGGTTATCTTATTTTCGTAGATTTCCCAAATGACATCTATTTCAGAATTAGTTGCAACAGATTTAAGTGTAACGTGCCGAACTTTGTCATAAACAAAACCGTGGCGTATATTTCCGTGCGTCGGTTGCATACTCGGAGCTGTGTCAGTCAATTCTCCAATCTTGAATTGTCCTTCAGGGGAATCAGCAAGGAGATAGAATGGATATCTTGCTCCCATTATTCTGCTACGCGCTAATGCAAGTGACACCCGAGAGGTATCAATTGTAATCCAACGACGACCCCATTGCTCTGATACGTATGCGGTAGTTCCGGAACCACATGTAGGATCTAATATTAGATCACCGGGGTCGGAAGCCATAAGTATACACCTCTGAACTACTTTATTAGAAGTCTGAACTACATAAATAAGATCAGTAGCACCATGAGTATCATCCCACATATTGTGAATTTCCTGAGCTGGGAAATCATCAAAGAATTTTACAAATGTCGGAAGAGTCGCAGGCGCTAATATTCTATCACTCTTAATTAATCGCTGCATGCCGGTTTGATTAGTTTTCCAGCTGCGCTTCGTTGCTTTATATAACTTACCTTTAAAATCAATATCAAAGAAGCATGTAGGTGTATATCCAGATGATGCTAAATCACTCGTGAAAAATGGCCTGCAGTTTTCTGGAATAAGTGACAAATCCCTTTTTTCTTCTGATGACATTTTTCTTCTTCTTCCATCACCGTCATCAATCCAAGTATAGCCGGTTCCTAACCCAATTGGCTTTGGCTCATATAGTTTTTTAATTTTTGCTTGTTCCAAGTCTTTTGCGTACCAAAGAATAATATCATATATTCCAGGTAAAGTTCTAGAACCCAGGGGTAGATTTTTTTTGAAAGCAATTTGACTAACAAAATTATCTTCGCCAAATACCTCATCAAGTATTGAGCGAACTAAGTGTACATTTTCATCTCCTATCTGAACAAAAATAGAACCAGAATTAGAAAGAAGGTCACGAGCAACGGTAATTCTATCCCTAAGGTAGGTAAGATAACTATGAATCCCGTCACGCCAAGTATCTCGGAACGCTCTAACCATTTCAGGCTCTCGAGTTATATGTTCGGCTTTATTATCTTTGACATCGCGCGTTGTTGTAGACCACTGAAAGTTGCTATTAAATTTTATGCCATAAGGAGGATCAAAATAAATACACTGAACTTTGCCCTGCAATCCTTCACGCTCAGCTAGACTTGCCATTACTTGGAGCGAATCTCCGAGAATCATTCTGTTTGACCAGTTTTGGTCATGTGAATAAAACTCTGTTTTATCAACCCCGTGGGGGATGCCATCAAAATCCTGAAAGAGATCCGCGGTGATTTCTCCTTTTTCGTGTTGTACAACTTTGGCAGCTTTTTGAAGATCATCAATTAGTGCTTTGGGATGTATTTTTTCCTGAATAAAAATTGGCGGCGCATCAACTATCAGATCACTCCAGTTTTGTTCATCTTTGCCACGCCATAAAAGCTGTGGATCTAAATCAGTATTTCGTTTATACGTGCGTTTTTTTAATGCGGAAGTTTCGTCTGTAATTACTGATTGATGTTCAACTGTTGGGATGTTAGCTCTCTTAGCCTCCTTATGAGTTACCACATCAATTTTTTTATTGCTGTTTTTATTTTTCATACTTTACTTTAAGAGCATATTAGCTATAGATTTTATAACAGCACTTCCGAGTTGAATTGGAACTGCATTTGCAACCTGTTTTATTCCGTTGTGGTGAGTTCCTGAAAAGTCCCAAGAATCAGGAAATCCATGTATCCTGGCGTATTCTCTCACAGACATTTCACGATGATATATTGGGTGGATATATGACTTTGTGGCGTAATCAACACCTGCAGTAAGTGACTGAATTAAACCATCCCACGGAGATCTGTACCTGTAAGATTTTTTTACACTTTTACCCATTGGTACCGTTTTTAAATGCTCTATTGTTTCGGGCCGATGAGGCCTGCCAACATGATTTAAAAAATTCTTTGCCTCATTTGTGCCGACATCAGGCAATGACTGCAAGATATCTCTTATGTAGACCATCGGCTTAGTTTCATTACCTTGCAGAAGCTCAGTTTGCTCTAAATTATGTTCGCTATGTGTTGCCTTTGGGAACTGGTATTGATCATTATAAATTTGATTTTTCCAGCCAACTACAAAGATTCTTTTCCTTGATGTTGGCGCACCATAGTCACACGACTTTAAAAGAGTCCACTGAATGTAGTAACCAAGACCTTCTGCGTCGGATAGAAAAGACTCAAATGCTTTTTTAAATTGCTTTGCAAGATTAGGTACATTTTCGAAAATAAATACCTCCGGCTTTATTTCACTAACTACTCTTAAATATTGGTATATAAGATTTCCTTTTTCCCCATCGAGACCTCTTTTTTTTCCTAATGATGTGAAATCATCACATGGCGGACCTCCCATAACGATATCAGGTTTGGTGCCGAGTAGTTTTTTAAGATCCGATCCCTTCACCGTTCGTCCATCCTCCACGATGGAGCAGTGGCGTACCTCAGGAAAATGAACTGGGAGATTCCTCTCGATTGTCGATAGAAATGTGGCATTCGCATCTGTCGAGACAATTGCATCAACCATCCCTGTCCGGCAGGCTGCAATGTCTAGCCCACCCGCACCGGCATAGAGGGATACGATGCCAAGCTTTCGCTCAGTCTTGCTAGCGGGTGTTGTTTTTTCTGATCGCATGTTTTGCCTAGTTTGCAAGGTGGATGGCGTAAATGATCGGAGAGTCAGGCTGAGCTTGGGCCCAGCATCGTCTGCAACCTGTACAGACACGATCTTCACTTCTCTTAGCAACAGTCGCAGGACAGAGAGACGCCGTCTCGCCATAGGAGGCCCGAACTTCAGTTGGAGTAACCATTCTGCTCTTACTTCCAGTGTGAGCGTAGGTCATGCCGATCCTAGCTGTTGGCTGAATGGATCGGATTTCCCGTATCGCGGCGTGCTGTGCCTTCTCAAGAATGCCTCCCCGATGACAACTCACTTGGACAGCGAGATTGGGAGGAAGTCGCTCTCCCTTCACCAACAACCCGGCGAGGAGCGATCCCATCCTGGTAGGCATCCAATGCAATACCTCGGGTGTCCTCCGGCAGACCTCAAGGACAGCCTTGGCATACTCCGCATGAAAGAGATCTCCCGAGTCATGCCATCTCATATAGGAAACGCTTTTGCGATGGGCTGGTATCGCCTCTCCTAGTGGAGAATCCAGTACTATCTTCTTGGGAACAGCCTCTACTGGACGAAGTCGTCCTATCGTATCGGAGGCCCAGTCGATCCACTCTCCAAGCCGTTTCTTAGCGATAAGATCCCTGAGGTATTCCAACCTCATGACTCGCCCAACCTGAGCCGCAATATTGGTCCGGTAGAATCCGTCCAATGCATAGCACGTTCCGCATGTCTCATCGACCTGGGGACAGGCACCCACAGCCGGGAGAGACCAGGTAACCCCGGTTTTCGATGTTCCACTGAGTTTCAGGAAGGACTCTGGGCCGGCTTTGCGGTACTTCTCAACCGTATGAAGAAGTCGTCCCATAAACTCCTCCTTGAGATCAGCTCCCTCAGGCTTATCGGGAGACCAGTGGATGTGTTTCCCATCCCAGTGCCATTTGCGCAGTTTATTCGCCTGATCCTTGGCACGCGGGGGAAACCAGATCCCACCAACGGGATCTGTGGATAAAAGAAAGAGCGATGGAAGCCGTCCGATGCTCATTCCCTAATTAGGCCGCTCCGGATGTCCTAGCTTGCAGCAGAGATTGGTTGATTTCAGTCACAGGCTTGGCCACATGGTTGAGGTATTCGCCATATTGTGCAGGCTGGGTTCTAGTCATGGCTTCCATTAAGTCTACCAATGAGGTCATGCCTTCTTGAGTCCAGTAGTGATGCGGATAAATCTGGGCAAAGAATTCCTTCTCCTCAGAAGTAGCTTGCGAAAACTGACTCCAAATGAGACCGCGGTCATCGACTCCGAGGTGGTTTCCGGCATGTGACAGCTCGTGGGCCAAAACCACGAGATAGAGTTCCTCATAAGGAATTCCGTCCGCTCTGGCACTAAGCTCAATGGCACGGGTGTACAGTGTGACCAATTTTTGAGAGGAACTGTAAGTTCCCAAAGTATCGTTTATCTCGCCATCAGCTCCCATATGGCCCGGCTGGTCGCTCAGTGAAGGTGACTCCAAAATCTCGAGCAGGCGCTTTCGCTCCTCCTCGGTAATTTTATCAGGAGTCTTTCCTCCGCCGTGGATCGAATTCCAGACCTTGCGGGCAGCCTCCCGAGGAAGCGTGTCTCTATCCTCCACGATCTTCGGAATATCGCCTTTTTCGAGTCCCATGAGCTTGAGCAGTCTCTCATACAGCGTGTCAGCGCCGTGCGGTGTAGACGGGATCTTTGTGGTCCATGGTCCCTTGGGACCTCCACCAGAAGCGCCTCCTCCACTACGGGAACTGGCGGACTTAGATTTGGAATTTGCGGTGGATCGTGTGGCGGAAGGAATTTTTCCCTGGATCGCTTGATCGATCAACTCATCGACGTGTGATTGGACCTCAGCCTTGAAGTCGGAGTTGATCGTCAATATGTCGCGGAACTCCGCGAACGCCCATCGGCCGAATGTCCCTAGATTATTTACTCCCGGAATCCAGTAGGTCTCCATGGTCCCGGCTTTCTCAACGGCGTCTTCCCCTCGGTATCCTTTGATCTCAACGATGAGATGGAGAGGATCCTTGGGACCATGCCCATCATCAACCAGAACGATGAAATCAGGACGATAGCGATGGACATCAGACCCCAGTAGGTAGGGAACCTCGAATCCAAGGTTATGATTCTTAGTATAAGCAATGACCTTGGGATGATTCTCAACAACGCGACAGAATTCACTCTCCCAATCGCTATCGAGCACGACGAGATTAACATGATTCTTTGGCATTCCACTTCTTGCCGTATCCCAAGTAGGCTTTGAGGTAGGGAATGGCTTCAAGTTTGAGGTGGATCCAGACGGATTGTAAGGACTCAAAATGGCCTTTACAGGTCGAGTCCCAAGGAGGCTGCTGGTAATGGCGCGCTCGATCTTGTTGCAGACGCGGTCGGCCAAATAAAGATGCAGCAACAGTCCCTCCTGGGTATCACCACTGCAACGCAGGTAGCCGCCCTCCAGCCATTCTCTGACGATCCTGGATAGCTGTCCGAAGAGGTGAAGCTTTGGCTCTCCTCCCGAGTCGCGGAACTTGTTCATCAGCAGGTGCTGGGTCAACCGGTAGATGATCGTTGAACGGCGAACCTCTCGGAGGTGCTCAAGGGTCATTTCCTCGGTCTGACCGATGATGCCAGAGGTCTGGACCTCGGTGGGTCCCACAATTGTGGGGTTCAGATCCATGTAACTATTCTCATCGAAACTCGCTGTGAGGTTCTCCTCGGGGAGATCAATCTTGTAACCGTCGACTCGTGGAAAACTAATCGCCAGTGGATCCCGGTCAGGACGAATTGCTTGGACCAAGACGGTCTGACGTGGCGGCTGAGGCTCCGCCACTACAGGCTTGCCGGTGAAATCAAACGGAATCCCGTAAATGTCAGCGTACTCGACATTGAAGAGGTTCTCTTCGTTCAGCTCGTAAGACTGACGGCGCAAAGCTCGGCCGATAACTTGTTCGCAGAGTAGTTTTGTTCCAAAAGCCCTGACTCCCAAGATGTGGGTTACGTTATTGGCATCCCAGCCTTCGGTGAGCATCGAAACAGAGACCACGCAGCGGATCCCGGCACCCAGTTTGCCGGGCTTTCCGACTGTATTCATGACCTCGCGGAGCAATTCCTGTTCGGAAATATTCTCTCCCGCGCGAGGATCCCCACTTCGTTCAATCTTCTCACGGCGGAAGCGTTCAATCTCGTCTGCAGCGACTTTCTTGAACTTGTCATCCAAGGCTTCGCCTGACTCGAGCTGACGAGAATCGATCAGAAGCGTATTCGGCTTCGCTAGAGGATTGCAGGTTTGCTTATCGAAGTTTTGGAATAGCTCAAAGTGTCCATTAACCAGAGTCGATGTGCCGGTCAGATCATCCGTGCGGTAGTATCCTGAGATGTACTCATAAACCAATCGAGAGATGTCGACGTTTTGACAGACAATGATGAAGCAGGGCGGGATTTCGATTCCCTTCTCCTTCCACAAATCATGGGTCTTCTTGTAATGGCCGTACAACGACTCAAGCGCCGTGGTAAGGAGCGGCGGCAATTGCTGAGGATCGAAGTCTGTGTTTCCCCGGCCGCTGCCGGTGGGTAGCTCTTTTCCAATATGAGGCCAGAGATCTCTATAAATCGGAAGCTGCTGAGGACCGGTGATGTTCTCGGCCACCGGTACGCGAGGTAGCTTGACGATACCGCACTCGATGGCATCCATGAGTGAGAAATCGCACATCGTCCAAGGGAACAGGGTCCCTTCAGCATAGCCCGATCCCTTGAGAAAGAAGGGAGTCGCAGAAAGGTCGATGATCCGATTGATCCCAAGATATTGCTGAACAATTTTGAGACCCGATATCCAGAGGCGAGCTTCCTCGTTACTTTCAGCAGCTTCTTTTTTATCCTCTCCTTTGAGCTCCTCGTCGTCCGGCTCCGGTGGTTTCTCTTGGTAGCAATGGTGGGCCTCGTCGTTGAGCACCATCACATGCTTCATGCCCATCAACTCTGGCATTACCCGCTGTAGCATCTGTCCCTCGGTTTCCTTGGTCTGAAGGTCATCACCTGTGCGCCCAGTTAGCAGAGCGCGCCCAGCTGCCGAAAGCTCCATGCGTTCGCGAAGCTTAAAGGAATGATAGTTCGTAATGACAATCCGCGCCTTCTGGATGTCTCCAAGCATGTCCTGTGGAACAATCTCCCGCGTGGAATAGTAATTATCCGGATCGTTTGGCTGAAGGACACGCAAGCGATCCTTGATAGTCAGTCCAGGGGCAACGATTAGAAATCCTTTGGTGAATTGCTTGCTAGTGGAACGACGAACCGCATTCACGGTCTGCCATGCAATGACCATGGACATGACCGTTGTTTTGCCTGCGCCTGTGGCCAGCTTGAGTGCCAGTCGATAGAGCCCCGGATTAGACTCTTCATTGGAGGCCTCCAGGCTTTTTATGAGCTTCTTTCCACGTTCGCTGTTTGGAGCAACTTCCGTCAGCCAGATAAGGGTCTCAACAGCTTCGACTTGGCAAAAAAATGGCCTAACTGATGCAAAATTGTGGTGGCGCCAATGCTCCAAGAGTCGTGCTGTCTCGGGAGTTACCTGCCAAAGATTCCGGGGATACTCTCTCCACTCGTCCACCAAGCGACGGATTTCATTGATAAGATCCTCGGAATATCGCTGTTCATCGGTACCCGCTTGCAAATCCAGCTCACGCTGATCCCGGCGGCGCTTCTTGGGCTTTGGGATTGGAGTGATGAACTTTACCCGACGACGCTCATCGATGATCTTCTGTGTCGGCTGCCCGTCTTGATCAAGCTCCCAGTGTCTGGTGGGACGCTCATAGGGCGAGTTCAGAATGGGTTTTTCAAAAAACTCAGACATGGGATTCTAGGGGATAGAGATGTATTGTTAACAGGGCGATGGGTGCAGGCTATCTGAAAAAGAGCTCTTCCAATCAATCCTGATCGTCGTCATCACCAGCCAGATCTTCCTCCATAACCTGGTTGGCAAAAAGTGCGGTCTTCGTATGAAGCGGGGTCAGTAGGACAGGCCAGTAGAAGGGGGTTCCGCGCCAGTTATCCTCGGCACGACCAATCTGACGTAGGAGCATGAGAGCCGGGGTGTCGATTGCAACGTCACGAGCGGCTCGTCCCGGGACTGGGGTGTCGGGAGCGTTACTGAAACGTCCGTTGGCCTTGAAGCGGTTGATCTCACGATCTCCACGCCAGAAAACCCATACATGGCCGCGTTCAGCTTCGTTCTTGGATTCCTGACTAAGGTGAGTCAGGGCACCGATCATTTCGTCGATGTTGCTGGGATAACCGGCTTCCTCGAACACCAGTGTGCTGTAGATGCGACGGAGGATGGAAACCGCATCCTGGAGCGGCATGAGAAAAGGCGCATTGGGATCGCCATCGCCCTGGTACCCGGCAATAAGAACGTCGATCTCCTGGATGGTGTCGGCAATATGGGTGCGATAACCGCTCTGGAAGCCAACCGGCAGGAGGCGCTTGTAAGGGCGCAGTGTGGTGACCTGAGAAAGAAGGATCTTGTTTGGGTTGCACGGCATGATGGACCTGTCCGCAGCAATCTGGATGCAGATAACCGAAGGATCCTCGTCTCCCTGCTCAAGGCGACGGCGAAGCGCTACATCACTCTCCTGCATGCGCTTCATCGCAGTGTGAATGTCAACCGTGGTGTAAAAACGGGTCACGGCAATGTCCTCAAGGGAACGGAAGCCGTACATGCGCGAGTGCTGGAGAACGGTGTCCTGCTGGAACCTCTTGGGAGAACGACCGTAGTAGAACCCGATGAGATTGGAAATCGTGATGCCGCGGTCCAGGATCTGTCCTCCGATAAAGATGTTCATAGGAGAGGTGAGGCTGAGTTGCCCCTTGAGATCCAGCATGGCGAGGACTTCCTCGTCGGAGTTCACCTTGCTAATGCTGAGGAAATCATCCTGCAATGCCCGTACTGCTCCCTCGATGACTGCATCAAGGGGCGGCATAACGAATCCGTTGGCTACAACGGAGTGGGCGAGATCCTCGTACGCTTCCTCGAATAGCTGCATGAGTACCTGGTCGGCGTTTTCCGCAGCTTCCGTCATGGCTTTGCGAAGGTTATAGACGACCTCTTCCTGCCAATCATGGGCATGACGGCCTGTCTGGGTATGAACGAGGAAGCTGTAAAACTCGGGCTCCCTCCCCTCGTCCTCAGTCTGAATACGACGGATGACTGTTCCGACGATGAAATTGGCGATGGCTTTCCTCAGAACCGAGATCGAAGGAGCTGCAAGGGTTTGCTCCAGATTGAGGCGACGGAGATCCCTCTTTTTTAGGACAAGCAACTCGTTGTCGGGAACCGAGATATGGATGTGATCGGCATGATTCACTTCGTCATCAGCCGCTTCAACTTCGGGAAAATAAACATCTCCTCCGATGTACTCGCCATGCACCGGCACTAGAACGGTATGGGAGGGCTTGACCGGGAGGAATTCGTTGCCCCTCACCACGATGTCCTTGGGCTGCAAATACAGCGTGTAGGGCGTGGCCGTCACCTGCAGCAAAGTGCTGTTTGGTAGGCGCGAACGGATATCATTGATTTGTTGGGCGACAACGCGCATCGCGTTGACATCACGCTTTTTACCACTGTATCCGACGCTTGAGAAATCAGCCTCATCATCGATCATGAGAATGCGCTTTTCGCCCAATTCCGGGTAATTGATAAGGAGAGCCTCCTGTAGGCGGAGAAGGTTGTCGTCCTCTTTCTTGACCACGAAGACCAGCTTCTGACGGAGTACGAAGCGGGAAAGCGACGGCATACTCATGATGTCGTAAACCTGCATCCTGCCGGGGATGAACTGCGAAAAATCCTGACGGATGCGCTCATAGGTCTGCTTGGTCAGGGCCTTGGTTCCCTTCGTCAACACAATGCAGACGTCGAATCCGTTATCGAACGCCAATGACATTACCCCCTCGAAGGTGCGGGTCTTTCCGCTCTGGATCTTGCCCAGAAGCATGATGGGATGTTTGTCATCGGCAGGCTTGTCATCAATCTTTTGCATTGTCTCGACAATGCAGGCTTTCAACTCATCGCTGTAAACGTCAGGATCAGCCGTGAAGTTGGTGTAGAAGTGTCCGTTAAGTTCTAGGGGCATAATTATGTTGTTATGATGTGTGATTTAGTTGGGCTATAAAAATCAGGCGGCTACTGTTACCTCGGCAACCGGGGCACGGGAGCGGAGGAGGGTGTTCTCCACCTCCAGGCGTTTCTGCTCCTGGTGCATCAGTGCAATCGTGGCCTCCTGCTTGGCGGAGAGATCCATGAAGTGGCGCTTGGAGGCCTCCTCCGCAGCAAGGCGCTCTCGGAGCAACTCCCTCTCCCCATTCACCTTACGGATGATCAGGAGGGATACGATGAGTGATGGAAGGATGCCGAGGCAGAAGGAGAGGAGGAGATGGGGCATGACTTTTAGGGGGTTAGACTGAAGGCTGTTAGACTGTTAAGTTCTTGAATGCGGGGAATCTGGCAGAGAGTGGATTCAGGAGCTGTCAAGCGGCCTCTTCTCCGGCGAGGCGTACGGAGCCTCCCTTACCCGGAGCGCGGACGATCTCCCCGAGGTCGATGAGGTGTTCCTTGACGCGCTCGAATTTGGCCGCGTCCCAGATAAGCTCGAAGCGGAGTTTCTTGTTGCCGGCGGAGCCGCCGAGCTTGCGGAGCTTCGCCAGGAAGATCTCCCCCAACTGACCGAGCTCGTCGCCGTCGATGGGGGGCATGAGGGCGGGAGCCCCTTCATCCCCGTCGATGATGTCATCCCCCTCCGATCCATCCCCGAGCAGGATGGCGTCGAGGTCCTCGATCTGGTGGCCGCTCGTGACCTCGATCTTGGTGACGACGTGCGAGGTGTGCTTGGTCAAGGCCTCGAGATGGGCCTCGCGCACCTGCCACATCTTCTGCATGGCGCGCTTTTCCTTGGCCAGCGCGTCGTGCATGGAGGCGTAGGTCTTCATGATGGTCTGGACGCGGTTGCGGAAGTCCCCGGAGGTGACGAAGTCGAAGAGGACCGCCGAGGCCTCGCCGGACTGGTCGGCGATGCGCTTCTGGAGATGAGCCTCCTGAAGTCCCCAGCGAAGGGAGCGGATCAGGGGCATGGCCGAAGCGAAATCGGAGACCCAGACGCCGTCCTTGAGCCCGGCCCCCTTGAGATCGCGCGGCATGGTCTGCGTGATGATCACGCCGAGGTCCGCCTTCGCGGGGTGCATGTCCTCGGTGAGCTTGTTGGGCCAATCGTTGCTCCACGCCTGCGTGCGCTTTAACTCGAACAGGATGCGTCCGCAGACGGAGCCCTGGTCGTTGACCACGTCGAGCATGACGTCGGCGCCGTTGACCCCGGCGGGCACGTCGGAGATGATGTCTCGGGGGAAGGCAGCGCGGAGCTGCTCCTCGACGGAGGCCTCGAGGGCGGCGCCGATGTTCTGCTGGGAGGCCTGCTGGGCGCGGTTGTTCGCCTGGGCGAGCTGTTCGCGAAGTGTGCCAAGCTGGAGGTTCAGCTCGTTGACACGAAGCTCGGCCTGCTGGGCGAGGCGCTGTTCGATCTCGGCGGTGACCGTGGCGATGCGCTGGGAGGCCGCCGCATCGGCCTGCTGGCGGGCGGTGATCTCCGAGAGGCGCTGGCGCTCGGCGAGCCCCTCTTTCTCGGTCTGGAGCTGCGTGATCTGCTCCATCATGCGTGCCAGCGATTCCTGCTGCATCTGCTCGCGCTGGGCACGGAGTGTCTCCTCCTGGGCCTGACGCTCTTTCTCGAGGTTCACTGCGGCGGCGACAGCCTCCTCACGCAGGCGACGAGCGGACTCATCGGCCTCGCGGCGCTGGCGGGCGGCCTCCTCGGCGGCGGCCGCGAGCTTCTCCTGGGCCTCACGGGCGAATTTCTCACGCTCGCCGGCTAGACGGGCCTGGATATCGGCTTCCGCTTGCTGGTTGACCTGCCGGAGCAAGGCCTCGGTCATCTCGAACTCGTGCGCGCATTTGGGACATTGGATTGAGTTAGTATTCTTCATTATTATCAATTTTTATTCTGATGTGAGTTATTCTTTCAGAAATTTTTAAGAATGACAAGACAAAAATAGGCCAAAAGCAATATTTTTGTTTTTACAGTGTAGAAATATTTCTTAACGGGGTATCATTTGGTATTTTCTACATTTAGAATTAAGATTCTAAATTTATCTATATGCATTGCAAGCAATGCAAGAAATATATAAATCAGTTTTATCGATGTAAGAAAGAGGTTTTACTCCCCAATTGCATGGCCTGGCCGCTGCAGACCCGCAACTTGAGCCGCATAGGCACAGTAGGGGCAATTCTCATGGGCGGCAGGCGGTTGATCAGCATCCAGAACCTCCTTGGCTGTCAGAAGAGCACCCTCCACCCAGTCATCGCTGCCCTGGTGAGGTAGGAGGCTGATGCGGAATTCCAGACGTGCATCAAAGCCCGGGCGGTCCTTGCAACCGTTGGCGTAGACGAACCAAGCCGTGGGGCTGACGTCGAATCCACGACGGCGCAACAGCCACTGGTAGAACTCGACTTGCCGGCGGTATCCCTCCTGCCAGTCCTCGTCGAGGGAGACTTCGGCGTCCTTGGCCGTGGCCTTGTAATCGACGACGATCAACCTGCCCGATTCGCGTTCCTGCCAGAGATCGTCGACAGCGCCGAAAAGCTCGAACCCCGTCGGCTGATGGGCGACGCGGATGCCCTTGAAGTTCATGCGCCAGTGCTGCATCTCGGGGTGGGAGAAGGGAACGGCGTCGATGCCGGAGGCCGTCATCAGTGGATGAGGTGTCCCGGCCTCGCGATGCTCGTCAAATTCCCGCTTCAGGAGTTCATCGACCGCGCTGTTCAGGCTGAAGGGAAATCCCGGAGGGCGTGCGATCCCGAGTCGACGGTCGAGATAGAAACAACGCGGGCACTGCCGCAGGAGGTCGATCTTGCTCCTGCTCAGGGCGAAGAGCCCCGGCTGGCCGGGCTGGTAGAGCTTTGCTCGGGGCATAAGATGAAAGGATGAATAGGGCTAGCGGTTTTAGGATTTAAGCGGCTCCGATGGCGCTCCCAAGAAAAGGTCTCGGAGAGACTGGTCGCGAGCAGTATCCGGGAGGAGATGATGCTCCTCCAGGGTCTTCTGCAGGGGAAGACGCTTTCCCTTGAACTCGGCGAGAGGCAGGTACTCCCCGAGGATGGCGCAAACCTTTCGGTGATCCGTGATGCCGGAGGGTTCCTTGATAGTCCCTACCCGTGAGTTTCGGGAGATGGGCTTCCATCCTTCGCCGTCCTTCTCGGAGTCATCCATCTTGGAAAGAATGACATCGGCCATGGCAAACTGGAACCAAGCGTCCTTGCGAATCTCCAGTTCGTCGGCTAGCAGTGGCAGGAGAAGGATGCCGTCAAAGAGATTCGTGCTTACGAGGATCCTCAGTTTCACGGAGGAAGGGCGATTCCTGAGAAGGTCGTGGAGAGCGAGTAGAACGGTCGGGTTCACGCGGTTGCCTCCGATGATTTCAAACTCCAGCACAGAGGTGCGTGCCCCCACAAGCTCAGCGAGGACTTTGCGGAGCTTGCGATGGGTTTTCCAATCGTCCTTGGCGTCGGTATCCATGACGACCGAAGCCTTACGGGGCTTGTTTGCCAGAATCTCGAGGATCTTGCCGAAAAGAAGCGCTGGTGTCGTCATTTTGAACATGAACTTGGGGGCCAGTTGGTAAGTTGCTCAGTTCTTGGTGAACACGGTGGAGTCGAGCCACTCGGTCAGCTTGGCTGGCGTCGAGAGCTTGCTCACGCGCTGGTCGAAGTTGAGAAAGCCGTCCTCGTTGGAGAGGAAAGTGGCGGCATCGCCCTTGCCCGAGACGCCGAGGGTGACTCCGTAGCCTGCTGCATCGCTAAACTCGACAATCATCCATTCTTTCAGGCCAAGAGCCTCAGCATGGAATGCAACATCACCGCAAAACTCAGGATGGAGCAGAACCTGGTAGCTAATCCCGTGATCAGCCAGCCATTCGTCGAGCGTCGCTTCCTGAATATGCTGGAGGAAGAAGAATGCTGTCTCGCGGTCAACAAAGGCCACGAGCTCCTTCTCGTTGGAAAACTCGGGAATCCAATAGAGGGGAATCTCCCCGTCATCGTCCGCCATAGAGCTCCAAGATCCCTTTTTCAGGGAATCCGGGATCCAGAAACCGATATGGGCATCGGGTCCTCCGTTGCTTGTTGCATCGATGAAAACATGCAGGCCCGCTCCCGCTGAATCAGCTTCCGAGGGCTTGAGCAGTGCACGCATGTCGAGCTCGGCAGGCGGCAAGTCGCGCTTGGTAGCGACGATGGTGATGTTGCGGGCGGCGGCCCAGTCGTTGAGGGCGGTGATGATGGTGTCGATGGTCATGGTGTGATCAGGAGTTTAGGCTGAAGGCTGTTAGACTATTAGGAGGGAAATAGGTGATCGGTTATGAGTAATCGGGGTGGATGGACGAGAACGGCTTGTTTGATACGGGCACTATGGCATGAGTGCGGTGACAGGGAGTGTCGGGATATTCTTGGAGCTCCAAAAAAAGTACTCCGAGTTTCCGTATTTACTCCGGCTGGCATTCGGGAAAAAGCGGGGCGTCGATACCCCGGCGGATCCAGCTCCGGGATGCATTATCAGGATCTCCCCCAGAGGTTACTGAAGAAACTCCTCCGGACGCACACCATGCTCATCCAACATTTTCTGAAGCTCGGCATGTATAAAATCGCACATCCACGTGATTTCGGGATTTGTGAGATTCGCTCCATTGTCCCTGACACGAGCGAGGGCCCATCTGGCGCCTTGCCTTGCCGCAAAAAAGGCGGTGCCTGAGAAGCTATTGAACGGCTTTACCTCATCACACTCCACTATCAGGCGGCCGTATTGTGCTTCTCCCATTCCCGTAACCTCACTGATTCCATAAACTCCAACACAACAGCTCCGGTGAGAATCGGGATGATCGTCCCTCACCATCAACGTGGGCAAACATCCGTCGTTACAGAAAATCCTCATGATTTTTCATTCCCGATACTTTTCTGTAATCAGTTTATTCCATTTGGTTATGTGGACTCAATGTTTGAAACCGGACGGACAGTCGATCCCTTCAGAAGGTAGCTTGTGCCCGACCTCGTCGCAGGAAGGATATCGCTTGCGAAAATGAAACTCCCATGGCCGGATGACGGGTGCGTTTGCGGGAGTTCTCGTCTCTCCGGTACCTGGAGCATTATCTCAAAAGATTTCTCCAAGGATCTTCATCAGAGCATCAACCGGCCATCTCTTGTGATTATTACATTTCCTAGACATTTATGAATATGTGAATAGGTTTTGTAATCATGCCCCTTACCCTTCCCAAGGCATTCAAGAAAGCCCCCGTCCAACGGATGAGGGATCTGGAATCCCTTGGTCTGTCCCGACCGCAAGTGCGCTCCCTCGTCGATCAAGGAATCCTCGAAAAGGCTTCACGGGGTCTCTACATCCTCCGGTCCGCAGATGTGAGTGAAAACCGATCCCTGGCCGAGGTCGGAAAGAAAGTTCCCCATGGCGTGATCTGCCTTCTCTCGGCACTCAGGTTCCATAACCTGACAACCCAAGCCCCCCATCAGGTCTGGGTCGCCCTGGAGAGATCCGCATGGGCACCCAAGGTGGAGCATCTCTCCCTCAAGATTGTCAGATACTCAGGAAAAGCGCTGAAGGAAGGGCAACAAAAGCACGTCATCGAAGGGGTTCCCGTTCTGATCACCTCCCCTGCCAAGACCGTTGCAGACTGCTTCAAGTACCGGAACAAGATCGGGCTGGATGTCGCTCTGGAAGCCCTCCGGGAAGTTCGACGCAAGCGTCTTTGCTCCACCGACGAGCTCATGCACTTCGCCCGCATCTGCCGCGTGGCCAATGTCATGAAGCCCTACCTGGAGAGCATGGCATGACTCCAAAACCCATCGGCAACCTCAAGGCCTCCGTACGTCAGCGGCTTCAGAACATCAGCCGTACGAGCAAGGTGCCCTTCGATCTGGTACTTTCACGCTATGCCGTGGAGAGACTTCTCTACCGCCTCAGCCAGTCCCACAATGCCGATCGATTTCTGCTCAAGGGAGCGATGCTCTTCCCAATCTGGTTCGAGGAGATCCATAGACCGACCCGCGATGTCGATCTTCTGGGCTTCAGCGATAACGACGAGGCAACCCTTGAACAAATCTTCAAGAAGCTCTGCAGGATCAGCGTGGAAGAAGACGCCCTGATCTTTGATCCAGAAACCGTCAAAGCTGAACGGATCCAGGAAGATGCCGCCTACACCGGGATCAGGGTCACTCTGATTGCAAGATTGGATAAAGCCGTGATCCCGGTCCAGGCAGACATTGGTTTCGGTGACATCGTCACCCCCTCCCCGGAGGATGTCACCTTCCCCACTCTTCTCGATTTTCCAGCCCCGAAAATTCGAGCTTACCCGATCTATACCGTCGTTGCTGAAAAGTTCGAGGCCATGGTCTCCATTGGAGAAACCAACAGCAGGATGAAGGACTTTTCGATGTCTGGTTCCTCAGCCAACGCTTTGAATTCGATGGCAGGCTTCTTGCCGAAGCCATCAAGGCAACATTCTCAAGAAGACAAACAAATCTGCCAGAGGGCACTCCGCTACCTCTGAGCGATGAATTTGCCACAGCAAAAGCGACCCAATGGAAGGCTTTCCTGAATAAGAATCGACTTTCGACAATTTCATTTGATCAGGTCTGCATCCAGCTCAGGGATTTTCTACTGCCACCACTCTCTCAGGCAGCGAGAGAAGAGGACACTTTCTCCCTTACTTGGCATCAAGTTTCCAAATGGGCATAGGCATCAGCCCCTGCCCGGCCGGACAAGGGCTCTTCTTGATCAACTGAGCTTACCCCCAGTGTTCCGGATCAGGTTCTTTGCCGGAGCGTGCATGCCTTTCATAAGACAGCTGTCACCGGCCTTTGCCAACGGGAGGATATCGCTTGCGAAAATGAAACAGCCGGAGCCGGCGATCACCGTCACAAGCCCAAGGTAGGCGGCGGCCACGGTCAGGCGGCGTCCGGCAGAGATTCCTGTACCAGGGCGTTCTGTGCGGCGGCGTAAGAGCATAAGGATTGCCGGAAGGAATAGGACGCTGGCCAGAATCGCCATCGGCGCCTTGGTCCACCAGGCGAAGGCCGCCATCATCAAATACCCGGGAATCCAAATCCACCTGCTGATAGCAGCAGCTGCGTGGCCACCATCGAGGCAACCGAGCGGGATGAGATTAAAGAGATTCATCCCAAGGGCGAGGAATGCAATTTCGGCAAGGCAAGTGCTGTCGGTCAGCCTGTAGAGGCCGTAAGTCAACAACGCTCCGGCCGTTCCGAAGACTGGTCCAGCCAGTCCGATCATGGCATTTTTCCATTTGCAGGTGACACGGTCCTTCAAATCAATGACCGCGCCGAGGTAGGGAATAAACAATGGCCATGAAGTCCTGACCCCATACCAGCGGGCGGCAAGCAAATGCCCGCACTCGTGAACGAGGAGAAGGATGATGAAACCGGTGGCAAGCTTCCATCCGAACCTCAATGAATAGAGGGCGATCGAGATCAGCATGGATACGATGGTCCATGCGACACTTGGCACAAGCCGTAGAAAACCAAGTGACCGGATGATCACAATGAGAACACGGAACAGCGGCATCATCGTGGCTGCGGAAAGCCGTTCGCAGAAACATCTCACCCGAGACTTCCATCGTTCACGAAGCCATTCCCGGACGCACTCGGACCGGACCGCGCAAAACGGCAGCTCGGATTGAAAAAGGGGTGAAGGGGAGGTCATGGCTTTCGGTCCCCGTAATCAATCATCCGGGAACGACAGGATGTGTCTGCACGTTTTTGATGAAAGATTCCGAGGTGACATTCCCTGTCGGGGGATTACCGCGATCGTTGGGTGAGAAAAAACAACCCCTCGCCCCAACCGCCATGCTCGTCCAAAAACCTCAATTCGATCCGACCAACGACACCCATATCACCACGCTCTTCCTCGACAGGGACGAGGATGGCAACTCCCTCGATGTCGACTCGGATCTCCGGCACTCGGAGGAGCATGGCTACTATCTGGCACGAAGGATTATCCAGGTGTGGGACGGGGGTTCCTGGGAAACAGCAGCCGATGTCGAGGCGGAGGAGTCCCTGCGGGAACACCGCCGCACGCTCCATACCTTTCGGTCACTGACCC
>JACCDV010031192.1_pt1 | contig 22755 bp, 24 predicted proteins | sample 7446131 | NCBI WGS metagenome assembly JACCDV01 (sample SAMN15323448, study PRJNA562643) | freshwater metagenome | isolation source: river surface water | place: USA:Blue River Watershed | collected 2017-08-17
AGGCCGGAGCACGGCCAAGGGCCAAGGTGCAGGGTTAGAACAACCCGGGGATCACCTCCTCCGCCTGTGAGGAGAAGCCGTCTTCGTTGCGCTCTAGGTATTCATTCCAGGTCTTGGCATCCCAGATTTCAGCTCTGGAACCAACGCCGATTATTACTAGGTCCTTAGAAAGGTTGGCGTAGTCACGCAATAGCTGTGGCAGTAGCACGCGGCCCTGCTTGTCTGGGGTCTCGTCGCTGGCACCGGAGAGAAAAACACGCAGGTAGCGACGAGCGTCTTCGTTGGTCAGCGGTGCCTGGCGGATCTTGTCGTGGACGGCTGCGAATTCCTTGCTGGAAAAGACATAAAGGCAGCGCTCTTGGCCGCGGGTGATTACCACTCCATCGCCCAGTTCATCGCGGAACTTGGCAGGGAGGATCAAACGTCCCTTTTCATCCAGCTTGGGCGTGTGAGTACCAAGTAGCACTTTGACCCCTTTCCCAAGCTATTTACTCCACTTTACTCCACTTTCCTCCACTTTGGGTTATTTTGGCGTGTTTTTTATCACGTTTTGGTCAACTTTGTTAAACGAAAAAACCCCGCCGCAGCGGGGTTAAATCAGGGTTTGCTATTCGTTGCCGAAGCGCTGGTTCCAGCGATCCTCGAAAAAGTTAGTTTTTGGCTTCTCTCCCGTAGCTGGAAGCTCAGGAAGTCGGAAATTTGCGCTGGCGATTACCAGGCCGATGACCATCACCAGGAAGGCCACAACCCCGAAAAACGCAACCTGCAGCGCTACCGAAAGCACCAGTAAGCCAAGGCCGGAGATCAGGATTAGCACGCCAAGCACCAGCTTGCCCGCCGACTGATTGGCGCTGGTGGTGTTAGAGATGGTCTTAGCGAACTCGGCGTCCTGCGCCATCAAGTTGCGTTCCATCTCTTCGAGCAGTTTTTGCTCGCGCTCAGATAGTCCCATGGTGAACTCCGATCTTCCCTAATTGTAAACAGCGAAGCTCGGTTAGGCTATCCCGTATGTCTCAAGGTTTTCTGTTAAATCTCGTCCAGCAGCGCCTGGATGTCTACTGTGACATCAAGCGGGCCGAGCTATCTGAGATCTCCGAAGACTTGATTCCAATCATCGATTACACCCAGGATTTACTATCTGGAGGCAAGCGTTTTCGCGCACTCTTTGCATTTTGGGCCTGGGCTGGATACCAACCGGTAGCGGTCGATACCAGCAAACTGACCACCGAAACGCCGGTAATTTCGGTCGCGGCAGCGCTGGAGATGTTTCACGCCGCAGCTCTGGTGCACGATGACCTTTTAGATCAGTCCGACCTACGCCGCGGCAAGCCTGCAATTCACAAGCGATTTGAAACCCTGCACCAAACCAATAAGTTTGCTGGTAGCCCAGAGCGCTTCGGAGTAGCCGGATCAGTTCTGGTTGGCGACATGATGCTCTCTTGGTCATCGGAGCTTTTCGGCGATGCCCTACTGCACTCCCCCGGCGAAAAGATTGAGGCTGCCTGCCGAACTGAGTTTTCGAAGATGCGCTTTGAGGTGATGGCTGGTCAGTATCTTGACGTGCTCGAGGAGAACGCTGCACCAATTAGATCCAAGTCCGAGGCAGTTGCCCGAGCCAACAAGGTGATGCTCTACAAAACTGCCAAATACAGCCTGGAGGCTCCGCTACTCATCGGTGCCGCTCTTGGTGGCGCTCACCACTCGGAATTGAAGAGCCTCAGCGACTTCGGTATTCCGCTGGGCTTGGCCTTCCAGCTGCGCGATGACATCTTGGGCGTCTTTGGTGACCCGCAAGTCACCGGCAAGCCTGCCGGTGATGATTTGCGCGAGGGTAAGCGAACCGTGCTGATTGGGCTCACGCTGGAAGCGTTACCCGCTAGTGTCGCGAGGATCTTCGAGGAGCTATTGGTATCGGGAGAGATCGATGCCGAACAAATCGAATTTATGAGAACTGCGATTGTGGATTCGGGAGCTCTCGCCAAGACTGAAGCACTTATCGAGGAGTACTCGATTCGAGCCATTGAGGCGCTAGCCGATCTAGACATTTCAGATCAGGGCCGCAAAGAGCTGGCTGGTCTTACCCAAGCGGTTATCAACCGCAGTAAGTAATTAACCCAGGGCTTGTGCGGCTCTTCTTACCGGAGCCTTGTGGCCCTCCAGAAGCGCGGAAATCGGAGTTCTGCCAAGAATGTCATTCTCGGCATAGATCCACTCGATCGCCTCATCCAAGGTGAGACTGCAGTCCAAAAGCAGGATCAGCGTGCCGCGAATGCTGGCAAGCGGTTCGCCGTTTTGGATTAGGTGAGCCGGAATCATGGGCTGCTTGTCCACGCGGACACTGAAGAGCACATACTCTTCGATTAGCCTTCTGACCTTGGATGCGGATATTCCCAGCAGGTCAGCAGCCTGATCAATCGTTAGCCAGCTATCAACACCTGGAAGCGACATCAACTAACCCCTCTGAGTCTGGACCAGCTGCTCGGCAACCAAGAAGGCAAGCTCGAGTGACTGCATGTGGTTTAGGCGAGGATCGCAAACCGACTCGTAGCGCTCTTCAAGCGTTGCCTCATCGATCATCTCCGAGCCGCCCAAGCACTCTGCAACATCGTCACCGGTTAGCTCAACGTGCAGGCCACCCGGGTGGGTTCCGAGTGCGCGGTGGACCTCGAAGAAGCCCATGACCTCGTCCATCACATCTTCAAACCGACGTGACTTGTAGCCGTTCTTCGTGGTGATGCCATTGCCGTGCATAGGGTCGGTAATCCAAAGCGGTGTCGCCCCGGCATCCCTTGCCGCCTCGATCAACTTAGGCAGCTCGTCACGAATCTTTCCGGCACCCATGCGTGAAATCAGAGTCAGACGTCCTGGTTCGCGAGTTGGGTCAAGCTTGTCAATAATCTGCTTAACATCTTCAACCGTGCTGGTTGGCCCAAGCTTTACGCCCAGTGGGTTGCGCACTCTGGAGAAGAAGTCGATGTGTGCACCATCTAGCTGCCTAGTGCGCTCACCAACCCAAATGAAGTGACCGGAGGTGACGTATGGAGTTCCGGTTCTAGAGTCGATGCGAGTCATAGGTCGCTCGTAGTCGAACAGCAATCCCTCGTGGGAGACAAAGAATTCAGTGCTGCGCAACTCGGCAGAATCGACACCGCAGGCTTCCATGAACTTCATGGCACGATCGATGTCGCCCGCAATGCTCTCGTACTGCTTATTTGCTGGATTGTCAGTAAAGCCCTTGTTCCAAGCGTGCACCTGACGCAAATCGGCAAAGCCACCGGTGGTGAAAGCACGAATCAAGTTCAATGTGCTGGAGGAGGTGTGGTACGCCTGCATCAAACGTCTGGCGTCGTTTCGGCGGGATTCCTCAGTGAACTCATAGCCGTTTACCGCATCGCCGCGGTAGGCGGGCAGGGTGACGCCATCGCGAGTTTCGAAATCGGATGATCTTGGCTTGGCAAACTGACCGGCCATGCGCCCCATCTTGATAACTGGCAACGACGAGCCGTACATCAACACCACTGCCATCTGAAGCACGGTCTTGATGCGGTTGCGAATCCGGTCGGCGGTGGCATCGACAAATGTCTCAGCGCAGTCACCGCCCTGGAGCAAGAACGCCTCTCCCCTGGCCGCTTGAGCAATTCGCTCCCGCAAGGTGTCTACTTCACCAGCGAATACCAGCGGTGGCTGGACCGCGAGCTCCTTCTTGACCTGCTCGAGCACCTCAGCATCAGCCCAGGTTGGCTGCTGCTTGGCCTCTAGCTTGAGGTAGTTGTCTAATCCGAAGTCTGTCAAAGCGATCCCTTACCTATGCGGCCCGTGCCATGCGGTTCTTTACTGTGGAGGCGTATACATCTTCATACTCCTGATTGCTCAGCTGCATGATGTTGTAAACGATTAGATCGGTGACAGCTCGCAGCACTGCGCGCTCCCCCTCCATGCCCGCAAATCTTGAGAAGTCCAACGGCTCACCAATTACAACGCCAACACGGCGAATCTTTGGATACTTAGAACCAATCGGTTGAACTTTCTCGGTGTCGATCATGGCAACCGGAATCACCGGCACCTTTGCCTCAAGGACCATACGAGCAATGCCGGTTCTGCCACGGTAAAGCTTGGCGTCTGGGGAGCGGGTGCCCTCCGGGTAGATGCCAAGCAGCAAACCACGCTCCAGAACTCCAAGCCCAGTGTTCAAGGAGTCCTCTGAAGCCTTGCCGCCCGAGCGGTCAATCGGCAGCTGGCCGGTGGCTTTGAAGAACCAGCGAATTAGCGCACCCTTGACGCCTTTACCGGTGAAGTAGTCGCTCTTTGCCAAGAAGGTGACGGGTCTTCTCACCTTCAGCGGCAAGAAAATCGAATCGGAGAATGAAAGGTGGTTTGAGGCCAAGATTGCGCCGCCAGAATTTGGGACGTTCTTTGAGCCTTTTACCCATGGGCGAAACAGAATCTGAAGAATTGGGCCAAGAATAAAGTTCTTGATGATGAAATATGCCAATTTGTGCTCCAGTCGCGATGCTTACAGCTTAGCGAGCGACTCGCGCGCTAGGTCTGCAGCGCCGATAACTCCGGCCTGATTCGTAAACTCGGCAGTTACGATTTTCGCTTCAGGCCGGAAGCCTCGAGCTGGCAAATCTTCCAAGAACCCTTCGCGAATCGGCTCCAGAATCAACTCCCCGGCGTCTGAGAGTCCGCCGCCGATGACATAGACCTGTGGGTCCAATACCGCGGTGATTGTTGCCATCGCCTGACCGAGGTAACGTCCGGCTTCGCGGAAGATGGAGTAAACCGCGGCATCGCCCTCCAAAAGTGCCTGGTAAACCTGAGCGCCGGTTAGTTCACCGCTCTCCGCCTTGAGTTCGCGTAAACGTTGACCCGCCGGTCCAGAACTGGCCGCTAACTTCTTAGCAGCTTTCACGACCGCGGTTCCGGATGAGTATTGCTCGACGCAACCTTTTCGGCCGCAGCCGCACTGCTTGCCGTCCTGCACCACTCGAACGTGTCCAAGCTCACCGGCGATTCCAAAACCACCACGACGCAGCTTGTAGTCGGCAACAACTGCCCCGCCAACTCCGGTGCCGAGGGTTAGCATCACCATGTCTTTGCTGCCGCGACCTGCGCCAAATTTGTACTCGGCCCAACCAGCGGCGTTGGCGTCGTTCTCGATAACCAGCGGAAGGTCGAGGTGAACCTGCAGGCGATCCCTAAATGGCTCATTGCGCCAGTTGAGATTCGGAGCGTAGAGAATCGTGGACTGATCGGCATCGATAAACCCGGCTGCCGCTACGCCCGCGCCAACCACCGCAGATTTGGCCTGTGAGCTGACCTCTTTGATCAGATCCACGACGGTGGCAACCATCAGATCAGGGTCTTGGGCTGGCGAGGGAACTTTGGTCTCGAAAAGGATTTGGCCATGCTCATCGACCAGGGCACCCAAAATCTTGGTACCACCGATGTCGATTCCGACTGAGAGCATTTGAACCTCTTTGGTAGAGCGAGACTAAATTTTACCGCTTTGTGGAAAGGTTACAAAAAAACAGGAAAAAAGTTACATACGTTGTAGCTCTCGCACTCATTCTCGGGGTTAGAGTATTTCAAACTCGAATGGGAGATAAACAATGACGTTTTACGATGTGCCACTTCTGGTGGAGTCAAACCCGCAAGACAACGCGACCGATCTTCTATTGGAGCGAGTTAAGAAGAGCCCACAGCACGCACTCTTTTCTCGCCAGAACCCAGACAAGACGTGGCGCGATGTGACCGCGAGTGACTTCCTAGGCGAAGTGCGCACTCTGGCCAAGGGGTTGATTGCCTCTGGCATCAAGCCAGGCCAGGCGGTAGCAATCATGTCCAAGACTCGCTACGAGTGGTCAATGATTGACTTCGCAATTTGGTTTGCCGGTGCCGTAACCGTCCCTATCTACGAATCCAGCTCCCCATCTCAAATCGAATGGATTCTTTCCGACTCGGACTCGGTGGCACTGTTCATCGAGAACGACGAGCACCTAGAGCGCGTGAACCAGATCCGCGCCAACGCTCCACGGGTGAGCCAGATTTGGAAGATTGATTCAGCAGAATTCACCAAGCTGCACCAGTTGGGTGAGGCGGTAGCCGATGAGGTCTTGGAAACCGCAAGAACCAACGCAAAACTTGGCGATCTAGCGACCATTGTTTATACCTCAGGAACCACCGGTAACCCAAAGGGCTGCGAGCTAACTCACCGATCATTGGTTGACCACTGCAAGAATGCAGCGGCTGAGATCCCGGAGATTGCAAACGATAAGCAGCACACCCTGATCTTCTTGCCGATGGCTCACATCTTGGCTCGCTATGTGTCAGTGCTCTGCATTTACGCGGGCATCAGAGTTGGTCACCTAGGAGACACCAAGCTGGTGGCCGAGGTGCTTCCGGTATTCAAGCCAACCTTCCTACTGGCTGTGCCACGTGTCTTCGAGAAGGTTTACAACGGTGCAGAACTGAAGGCTGAGGCCGGTGGCAAAGGCAAGATCTTCCGTGCTGCCGCGGAGACCGCCATCGAATACAGCAAGGCGCTCGACTCAAAGGCTGGCCCATCGCTTGGTCTCAAGATCAAGCACGGACTATTCGACAAGCTGGTCTACTCCAAGCTTCGCGCCGCAATGGGAGGGAACGTGAAATACGCCATCTCCGGAGGTGCTCCGCTGGGTGCCCGCTTAGGTCACTTTTACCGTGGCATTGGCCTAGTTGTGCTCGAAGGCTACGGCCTCACCGAGACCGCAGCGGCCGCCGTGATTGGTCGCGTCAGCTGGCAGAAAATCGGCAAGGTCGGCCGTGCCCTTCCTGGCACCGGCATCAAGATTGCCGATGATGGTGAAGTTTGGCTGCGCGGCATCAACGTGATGCGCGGCTACTGGAGGAACGAAAGCGCAACTCGCGAGGCATTCTCCGACGACTGGTTCCACACCGGCGACATTGGTGAGCTGGACGAGGATGGCTTCCTGACCATCACCGGTCGCAAGAAGGAAATCCTGGTTACCGCAGGTGGAAAGAATGTTGCCCCAGCTCCGATCGAAGACCCAATCCGCGCTCACCCGTTGGTCGGTCAGGTAGTGGTAATCGGAGATGCCAAGCCTTTCATCGGTGCACTGATTTCACTCGATCCAGAGATGGTTCCAGTTTGGTCTGCCAACAATGGCATCGCCGAGAAGCTGACCCTGGCTGAGGCCGCCAAGCACCCGAAGATTCGCGAAGAGATCAAAAACTTGATTGCCGAGGTGAACAAGAAGTTCTCCAATGCCGAGCAGATCAAGGAGTTTGAGATTTTGGATGTTGAGCTAACCGAGGCATCCGGGCACCTAACCCCATCACTAAAGATCAAGCGACCAAAGGTAATGGCTGACTTCGCCCTGCACGTGGACCGAATCTACGGCTAAGAGATAAACCAGCTCTGTTGACGGAGGTTGGCGAAAGCCAGCCTCCGTTCTTCTTTTTCGAGGCGATCAAGATAGAGCAAACCATTTAGGTGGTCGCATTCGTGCTGGAGTGCTTGAGCCATCAGACCCTCTCCAGAAATTTCCACGATCGATCCGTCCAGCTGATAGCCACGTGCGGTTGCTTTGGGAAACCTTGGAGTTTTGTGCCATAGCCCCGGTACCGAAAGGCAGCCCTCTTCCATAAGCGTCGACTCCCCCTCGACGCTCACTATCTCAGGGTTTATCAGGTAGCCAATTTTGCCGTTCACGTTGTATGAAAAAACGGCTAAGCCGACACCAATCTGAGTGGCTGCCACCCCGGCACGACCCGGCAGTGCGGTGGTGTCCAGCAGGTCTTGGACCAGCCCCTTGACCGACTCGAAGTCTTTGACCTGTTCGGTCACAGACTTTAGGACGGGGTCGCCAAATAGTCGAATTTCTCGAACAGTCACGGCAACCTACTCGATAACCGCAATCAAGTCGCCGCCCTCAACCGGGGTTGGCCCAGCCACTCCAAGTCGAACCACGCGGCCAGCAATTGGTGCAGCGATGTTGGCCTCCATCTTCATGGCTTCAATGCTGGCAATCGGCTGACCGACCAACACGGTGTCGCCAACCGCGACCTTTGGGGTCACCACTCCGGTGAAAGGGGCTGCGGCGTGGCCAGGCTTGGTGGCATCGGCCTTCTCGGCACTAGCAACTGCAACCTTGATGCTGTGATCACGAACCGTGATTGGTCTGAGTTGGCCATTGAGCTTTGCCATTACCGAGCGCAGTCCCCTGGCATCGGCTTCGCCAATTGCTTCAAGTCCAACAAAGAGCTGAATGCCCTTGCGAAGTTCGACCACGTGCTCAACATCTGATTCGAGACCGTAGAGGTAATCCAGAGTCGCCAGCTTGTCCAGCTGCCCATAGAGGTTGCTGGTGCGCTGGAAGTCCTTGGTGGGTCCTGGGAAGAGCAGGCGGTTCAGAGTGGCACGAATCTCGGCGTAGTTCTTGGAATTTAGTTTCGCCAAATCTTCATCGGCCACCGGTGTAATCGAGATATCGACATTTCTACCACTCAGGACCTTGGAGCGGAATGGCTCAGGCCAGCCGCCGGGCAAATCGCCCAATTCGCCCGCCATAAATCCAACTACGCTCTGCGGGATGTCATAGTTTTGTGGATTCTGCTCAAAGTCCTTCGGGTCGGCTCCGACCGCAACCAGATGCAGCGCAAGGTCTCCGACCACCTTGGAGGATGGGGTTACCTTTGGCGGTCTACCTAGAATGCGGTTTGCCTCGGCATACATCTCTTCAACCAGTTCGAAACGATCTCCAAGCCCAAGCGCAATGGCCTGCTGCCTGAGGTTTGATAGCTGTCCACCTGGAATTTCGTGTCGATAAACGCGACCGGTCGGTCCAGGCAAGCCCGACTCGAAAGGAGCATAGACTCTGCGAACCGCTTCCCAGTAGGGTTCAAGGTCGGTCACCCGATCTAGATCCATGGTGGTGTCACGTTCTGTGAACGCCAGGGCAGCAACCAGAGCAGAGGCTGAGGGCTGGCTGGTGGTGCCGGCCATCGGGGCACTTGCGACGTCTACCGCATCCACGCCAGCTTCAATCGCAGCCAGAAGAGTTGCCAGCTGTCCACCGGCGGTGTCGTGGGTGTGGATGTGCACCGGAAGGTCGAAGCGCTCCCTAAGGGCGGTGACCAGGGTCTTTGCAGCCTGAGGCCGAAGCAGCCCCGCCATGTCCTTAATGGCCAAGACGTGAGCTCCAGCCGCGACAATCTTGTCGGCTAGTTCAAGGTAGTAGTCCAGCGTGTAAAGGGTTTCGCTTGGGTCGGACAGGTTCCCGGTGTAGCTCATACCGACTTCGGCCACCGCGGTTCCGGTTTCGCGAACGGCCTTGATGGCCGGGATCATCTGATCGACATCGTTTAGAGCATCAAAGATTCGGAAGATGTCAACGCCGGTTCTGGCGGCCTCGAACACGAAGGCTCGGGTTACCTCTTCTGGGTATGGGGTGTAGCCAACCGTGTTGCGTCCGCGCAGCAACATCTGAATACAGACGTTAGGAAGCGCTTCGCGAATCTGCGCGAGGCGATCCCAAGGGTCCTCACCCAAAAAGCGCAGGGCGACATCGTAGGTAGCGCCGCCCCAGGCCTCAATGGATAGCAGCTCCGGGGTCATCCTTGCCACATATGGCGCTGCTGCCGCCAGGTCACGACCGCGAACCCGAGTCGCAAGAAGCGACTGGTGGGCATCGCGGAAAGTTGAGTCAGTAACTAGCACGCGCTTTTGCTCACGCATCCACTTGGCAAAACCCTCTGGACCCAACTGAGCGAGTAGTTGCTTGGTGCCGGCTGGTGCCGGGGCCGAGATGTCAATGCTTGGAAGCTTCAAGGCAGGGTCAATCTTGCCCTCGCGCGAACCCCAAGGCTTGTTTACGGTTACCTCGGCCAGCCACTGCAACACCTTGGTGCCACGGTCTTGGGACACCTTGCCGTTCATTAGCTCCGGGCGCTCATCGATGAAGTGGGTGGAGAGCTCTCCAGACGCGAAGGTTTCATCGTCCAAAACGGCCTGCAAGAAGTTGATGTTGGTTGCGACACCGCGGATTCTGAATTCGGCAAGCGCACGCTTGGCACGGTCAACCGCAGAGCGGAAATCGCGACCTCTGGTAATTAGCTTTACCAGCATCGAGTCAAAGTGCGGAGATACCTCTGCACCGGTGGTAACTGTTCCACCGTCGAGGCGAATGCCGGCTCCGCCGGGTGAGCGATAGGTGGTGATCATGCCCGAGTCAGGCCTAAAACCGGCACTCGGATCCTCGGTGGTGATGCGGCACTGCAGAGCGAAACCGTGCGGCTTGATGCTCTGTTGGCTTAGCCCTAGTTCGTCCAAGGTAGCGCCAGCAGCAATGCGCAGCTGTGACTGCACCAGGTCAACATCGGTGACCTCCTCGGTGACGGTGTGCTCCACCTGAATGCGAGGGTTCATCTCAATAAAGACGTGCTTGCCGGCATTCGGGCCGACGGTATCAATCAAAAATTCAACTGTTCCAGCGTTCTGGTAGCCGATTTCCTTGGCAAAGGCCAGCGCATCGCGGAAAAGTTTCTGGCGAAGCTCGTCATCGAGTCTTGGAGCCGGTGCAATCTCGACGACTTTCTGGTTTCTGCGCTGGATGCTGCAGTCGCGCTCATGCAAGTGAATGATGTTGCCGTGCATATCGGCAAGAATCTGCACTTCGATGTGGCGCGGGCGAATTACCGCCTGCTCCAAGAAGACTCTAGGGTCACCAAAGGCACTGCCGGCTTCACGCATGGCTGCCTCAAGGGATTGGACCAGCTCAGATTCCTGCTCGACCTTGCGCATACCGCGACCGCCACCGCCGGCAACCGCCTTTACAAAGAGTGGAAAGCCGATCTTTTGAGCTTGCGGCACCAAAACATTTACGTCATCAGAAGATTCAGTTGATGCCAAAACCGGAACCCCGGCCCGAATAGCAGCCGCTTTGGCGTTTACCTTGTCGCCGGCAAGTTCGAGAACCTCGGGAGCCGGACCCACAAACGCAATGCCAGCCTCGGCGGCCGCCCTGGCCAAATCAGGATTCTCGGATAGGAAGCCGTAACCTGGATAAATCGCATCCGCACCAGATTCTTTGGCAACGCGGATCATCTCAGAAACCGATAGATATGCCTTTACCGGCGATCCCTCAGCGCTGATTTCGTATGCCTCATCGGCCTTTAGGCGGTGAACTGAATTGCGGTCTTCGAATGGGTAAACCGCAACGGTTGAAGCCCCAGCCTCATAGGCGGCGCGGAAAGCGCGGACTGCGATTTCGCCACGGTTAGCAACCAGAATTTTCTTGAACATAGAACCTCACTGAAACGGTGGGGTGCTTCGGCGAACCCGTCTATAAAAGGGTAGCCTATTGCAGTGCAAGTTCTAAGCGTGAGCTCCCTAAAAGGTGGCGTCGGAAAAACCACCGTCGCCCTAGGTCTGGCGTCTGCCGCCCTGAACAAGGGCTTGAACACCTTGCTAGTGGACCTTGACCCGCAGTGCGATGCAACCAGCGGCCTCGGAGCAGTAAGCGACTTCGGCACCTCGGTGGCAGAAGTGCTGCAGACCCCTAAACTCCCGATCATTCGACGCGCTATCGTGCCATCGCCCTGGAATGCCAGCTCAAAGATGGATGTTCTGGTTGGCTCCCCGCGATCCTTGCTATTGGACAACCCAGCCCCATCGGTAGCAGATGTCTGGAAGCTAGAGGAAGTGCTCACTCAGATTGAGGACGAATACGACCTCGTAATCATCGACACTCCCCCATCGATCAACGCACTCACCAGGACCGCCTGGGTGGCATCCGATCGAGTGATCTTGGTGACCGAGCCATCGCTGTACTCAGTGATTGCAGCGGACCGCGCCCGCAAGGCCATCGCCGAGATCAGCGCCAAGCTGACCCCACGACTTCAGTTGCTGGGGGTTGTTGTAAACCGTCTTCGCTCGCAATCCAATGAGCACGAATACCGCATCAAGGAACTTCGTGAAATGTTTGGTGAGCAGCTTTTGATGCCGTTCTTTGAAGAGCGCGCGGCAATCCAACAGTCAACCGGAGCAGCGCGACCAATTCACGCCTGGCCGGCCGAGGGTGCCGCTGAGATTGCTAAGGGATTCGACTGGCTGTTAGCAGGAGCGGTTTCCGATATTGAACACGGCACCGAGCGTCGGGACCGAGTCGGAGTTGTTGGTCGCGCCACGCGTGGTCGCGCAAATCCCATCACAGAGCTAATTCCAAATGAGGAAGCACCACAGTCTCGGGCGGAAGCTAAAAAGAAGCGTTGGTTTAGACGCTAGGAAATCTTGCGGGCTCGTCGAGCCGCTAGTTCATCTTGAATGTTGGCCTCTTCGGCAGCAAAGTCAACCAAGGTTGCCTCAACCTCACGTAGCACCCGGCCCACAGCAATACCAAATACACCCTGACCCTGACCAAGTAGGTCAATAACTTCGTCCTGTGAGGTGCAGAGGTAAACCCTGGCGCCATCAGACATCAGGGTGGTGTTGCTCAGATCACTCATGCCGGCAGCACGCAACTGCTCAACCGCCAAGCGAATCTGCTGCAGTGATACGCCGGTATCCAAAAGCCGCTTGACCAGCTTTAGCACCAAAATGTCGCGGAAGGCATACAGGCGCTGAGATCCAGAACCGGTTGCGCTTTGAATCGAGGGAATCACCAGGCCGGTGCGGTCCCAGTAATCAAGCTGACGATAAGAAATACCGGCTGCTGCGGCAGCGGACGCACCACGGTAACCGATGTCCTGCGCTGGCAGGCCGTCGGTGAACAGCATTGGGGATTCGATCTCCACTTTGCCTTCTCCCTGTGGTCAAGTTCCGTTAAGTCTGCCTTCAACCTGAGGTTTATGGTTTATCCACAGCTCGGCGTGTCGGAACCTAGTTCTCGATCGAGTCGATGGCCTCAGAAATCAAGTGGGATCGGATAGCACCAAAACGCTCCGCAATTTCGCGGGCAATGTGGGCTGCGCGAGCGGCCGACTCAGGAGCCTTCTTTCGCAGCACCGGCTCGGTAACGCCGGTGATGATGCCAACCTCGCGCTCGGCGGCTGACTTCAGTCCCCTGAGGTGTCTTGGTTGAATTCCAAATTGCTCAAGCCCCACCAGCGCAAATGCGATCTCGACCTCGTGAGAGGAATGTGGCTGGGCACCGAATAGGCCAAGCTCAGCACCCTCGCGGAAAGCGTGGTCACTCAGGCCTGTTTCTGCCTTCAGCTGAGCGGTTGAGAAACGCTGGCCCTTGCGAAGCGAGCCCGGATTAGTGGGAGGCAAAAGCGGCTGACGACCCGCGTCAATTTCATCCAGGTAATCACGAATCACCTTCAGCGGCAGGTACTGGTCACGCTGCAGCGTGAGAATGATGCGAATTCGCTCAATCTGCGATTCGGAATACTTGCGGTAGCCAGAGTCGGTGCGGTCAGGAGTGATGAGCCCCTGGTCCTCTAGAAAGCGAAGCTTGGATGGGCTGAGGTCTGAGAAGTCAGGCTTGAGCACCCCAAGCACCTGACCGATGGTATAGAGCTTGAGGTGGTCTTGGATTCTCCTTACGGCGCTATCCATAACTACCTGTCCTTGTCTGAAGCGAAAAAGGTCATCCGGAACTTGCCAATCAGCACTTCGTCGCCGTGGCTGAGTTCTGCGGAATCCACTCTTGAACCAGAAGCATAAGTTCCATTCATAGAGCCCAAATCGCTTACCTTGAATCTGTTACCAGATCGTATAAATTCTGCGTGCTTGCGAGACACCGTGACATCATCCAAGAAGATATCGGCATCTGGGTGACGACCTGCAACGGTCACTTCCTGGTCAAGTAAAAATCTTGATCCAACACCCGCCCCGCGACGAACAATTAGCAGTGCCGATCCAGCCGGTAAGGCGGTGACAGCGGCTTGTTCCTCGGGGGAAAGCAGGTCGGAGTCCTGGGGCACAAGATCTTCCGAAAAGCGAGCGGTTTCATCGCTCGACTGAAAATCCTTAGCCACTTGGTCCTCCCCTAGAGACTCAATGCTAGAGGATTTATTCCCGGCTCGAAACCAAATCTTTAACTTGCTTGACGTAAATAAAGCCGGCCAACCAATACAGCCCAACACCCCAGTAGGCAAAGGCCCAAGACAGCGGCAAAATTACAAATTCTGCACTCGGCCAGAGGTCCGCCAGCAGCATCAGCGGCAGTGCATAAAGCAGAGCGAAAGTTCCAGCCTTGCCCAAAAAGTGCACCGGCAAAGGACCGTAGCCATGAGTTGCAAGAACTGGATAGACAATCAAAAGCATGACGTCGCGGGCGATGACGGCAACGGCCAACCAGGCCGGAATATTGCCGTTGATTACCAACCCAATCAGACTGGCGAAAATGTAAAGTCGGTCAGCCGCCGGATCTAGAACCCTGCCCAGCTCTGTCACCTGATTAAAACGCCTGGCAATCTGACCATCTAGCCAGTCTGAAGCTCCGGCAAAGGCAAGAACAGCCAGCGCCCAGAACATGTGATCGTTTAGCAAAAGCCAAAGGAATACCGGCACCAGAATGAGTCGCAAAATACTCAGCATGTTTGGCACGCTGCGCAACTCTTGCCTGAGGCTCATGTGCCAGATTCTAATGCCGCACTAGGCTAAACCAGGCCAGCACGCCTAAGCACTTCGGTGACGTTTTTGTACTCATTGAAGGCGTAGAGGTGAATTCCCGGTGCACCTCCAGAAACCAGATCTGCTACCAGATCGGCTGCCCAATTGATTCCCAACTCTAGCCTTGCGGCAGCATCGGATGCCTGGGCTAAGGCCCAAGCTAGCTCTTTTGGCTCTCGCTCCCCCGTGAGCTCTAGAACCCTGGCCAAGCGCTTTCCAGAGCTTATTGGCATAATGCCGGGAATGATGGGGATGGTTACCCCAGCCTTTCGTACCAGCTCCAAAAAGCGAAAGTAGTCCTCGGCGTAAAAGAACAATTGCGTAATTGCAAAATCAGCCCCGGCATCTTGCTTGGCCTTTAGAGCCAGCAGGTCGGAACGCTCTTCACCTGACTCAGGATGTCCGTTGGGAAATGCCGCTACCGCCACTTTGGCGCCGGGCTGAGTGGCTACCGAACGAATTACTCCAACGAGCTCGCTAGCGCTTGCTAGTGAGCCGGAGGCGAGTTTGGTTTGACCTGCGGGCAGGTCTCCGCGCAGAGCCAGAAAGTCCAAAATTCCGGCATCAAGAAACTGCTGAATGGTAGCGCGCGCTTCTAGCTCGCTGGTGCCGACGCAGGTTAGGTGGGCAAGCGGAACGGCCTGAGTTTGACTCTTGATGTAGCTCAGCACCTCAATCGACCCTGAAGTGTCGGAACCACCTGCCCCGAAGGTTACAGAAATAAAGTCTGGCGAGAGTTCCGCAAGGCGATCAATGGCTTCGTAAAGCGCCGGGGCGGCCTCGGGTTCACGAGGCGGGTAAACCTCAAATGAAATTGGAACTGACAAAATGCCTCCGCAAAACTGAGTTGTTGGCGGGGCCCCGCTACCTGGCCAATAATACGTTCAAGCCGCGCGATGTTCAATTTCCCTGAAATACAAGGAAACCCGATGTCGGGCTGGCGGGATTTGAACCCACGACCCCTTGACCCCCAGTCAAGTGCGCTACCAAGCTGCGCTACAGCCCGTTGTCTAACAACCTCAGAAGTCTATTGCCAAGGGTTGGCCTGTGGGCTCAAAGCCCAGAAAAGAACTAGTAGCCCAGCGCTTGAAGGGAGTTTTGAATGGCTGCTGCCGAGGCCAAAAACATCTCATGCTCAGTCTTGGTCATCGGCACCTCCACCGCTCGGATTGCACCCTGGCGATTGACAACCGTTGGCACCGATAGCGCAACCCCGGAGACTCCAAGGTAGTTATCCAGCACGGTGCTAACCGAAAGCACATCGTTCGAATCGGTCAGGATCGCCTGAGCGATTCTGGTTGCCGAGAGGCCGATGGCGTAATTTGTGGCTCCCTTGCCTGCAATTACCTTGTAGGCGGCATTCTTCACGTCTATTGCCATCTGATCCAGCTCCTGCTGGGAAATCATGACGCCAGGTGATAGCTCCCACTCGGTTATCGGCACTGGGCCAATTCGGGTTTGGCTCCAGAGCGCAAACTCGCTGTCGCCGTGCTCACCAACGATGTAGGCGTGAACCGAGTTGTTTGAGACCTTGAAGCGCTCAGCGATAACCCAGCGCAACCTCGCACTGTCCAGGACCGTCCCGGAGGCAAAGATCCGGTTGGAAGGCAATCCAGTGATCTTCTGCGCCACCACGGCCAACACATCGCACGGGTTAGTCACCAGCATGAAGATGGCATTTGGGGAGTGGCGAAGTAGTTCAGGCAGCATGTCCTTAAGAATCGCTACGTTGGTGCCCGCTAGATCTAGCCTGGTCTGACCGGGTTTCTGCTTAGCTCCGGCGGTGACGATTATCAAGTCGCTGTCCGCAGTTACCGCAATGTCGCTGCCACCATAGATGCGAGAGAACCCGGTGAATTGAGTGCCATGAGCAAGGTCCAGCACCTCCGCCTCGACCTTCTCGGCCGCAATGTCATAAAGGGCGATTTCGCTGGCAACTTCTTTGATCAAAAGTGCGTAGGCAGTTGCGGTGCCGACGGCACCTGCTCCCACCACTGAGATCTTTGACATTACTTACCGCGCTTGCGACGCTCTCGAACTCGGACGCCGATCTCGACTGGGCTGCCTTCAAAACCGTAGGTCTCGCGGAGCTTTCTGATGATGTAGCGGCGGTAGCCAGCCTCGATAAAGCCGGTGGCGAATAACACGAACTTCGGTGGCCTGGACGCAGCCTGGGTACCAAACAAGATCCTGGGCTGCTTTCCACCGCGAATTGGGTGCGGGGTGGCAGCCTGCAACTCCTGCAGGAAGGCGTTGAGCTTTCCGGTTGGAATTCTGGTGTCCCAGGACTCAAGCGCAAGCTCTAGAGCCGGCACCAACTTCTCCAGGTGACGTCCGGTGGATGCCGAGATGTTTACCCTAGGTGCCCAGTCAACGTGAGCTAGGTCGCGATCAATCTCTTTCTCGAGGTAGATGCGGCGCTCATCGTCAAGCAGGTCCCACTTGTTGAAAGCCAAGACCAGCGCGCGACCAGAGTCCAGCCCCAGCTGCACGATACGGATATCCGCCTCGCTGATTGGTTCGGTGACATCAAATAGCACTACCGCCACTTCGGCACGCTCCAGCGCGGTTGCGGTTCGGAGCGATGCGTAAAAGTCAGCACCTTCCACCCGGTGCATCTTGCGGCGGATACCCGCGGTGTCGATAAATCGCCAGATGCGACCGGAAATCTCAACCTGCTCGTCAATTGGGTCGCGAGTGGTTCCGGCCATGTCGTTTACGACCGCACGATTAGTACCGGTGGCCTTGTTCAGAAGTGATGACTTTCCAACGTTTGGTCGGCCAATCAGCGCTACTCTGCGCGGGCCGGAGAACTCATCGGCGGCAATTGCCGACTTCTCAGGAAGCACCTTCAGTGCGGCATCGAGTAAGTCCGCCACTCCCCTACCGTGCAGGGCTGAAACCGGGTACGGCTCGCCAAGGCCGAGGCTCCAGAGCGCGTGAGCCTCTGGGTCAAGGTGCGCATCGTCAATTTTGTTGGCAACTAGCAAAACCGGCTTGCCAGAACCACGCAACATCTTGACCACGCGCTCATCAGAGGCGGTTGGACCCACTAGTGCATCGACCACGAACAAAACTGCATCAGCTAGATCTACCGCAATCTCGGCTTGCTCGGCTACCGAAGCGTCGATGCCCGAAGCATCGTGCTCCCAGCCACCGGTGTCGACCAGGGTAATTGCTCGCCCGTTCCATTCGGCACGGTAAGAAACTCGGTCGCGAGTGATGCCCGGCTTATCCTCAACTACCGCCTCGCGACGGCCAAGTATGCGGTTGACCAAGGCAGACTTACCAACGTTCGGCCTTCCAACAATTGCCAAAACCGGTGGCGATGGGCGATACCCATCCTGGTATTCCTCATCGAGTTCAACCTCAAGCAGCCCAAAGTCTTCTTCATATAAGTCGTACTGACTCAGCTCCTCTCGCAACACCTGCGCCTGAGCCTCGGCCAATACCGGGTCGAATTCTTCAGCCATGCTTCACCACCTCTACCAATCTCAATACCTCAGCCACGCTGGATTCAAAATCCAAGTCAGTGGTATCAACTAAATAAACACCTTCGGCCGCAGTCATGAACTCAACAACCTTCGAATCGGAAGCGTCACGGGCCTTGAGGTTCTCAGCGCTCTCGCTGTTTTCTAAACCTCTCCTAGCGAGCCTAACGGCCTCTTGGGCAGTAAGCAATACTCGCAGGCTGGCATCTGGAGCAACTACGGTTGTGATATCGCGCCCCTCGACCACAATCCCGGGCTTATCGCAGGCGGAAATTCGGTTTCTAGCATCCTGCAGCTGCATCGCCCTCACCGCAGGCACTCGGGCAATTTGGCTTACTGCACTGGCCGTGCGCTCAGTTCGTATTTCTGCAGTTACGTCTTGTTCACCCAGTGTCACACTGGCAGCATCTGGGTCAAGAGAAATTGAGTAGTCAAAAGACTCAAGCAATTCTTCAATTGACAGTTCGGGATGATTTAGCCCATGTAGTGCTAGCGCTCGGTATCCAGCGCCAGTATCGAGATAGCCAAATCCGAGTCGGCGCGCAGCTTCTTTGGAAACGCTGGATTTACCAGAACCGGCTGGCCCATCAATCGCAATTACAAATTCAGCCACTAGACCAACCGCCAGCCGTTTGTGGTCAACTGCTCGCTCAAGCGCTCTGCAACCTCTGGTAAAACCTGTAGCTCTACTAGACCAATCGGCGCTCCAGGTGAATGCTCCAGGTTGAGATCCTCGAGGTTAACACCGATCTCTCCAATGAAGGTAAGCAGGCTAGCCAGTGCGCCAGGGGCATCCTCAATGACCACGGTTACCACCTGGAAGTTATTACCCTTCCCGCCGTGCTTACCTGGAATGCGAGCCACGCCGGAATTACCGCCCTGCAAAATGCCGTGAATCTGCGCGAGGCTTCCCGACTTGTCAATATTTGCAACCGATTCGCTTAGGTGATCAAGATCCGCCTTTAGCTGGGTCAACAGTGGCGCGATGGCGTGTGAATTTTGTGAGACGATCTGCACCCAAAGCTGTGGATCGCTGGCCGCAATGCGAGAGGTGTCGCGCAACCCCTGACCAGCTAGGCCAAGCTGCTCAGCCGAACCAAGGTTCAATCGATTGGCCAAAAGCGATGCCACAAGTTGCGGTAGGTGAGAAACCAAAGCCACCGCCTGGTCATGCTCCAATGCGCTTAGCTCAACCGGCAAGGCACCGAGGCGAAGTGCAATGTCCCTGATTAGGTCGATTGCCGCTGCACTGGATTGCTGCGAGGCGGTGATTACCCATGGACGCGCAAAAAACAGGTCGGCTCGAGCTGCTGACGGGCCGCCCTTTTCTCGACCTGCCATTGGGTGGGAACCGATGTAGCGGTGCGAGTGGGTTGGCAGTGCCGCAGAAACTTCACTGGCAATTTTGCTTTTCACCGATGCCACGTCGGTGACGATGGCGTGCGGGTGTTTTTGCAGCTGGGCAATTACAACATCCGCGGTCAGATCCGGTGGGACGCAAACAATTACCAAATCTGGCTCCGGCCCGCTCTCTACTCCGGCGCCGTATTCGATTGCCAGCCTGAGGTTTGCTTTGGACTGATCTTCAAGAGTCGCGGTTACCGACTGCCGCGCCAACGCCAAGCCGAGACTGGTGCCCAATAGGCCAGCCCCGACAATCTTTACCTGTGGGTTTTTCACTGGGCTAGATCAGCCCTTAGCGATGCCGCGCCGCGCAGATAGACATGCTTGATTTCGGAGCGGGAAAGCTTGGTCTCCACGTGCATCATCAATCGAATCACGCGAGGCATTGAGCCGGCTACCGCCATCTCCACCGAACACATCAGTGGCACATCGCCCAGACCCAGCTCGCGAGCCGCGAGCGCCGGAAACTCACTCACCAAATCAGGAGTTGCGGTAAACCAAATTGAGATTAGGTCAGCAAGATCGAGATTGTTCTCGTGCAGAACCTTGGTGACCAGCTCAGCAGTCGCCTTGAGAAGCTCGGAGCGCTCATCCTGATTGATTTGGATGGCTCCCCTAATTGCACGAACGGCCATTAGCGCCTCTTTCTAGCTACTTCTTTCCCGGTGGCAGCTTCCATAAGCATGCTTACCTCAAGTTTACTCAACTCGCGGAACTGCCCAGGCTTGAGATTGCCCAGGCGCATCGGGCCGAAGCTCTTTCTTGTTAGCTCTAAGACCGGAAAGCCGACCGCCTCCATCATGCGACGAACCACCCGGTTCTTACCAGAGTGCAGCACCAGCTCGACCAAAGAAGTCTGCTCGTTTTGATCCAACACCCTGGCGGCATCCGCCTGCGCGATGCCGTCCTCCAGCTTCACGCCTTCTTTTAGCTTACGCATCTCGACCGCAGTGATTTTTCCACGCACCTTGGCAACGTAAAGCTTCTCCACGCCAAAAGAAGGGTGCGCCAATTCATTTGCCAATTCGCCATCATTCGTCATCAGAATCAATCCGGTGGTTTCGGCATCCAAACGACCGATGTTGAAGACTCGATCAAAGCCCACGAAGTAGTCGGCTAGACAAGGCCTGCCGTTTTCATCGGCCATGGTTGACACCACGCCCTTGGGCTTATGAAATGCCAAGTAGATACGCTCCGGATCTAGCTGCCATGGCTTGCCATCGACTTGAACTTGATCGACATCCGGGTGAATTCGGGTGCCGAGCTCTTTGACGACCTTGCCGTTGACCTTAATGCGGCCCTTGACAATCATTTCTTCAACCGCGCGGCGCGATGCCACCCCAGCTGCCGCCAATACTTTTTGCAGGCGTACGCCTTCATTCTCAGTCAATGTCATCCTGTCCCGGCAAATACGGGCTGATGGCCGGTAGTTCCTCGATTGAATTAATTCCCAGTACCTCAAGCAGCAACTCGGTTGAGCCAAACATGGCAGCTCCGGTTTCGGCGTCGGTATAGAGCTCGGTGATTAGGCCTCGCGACAGCAGGGTTCGGACCACAGAGTCAACGTTCACTCCGCGAATAGAAGATACCTGCCCTCGAGAAATTGGTTGGCGGTAGGCAATCACCGCAAGGGTCTCAAGCGCAGCCTGGGACAACTTGGCGGGATTCTCATTCGCTACCAAAAGCTTCACGGCCCAATCGTGCTGGGCTCGCACGTAAAGTCTCCAGCCGCCGCCAACCTCGCGAAGTTCAAACCCGCGTCCTAGGCCATCGTTGGCACTCTCGTATTCCTGAACCAAACCTTCAAGTTCTGCTTTGACCTGTGCGATTGGCACTTCTAGTGCTCCAGCTAAGGTCACTAGGTTTAGCGGAGTCTCGGCCACGGTTAGGATGGCCTCCAGGGCCGCCCTGAGCGCGTAATCAGTCGCCATAGTCAGCCCCTAACATTCCTAGTGAGTCCATCGCAAAGGTTTTATCTTCCCAGACCACGGTGAAATCCGCGAATGGGTCGCTCTGCTGGAATGACGCTGCACCGACTCGGTAGAGCTCCAGAATGCCCAAAAACCTTGCTACCAACTCGGCTCGGTCGGCACAATCGGCAATCAGCTCGCGGAAGGTAAGGCTGCCGGCCTTGCGCAGTCTTTCCACCATGATGCGAGCCTGCTCGCGAATTGAAACTTTGGGAGCGTGCAGGTGGGTGAGGCCAACGCCGGGAATCTCACGAGGCGCAAAGGCCAGCTGAGCTATATGAGCAAAGTCTTGAAGCGACGTCTCCCACTGCAGTTGGGGTCGGGCGTTTCGGAAGCGATCTTCCAGTCTGACCTCTCGAGGAATTCGGCTGGACTCGATCTCTAAAGCTGTCCCGAACCAGCTGGCAATCTCCTTGAATGCGCGATACTGCAGCAACTTGGCGAACAGAATGTCCCTGGCCTCCAAAAGTGCAATGTCTTCGGCATCAACCACTTCACCCTGAGGCAAAAGCGATGCAATCTTTAGATCTAGCAGCGTTGCTGCCACCACCAGGAACTCGGATGCGCTTTCAATACCAGCCTGTTCATCCAGTTGTTTTACGTACTGAATGAAGTCATCGGTCACCCGCGCTAGCGAAACGGTGGTGATGTCAAGCTCATGTTTGCCGATTAGACGCAATAGCAGGTCAAAAGGACCCTCGAAGTTTTCTAGTTGAAGCTGAAAATCTATTTCAGAGTCAAGCTGCACAGCCACGGCTCACCAGCTCCCTTGCTACCCGGCGATAAGCCTCGGCGGCATCTGAGCTAGGTGCAAATTCGGTAATTGGCTTTCTGGCAACGGTGGCATCGGGGAACTTTACGGTTCTTCCAATCGCAGTCTGGAAAACCTTGCCGTCGAATGCTTCCTGAAGGCGCTCCAGCACCTCACGCGAGTGCAGCGTGCGAGCATCGTGCATGGTTGGGATTAGGCCATCGAGCTGCAGGGTTGGATTAGTTCTCGCCTTCACCTTTTCGATGGTTTGTACCAAAAGTGCAACTCCGCGCAGAGCAAAAAACTCAGTTGCCATCGGGATCAAGACGCCGTGCGCCGCAGTTAGTGCGTTAACAGTCAAAAGACCCAACGATGGCTGGCAGTCAATAAAGATGACGTCATACTCGTCTTTGACCTTGTTCAAGATGCCATCGAGCACGCGCTCGCGACCCATTTCGGTTACCAGATTCATCTCGGCAGCCGACAGGTCGATGTTCGCAGGAATCACGTCAAGGTTTG
>JACCDV010845831.1_pt1 | contig 22753 bp, 20 predicted proteins | sample 7446131 | NCBI WGS metagenome assembly JACCDV01 (sample SAMN15323448, study PRJNA562643) | freshwater metagenome | isolation source: river surface water | place: USA:Blue River Watershed | collected 2017-08-17
AACTCCTATATTTAATGAGGGTAGGCTGTAAAATCTGCAATTACGCGAGCTATACGAGAGTTTCCATTTAGAGCATTCCTTTTGTTGAAACTTCGTCGGATGTCGATATAACAGACTAAGTTTTTTCTTCCAAGAATCCTCAACTCCGCTTTTGTCAGATTGCTTATTAGTCGATAGTCAATATTTTGAAACAAAAGACTTAATTTTAAGTAGGTGGCTTAAAAATGCAATAGTAATTGCTTTAGATTGCAAAATAATACTGTGTTTCTTACGAATTCTTACTAAGGATCGGAATTTAATTTGGAGACTCTTGGAGTTCTCACAAAGAATAACTTATCTCTCGCTTATAATCCTCGCTCTATAAATGTCAATGGATCTTTTTAATGGGAAAATACACACTCGGTGAGGGGATCAACTCTGCTTTTGGTGGTATATTTCCTAGTAAGCCATTATTTTGGAGTAAAAAATTAGGATTAGTATCCGCTATCACAAAAATAGCAATGTAAAGGTTTCGTTTGCTGCCAACTATTTTTAATATGCAAATACAACTCTAATCGAAACTATCTATTTACGTATACAAATTCTAATACTCTCTAAGGGATTACATTGGGAAGCAAAAACTTGAAGAATAGGCATAGGATTTGAAGTGTACTGCTGTGATTTTGGTGGCCAATCAGCGAATTTTAGCGTACTCTGTAAGCCGAAATCCCCTTACCCACGATTTGTACATAAACATGGTCAAACTTTGCATCAGAAATAAAGTTGCCCCATACACAAAATAGTTTAACTTAGTTGTCTATGACTTTGACTATGAGCAGACAGTCAGTTGCAACCTTTTCGTTCAGTTCCAAATATATATGAACAAAACGTATGACGCAAGGATATACGTCGTTAATGATCCGTCGCTTTTTCAGCCTCACTTCCTCATTCATGCATTTTTCAAATGTTTTCTATTGGAGCTCAACATCGATCCTTCCAACTTTCACGAATATGCTTAGGTTTGCATTAATCGTCTTCTAAGGGGAATTGAATTCTTTGACAAAGACTCATATGAAGAATATTTTGCGTACTTTACAAAAATAATGGGCTTAGAATTCGAAATAAAGGATGTGTGGAAATGCTTCAAAGAAGACAGAGGAAATCGGTACAATGCCGTCATATTCGGCGGGGAAGAGAGTGAGGAAGAGGACTCCAAAAATATTCAACAAATGATCAAAGCAGAAATACCATAAATGAAGTGGTTTCAATCGATTCAGTATTGTTGCCCAAGCTTAGAGAATTTTCTCAAATTCCTTGGGTATTAAAAATGGAGGGTTTTAGAATTTTTCTAACAGAGCAGTATTAATAACCTTGAAGGGTTTTTCTAGCGTAAACGTATGAAGCTGAAAGACATAAAGCGGATTTTAAGAAATGTAGGCAGTTTTTTGATTGATTATCAACTTAGGTTTCATTAATTAGCGAAAAGATATTATGAAACAGAAAGGTCAACCTAATTTACCGAAATTCTGGATTCTCTCTCCCTTTTTTATGAGTAATAAAACAGAAATATTGACTCAGTATATTCTCGTGCTTAGAGGTAAGAAATCATAAAATAATTTGCCAAAAAAATAGATAAAGGAAGCAAAGTAAGCGACTTTGCTAAAATAAACAAATTCAATCGTGGTTTGAAAGTAAAATCGAAATAATAACAGTGATCATTATGTGATATGTTTATTATAAACCAAATGATAGCTTTTCAAAGGAAATAGACTTATATCGTGCACAAAAGAAGGACGCTTGACAGAAACACCAAATCCACGGATAACGTCAGCAGAAATAAATGCACAAATGAGCTCATCGTAATATTAGATTTGTATGGTAATTTTCAACCAAAATGAGATAACAATATACTTATTAATCATTTGTAGATTGTTGTATACTCTTTGGCGCTAGTTTATCAAATTGAATCACTAATTTGTACATATTATAATTTTTACCACCAAAATGATAGAATCCACCCGCAACATGCTCTATATCCAATAAAGCAACTCCTTAAATACAACACGCATGATCCCAGTATCCACCCTCACCGAGGCCCTATAAAGTAACTCCCCCCTAATTTAGAAATGATGGGACTGTATGTATAGATAAAATTTCAAATGTAAAAAGGAGAAGAAGTGATGTTCGACATCCAGGAAGCCATCGACTACTTCTAGAAGTTATACGAGATGCGATACCTCTAAGAAATGGATGAAAAGTAGCAGCCATAAAGGCATTTCTGTAGCTTCCAGATGAAGACCATGAAAATTCTCAATAAGCACAACCTCCTCGATGAATTCGTTGATCATTACTCCAACATGCAGACTGACAATCCCGAGGCATCAAACGAATGAGAATATTTCATGATAAATAGTAATTATTTTGATCATTTTACCATCAACAGAAATAATCTTCAATCGAGTTGAAAACTGTATTACTGATCTGGTCCTTCTTCTTGCCGTATAGCTATTCTCGATGTTTCTTTTATGCCTGCCGGAGAAGTCTTCGCCTTTATTTCTTTATCTGCTTTCTATGCTCGACCCTCACTGCCTATTATTACTTTGATATATTTGGGCTAAATAAGCAGCATTCACTCTGTTGAATCGAATTTACTGTTGATTCTTGTGTCTCCTCTATCTTTGGCTTTATCTCCTTGGTTACCTATTCATTTTTAGTGGGGACTTTCTTTGTCTTTTGAGGGAGCCTATTCCTTATATTAATGAATATGATAGGGGCAGCCTTTACCTTAGGCACTCTTCTTGGTCGATCCATCCTCTTTCAATAAAAACAATGTACTCAGCCAATTACTACGCACTAAAAAGGCCTAAAATTTCCAGAAAACTATTTTGGAATAGCAATAAAGCGGTAAAAATCCCCTCTAAAACATAAATTTTAAATAGTATATTGCTTAGACCACCAAAAAGGCAAAGACAAATCTAAATCCAATTTCTCCATCAATCCAGTTTTAATCAGTCCGCCACTACTAATACCCCTACAAATAAATTCTTTTATATTAATTACTTGTTACCACACTTCCCCATGGACAATTCAAGCATTGACACCAACATGACAATGAACTTCGACAAGGCGTGCAGTTTCTTCAGGCTCAGGTACTGTCGGTAATGTCTTCTGCATGACTGTTGATGAATTTCATAGTCATGAAAATCGCAGCATTGACTTGTCAGTGTCCACCATATCAACTGTCATTGATGAAATCGCTTTAGAAGAGAAGGTAGGGGTAAAGGAAAAGGAGATGACCAAAAAGAAGGGAGATAGAAAATCAATTGCCATATGGAGTTCAAGAGATATTAAGACCTTATTGAAGTTACTTAAGGAGTATGGTAGTGACTTCACTATGATTTCCACCAAAATGGATAAAACTAGAGATCAAATCAAGAGAAAGTTCAAAGTTTTGTAAAAAAAATATCCCCAGTTAACCGATGTTATCTTCCAACAATCAACCCAAGCTACCCAATCCACCATTTCCTCTATCGAATTCTAGATCGAATAAAACGATTTCTTCAACGAATGAATCAATGTAGACCTTGACAATCCAAGCTGTGATGTTCATATTATCAATAACTCATAAAGATCGATCTGTATAAATTGTAATAAACATGATCATTCATCTCATGTAGGTTAAATCTCTAAGGTAATCTTCGAAGGTCGAACGGTATCCACTCAGGGTCTTACAGGAATACATGTTTATTTGTTTAGCTTGCTCAATGTAATGGTCTCTACGAGCTCCAGGCTTTTCTCTATAGGCGAATTCCTCAATTCTACGCTTATCTCTTTTGGCTACTTCACACTGCTTTTAAAGAAGGGAAATATACTCTCGATCAATGGTCATTTAGGCGCGTTTTTTGTATTAAGGATTTTTGGCTTATTCGAAGAATTTTTGATTCACATAGAATTCAACATTTAATATTGATGTCTTGGTTCTGTATTTGTATTCGCCTGAAGGTTGGGTGGAGTAGTTGGGGCGAGATTCGAAGAGTGGACCAAGCGTATAAATAAGGAAAAAGATAATGAAGATAGCATAGAATCCAAAGCCGCTTTGGCGGGCTTAGCCTTGCTGTTGATGTTGATTGCCTCCGAATGAATACCTTAATTATTGTAGAATTACGTGTAAACATTTGCTCCTCGACGGTGGCCGTGCATGGGCATTCCTCCAAAGAAGGCCCTAAAAAGATCATCATACTGCTAAAATTAATAATCCTATTGAGCGTTTGCATAAGTATGCCTGTGCTGGGGGCGTTGATTTTAAGATTAAGGACCATAGCGATCATAATGGGCCTTTTTTTAGGCATCGATAAGAGTAGAGTAAGCATTGGAAACTTTCTTAAAGACATCCTTAGCCCCTACATATGTTTTGTGTTACCCTAGTATTGATTCTTATCAGGATGGAATCGAAGTGCTAAATTACGATATGCTTTTTTGATTTCACCCTCCGAGGCTGTCTTACTCACACCCAGAATATCATAGTAGTCTTTCTTCCTGCCGAAAGCTGCAATCTCCTCCTTCATCTCTTGCTACTTCTTATCCATCTTATAAAACTAATTATTATTCCTCATTTAATTCCCATTAATTCAACAATATTCATATACATATCAATACTTCAAATACCATTCAGATTATTTTATCTTTTAATTCGAATGATAATGGAGAAAACCGCCAAGATCCAAAGTGGCCATACTAGCGAGCAGATTGAGGTATTTGAAAGCAAATTCATTTGCTGATGGGCATCGATGATATGATAAGGTCTATAAGATTTTAGATATATATAACTGGGATATAGCTTATACATTAAAAGCATAATATACAATTTTCCCACCAAATTAAAATGATTGTTGTTAATGACAGAACAAAAGGTGAATATTGCCAGATGATAAAATGTAATGTAGATTATGAGGACCTTATGGTATCAGATATTAACGAGGATTTATAATCAATATTAAAGCATTTAGGCTATGCAAGGAAAGTCAACACTCTCCAAGAGGCTTTGCGACTCCATTAGCAAATAATTCATCAAATACAAATAAATGGGTACGCAATTTTTAAGCCTTAGGCTATGGAAAATATTTTGCCCTATTCACATTTTCACTGTATTTCACTGTAGAGCTGGATATACTCAAAATAATATGGCCGTCTATTCATGGGATAATGCCAGGTATATGCTTGACCTATCTTAGACAAGTTTCTATATGTCGCCACTATCACCATTCTCAATCTTCTTATTATGACTTCCTACAATTGCGCCATGTATTTCATCTATAAGCACAAAATACCGTTCTTTGAGCAGTATAGAGCCAATAAAGTATGATTGATTTAATATTGAGGATGCGCCATGGCCTTGGGAGTCAAAACCAAAATAATGGAACTCCCTCTTGTTAAAAACTATAAGAGTCAATATGTTAAATATCCTTTTCTATGGGCCTCTTTTGGCCTTGGCTGAAGCACTTATCGAATTCAATATAAAAATGGACATGTAGAGCGTTCCTGAAGTAAAGACAATTATTTGGCAATTTCCCATCTTCCTCATAACTGAATAAATCGTATTCTATGCCATCCATAGGATAATGCACCACCCCAAATTCTATTGGATCCACAAAGACCACCATGAATACAATGTAACAATAGTCCTAGCCAACCAATACGCCCATCCTATTGAGCATCTACTGGCAAATAATATACCGGCAGGCTTAGGGTATGTGTTCCTTGCTAAGGTTTATCCTGTGCATGTCTTTACTGTTGTTATTTGGCTTACTTTTAGGCTGTTTTAGACGTGTGATGGGCATTCAGGATACAATTGGCCTTGGGGACAGTCCCAGCTCTTCCCTTTTAGCGCAGGAGGATCATATCACTACTTCCACCATAAGCAAAATGTTGGTAACTACAGCGCCATCCTTCATATTGTCGATACAGTGTTCAACACTAACCAAGACTACTACAAATTCGACGCATAGAAGCGAACAAAGAAAAATGATTGAAATCCATATCCCTTTATCATTCCTATTTATATCATTTTATCAATAAATAAGTATTTAAATATTATTAATAAGCAAATTATTATTATAGAATGGAAGGGAGAGCTCAAGCCTTGGTTCTTTGGCTGTAGTCCGCAACAGAAACAAGGATATAATCTATGCAACAAATACGAAATTGTCACTTATTGTAGCGTCTACTCTCCAAAATCGACGGATTTTTCTTCAAAAGCTCATCGATATCGGATGAATGGAAGTAAAATTATACTCGATTGCGATCGTTATACGAACAGATTGAGACATACATGCGATAAACACTCAAGATAAGCCCTCCCAGCACGCTCTCAGTGATGAACCTGGTGGAAATCGCCAAAGGATAATCCGAGGATGGATTGTAAGCTCTTCTCCATCTCATCTTTATCGTCTGCATTCGCTGCCCCATCAAGGATAGCTTCATTCGCTGCGTTATCAACCTACCGAACTAAGCCCAGATGGAGCTCATGCAGATTATTCAGGATTGGCAAACCTTCGAATAGTAAATCAAAGAGGAGAATAGTGAGGTTAGTTACTATAAGCAAGAAGTGGCCAGGCTGGAGTTTCTTTGCCAGAATTTGACGGCTTAGAACAATAGTCTCAGGGCAGCCCTGGAGGAAGATTATTAGAAGGTTCGGAAGAATGAATCGTATTTCGCTAAGCTGCAGAAAGAAAACGAGCAGCTTCAGAGGGACCTGAGCGAAAAGATAGAGCAGATCAGGCTGGTAGAGTAAAACTATATCGACAAATACGCACAACATAACTATGACCTGGTCGAGTAGTTGAAGAAGACCCTCTTGTAGCGATAGCAGCAGTACAATCAACAAATCTTCAACCTCAAGTAGACCATCTACTCCCTCGAAGAGTCACTCTCGGAAGCCAAGAGGCAGAGCAGCGAACTGCTTGACTAGAAATAAAGAAGGAGCATCATCCAGACAAGAGACGATCACCTCAACTGTATTTCCATTGAAAAGCACAAGATTAAGATAAACTAGCTGCTGGCTCAGTCCAAAGATGCCACACAGAAATAAATTAATGTCAAGCTTTAAAACATTCAAATCAAAAATCAAAATGCCTAGCTGGAGTCCAAACTCAAAAAAATTATTTAGGAAAATAGGAAGAAAGACAAAGATTTCGAAATATCAAATAGTGACGCTTCAAAGCTGAAGATAGAGTTTTTCTCAAGGGTTAGGGATAGTTTAAAGCAGAAGCTAATGGACTATAAATCAAAGGAAAATCGTATTGCCGATGTGATTGATTTCTAAGACAATTGATTCCAATATAAGAATATAATACATCAAATTAAATCTCCATGGTTTGAGGCAGAACCATACAAATTAATTGATTCCTTTGGCTTCGTGGAAACACTAGGATGGAACTATCCAAGCAAATTTATTTATTTTGAAGGGTTGATGTTAGATAAGTTTGGGAGTCCAAATCCTCCAAGAAGATTGTTCTAGGGAGCTTTTATGACTTGAGGTGAGCTGTAAGGATTAGCCTTCACTGGGGCCTCTTGATGATTATCAAATAAATTTAACTCTGTCTTCTTTTCCTGCTTGACCTCCACAGCTTTAGTGGAATTATTCCTTACAATTTTACTATCCTTATTGGCTTATGTCCACGACAAGCGATTCACCTTAACATAGATTTTGTCCTTGAAGGTGGGAACCTTCATTTCCTCATCTTGCAGATCCAACCACACAATGAAGCCTTAATGTGCAAACTTGAACCTGAAGATATAGGTGCCCTTGAGTGGAAAATACTAAACGATATGTGCAAGTTTGATAGAATTTTTATTGAGAGGAATTGTATAGAAGTTAGGCTCCTCTGAGTTGTCCTTGTCCTCGCAAATAAAGTAGTAAATTGGTGTTGATTCCCCTTTCGACATCAGTGATCCCTATTAATTCTAATTAATTACAAATAATCAATTAATAATGAACTATATTGATCAAAATATTCCTCCATGATTATTGAGGTCATTTTTAGTGGTTGGGTATTTGAGGTTTTTGACTAATTTTTGTATAAAATTGGTTTGTTTATTTGTGTGATATAAATTTATAAGGCAGTTTAAAATAGGGATGGCTGACCTGTCTAGAAGAAACCTACGAGAGAGGAGAGCACCTAAAAGTTTCGACTCGGATGTAAGGATTGATTGAGTTAGAATGAAGACCAGGATCCTTGGGGATATTCGAAGCCCTCCTATTCAAAGGTAGATGTGGGTACATTCAGGAACCTCGAAACCCTTCCCAACAATTGAACTCAGATGCTAAGCTACTCGTCAAATACATATCCGCCATCAATAAAAGTTTATTTTCAGCGATCAAGGTTACCGCGAACACGAAGAAGAACGCAGAAAGAAATAATTAGAATCTATCAAAGAACCAACCCCACTCAGAGATCGTAAACCCAAAACCACAGAGACTCAACTTTAACCTCCAAAACGCTTTACATAGCCATCAAGGGAGGGTAAGTTAGAAACAACAAAAAAACAGAAATAATTGTATAATTATAAACCGCAAAGTCATAATGATGGCCGGGAACCGCCAACTCCAGAATCGTTCTTAAATAAATACAAAACCTTAAACACAGAGTCTGCCCAAAAAATGCTCAACATTTAGTACGGTATCTCTAAAAATAAGCAAAATGGGCAAGATTCAGTTCGTATCAACAAGCCAGAAAAACCAATAGGACTACAATCAGGACATGAGAACAATAACAGCTTTAAAAAAACACAGACTCCAAGTAACCAAAGACAGGAAACTAAGGTGAACTCACAAAATCCTTTCTACAATCATAGCAAAGAAAAACTACAAAAAATTGAGGAAGCTGAGGCCAGACTAAACATCCCCAAGCCAAACATGTCCCCAAGCAAGCTTTTCAAACGCTCAACCTACCACATCGCAATAGCATACCACATTTACGTGATCCAAGTGAAATAGAGGGGATTGGACATGGACCCAACATCGAAAGCAAGGAAGTTAAAGTAAGGAATGAATAGATGAAAACTGTGTTGATCTCCATGCTTTTCACAGCTTATTACACTTAATAAATAGATATAAGCATCACATATTATCAATAGTACTTATTTCAAAGATGCAGTTTTTACAAAGATTTCAAAATGATGTGAGGCATGTATAGCTCATCGAAAAAGATTTAGCCAAAGCAGAGGAGCGTTCTAAGATAAAGGTGTAATCTATATGCAAAAAATATAATGAAGAGACAGGTCTATAGCTGTAAAAAATTAGACGTAGGAATGATCTCTTTATTCGCTTCTAAAAAAAGAAAGAATAGCCTCTCGATACAAAATAAATACCCAAATTTGTATAGGCGAGCTTGGAGCTTTAAAAGAATAAGGGGGTATCTCTTATCGCTCAAAGGAGGATATATGAGGTCGCTTTCAAACAAAATAATAAGATTTTGCAAGAAGTTCTTAAAGAATATAATGATTTCTCCAATCTCGTAACATTAAGACTATCTATAGAAAAATTAAGAAACAAAACACCTCAATTAAAAAATAGCTGAACTTGTTAATGGGATTGAAGAAGTTACCAACAATTATATTTCTCAATCAGAGGAAAAAATAGAAATGGCTAAAAAAGCATAAATACGCAATTAAAACCCTTAGCATGTTGACCTCATCCCTTTTATCTCGCAAAAAATAGACAAATTATTTTAGCGTTAATTGTGCGAATTAAATTTCGGAAGTAAGTAACTATTTGCGATGAAATAAAGAAAAAACGATGTACTTGGCAAAATTCAATATCTGATTGATTTAATAAAGCAAAAGTAGTTGGAAAAGAAACTGATAGATGAATAGAACGACAAATAGATTTAATACATTCAAGGGAGTAGAGAATAGCTTTTGAAGAGAGCTAATGAGGCCAAAACGAAGTTGAAATAGGCTTAGTAATTATAGCGAATGTTCAAAGAAGAGGAAAGAAGGCATCTCGTCAGTGTTTTCTACCAAAAGAACAAGTTCGATTCCTACCAGCATCAAGTAGATTTCTACTAAAGATAAATTAAAATCATCAATAAGCAGATTGCCAATTCTCGTGACCGAGAAGAGAGATATTTCTAAAAATTGAAAAATAAACCAATCGACTAAAACTAAAGGATCGAAGATTTGATTGCAAGAGATCGAGAGAAGGATGAATTCATTCTTGAAAAGAAAAGAGAGCAAAAGGAACTTCAAAAGCAAAAAATTTTTTTTGAAAAACTGGCTTAGGAGTAAATTAAAAGGAAAAGGGTTTTGGCTGGGTAGATTCCAGAGTAGAAGGAGGATTAGTAGAAAAAAAAACAATTGCTAGAGGCTCAAAGAAAATCCATTCTATAGTTCTCCCTTATAAAACAGAAAAAAAAAGATGACGAACTCAATGAAATAATATAGTTAACGAAGCGAAAAGTGGCAGAACAAGGAAACCTCGATAGGAAACCCGACCGTCCAAATCCTAATTAACCCAAAAAATGATACGTTCTTGCTTATTAGGACATTTTAATCAATAAAAGAATCAACAGTGACAATTTTCCTTTGTAATATGGCACAGGGCAATATCCCAAAAGAGACAAATGATATTGACATAGAGAACTTGATAGTAAAGAGGAATGTACCATAGGTTGATTGTTGTTGCTAAAGGCCAAACCAACAAATCAGCTACTATTGTTTATATGATCTTTTAACGGATCTGAACTATTCCTGATTTGAGTCCATTCCATATGCTTCTTTATTCGATTATGGAATCCGCTAAGAAGTAGCCACAGTAAAAGATAGGAGTAAATAAAATCTGATCGAACATGACAGAACCAAGTACTCTTTTGACTTTTGTTTTATCCTTGAAGAATCTATCAGCAATTTTCGGTAATATTTTACAATACCAAAGATGCAAGGCAGGGCCATAATAAACCAATCCAACCATAGCAAAGTTGATTGTTCTTTTGGTATCCCATTGCAGTTTCACTGTTTTTTTCTCAACTAAATAGAATGATGAATTACCTTGCTGCGCAATATAATCTCCAAGGGTAAAGAGAATGGAGCATGTGATACTTTTGGTTGGTATGGGCCTGCTTTTTAGCCACTACTTATATATTGCTAACAGAGACCTCATTAAATTACATATACTAAATCCATCAAATGGTAGCTATAAACCTTACAAAATATGTGAGCATATTAAATTTAATTTAAAGGGATTGATTATTAATTGTGATGGGAAACTATAAAACTAAAAATAAAGATGCGGATGCCACAAAATAATAGAGAATATATCCATAGCCTAAATACTAAATCAAAACGCGTCCTCCAGTAAGCGAGGGGCACACCTGGAAACAGAATATTCAGTTGCGAGTGAGAGAGGAGCAGCTTGCGGATGAGGCCATGCCGATAGCAAGGTAACTTATGCTCAATGCAGGCGCAAGTGCTATGACCCAACCATGGACTACATTTCATGTACGCAAAGAGAAGGGCTCTTTTGGATGGTCTTCAACTGCCAGGAGGAATTCTTCTATGTTGCAGAGTGCCAAGAGTACGAGTTCTACGTCGAAATGGACAAAAGAAGGAGGGACTTGAAGCGCAATCCTGAGAAATGGTGGCAAGAGCTATATGATTAGAACGGATAAGTCGGACGACAAAAGGCCACTTAGTTTGGATAACTCGGCTTGTGGGATTCATTTAAACTGACCATTTTTGGTTAAGAGTCAATCAAAAACGCAAAATATTACTATGGTAAACCTGAATGGTTTAAAGGATGATACTACATAAATCCTTCTTAATATTTAATATTGAGCCAATCAATTAACAAAAAATAGATATAAGTTTAATAACTAAGGACTTCTACCGTTATCCAAAAAAAATCTTTTATAAGTCAAAGAATTTATTACACTTTTGCTTCTCATCAAAGAATATTTACAGCATATTCAAAAAAGATGGAGAATTCTAACTAAAATTGCTGAAGGATCCTCTTTCAGTAATAGTTACACTTCTATCCAAAACGATATAATATAATAGAAAAATCTCTTTTTTGATCAATATAAGAAGATTTTTGATAAATTAATGCCAATCTTTGACAATTAAATTTCTCATCTTCAGTTTTCAATAAAATGACATTCGTAAATTTGAATCAAATTGAGGATTAGGGATATTGATAAGTATTTAATTTAACTAAGATTTTTGTTGGGAGTATTTTCAGCTCTATTTTTATGTCTGGAGAATGGGCTATTGCCCATCGAATGATCATCATCATGTGTTAAGATAGACTAGATAATAGAGCAAAGAAAATCACATCTTCACATAGAATTCATAAAACTATTCTCGGCTTATCAGCCCATCTTTATTCTTATCAATGTGGGCCATGAATTCCTTTGAAAATTCTTTTATATCAACATTTTTCTTTTTTGATTTTTTGTAAAGAGTGGCTAAAAAGTTCTAAAGCTCTTCCTTGCACAGGCTTCCATCCTTATTAAGGTCGAAACAATCAAAATATTTATAAATACTTAATTTGAGTTGTTAATGTTGGTTTACTTTGGATAAAGGGGCATCGGTCAATGTGGAGATTCCATTCTCATTCTCAACAACTCTCCATTGTCTTTTCTTGCCTTTTTTTACTTCAATGTCACTTTGGCAGGCTCCCATCTCCGCTATTTTTGTCTTTTCTTCAATATTATTATAAATCCAATCATCCATTCAAACATTAATTCCTCATCCAAATACCTTGTAATGCACTCTTCACTCATATTTATAGCCCAAATGCGTCCCTTCTATCTTCTCTCTCAGTAATTTCCAAAAATCGAGAAAATAAATGGATAGCATTAAATATCAAAATGATTAAAAGTTTACTAACTAGCAATGAGAACTTATTTACAACAGTTAGAAAACATAAAGTGAGGGTTATTACAAAGAAATATAAGTTATTTAAATATTGTCGTTTCAAAATTTATGACGTCAGTAAATGCAGGCTTTTAGAAAAAATGATTAAAGCAATCAAATAAAATCATCTATTTACCTCAGAAGTAATCAAAGTAGCCGAGCTAAGGATTACAAACATCTAAAAATTGATTAAACCAATTCTTGTATTTATTCTTGTATTTTGGAGTTCATGCTTCTATCTTCATTATCTAAAAATTTAGACCTAAAAATACAGGCAAGGAATCATCCATGTTAAAGCAACTAAAAGACTCAGATTCGCCTTTTGATTTCATCATTCAAATCATAGCGTATCATCATTATCTTCCAGCACCCAATCTTCTTTGCCAATAATTATCAACAGGTGTAGATACTAATTGGCAAAGCGATCATTTTAGCAAAATGTTCCCGTTTGGCTAGAACTAAGCCTAATGATAATCGTTGGATGGCTACAAATAAGAATAAAACATTAAGTTAATAATATAGATGAGTCATAGTGGTCTTTAATTCTTTTGTTGGGTGTAAAATTAATAGAGTTATTGGCGAGTAATTTTTTGATCCTAATTTTTATCCATGGCCTTAAATATGACCGATGTTTAATGATGGTCGTATCTTGGCTTCTTATGCTTTGTAGTGAGTTACTAAAGGAGGTTGTAGAGTTCATCTTGGGAAAGGAAGCCGTCTTTGTTTGTATCATATTTATCAAAGAAGCCCTTAATTTACTTCTTTAGAATTTCATTATGATCTTTTTAGTCACCTACTGCCTATCTCTTATTGGCTTATATCCTCTCAGCTATTCTCTAGTGCCTCTCTTTTTTCTTCTTCTACTCTTAATGCCTCTGATTACGAGCTATCTCGCTCTTGTTGGAGCATGTCCCCATTTATCTTTTATTCAAAAATTAAATTTAAGTCGGAACTACTTGAACTATTAATACATATTATCCCTACAATAGCTGAAACGCTACTTCGTGCTTTTAGTTCAAAAGATAACCATTATATTAGCAAATTATGATTATTAAATCAATATTTTTTCTCCCAATAAAAATAATAAAAATACATATGAGCAAAGCTTATTTTTTTAGTAAAGATTACAAGGAATCGATAATGATAACCTCTGAGATAAAATTGCATTTATTTTATGCTCACTTTATTAATGAGTCAATAATGATGGATTAATAAGATCATGAATTTCTAACCTCTCTGATGTAAAAGTGATAAAATTCTTCCTTATTAATGAGGAAATCTTTGCTTTTGTCGATAAGCCTCATAATTTGCTCAGTCTATTCTCGATCATATCGCTTCTTCCTTGAATGTTTGGCACCAAGACATTAAAGTAATTGGAATAATTCTTACTCACAAATGTACCCGTCATGGTTTATGTCGTATTGATTGAATAAAGTCTCAATTTATTTCCGAACCTAGTCTTGGCTCATGGTTTTCTTCAAGCTTTTGGGAGATTTAACACGACTTAAATCTATATTTCTTGAAGGAACAATAACTCTTCTTTGGATGGGATCGCAATTTCCCATTACTTCTCTCTCCTTAAAGGAAATAGTTATAATTTCATAATCAAAGTGATTCAATTAAAATAAAATCTCAAGCCTTCAAACTCCCTTCATTATCCTCATTTAAACCACTTATTTGTATAGAAATCTTTTTATTTTTGCTCCTTAAGTTTTAATTGTTTTTATTAGTGTACCTATCTCATGAAATTGAAATTACTGAGAGCCTGATTTTCGGATAATTTTTCCTTGATTTTATTATCAGGTTTAGCTCAAGAAGATTATAAATTGAGCCTATTGTTGTAGTAAAAACAAAAAAAAACTTCATGAATATAGAAAATGATGGAACTTATGATAGTGAAGTTTTAGAGGATAATAGGATATTTTTCACATCAATAGCATTGAGTTTGAGTCAATGCTACTTGGTTTGATGTTTATCTAACGAGGGTTTGTGATTTCACTAGCCTGCTTTCGATTAATTTACCAGCTGATAAAGGGGCATCAATTCTTTTCTTTTGTCGTCCTTGGAATAGAGGTTAGCAGAGTTCCTTTATATACTCCCAGTCGACTTCAATCTCTCCCTTCAAGCTAAACAGATAACCCAGGATACCAGTATTAGCTTTGATCTTCACCCCCAACGCCTACTGCTCTTTTGCATCTTTGGAATCTCTGCCTTGTTGCTTGCCCTTCAAGTAAGCTTAGAACTAAGCTTAAAATTGCGAGTAGATGGCCTTCTCAACATGTTGTTGCATTAGAAATAAGTACGCAAAGACCAAAATCATTTGATTGTTTTAGACCTTATTTTATTTGAGATATTTTTCATAAATTTCTCTGATTTGATGCTTTTGCTACTTATTACTCTTTCCTGAAAGCAACTTACAAACGATAGATTTTATTTTTGAACTTAGATTTTGTGAAAGTGCATGCGCATCTTTCCTATCTTTTTTCTCAGCTTTCTCAAAGAAGGGCATTTCAGGCTAATGTTCAGTGCAACTAGATTGAAAAGTAGGAGATATAATTTCACTAGTTTGATATTTTGACTCAAAGAGAAGAGTCTATGGATATCCAAATAGAGGAAAGTTATTTTGATCACTGTTCTCATAGTAGTAATCACCTTGGAATTTTTGCCAATACTAGGATAGCTCTTACTAGAAATCTGAAGGATAAACTTAGATTAATTTACACATATTATTCCTGAGGCCTTGATCTTTTGGTAATATTTTATTATAAATCATCAAGCTATCTTATAGCTTAAATTATGAAATAAAAAAAAGTATTACGATTTGTTTTATGATTTGCTTTGTACTTAAATTTTCGAATTTCCATCAGCAAAGGTCTGAGATTGTGTTGTGTGCGACAATGTTGCTTTGAATTATTGATTAAGATATTTAAATATAACTTAAAATGGCTGAGAACGAAGAGAAACCCATTGTCAAAAAAGAAATACCCTATCAACCAATCAAGTATTTTATATCCAGCCTTAATACTTTCTTTGGTCATCATCTCGTGAGCCGTCTGCGAAACGATAACCTCCACCCGGATAACCCCAATAGAATTATTGGAACCGTCATAAAAAACACGGATAAAAAAGTCCCAGGGGGAGTGCGCAAAGTCATATAAGTAAGTCTTGATTAACTCAGACGTAAAAGATTAGTTTCTTTGAAGAGGTCCTACTCAATTCAGATGTGATTATTTATGATTTGAACGAGTGCGATCTCAAAGAGGCAGAGTTCGTCATATCCACTCTCAAGATACATCCCTTCAACGAAGAAAAGGTTATCATTTGTGTCTCCAATGTGATGACATGGGCCAATACCCCACCCAAGCAAAAGAAAGAAGGGGAGTAAGAGGAAGGTGAAGAAAATCCTCCAGAGGAGCCTGACTCTGAGGAGGAGGGAGCTGCTGAGCCAGCCGAGGGCGAATAGAAGAAAGTTTACACAAGATTCAGTGATAAAGATTACTCACTAAGAAAACCTTCCCTTTAATACGAAAAGATCAAATCGATTGAAACCCTTTGCTTGGCAGCAGGCAGCGTTAAGCCAAAACTTAAGACATACGTAGTTTGTTCAGGTCTGCTCTATGGGGAAGGATAAGGGCTATTAAAAAGTTATTTCATGCAAGCAAGATTGCAAAGACCATAGAGGTTGCCAATCTACGGCAAAGGGAAAAATAGAATTCCTACAGTCCATATTGCAGATTTAGTAACATATGTTGAAAAAATCGTGGAAAAGAGGCCGAAAATTCCTTATCTCCTGGCTTTAGATCACAACCCGAAGCCTACTCAAAGAAAGATTATTGAGGCTATCTCAAAGGGAATAGGTACTGGCCTAGTTGAATCTGTAAGTGAGAATAAAAATGCACCCTACTTTGCTCAGCTTACCCTCAATTTAAGAATGAGACCTACCATGCTCTTTGCCAAGTTAGAGGAAGAAGAAGCTGCAATAGAAGCAGAGGAAGGCTCATAGCCCATTCGCTTTAAATTCCCATGGAGATCAAAAGAAGGTATTCAAAAATCTATATAAAACCTAAGGCAATAGTTCAATCGAGTGCAAGGTCTTTCACAATAAAAAGTATTCATAATTGGTCCACCAGGAAGTGGCAAAACTTTCTATGCGAAAAAGTACATCTTCCTGTTATGAAGACTATCATAAAAATACTATCTTCCCCATATTCATGTGAAAGGTGTGATCGAAGAAGTGAAAGAGCTCAAGAACTAATTTGGATAAGAAATAAGGAATTTCCTTAATGAGAAAAAATAGAGCTAAATCCAAGCGAAGCAAGGTGAATATGATTAAATGAAGTAAAAATGGAAAAAAATTCCAAAAGATCAAAGTAAAACTATCACTATTAAGGGTAACCCTTAGAACCATTTAATCCAGATGCAGTTGACGTAAGACTGAGCGATGAATTACTTTATAAGTGTTACAAGTGGAGGTTGACACAAAATGACTGTCTCAATCGAGGATATATCTTGGACGGATTTCCTCGTCGATATGAAGATGCAAGAGAGATTTTCATGGGTGTTCCAGTGGTTGAGGGAGAGGAGCCTGAGGAAAATGCTAAGAAGGTTCTATAGGCAAGATTAGCACCAACCAAGTTAATCGTTCTGGAGATGTCTGATAAATAGATCCAGGAGCGAATTCAAAGTTTGCCTGAGGAAGAAGTGGCTCACACTCATCTAAACTAAAAAAGAATTAAAGCTCTTTTGAAAAGATACCGTACTCTCAACAATGCTGATAGTGGGTAGTTTATCGTCGAAGACTTCTTTAAGGAAAATAAAATACCAACACATCACGTCACTATCTCCCCTCAGTCTGACTCCATCCTGTAGTCACTGGTGAAACCACTGGGAGTCGAGGAGGTCAAAGAGAGGGCCATAATTGAGAAACATCTTGCGGATGAAAGAAACAAAAAGAAACTGGGAAGGACATAGCTGGATAAAAAATAAAAGATTACAAGAGATATCCAGAATGAGGACTACATGATGAAGAAAGAGAACGAGCAGAATGAATAAAGGGAGATTCTCGATAGGAAATCATTAGCCCTGAGGAAATATCTTGACGTCAATCTCGTCCCCATCCTCTCATAAGGAATTGCCGAACTCCTCCACTCCTTCCCCAAAGACCCAGTGGATACTCTCGCGGAATTCATGTTCAAAAACAGTCTGAAGGTGCCCAACCCCGACCCTTCAACATTTGATCCATGATGTATCATCGAACCTATACTCCACCTCTATGAATAAGACAATTTATTTAATCAAAATCATCATGATTCTCTTCCCACCCACAAGTTTTGACGAGCGAACTTCTCATGAGTCTTGAGGTTGAATAGCACATTCAAGCCGATTCCAAGCATCACCAGCAAGAACAGTCCCACCCAAAGGCCTGACAGCGAATGAGTTGACATGTTATTAAACATCTTTGATGGCTTATTGTTATCGAAAGCTGTTGACTGTAATATTCTTGATGAGGGAACAATGTTGGCACTTATGACAACGTTGTTGCTTTGTGCCTGTAAGAACGGCAACAATTCACCCGCAACTAACTTCTTTATCTACATTTCCTTCTCTCCCAATTATTATTTTAATCTATCCTTGGCCTGCAGATCAGTAAAGAACGAACTGATCCTGTCCTTCGAAATGGCTTAAGATTTCAATAGCTGGGTGACTTAGCTAAGATCTTCCTGTGAAATATCTCCCAACTCAACAAAGACCGATTGCTTCTCCTTCAGATACTAAACCAAGCGCTGGGAGTTAGATACAGCTTCGTGCCTACAATATAGGTTGATTTACTGTTGGGGAGAGATGAGGATGAGAGGGGAGAGTGCATAGGCTGAGTAGACTGCGAACAGAACCAGTATTAACTTGTTCATGATATGATTAATTATAATTGAGAATGCAATCAAGGTATTATCAACTAATCCTTCAAAGAAATGAATCACTGAGCTTTCTGATGATTGGCAGCCTCGCATCGTCCTCATCCTCTCCACGAATAAAATCGTACTCTTTTTTTAGCCTATCCTATGAGAATTTCTTTATATTGCTCAAAAGGATCGCTGATGTATTTTTTCCATAGTTGATGGGCTCCTTGGCAGCAACGGTAAAGATAAATTCTTTGAATCCCTCAGGGAGATATTTTTATTGGCCGATTAGGTTCATAGTTCCTTGGATCATTCGAGCACAACAGAACATCAAAGCTCCTACTTTCTATTTCTCACCTGCAATGTGCGTCAAAGCCAGTTTCAAAACATCCTTTTGTATGGTATTGGAATCAATGAACCTATACTTGGAGGCAAGCTAAGAGTTCTCCCCTCTGATAAGAAGTTACATCTGCTGGAGCCAATACTGGTAGAAAAGTAAGACAGTGAAAGTGAACTGAGCCTTTGTACCAGATTACACATACTTTAAGGTCTTTATGTTACTAGTCCTTTCAAATACTTATTTGTTGCCAATCAGCAACTTGAACAGTCTCTACCGTGTCTCCTCGCAACGATGCCGGAATTAGAACTATTTGTTCATGGCAATCAGGTTGCAGGCGAAAGAATTAATCTAATTTTCAACACTTTCCTCAATCTCATCCAAGGTGGAGATCAGATTTCTTGACCCTCCCTTATCTTGATCCAGCTTCTCCTTAATGATCGCTGCAATTTTTTCAGCAGAGTGTCTTTTAGAAAAATCAGGATTGAGGCAATTCTTCACGATTTCCTTCATTGGATCAGGCAGCCCATCAATATGAAATTCTATGTTATTTTAGTAATCCTTGTTTATCTCACTCTTAAATCGCTTTATGTCAGTCACACTTCTACAATCGTCATAGATGCCTTTACCCTGGAAAATGCAGAGGTAAAGCATACCAAGCGAATATATATCTGCTGTGTTGTCGTAATTTTGATTCTTCTCAACACGATCATCCATGTAGGCAGGCGAACCCACTCTGGAAGTGAGCACTTCATTGTTTTGGATTCTTGTACTGCAGCCAAAATCACCAATTTTAGCCATATTCCTCTGCCCTATAAAAATATTATCAGGTTTGAGGTCACGATGGACGATTCCAAGAGAATGTGCATGTGCAAGTCCTTAAGCGATCTGTTGGCAAATCACTATTTTTTCTCTCTCACTGATCGAGTTCTTAAGATAATCAGTAAGACACCCGTGTTTACAGTACTATGTGACCATATAGTAGAATCGCTACTCAACAATATAGCAGTCATAAAGTTTGAGGACGTTCGGATGATCCATCTTCTTGAGGTTAGAAATTTATCGGATAATGACATAGAAATACTGTACGGCTTCAGGCCTGAATTTTTTGAGTGCGACCTGATTTCCATGTTTTGATTTTGCCAAATGAACCTCACCAAAGCTTCCCTTTCCTAAAAACTGATCAATCCTGTATTTTTCTTTGAACTGTTGCTCCCCAATCTTTATGAATTCCTTCTTCGCAGTGTCGGTGGCAAAAAACATCGTACTTAATACTTAAAATTTATAATCACTACAATAAGAATAGCATTCTAAACTTATAGCTTTATCTTAGACAACGCAACATTCATTATTACTTATTATATACGTACGAAACATGACATTTTATGATTTCAACTCCACCCTTCTCACTGTCATAGGATATTCTGTACTCGTCTATAGAATCGTCTTTGAACTGGAGTCTGGGAAATTGAAGAAGAGCCGACAGTAGAAGCTGTGTACCAAGTGGTTGATCTTCACCATATTTTTGAAGATTTAGTATTATGTCCTGGCAATTGTTGAAATACTTCCCTTTGGCAGCCTCTTCATGCTCATCTTCAAACTCTTCCTCTTTCTCCCGGAAAATGCAGTAATCCACTCACTATTTAGATTTCTCATGAGATCTACAAAAGAATACAGAAATACCTTTAAAAAGTGAAGCTGGAGGAATACAACTCTCACTTAGGGATCGCCATTTCTTTTATGTGCACTCACTCTGTAGCCATTTTGATGAAATTAACTGCCAAGATTGCAGCCTATATCGACTCCAAGCACATAGAGGAGGTGTAGAAGCATATAATCGACATAATAAAGATCCTCTAATACAAGAAATCAGCCATAAACATGCGACACCAAGCAGCAGCTTCCTAAGTCAACAAATAGCTCAACAGCTCATAATTCAACATTTCGATGGAGGAAGAGCCTCAACCCTCACCAGTCAAAAATATACCCAAATCCAGCATCGGCAACCAAATGAGTAAAATATTGGTCGATTTTGATCAAGAAGAGCCCGGAGAGGAAATTAGACTAAAAGGTACATCCTTCTCTAACTTAGCTGACCAGATGATTATCAAGCCCAACAAAACCACAGGCCAAAAGGCAAAGTATTAGTAGGTTGAAATTGAATACTACCATAAGACGTCCAAAATTTCCTTCTTGAATAAGATGAAGGCTTCGGAGAGTAAGACCCTCAAAGAAATCAAATGGATTACTAAGAATATGATGAATATCGAGGTCGTCTTCAGTAAATGAATACTTATTTAGAGGAGGGAGGTTCAAAGATATTGAAGATTAAGGATCCCAATGATGTGGTGAGGTGGGTTGAACCTGTCTGCCTCAACCTCCAAACAATCAAAGATCAAATCGCATGATGCATCAGATTAAATATAACCATAGATAAAGCTATCATCTCAATCTCTTTTTTTTGGTGACTTGGTTAGCCAGCGATTGAATTTCTCCCCCTTGTAGGGAAGATTTAGTGTTTCACCAATTTTCAGTTGGTAATAGTTGATGTTGGCTTAAACTGTTTTCTCTAAGGAAGTTCCTTTTGCTAATTCCTTGGATATTTTGAAACAACTCAATCCTTCCTTTAACATCTTATTATTGCAATAGAAGCAGGCAATATTATTCAAAATTAATATCTTCCTCTCATCATTTTTACTGTAGTATTTTGCTTGAATTTTCTCAATCTACTTATAGACCTCAAGAGCAGAGTTCAAGTCCTTTAGCTTTTAGTAATGTTGCCCCATCTCATTCAGCATTACTATTTTTTACTAAAAATATACCCCTTCCTTTGAGTTATAGATATTCAATGCTTTCTTGGAGAGTTCCTCAATCTACGGAATGGGTCTCTATAGTCCGCATTTGGCTTTGACTAAGTTGGTGTAGACATAGGCTAATTTTTAGAAATATGGTGTATCTTTTTATTTGATGCTTTATATTTGATTTAACACCTTAAGGAGATCATCTTCTGCGTATTGATAATATTTTTTTAAATCAGCAGGCGATTTGCTTTAATTTTTAAGATAATCAACAGCTCTTTGCAGTAATGCTTCAGAGTCGTTACTTTAATAGCTCTTAGGAGGGGAGTAGCTCTTGGCTAGAGTCAACTTACTTTTCTTAGTCTCATTTTTGTAAGCTGAAGTAGTAATTAACTAATTTCTCCTCTAAGAGTCTTGGTTTCTTTAGAGTTCTTCAATTCTTTTCTTTAGAGCTTAGTTTTATTTTTATAATTATCTGTACTTATTACGCCAATACTCAGCATTATTCTCAAACTGCTATCTTTATTATCTCAATTGTTAGGACTACTCACGAACTTTACTAAATTCTTAGTTTTGTTTTAGCTTACCTTTGAATAAATCTAATCCTTTATTACCAATATTAGTAGTGCTTGCAGGCTTATTCTTAAAATAAAGATCCGATTTGTATGTTTGCTGATATTGCTGCTACTTCTACTTGTTTGGACTTAAGAACTGGGATGAGGCTTCATTGGAGGGATTGTAAGGATTACTAGACATAAATATTAGTATAAGATTTAATCAAAAAGAAACAAATATAAGATCCATATTTAATTAGCACAACAAGGGGTTGG
>JACCDV010367734.1_pt1 | contig 22748 bp, 20 predicted proteins | sample 7446131 | NCBI WGS metagenome assembly JACCDV01 (sample SAMN15323448, study PRJNA562643) | freshwater metagenome | isolation source: river surface water | place: USA:Blue River Watershed | collected 2017-08-17
AAAGATCCCAGACAGAAAACTTATATCAAGCTTGTCATAACGAGTTGCAATGGCTCTGTAATTTTTAAGTTTTGCAAAAAAGTTTTCGATCAAGTGTCGTGATTTGTAAAGATATTTATCGTAGAGTTTGGTTCGAGAGAATAATAAATTTTTTCATATTGGGAAGGATCTCTTTAAGGAGCTCTTTTTTGTTGCTAAATTCTATGTTTAGTTTAGCTAAAAAGTCGAATTATCAAGCTTTTCCTTCGATCACTAAATGCATAAGCAAACTAAGGAACTTAGCAAGCTCCTTTTTTTAGTTGAGCAAGAATCTCAACAATAGAAGCTGGGACAAAAGCAGAAACATCCCCTCCGTAGAAAGCTACTTCTTTCACAAGACTAGAAGAAATATGAGAGTAGCTTTGCCTTGTAGGAATGAAAACTGTGTCCACTTTTTCTTCAAGAGTTTTGTTGATCATAGCCATCTGCATTTCATAAGCATAGTCTGCTTCTGTTCGCAAACCTCTCACAATCACACGCGCTCCTTCTGACACAGCAAACTCAACTGCTAGGCCATTTAAATGCTTTACTTCAACATTTTCAAAACGACCACACTCTTTTTTCACCATTTGAAAACGCTCGTCTGCAGAAAAACAAAACTTTTTATTTGAATTTCTTCCAACACCAACAACTAAATGATCAAAAAGTTTTGAAGCTCTCTCAATCACATCTAAATGACCAAAAGTCACAGGGTCAAAACTACCAAGATAAACAGCTACGTGTTTTTTACTCATAAACTTTACCTCCTGTTTAAATATTTTTTCTAAAGCCAACGACCGCTGTCGATCCATAAACTTTTTCAAAATCTTTATTCCAAGAACTCAGGATAAAATCTGGGTGCTTCAAATAATCAACACTGAGCTCCATCACAATAAGTATAAGCGAAGAAGGTAAATTACTGAGCTCAGCTTGCAAAACTTTTAACCAAAGAAGAAAATCCTTGTAGGGTGGATCAGCCCACAAAACAATTGGACTCTTCCCATTAGCCTCTAAAGGTAAGGACTTAAATGCTTTTATCGCAGGTAAACAAAGAACCTGGAGAGCTTTTGGGTAAATTTCTTGTTTTCCTAGGCGTTGAGAGGCTAATTCAATATTTTTTTTTAGAAGCTTAACGACTGATGGGTCTTTTTCTATAAAGTAACAACCACAGGCTCCACGACTAAGAGCCTCCAAACCAATAGCCCCTGTTCCTGAAAAGAAATCAATAAAAATAGCTTCTTGGATGTCTTCATTTAACTTATGAAGGATAGCTTCTCTTACCTTCGCAGAGGTTGGTCTCGTAGTCAGCTCATCTTTTGGAGCTAAGAGCTTCATCCCTTTGAGGGCCCCCGCAATAATTTTCATGTACTACCTTAATTTTTTTGTTATAGTGGGCTTCTTTTATTTTCATTTTATCAAAACAACAATATAAAAGGCTGTTTGAATAAAAAACAGGCTTTAAAAATCTCTATGAGCTCGAAAACGATACTCTTTTCGTTCGTGAGAGGCAAGGCAAAGAGCTCTTTTTTTGTCAGAGTTTGCACAAAAAAGATGATTTCAAGAAAGCGAAAGGTAAATAACAACTGATGCTAAGTACAAGACAACTGCTCGAAATAATTGAAAAAGTAGGGATAGCTGACTGGGGAGCTGGCTACTTCTCCATCAATGAAAAAGGAGATATCATCTGTACTCCTAAAGGAAACCATACAGTGGGTATTTCTCTTCCAGATGTGATTGAGAAAGCAAAACAGCAAGGTTTATCGACCCCCATGATCATTCGTTTTCCTGAGCTCATTAAGAATCAGCTTGAGAGAATGCACAGTGCTTTTAGCAACGCTCTCCAGGAGTTTAACTACACTGGCAAGTACCACGGAGTTTTTCCTTTCAAAGTAAACCAACGAAGAGAGTTTATTGACTCTATTGTTGAGTGTGGAAAAGATCTTGGCTGGGGACTTGAAGTCGGTAGCAAAACTGAGTTTATGGCTGCGCTTAGTTATACTATGAGAGAAGATGCTCTTCTTATCTGCAATGGTTTCAAGGACAAAGAATTCATTGAAATGGCTTTCTTGGCTTGTCACATGGGACGAAAGGTTCACCTTGTTGTTGAAGGTCCTGACGAGCTCGAAATGATCCTTGATAAAATTAAGAGCGAAAAAAGAGACCGTTCTAAGTGTCCATCTATTGGTCTTAGGGTTAAGCTCTATAGTAAAGGTAGTGGAAAATGGCAAGATTCTTCTGGCTCTAACTCTAAGTTTGGTCTGACAACAATAGAGGTGATGAATGCTCTTTCTCTTCTAGACGCATTCGACCTGAAAACACAGCTCTGTATGCTTCATTTTCATATTGGTTCCCAAATCACGGCTATTAAGCGCTTTAAAGAGGCTCTCAAAGAAGCAGCTCGTGTTTATGCAAAAATTATTAAAATGGGTTACACACCAAGCTACCTTAATATTGGAGGAGGTGTCGGTGTCGACTATGATGGAAGCCAAACTTCTTCAGAATCTAGTGCCAACTACAGTCTTCAAGAGTTTGCAAACGATGCAGTTTATGTCATCAGTGAAGTTTGTAAAAATGAAGCTGTTACTGAACCTAATATTGTCTCAGAGTCTGGTCGTGTCATCGCAGCTTATCACTCTGTTGTCGTCACAGATATTAGAGAAGTTCAAGGAGAAGAAAAGCTTGCTAACATAAAAGATTTTCAAATAAGTTCTCAGTCAAAGGAGTCAGGTCAACATCTAAAAGAACTTTTTTATGTTTTAAAAAACATGACTCCAAAAAACTTTGTTGAATTCTATCATGACGCTGTCGAACACCATGAAGATCTTTATACGCTTTTTAATCTAGGTTATCTAAGCCTTGAAGAGCGTGCTGTATCAGAAGAAGTTTACAAAGAAATTTGTTTGAAAGCTCTTCACTATTCTTATCAAGAGAAATATCAGAGTGAAGAGTTTGCAGCTCTTAAGAAAATCTATGAATCTAAATATCTAGCAAACTTCTCTATTTTTCAATCTATTCCTGACTCTTGGTCTATTGGACAACTTTTTCCAGTGCTTCCTCTTTCTCGTCATGATGAAAGAACATCTCACCAGGCTACTATCGTTGATATAACCTGTGACTCAGATGGTTGTTTGAAAAATTTTATCGACAAAAAAAGTTCAAAAACGGTTATTGATCTTCATAGTCCAAATGATAAGCCCTACTACCTTGGATTTTTCTTAGTTGGTGCTTACCAAGAAAGTTTAGCGAATGAACACAACCTTTTTGGTGCTATTCATGAAGTAGAAGTTCACTCTGATAAAAAAGATGGTTGGGTTGTGTCTAAAGTGACAGAGGGAGATCCTATCAAAGAACTTCTCACTTGTCGTAACTATGAAGAACATGAGCTCATAGATGGCTACAGGAAGCAGTTAGAGAAGTCTTCTCTATCAGATGCTGAGCAACAAGCGACTCTAACTCAATTAGAAAAATATTTGAGCTGCTATCCATATTTAAAAGAGTAAGAATTCCTTCCTCTTTAACTCAAGTGAGCTCTTGTTAAATTAAGGGGCTCTCTTCCACTTCTAACGAGCACATCATCTTCTATCCTAATTCCACCAAAAGGAGTGAGCTCTTCAAGTAGTCGCCAATTGAAAAGTGATTTCTGTTTACTTTCTTTCATTTCTTCCAAAAGAAAAGGAATAAAATAAAGTCCAGGCTCAATGGTTACTACCTCAGAGTCTCTTAGATTTCTATTCATGCGAGCTCTTGGCAAACGAGAATCTTTATCACAAGGAGTTCCTGAAATATCTTTTTGATCCCCTCCAACATCATGAACTTGAAGTCCTAACATATGCCCAAGTCCATGAGGACAAAAAACAGACGTTAATTTTTCAGTAAAAGCTTCTTCAGGACTAGATGTTAAAAGAATTTTTTCAGTCATTAAGATCTCAGCAATTCCTCTGTGCATAAATAGCTGAAGATCAACAAAAGAAGTCCCTTCTTTCACCATTCCACAAAGCTCACGCTGCAGAGACTCCATCCCTTTATAAATAGAAACAAAAGAAGGAGGACAGTTTTTTTCTCTAAAATAAGTTCTTGTGATATCTGAGGCGTAATGAAGATAGGAAGCTCCAGCATCAATTAAAAGAACATCTCCAGAAGAATCGCTTCGTTTGTATTGATAGTGAAGGATGGCTGCTTTTTCATCGTGAGCAATAATCGCATTGTAAGGGAGGAGATCTCCTGTTTCTTTTAGAGAGGACAAGAACTCTTCATACAGAACAAGTTCGCTCGGGTTTGTTGAATAGAAAGAGTCTCTTACTTTTAAGTGAGCTCGCGCTGCTTTCCTGTTAGCTTCACTCAAGCAATGAATCTCATAAGGAGTTTTTTCAGCACGCCACCAGTCCATAGCTGCTAAAAATTCTTTAGGGTTCACAAGAAAATCAAGCTTATCTACCCCTTGAAACTCTCGGCCTATAAAAACATAAGAAGACTTTGATTTCAGAACTTCTTCACGAGCTGCTTCTGAACGGAGATAATGAATTTGAAAGTTTTCAGACCAAAAAGACCCGCGGACTTCATAGCAAATATCGCTCCAAAAACTCTTTGGTTCAAAAATATAGAGCTCAAGAGATCCTTCGGGTGACAAGCTTATAAGGTGTTTTTCCCCTTTGAGAGGGCAGAAATATAAAAAATAAGGATTGGAACAAAAAGGAGCTGTGTGATCATCTCGAAAGTATTGATAAGGAACACCAGCATCGATTAGAATCCCTTTTTGCTTATTTTTGCAGAGAAAGTCTTTCATGCGGCTTTCTGTTTTTTTTATATGCTCCCTAAAAAGATTATCTAAATTCTCTTTCATAGCTTGGGTTCCCCTGTGAAATGAATTAATTGATTTTTGTTTTTAATCTTTTTTCTAAAGTTAAAACACTGTTAGAAAGTTTATAAGCCTTAGCATAACTTAAAAGCTGTTCTTCAACTGTTTTTGAAACTTCTTTTTTTTGTGAGACCTCGTAAGTAAGAGTTTCAACAAACTCAGGACTCTTTAATAACGGTGGAAATTTCATAATTCTGTAAAGCCAGGCTTGCCACATGGGGGAGTTCTTTATAAGTTTCTTAAAATAATCTCTTGAGTTTGAATAATCTGTTTCAAAAAAACAAAGCTCAGCAATTACAGCAAGAAGACGGTCAGACTTATGTTTTTTGAGTTCCTCTTCAAGAACTTTTATAGCTTCTTTTGCAGTGCCAAGCTTAAAGGAGCTTTTGCCGTAGCCTTCGTAGGCAATATCTCGATTTGTAGGGTGTTTAAAACAACGCTCGGAGTAATTTTTTAGAGGTTCAAAGTCATCTAAACGAGCGTACACAGAGAGAACGAGTTCACACCCTTCGCTGAGCAAAATCAAAGATGATTCTTTCGATTTCATTTGCTCCCGAGCGTCTTCGAGGCGCCCTTGTTGATAAAGGTGTTTAATCTCTTCGAACTGTCTTTCAAGTTCTAGAGGCGAACTTTTTGGTTGATGTTTTTTTTCAGAAGGAAGCCAGTAGATAGATAAAATTAGGACTAAAATAGAGAGAACAAATGGAGCTACTAGAAAAAAGCTTTTGAACTTCCACACAAGAATCTATCTCCTACAAACATTCTAGTAAGATTTAGCAAAAATCACTCTTTTTTGACTTGGCTTACCGGTAAAAATACAAGTCCCACTTTCAAAAGTTCCTGTAAGAGGTCCTTCTTCCATAGGGATACAACGAGGAGTTACTTTTAGTTTTTCTAGCAGAGGATGACCAATACTATCCTCATGCCAATGCACATAAGCAAAGCCTAAAGTTTGATTTTTAGATGATTTTGTAAAAAACTTTTCAAACTCTTCTAGAGAGTCAATTTTTCGGATCTGATTTTTTGTGAATAGAAGAGCTTTTTCGAACATATTGTTGTGGATCTCTTCCAAATAATCACAAGCACGGGAAGTGAGCTCATCAAAAGTGAGTTTTATTTTTTCGTGATCTTCATCGTCTCTGCGTCCAAGCATCACAGAAGAGCTCTCAAGATCTCTAGGTCCAATTTCCACACGAAGAGGAGTTCCTTTTTTGATGTGATCCCAAATTTTTTCTCCTCCTCTCATATCTCTGTCATCTAAGCGACAACGAACGGGTCGCCCAGCATAAGAAAGAAGAGAAAGTTTTTTATGAAGCTCTTTACAAGCGCTCAAAACGCGTTCTTTTTCTTCTTCAGTCTTGTAAATAGGACAAAGAGCTACCTGGTGGGGAGCAAGCTTTGGCGGTAAAACAAGACCATCGTCATCTCCATGAGCCATAATAATTGCACCAATAAAACGTGTTGTAGCGCCCCAAGAAGTTGTCCACGCATATTGTTGTTCTCCATTTTTATTAAGAAACTTTATCTCACTTGATTTTGCAAAGTTTTGCCCAAGAAAATGAGAAGTACAACCTTGCAAGGCTTTGCCATCTTGCATCATAGCCTCTAAGGTGTAGGTTTCCACAGCTCCTGGAAACTTTTCATCTTCTGTCTTACGACCTTTAATGACAGGTAGCGCCATCCAGTTTTCAGCAAAATCAGTATAAACATCAAGCATTTTAAGAGTTTCTTCACGAGCTTCTTCAGCTGTGGCATGAACTGTGTGCCCTTCCTGCCAAAGAAATTCAGCAGTTCTAAGGAAAATACGAGGACGCATCTCCCAACGCATCACATTCGCCCACTGATTAATAAGAATAGGGAGGTCTCGGTAGGACTGAACCCACTTAGCATACGAATGACCAATGATTGTCTCACTCGTAGGACGAATTACATAGGGCTCTTCAAGTTCACCGTCAGGTTTCATTTTTCCATCCGGTTGTTGCACTAGTCGATGATGAGTTACTACGGCACATTCTTTTGCAAAACCCTCTACGTGCTTCGCTTCTTTTTCAAAAAAACTAAGAGGAATAAGAAGAGGGAAATAAGCATTCACATGGCCTGTAGCTTTGAACATATCGTCAAGAACTCTTTGCATGTTTTCCCAAAGAGCGTAGCCATGAGGTTTTATGACCATGCAGCCTCGGACTGGGGAACTCTCAGCTAAATCAGACAACCTAACAACCTCTTGATACCATTCAGGAAAGTTTTCTTTTCTTGTTGGTGTGACTGCTGTGCGATTTTTTTTGTTCATTTGTTTTTATTAACCTTCTCTCATTCTCAAGTTAGATCAACACTGGTGTGTTTAAAAAAAGTTGCTTAATCCACAGAGGATCTTTCTTGGCTTTTATTCAACGCCGAACACTCTAGGATCGAAGTTATAAAAGTTTACACATAGATTCTTGGGGGTCGATTGTACCTTTCACGCACCTCTTTACAAGTAAAAATTGAATAAAAAAGCTAACAGAATATAAGAAGAAAGAGTTTGTTACGAAATGAAAATAAAAAAAATGAGATCCCTTGGTACATCTGATATTTCTAGAAGATCTTCAACCTTCCCCCTGTGTCCTTTTGTATCTAGAAAATAGAGTTATAAAATGTTCTCTATCAGATTCTTTTATTAAAATAATTTTTTTAAATAAATTGACTTGAATTTAACGTCAGAATCTATCATGTTGTTTATGTTGCAGGAGAGTTCTTTCTACTTTGGATCCAGGACGAACTGACAGCTTTTCTTAGGAGAGAATCAAAAAGAAAAGCTTCAGTACAAGAGCAAATTATGTTCCTGACTTATATTCCTGGTAGAAGTTCTTGCTATAAAAAAAATTTAAACCCACTCAAAAAAAAAGATAGGAAAAGACATGACAGATCATGTAGAGCGCGAAACTAACGAAACAAACAGCACAGTTCCTCACGAAACTTATGTTCACGATGTAACTGACTCTCAAGCAGAGATGATGGATGATGATGACAATTTCGATGAGGCTATGATTGCTTCTGAAGAGCAGACTGAAATTTTTCAAACATTAGATTCACCAGAAGAGCTTGCTCTTCAAGAAGAACAAGAACTTGCTGCTGAAGAAGAAGGCAGTGAAGATTTAGAAAAAGTTGAAAATAAGCCTTCTACTCGAAAAACTCGTCATATGGAAAAAACTTTTGCACTTTCCAATTCAGATGATGACCAAGATGTCATGGAAGCTGCGAGCAAGAAGAGAAAAACTCCTAAAAAAGAAGAAGTAGCTAAAGAAGCAACAAAAAAGAAAGCTACTAAGAAAAAAGCGACTAAAAAGGCTACAAAGAAAAAAGTAGCAACAAAGAAAACCACTAAAAAGGCGACAAAGAAAAAAGTAGCTACAAAGAAAAAAGTAGCTACAAAGAAAGCTACTAAAAAGGCTACAAAGAAAAAAGTAGCAACAAAGAAAACCACTAAAAAGGCGACAAAGAAAAAAGTAGCAACAAAGAAAACCACTAAAAAGGCGACAAAGAAAAAAGTAGCTACAAAGAAAGCCACTAAGAAAAAAGCGACTAAAAAGGCTACAAAGAAAAAAGTAGCAACAAAGAGAACTACTAAAAAGACAGCTAAGCGTAGAAAAAAGTAAATCCCTTCTTCTTTATCCTACCCTTAATGCGCTTCTAGGTTTGCTGTCCTATTTGTTTTATAGGATGGCTCATTTTCATCCAAATTCTGAATAGGTCTAGCGTCTAAAATATTCTGCAACTGGTAAGCCACAAGAAGCTTAGGTGCCCAAAAAATACTAGAAAGTTCTAAAATTAAATTTCTTCTGACATCAAGTTTTTTTAGCTCATTTTGAAGAAGCTCTTTTGGAATAAGTATCTCCGCGACAAAAGCAAGCTCCTCGTATTTCATAAATTCAGAGGAGTGGCTTGAAAGCTCAGGAAATCTGTGGCGCTCTCCTTCTAGAAGGATTTTTGCAAAATTTTGAACAATGCTCATTCTTGTTTGTGGTTTTAATTCTGTTTTCTTGAACTGAATTGTGTATTGACCAGGTTTTGTTCTGAGAACACGGCTCAGCTTTTCAATCATTTCTACTGGTTGCATACGGATGTAAGGAAAAAAACGAAAGACTTCTGGTAAATAAAGAGGAGGAGTCTTGTACTCAGCCTTTTCGTGAAGTTTTTGAATGAATAAACGAACACGCTCTATGCGCTCATGGTACTCACGATTTGCTCTGTGAGATTTACTTTCTAACAGACAGTTTTTAATATCTCTTGCTTCACTATACTCGTAGTAAGCCTCGTCTAAAGTTAATATCCCACTAGCAAGATCGTGAAGTAAGGCTGTATCTACATCAAGAACTTCAGAAAGTTTTGACAAAGAGAAGACAGACTTCACATTTTTCTCTCCGCGTTTCCAGTGGCTGCAATCAGAGGGGTTAAAGTCTAAAATTTCTCCTACTTCTTGATCGTGAATTTTTTTATTTTTTCTTTCAGAGAGAACTTTCTGACAAAATTTAAAAAGTTGTACTGAGTGAGGAAACTTAACAGAACTTAAAGGCTTCATAAAATTGACTCCTACCCCTATTTCCTATAACAAAGAGAGCTTAAAGTGTTAATAAGCTCCCTTAATGATAGATGTTTTTAGGTTTTTTTTCCTTGAGTACTTTTACGTAATTTTAAAAGAAGAAAGAATCCAAGGCTCCTACCTAGAAAAAGAGAGAAAAGAAGATAGTAGAGAAAAAAGGCTAAATAAAGAAAAGAGACCCCTTCAAGGACAGTAAAAAAACTTAAATTAGAAACACTAAATTTATCAAAAATCACATCGAGAAGAAATATTTCTTCTCTCTTAAAAAAAAGATGTAAAAGAAAAACTTCGGACATCAAAAGAAAAGTCACAAGCATTAGGTCAAAGGCATGTCCCAAGAAGAGAAATGAAAAAGAAGGAGAAGATCTCTTCTGGATTTGTTTCCGTGCTTTTTCAAGTTTTTCTTTAGCTAAAATTTCTTCTTTTGGAGGAGGCGCTTTCTTTAACTGTTGAGACAGAACAGTTTCTAGAGGAATTTTTTTTTGTTTTTTTTCAAATCCTCTAGGGTTGAGTGGGGGAGGAAGCACTTTTTTTTCAAATAGAGAGTGGGTAGTTTTATTTGAAAATAAAGGTAACGGTTTGTCTTCTCCTAAGAGGGCATTCGGTTGCAATAGTTCTTCTTTCTCGGGAGATTTTTTTTTAACACCTCCTCCACGAGGAAGATGGTTTTGAAGCTCTGTTCTCATTTTAGAGAGAAGAGTAAGGTCTCTTTTTCTTTGTTGTTCTTCTTTTTTTTCTTCTAGTTTTGGTGTTCCTAGGCCGAAACCTTCATCGAGTAGTTTAAAACCTGAAAACTCAAGATGAGTGCCTTCTCCAAAAAGAGATTTGTTTTTTCCCTTTGTCATAGATCCTCCCGGTGTTTTCTTTTCATTGTACACAAGTCGCAGGTAGGAGTGCTATAGATCATTCTGTTGAAAATCAGCTCTTTCATCTTGAATTTCAGCTCTGAGTGTGAGATAGGGGGATCCTTCGCGTTGCTCAGGATGACATAACGTACGAGTTTTTGTCATTCTGAGGCGTAGCCGAAGAATCTCCTTCTAAGGAGTAAGGTTCTGAGGATTTAATGAGGCATCTCTCTACGGTAAAAGCAAAAAATTAGCCTCCAAAAAAAAGGAAGAAGTAGCGTGTTCCAGACTATCAAAATCTATAATTCCCTCAGTCGTAAAAAAGAGATCCTAAAACCGTTAAGAGATCATCATGTGGGTCTTTATGCTTGTGGAATTACAGTCTATGACGATTGTCATATTGGTCACGCTATGCAGGCTATTTTCTTTGATATTTTCAGACGTTTTCTTGAGTTTTCTGGTTACGAAGTCACTTATGTGCGTAATTACACTGATGTGGACGATAAGATTATCAACAAAGCAAAAGAACTTGGAATTTCTCCAAAGGCTTTGAGCGAATCCATTATCAAATCATCTGAAGAAGATATGAAAGCTCTGAAAGTAGCCAAAGCCACAGTGGAGCCTAAAGTTTCTGATCACATGGATGAAATTATTGCCATGATCAAAACTCTTATCCAAAAAGGCGCCGCATATATAACTGCTGAGGGCGATGTTTATTATCGTGTCAGAAAGAAAAATGATTACGGGAAACTTTCTGGACGCAAAACAGATGAGCTAAGATCAGGCACAAGAGATATCACAGGAGGAACAAAAGAAGATGAACTGGACTTTGCTCTGTGGAAACGTGACAACACACCGGATGCAAGTTGGGAAAGCCCTTGGAGCCTTGGGCGTCCAGGGTGGCATATTGAGTGCTCAGCTCTTTCTCAAAAATATCTAGGAAACTCTTTTGATATCCATGGAGGGGGGCTTGACCTAAAGTTTCCTCACCACGAAAACGAGATCGCTCAGTCTGAATCAGCAAATGATTGTTGTTACTCTACTCTTTGGATGCATTCAGGGCTTCTTACTATTGATAAACAAAAAATGTCAAAAAGCCTCGGGAATCACATTACGATTAAAAAGTTTTTAGAAACTTGGGACGCAGAAGTTCTAAGATTAAGCTTCTTGCAAAATCACTACAGTTCGAACATTGATTTTTCAAACGAACTGTTCTCTCTTTCTAGAGGTCGTCTTTACTACTACTACCAAACCCTAAGAGGCTTGGACGAACTCTCATCTCGTCTTAATAGCAAAGAAAAAGAGACAGCAGAAAATTTTGATGACAGCTTAATCACAGCTTTCAGAAAAGCAATGTCTGATGACTTTAACACATCTCTTGCTATTGGAGAGCTTAATAAGTTTGTAAAAGCTTCAAACCAAGCTCTTTCAAAGTCTTCTAGCGTTAAACCAGAAGAATTCTACAATAAAGCTCACCAAATTCGTGTGATTGGAAAAGTACTAGGTCTTTTTGAAGAGTCTCCAGAATCTTTTATTAAAAAACACAACGAAGAACTTTTAAAAGAACTTGGTCTCACAGAAAAAGAAATCAAAAAGAAAATTGAAGAAAGACAAGAAGCTAGGGAAAACAAGAACTGGGCTCTCAGTGATGAGATAAGAGACGAGCTTCTTGGGAAAGGAATTCTTCTAAAAGATTCCCAAGAAGAAACTACTTGGGTATTATCAGATCGTCTTTAAAATGTAGCTAAAGCTGCTTTTGTGAGCGGTTTTAGCTTTCCATCTGAGTCGAGGTAGTAGACGGGGTAGTCTTTATTTTTCCCGAGAAGACCTGTCTTAGTGGTTATTTTAATGTCGTGTGGAAGCTCAGATAGAATATTTTCATCACCTAAAAAAATACTTTTAGCTGCTTTTTTGAACCAAATAGATAAATCTTTTTCATTTTGTACTACAAAGTCTTTGTAATCATCCTCTTTGCTTCCAAGGTATGGAATATAGATGCCGCTCTTTTTTGTATTCAGAGCTGGTGCCATATTATTTTCAAACCATGTTGGATTTTTTCCAAGTGTAGCTTTTTCAAAGTAAAGAAAACGAGGAACGTTTTCCTTAGTAAATGTAATGTCTTTTTTTTGGTTCTGCTTTAAATATAGATTCCAACCTTTACTTGGATACACTCCTTCCATCGTATTTAAAATTTTTTCTGTTGTAGTAATGGAATCATTAGGTTCTTTATGTGAGTTATCTAATATTCCCATAAAAAAATCAAAAAAAGACTCTGATTTTATAGAGGTTTCTGATTTAAATCCTTTTAATCTTGCTAACTCAGCATCACCAGTCCAGCCTTTTATGGTTTTATACGCATCATTATAAGGGTGTCTTGTCTTGTCTAAAGTTTTGATATGGCTCTTCAGCTCCGCTTTTTTGCCTAAAAGAGATGAAAAATAATTCCTGTCGTTATTGAGATCTTCAAGAATATTTTTTCCCTTTGTCTTTTCTGAAAAAGCTTGATTAGCTGATTTACTTGTTGTTTTGATTTTTAAGATAGGGTGTGGTTTGTAGTCTTTAAACGTTTCACCATTTTGTAGTTTTGGCACCATTTCTTGAATAACTTTTTGACCGAGTTCAAAGTTTTGCATAGCTGTAATGAGTTGTGATTTTGTAGGAATTGGAATGTTTGGATTTACACTCTCAAGGTTTCCACTTCTTGACTTACAAGAAAGTTCTAACAAAGAAAATAAAAATAAAAAAATGACTAAATAAGTATTCATAAAAATCCTCCTTTCTTTTGTAATTAAATGGAGTCATAGCAAGCACGAATTTGATCAAAACCAGCTTGTAGAGTGTTGATAGCATTTTTTCTATTTTGTTCGCTCTTCTTGTCAAAAAGTGAATTATCTCCATAAACTGTCCATTCGTTGTTACAAGAAGGGCCATTACAAACCTTCAAGCCAAGCCAACCATCAACATCATGAACAAGATTACCAGCAAGATCCATAGTTGTTTCCTTCCAGATCTCGCTATTATTCTCTTTGCCTAGTTTTCTTAATTCTTTTGCTGCTCGCCTTGGTGTTCTCACATGCCCTGCAGAAAAAAGATCAGACAAATAATGAGACACAAAAGCTTCTATCCCATACGCTTCGCTGAGGATTTTGTTAGCAAGGTCAGGATCTTTTTTTTCTTTAAAAGATTTCTTAGCACTCATGGCAAAAGAACAAGCCAAGTTGTGTCCAACTTGATAAACATACTGAGCATCAGGAGCAAAATGATCCACATTGGCTGAAAGCAAGGCTATATTTTGATAAGGTAAAGAAGTTGCAACTGAAGTTATAATTTGATTAAAAAAACGTTTTCCTGTTGTATATTTAGCTCTATGAGAACTTGAATCAAAAGTAATGCTTTTTTGTATGTCTGAATAAGTTGTAGATATTTCATTGAGCTCGTGTTTAATCAGATTACGAAACCAAGTATCTATCTTTTTATTCTCGATGTTTGTTTCAAAAAATAGGTTGCCCTTCCAAGTTTTCATATAATTAAAAGCTTTTAAAACATTTTGAGCGACTCTCTCTAGTCGTTCTTTTAGTTGATCCTCAGTTAAGGTTTCGTTAGGCTTGAGCTCTTCAAAAAGTGGATCAGAGATAGCAGGAGCTTTAGTACTATGTTTACCATCTTCTATTGTTAAACCAATATAATCTCCAGCAATCGATATAATTTCACCAATAGACCAGCTGGTTTCTTGTGTATAGTCAGAATAGTTGAGTTCATTCCAATTATAATTTTTTCGGTACTTTTTAAACTTATCTAGATCTGTTAGAGTTTCATGGCCTTTGAAATTGAATTGATTTAGTTTAATACGGTAAACATCATTTTCTGTTACTCTATCGCACAAAGTGCCAGAAAGCTTGTCATATGCGGCGATTTTCTCATATGCTTTTTTATAAAGAGAAGCTTCTTTATAATTAGAATCATCTCCTTCATACTTAAGCTCTAGACACTCTCCTAGATAAACATGTTCGTGACTATCAAAAGAAAAAATAGAGGGAGCCCAAAGGGAAAGAATCCATAAGAAAAATATTCTTTTCTTTGGAAATGAAAAGAAATTTTTGGATAATTTTCTCACCACCAAACCTCCTAGTAAAAGTAAAAAAGAAAAACTCTTTTTATTTTACCATAGGAGAAAAGTGATTTTGCTATTTTGGATGAGGAGATCCTTCGCTTTGCTCAGGATGACAAAATGACTTTGCTCAGGATGACAAAAGCCCGAAGAATTTCCTTATAGGGCTTGGCAAAAGAACAGACGGAAAAGAAATACCTGAAATATGAGAGACAGGAGTGATCTCTTTGATAGAAGAAGTGAGGAAGCAAGAGTCAAAACTTTTTAAGTCTTTCTCAAAAATTTTTTTCTCAAAAATTTTATATTCAGATTTTTTTAAACAAGAAATGATATTTTTTCTTGTGATCCCAGCGAGTAAGCCTGAATCAAGAGAAGGTGTCACTACAGTTTTATCTTTTACAAAAAAAACATTGGAAGCGCTGGCTTCTGTGATTTCGCCTAGATCATTCATCCATAGAATTTCGTCAAAGCCTTCTTTTTTAGCTAAAGCGAGTTCTTTCAAAGAGGGTCCGTAGTTATTTGTTTTTATTCTTTGTGAGCGGTCTGTAAAAGAAGCTCTGATAAGTTTGAGAGAAAGCGGTTTTACAGGTTCTTCTTTTAGTTCCTTAATAAAAAGATAAAGATTTGGCTTGAGAGTTTCTCTGTCGACAGAAAAACCAAGGCTACTTCCCCCTGTGACTGTTATGCGAAAATAAGCAAGACTATACCCACTTACTCTGAGAAGGTTTTCCATTTTTTTTTGTAATTCACTTCTTGAGAACCAAAGAAGAAAGCCCATTTCAGAAAGAGAAGAAAAAAGACGATCAAGATGATCTTCTAAAAAAATAAATTTCTGATCTTTAACCTTTAAAACTTCAAAGCAAGCATCTCCTAGAAGAAAGCCTCGATCAAGGGGGGATAAAGAAGCCTGAGAGACCGTGCTTACCTCTCCATTCACATCAATAAAACCAGACACTTAAAACTATCTCCTTGCCTCTCAGCTAGAAAGCACTACAATGGTTCTTTTTAAAAATGACTTATAGAATAGAGCAACTTCCCATCGAGAAAAAGCTCTTTTTAAATCCTTGGGATGGAGTTGAAAAAAAATGACTATGAACTCAGTAAACAGAATCAAAAAAGCTCACCTTATTTCTCTTGGCTGTGCAAGAAACCGTGTGGACTCAGAAGTCATGCTCGGGAAACTTCTTGGCCAAGGGTGGCAACACACAGACTCTCTTCTTGAGAGTGATGTGGCTATTATCAACACTTGTGGTTTTATTGAAGCTGCTAAAGAAGAGTCTATCAACACTATCCTCGAATGCAGCGAATATAAAACACGCAATAAAAATCTAAAAATTGTGGTAGCAGGGTGTCTTACTCAACGCTACAAAACACAGCTAGCAAAAGGTCTTCCTGAGGTCGATCTTTTTATTGGAACAGATGAGTTTGTGAGACTACCTGAACTTCTTGCTGACACAGACAAAAAAAATCATAGTAAAGTCCACGCTAAAAGAACCCACTACATTTATGATGAGCACCACCCGAGAGTGAATACTCTTTCTACTCACTCAGCCTACATTAAGGTGGCTGAAGGTTGTCAGCATAATTGTTCTTTTTGTATTATCCCAGCTATTCGTGGAAAACTTAGATCTCGTCCAGCTTCTAGTATTATTGCAGAAGCAAAAAACTTGAGCGAATCAGGTGTGAAAGAAATCAATCTAATTGCTCAAGATTTAGCAGCTTATGGTCGTGATCGCACGGATGGAGCTGATCTTCTTTCGCTCTTAAAAGAGCTTGTAAAAATCGAAGAACTTCACTGGATCAGACTTCTTTACATGTACCCAGAGAACATCACTCAAGAGTTTCTTCAGTTTTTTGCCGAAGAGAAAAAGCTTGTTAAGTATCTTGATATTCCAATTCAGCACGGTAGTAACAAGATTCTAAAAGATATGAAGCGTGACGTGACTATCGAAGAAATAGAAGAGACAATCTCTCAATTAAGAGCAAAAGTCCCCACAGTGGCTATTCGAACCTCTGTGATGGTTGGGTTTCCAGGAGAAACTGAAAAAGATTTTGAAGACCTTGCATCTTTTGTGAAAAGAGCTCGTATTGAGCATTTAGGGTGTTTTAGCTACTCAAAAGAAGATGGCACAGTAGCAGCTCGCATGTCAGATCAAGTGGAAGAGCACGTTAAAAAAGAACGACAAGAAAAGATTATGGCGCTGCAGAAAGAAATCTCAAGAGCAGGTCTTGAAAAGCATCTCGGAAAAACTTATGAAGCTCTCATCGAGAAACAAGACAAAAAAGATAAAGATCTTTGGCTTGCTCGTCTTTCCACACAAGCCCCAGAGGTGGACGGTATTCTTTATGTGATAAATACAAAAGAAACTGAGTTAAACCAAGGGGATATGATCCTTGTTCGCATCATTCAGACGAAAGAGTACGATCTTATCGGTGAAACTATTTAAGACGGATCACTGGGAAATGAAGAGCCCAGGCTGTTTGCTTTGGATTTTTTTCATCAAAGATAGCCTCCACAGTCAAGGTGTTTGTAGGAATCTGCCCACCGAGGCTTGACTGATAAGCGACGCCCTCAGCTCCCATACTTGGTGATTTTTTCACTGTTGGAACAAAAGCTAAATAGCCACCGAGAAGTATCCCTGACATAAAGCCAATGGAAGCGCCAATGGCTATAAAACGCAAATTGTCAGCAGGTTTTGGGGTAAAGGCAAGAACAGCAGTTCCAATAGCCCCCCCAAGGGCCGCAGAATAGGCTGCTGTTGTAAAAATATGCTGGAATCTGTTTGAAGTTACCTGAGATCCTGTGTCAGCACCATGCAACCTAAAGCTCAGTAAAAAACATAAATTAGCTAGAATAAAGCGCTTTATTTTCATAAGACCTCTCATATTCTATTGTGGCGGTTTCTTTTTGGTTTCTCTTATAAATTTTAAGCTTTTCTGGCTGGAAGATCAAACTGTGTGAAAATAATTTAAGAAAAGCCTTGAAATAAAGTGCCAAGGAGGTTAAACATGTAGCCCTCGTGACTTCTATACGATTTATAGACGTTTCTTGATCGTAATCCCTTAAACAGCATGAGCAACCTCATAATTTAAAATTTCAAAACAATGAATCAGGCGAGGCAAAAATAATTCGGTTTATTTTATCTGCCTCATATTAGTTAATCCCTTCAAAAAGAGAGCAATTCAACATGGCCAAAGAAGCCACCAAGCGTGCAGTAAAACCTCAACCAACTGAAGTCATCAATCTTAGCGAAATTAAACTGAAACATATTACAGAACTTACACAAATGGCGCGCCAATTTGGAATCATAAGTGCTGGTAGTATGCGTAAACAAGAACTGATTTTTGCACTTCTTCAAGCTCAATCTGAACGTGGTGGAATGATTTACGGCTCTGGTGTTCTCGAAACTCTTCCAGATGGTTTTGGATTCTTAAGAGCTCCAGACTATAACTATCTTCCAGGACCTGATGATATTTATGTGTCACCCTCACAAATTAGACGCTTTAACCTGAGAACAGGTGATACGATCTCTGGTCAAATTCGTCCTCCAAAAGATAGTGAGCGTTACTTTGCTCTTCTAAAAGTGGAAAACATCAACTCAGAAAAAGCAGAACAAGATGTAGACAAGATCATCTTTGATAACTTGACTCCTCTTTACCCGATGGAAAAGTTCAATCTCGAGTACAGTCCAAAGGTTTATTCGACAAGAGTTATCGATATGCTTGTTCCAATTGGAAAAGGTCAAAGATCTCTTATTGTAGCTCCTCCTAGAACAGGGAAAACAGTTCTTCTTCAACAAATAGCAACAGCTATTGAAAAAAATCATCCTGAATCTGTTCTTATTGTTCTTCTGATCGATGAGCGTCCAGAAGAAGTGACAGACATGGAACGAACTGTAAAAGGTGAAGTTATTAGTTCCACATTCGACGAACCAGCACAAAGACACGTTCAAGTAGCTGAGATGGTAATCGAAAAAGCAAAGCGTCTTGTAGAACACAAAAAAGATGTGGTTATTCTTCTGGATTCTATTACTCGTCTAGCTCGTGCTTACAACTCTGTTGTTCCTCCCTCTGGGAAAATCCTTTCTGGTGGTGTTGACTCTAATGCTCTTCACAAACCAAAAAGATTCTTTGGTGCTGCTCGTAATATTGAAGAAGGTGGATCTCTCACAATCATAGCAACTGCTCTGATTGAAACTGGTTCCCGTATGGATGAAGTGATCTTTGAAGAGTTCAAAGGAACAGGTAACATGGAGCTTCATCTTGACCGTAAACTTGTCGAGAAAAGAATCTTCCCTGCTATCGACCTTAATCGTTCAGGGACGAGGAAAGAAGAGCTTCTTCTTTCAAAAGAGACTCTTCGTCGTATGTGGGTTCTTCGTAAACTTCTTCACCAACAAAATCCAGTAGAATCCATGGACTTCTTACTCGATAAGTTAGAAAAAACAGAAACTAACAAAGAGTTTATCAGCTCTATGAACGGGTAATCAACCATGTTTGATAAACTAGACAACTTAGAATCACGGTTCATTGAGATCGAAGACTCTCTTGTTCAAGCGTCTCTTTCAGGAAGCGAGTTTGCAGTACTTAGCAAAGAGCGCTCAGATTTAGAACCTGTCATTATAGTTTATAGACAATACAAAGTTGCTCTTGAAGATCTTAAAAGTGCTCGAGAGATGATCGCTTCTGAAGAAGCAGACATGAGAGAGTTTGGTCGTCAGGAAGTAGATGCAATCTCTCGGCAAATCGAAGTTTATAAGAAAGAGCTCATTACTCTTCTTCTTCCTTCAGACCCGAATGACTCAAAGAATATTATTCTTGAAATTCGTGCAGGAACTGGTGGAGATGAAGCAGGGATTTTTTGTGGTGATCTCTTAAGGATGTACACTCGTTATGCTGAAAAACAAAACTGGAATACAAGTTTTCTAAGCTCAATGGAGTCTCCAAAAGGAGGCTATAAGGAAGTCATTCTTTCTATTGAAGGAAAAAAAGTTTACTCACAGCTTAAGTTTGAAAGTGGTGTGCACAGAGTTCAAAGAGTTCCTCTCACAGAATCACAAGGAAGAGTCCACACGAGTGCTTGCACTGTTGCTGTTCTTCCTGAAGCTGATGATGTAGAAGTGGATATCAAACCCTCTGATCTAAGAATTGATACTTATCGTTCAAGTGGATCTGGTGGACAGCATGTTAACACAACAGACTCAGCTGTTCGTATTACTCATATCCCAACAGGTGTTGTCTCTGAGTGTCAAGACGAAAGGTCTCAACACAAAAACAAAGACAAAGCTATGAAAATGCTTCGTACAAGGCTCTATGACAAGCTTATGGAAGCACAAAGAAAAGAAATTAGCGAAGACAGAAAGACTCAAGTAGGTTCTGGTGACAGAAGTGAAAGAATCAGGACTTACAACTACCCCCAAGGTCGATTGACAGACCATAGAATCAATCTCACTCTCTACCGACTTGCAGAAATCATGGAAGGTGATATTGAAGAAATTATTGAAAGCTTAGGAGCACACCACACAGCTGAGCTTCTTCAGAAGCAAAAAAATTAAAGTTTGAAAGCCTCTTTCTTTGAAAACCTTTGATCTTCTAAAAAAAACTGAGTCGGATCTACGTTTGTCAGGGATAAGCTCACCTAGACTAGAAAGTGAGCTTCTTCTAGCTTATATTCTAGGGTGTTCTCGCGCAGATTTGTACGGTTCTAAGTTTGATGAAATTAGTAATGATTTTGCAGAAAAATTTTTAGGTTTGATCAAACGTCGCGAGAAAAAAGAGCCTATAGCTTATCTTTTGGGAACAAAAGAGTTTATGGGCCTTTCTTTTCAAGTGACAAGAGCAACCCTTATTCCAAGGCCTGAAACAGAGCTTCTTGTGACAGCAGTTGAAGATTTTTTCAAAAAAACTGAACATGAACAAAGTATTCTAGATCTAGGAACGGGAACTGGTTGCATAGCTCTTTCTTTAGCTTATAGGAGCCCCTCTTTTAAAATTACAGCTATCGATTTTTCAGAAGAAGCTCTTTGTGTAGCAAGAGAAAATGCAAATAATTTAGACGTCTCATCTCGAGTGTCTTTCTTAAAGCGAGACATTCTAGACCCAAGTTTTTGGGATGAACTTCCACGCTTTCAAGCTCTTGTGAGTAACCCTCCGTACATTGGTGAATGTGAAGCTCAAGGCCTATCAAAAGATGTCCTAGACTACGAGCCAAGGAGCGCTCTTTTTGCAGAGCATGAAGGGCTTGCCTTTTACGAGTCTTTTGCTAAAAATGCGAGAAAATGTCTCCACAAAAATGGCCGTTTATTTCTTGAGCTTTCTCCTGTTATTTATGAATCAGTTATAAAAATTTTTAAGGAAAACTCTTGGACACTACAAGAAACAATCAGAGACTACACTGGACATAAACGTCATATCGTTCTAAGCTAGAGATCTCTTTGAAACCTTTCTCTCGTAGGGATCTCTATGCAACCCTCCATGACAAAACATGTTCTTTTTTTCAGTTTTATTTTTTCTTTACTCATAACTCTTTTTTTTCAGTTTTATTCTCCTCTTCTTGTGCCAATTGGGATTAGTTTGTTCTTAAGTTTTTTACTATCTCCTCTTGTGGATAGGCTTGAAAGAAAAAAAATTCCAAGAGCCGTTTCTAGTTTAATTCTTATAAAGATGACTCTTCTTTTTCTTACTCTTATCAGCTTTAGACTTCTGCCTTACCTCTACCATGAAAGTCTTTATTTCATTAGCATGATCCCCCAAGCTTTAAAGGTCATAGATGAAAAATGGTTACCAGCTTTGAGAGAGTTAGTCCTTTCTACAAATTTAGTAGATGGTGTAGCTTTTGATAAAGCGATAGAAAGCTTTGGAGATCTATCAAGTCTTTCAACAAGAGCTTATTCTACTCTGAACACTGTGTGGCAAACAGTTCCTAAGTTAATAGGCACTGTGGTAAATATTGTGCTCATCCCGCTCATTACCTTTTTTTCCCTTGTGAATATGCCAAAACTCAAAAAAAATGCTTTGATTTTAATTCCCTATACCTTGAGAGAACATGTCAGCGAATTGACAAAAAAACTGAGTACTACCCTTCGCTCACTCCTCAAAGGACAAGCTCTAGTGGCTCTTTCTGTCGGGATTCTCTATAGCATTAGCTTCTATGTGATTGGTTTAGAGTCAGGAATTGTCATTGGAATTATCACAGGTGTAGCCAGAATGGTGCCTTATCTAGATTTAATCGTCGGGGGAACTTTAAGTCTCATCGTGGTTTTTTCTAATTTTACTTCTTGGACAGACTTGATTCCAGTGAGCTTAGTTTTTCTTATTATTGGAAGTCTTGATGGGATGCTTATAGCTCCGCGTATTCTTGGGCGTCAAGCTGGGCTTCACCCCCTTGTGGTCATTCTTTCCCTGCTTTCTTTTGCTAGTCTTTATGGTTTTTGGGGTTTTGTACTAGCCATTCCAGCTATTGCTGTTTTTAAGGACCTGGTAACTTTTCTTCTACCCTATTATTATCGTTCAAGTTTTTATAAGAAGTTCAATTCATAGAACAAAAACCCTTGGAGTTCTTCTAGATGAGGGTTTTCTTATAAATAAAAGTTGCGCGATGACAAAACTCATAATAGAATCATAGACCTCAGTTGAATAGATGAGAAAGAAACGTCTGCTTATTTTCTAAGCAAGTCTTTTCATACAATACTGTCTCAAAAATAACTTTAAACTGGCTTTAGAGTCTCTATAAGATTCTATTGATGAAGTTATTAGCTTATAGTCCCCTTAAAAATTCAATTATGTGTTTTCTATATATATTTTTTAACACGAGGATGTGAAATGAACGTTTTAGACATGAACGAGCAAGCTTTACGCCGCAGATTACATAACAGAAAAGTCTTAAAAAAAATGGAGAAGGGAGAGGTTTTAAGCTCTTTTAATAATCAAAGTAGCTGGTTTCCTCCTAGACCTATTATTCAAAAAGATAAAAAAGCTGTGGCAAAACTTTATAAAGGTTCTGAGAAACTTCCTCTGCGCAACAAGAAAGACCAAAGAACTTCTTCTTGCAAGCTCATCACTCTTTTCTCGTAGCAATACTAAAAATGTGAAGGAAGGAGATTCTTCGACTTCGTCTCAGAATGACAATGGCGGATCTCTTCTTATCCTGAGTAGCCTTCTTGTCATCTTGTCATTGTCATCTTGTCATCTTAAGCAGCCTTCTTGTCATCTTGAGCAAAGCAAAAGATCTCCCAGCAGACAAAGCAAAGGAGATTCTTTGACTTCGTCTCAGAATGAAAATGGCTGGCTTCTTGTGAAAAAGATTCTTTGGACTTCCACCAAATAGCGGATGAGCATCTGATT
>JACCDV010222171.1_pt1 | contig 22740 bp, 19 predicted proteins | sample 7446131 | NCBI WGS metagenome assembly JACCDV01 (sample SAMN15323448, study PRJNA562643) | freshwater metagenome | isolation source: river surface water | place: USA:Blue River Watershed | collected 2017-08-17
CGGACACAGACACTGCTACCGACACAGCTACTGACACAGACACAGCTACTGACACAGACACTGCTACCGACACAGCTACTGACACAGACACTGCTACCGACACGGATACTGCCACTGACACAGCCACTGATACCGACACTGCTACTGACACAGACACAGCTACTGACACAGACACTGCTACCGACACAGCTACTGACACAGACACAGCTACTGACACAGACACAGCTACTGACACAGACACTGCTACCGACACAGCTACTGACACAGACACAGCTACTGACACAGACACTGCTACCGACACTGCTACTGACACTGCTACTGACACTGCTACTGACACTGCTACTGACACTGCTACCGATACAGCGACTGACACAGCAACTGAAACCGCCACCAACACGCTAACCCAAACTCAAACAATAACAACTTTCTGCGGCAATGGCATTGTTGAATCCGGTGAAGAATGTGAACCTTCAACCTATGTTGCTGATCCCGCTTGCCCTGAATTCATATGTAGCTCATGCTTAATAATTAACCCTGCACCAGGATGTAGTGGTGGTTGTAATAATGACTTTGAATGTTCTAATGTTGCAACCCCAACCCCTGCAGATTCCTGTGACACATCTGTAACCTTAACTGTTACCTGGGGAGGCAATGCTGCCCCAGGAGACCCATGTTGCTGCCCTAAATATGGACAAACAACAAATCCTCAAAGCTCAACCACTGACACAACCTTAACATGGAGCATTTATAGCACCTGCCCTACCGGCTATGGCGCACCACTAGGACCTCAAACATGCTCCAATGATCCTTGTAATTGCGGGGATAGCGAACGCGACACTGATGAAGTCTGTGATAGCAGCGCCCATTGCGCCGGTGATTGCCTATCTTGTCTTGATGGGTACGTTATTTCTGATGTAGATGCAGACTTTGCCTGCGTTGCATGTAATGCGGATGGTGATTGTGCAGCAAGTCAAGGAAGAGCTGCTGATCAATGCAAGATGTGGGATTGCAATGCTCATGCATGTTCTGAGATTGCCGATCCAGCAGCAACAACTTGCGACGATGGCGATGCTTGCACACTTTCTGACACATGCAGTGGCGGTACTTGCGCGGGAACCCCTGACCCAGGATGCCCAACGTAAAAGCTAACAATGCTTCCTTCCCTCCGTAAGATCCTTATATGGGCAATTACACTAGGCGGGGGTTTTTTATGGCTTTTAGTTGAAGTCTTAAATTTTCTTGAACAACTAAGCTTCCTGCCCATCTTTTGCATACTTAATGCACTAATCCTTGGATTAGCCTGCTGGGTTTTCTTGCGCTACAAAGAAAACAAACCCTTCCCTCCCATCAAATTCCCAACATTAAATAATAAAGAACTAATTCTCCTGCTTATCATCATCAGCATCATGGCTATCCAATTAATTACTGCTATTTCCTGCGGGCCTAATGAAGGTGATTCTTTGGGATACCGCATGACCCGCGTCATGCATTGGATACAAAACAAAAGCTTAAGCCCCTTTACCACAGATATTCTACGTGCCAACACCTACCTGCCCTTTGCGGAATATCATTCCTTACTTTTACAAATCCTAACCAATAGTGACCACCTGGCTAATCTAGTCCAATGGTTCTATGCGCTGGGCACCTTGCTTGTAAGCAGCCTTATCGCCGCACACCTAGGATTAAACCGCCTTGGGCAATTGCTCACCTGTGCCTTAATCGTAACCCTCCCGATGGGCATATCGCAAACTGCCACCACCCAAAATGATTATGTCGCTTCCTTTTGGATTATGACGAGCATTTATTTCTTACTTCAATTACGAAGCAATCCAAGCTTACATTTAGCTTTAGGGGCAGGCATTGCAGGGGGCTTAGCCTTCTTAACAAAGGGAACTTCTTATTTCCTGTTGGCACCATTTCTACTTATCACACTTATTGCTTTAACAAAATCAAATATCCAACGCGCCATCGCCTATTCATTTATCATCGCCTTAATTGCACTAGCCATCAATATGCCTCATGCCGCCCGATTAAAAGAAATCAACCAAACACCCCTATCTGCCAGCGCAACACTGCGCAATCAAGACCTTGGCATTAAACCACTGTTATTAAATTTATCACGCAATATCGGCATGCAATTAGTAACCCCCTTTAAAGAAATCAACCAATTTACCTTTAATACCATTAAAAATATCAGCCAATCTATCGGCCTTGATGCCAATGACCCTCGTTACACCTATCCTGAAAATCGCTATACCCCCCAACATTTTGCTATTGACGACCGCTACGCCATGAACCCCTTGCATCTATTACTCATCTTCATCACCAGCATCGCCTTGCTTATACTTAAACGCCAAACCTCTAAAGAAATCCTTATTTATTTTGGCGCTATAACCCTTGGCTTTATTCTTTTTAACCTTATCCTAAAATGGCAACCCTTTCACGCCCGCTTCCACCTGCCCTTTTTTATTGCCTTTATGCCCCTATGCGCCCTATTGCTCTGCCGAATTCCAAAAGCACTTTTAAGCATTTGCCTCATATTCTTAGCCTATGCCATTCCTTTTATAATATTTAACTATCAACGGCCTTTATTGGGACCGATAAATATTTTTAACACCCCTCGAGAAAATCAATATTTCATCAAGAATAACGCCATGGACATCGAATACCGTGCTGCTGCCCAAATAATCACATCCCAACATTGCAAGGCCATCGGCATCTACGGTCATGACAAAGTCATGGAATACCCTTTTTGGGTATTACTTAAAAAACCCTTGGATTATTCAACCCGAATCGAAAATATCATTATTGATGGCCCAGCTAAATACCCTCTAGGCCCCTTTGACCCATGCCTCATTGCAGATTTTAACCGCACATCAAAACCAATTATTTTTAATAAAACAAAATACATCCCCATTTTAGAACAGAAGCACCTAAACCTTTTCGCCCCTGAAACAACAACCAATACCTATGCTAAGTAATAAAATAAAAGACAGCTTAATCATCTTATTTTTAATGCTATTAGTCACCTTTATGCTCTTTAATAGCTTTAAACGGGAACACCGCATATTTTTTGATGAAAAAATATTTTATTCCCTGGCTTTAGAAACAGCTAAGAGCCCCACCCAATACAACACCCGCAACTTGTTGGAAGAATCCAGGAAATTACGCCCCAACTACCCTTGGGACCTCTTTTGGGCCAAATCGCTTGGAGCTCCCGTATTTAAACACCCGCCGATGTTCACCGACATCATTCGCCCTTTCTTTAAGATCTGGGGAACATCGATGCAAACCTGCTTTTATGTCACCTTGTTGCTTCATGTGCTCTTAATTCCCTGCATCTACCTATTAACCATCACCCTCTTTAACCGGAATACCGCGCTCATCGCTGCCTGCTTAATGTCCATTGAGCCTGTGATGCTGATTACAGCCCAGAAAATTGTCTCTGATATCCCGGTCGCTCTTTTCTCAACACTGGCCATCTTCCTTTATGCCAGGACCATCAAGAACTATAGCCCCCTAATTACCCTCTGCGCCGGCATTTGCGCCGGCTTTGCCTTCTTAACAAAATACCCTGGCATTTTAATCACCGTAGCCATCTTTATTTACGCCCTATTATCCCAACGCCAACTTTTCACCAAGAAATCATTTTGGCTTAGCCTATGCGCTCCCTTTATCATGGCTATCCCATGGTTTCTATTTAATTACCACAGCTATGGCGCTGATTTCTTAACACAAAACCACCAAATCATTGAACTGCAACAAAAAACAATTCGTTTTATTAGCACCTTTAAATGGCCCTTACTCGCAACCATCCTGCTCACCATTGCATTTAAAAAGAAACTTAATAACTATAGTTACCTAAAAAATTCAGCCCTTATTATTGGATTTATCACCCTAATCAGCCTGCTTACGCCCCACATCCTCAACACCTTTGACCTGTGGTTTACGCCAACAGGCGGCTGCTTGCGTATGGGTATGTTCCGACATGAGCCATGGCATTTTTATTTAAACCGCCTTATTGAGCTTTCTCCTTTTTATATTTTTGGAATCCTATCGCTTGCCTTTTTATTTTTTGACACAACATACAAAAAAGAATATACCTTTCTGCTAACCTTTACAGTCGTCATCCTTGGATTCTTTATATTCTGGAAAGATTACCAAAGCCGCTATATCACCCAAGCGATCGCCCCCTTACTCATCCTCTCGGCTCGAGCCCTAACCTTTATGATGGATGAAATAGGCATGATTCAAAATAAAAAGCATCAACAATGGGTTACTGCCGGATTTCTTATTATCTTACTTGTCAGCACCTATAGAACTGGCTACGTTGACTATTACTTCTCAAAACTAACCTCTTTATGTTATTATTAATGCCTCTATGCTTCATCCCCGTCGCGTATCATGCTTAAGATGGATTTACAATAATTGGCCGTTTAACCTAAAGGGTGATCTGTCAGGGCCGCTGCCCCCCATGATTAAAGGAAAACTTTCCTGCCTTATACCATCTAAGCAGCCTCATCTTTTATCCCATCTTCTCGAAGACCTACAGCAGCAGGACATCCCTAAGGACTTGGTTGAAATCATTCCTATAAAAGCTAATGATACACGTATCGGCTACCTGCGTAATCTTGGGCTATTAAAATCCCAAGGAGAATTTATCCTCTTCCTGGATGATGATACCCGCATCTTTCAACAAGACTTTTTAACAAAAGCATTAACCATGATACAGGAAAGCAATTGCGACACACTTATTCCACACGCAAAACCCTTATTCTGCTATTCTTACAGCAAGAACCAATACCTCAAACCATTCGCCTTTGCCACCCGTTGCTGTTTAATCCGACGCAGCGCACTTGAAAAAATCAACGGTTTTCGCAATCTCTATTCTTTTGAAGACACCGAACTACGCATTCGACTGGAATTAAGCGGCTGCACCCTCAGGCTTTGCAAGGAACTCGAATTTTTTCATCCACCCTATGAATCAAGCAGCTGGCAGAAACCGCTCTCATTAGCTCACAGCATCCTTTCGCTGCGTAAGGTCTACCCCTTTTATATATGGGTATTAATTTACCTTAACCAATTCTCCCTAGCCTTTGAAAAAAACCGACTTAAACATGCCTTAAGCCTCATTGTATGTTTATTAATGAAAAAGAAACGCCATGAATACACCGCTTAAAGTCACGGTCATCACCGTATGCCTCAATGCCGCCGCCACCATTGAACGCACTGTTACGTCAGTGATAAAACAAGATTACCAAAACCTTGAATATATTGTCATTGATGGGGATTCCAGCGACGGCACATTAAATATCTTAAAACAATACCCAGATGCCGTTGATATCCTAATTAGCGAAAAAGATAGGGGCATTTTTCATGCCATGAATAAAGCTCTTGCCTTAAGCACGGGGGATATTATTTATTTTCTTAATGCGGATGATTACTTCTATAAGTCAAATGTCTTAACCGAATGCGCCAAGGTATTTAATCAGAACCCTGCCGTTGGAATCATCTACTCAAAGATTTGCCTGATCAATGATCCGGTACGCCTGCTGCCCTATCAGCCTTACAACAAGGAATACCGTCATCATTATGAACCTTATCTTTGGGCGCCTGCCCATCAAGGTGTTTTTGCACGCAAGGGAGTCTTTAATCAATTGGGTGGATTTAACGAAGATTATACACTACTGGGAGATTATGATTGGTTCCTGCGGGCGTGGCATAACAAGGTCAAGATGCAATTCTGGGATAATCTTACCGCCTATTATAACGCCCAAGGCATCAGCTATAGAACCAGCCGGCTATCCCTTCCTCAACGGGTCAGGATTATATTTAAAAATGGTTCAACCTTGATAGGCTTGTTATTTCTTGTCTATGTGTTCTTTAAATTTCTAAAGCTGATTTACTATAAATTTATACATCTATTTAAGCAAAAAACAGCCGCTGCCTTATAATTGCTGGGCCATCCATTGCGTGTAAAATCGTCCTTGGGTCTTGATCAACTCTTGTAAACTACCAAATTCTTGAATCCTACCATGATCCAGATAAATAATCTTATCCGCACCCTTAATCGTCGAGAGCCGATGGGCAATCATAATCACGGTTTTCTCCCCCCTAATACCTAAAATAACATCATTAATCTTCGCCTCCATAGCTGAATCAAGCGCGCTGGTTGCTTCATCCATGATGAGGATATCAGGATCCTTAATAAGCGCACGCGCAATAGCCACCCGTTGACGCTCTCCGCCGGAAAGCCTTGCGCCCTTTTCTCCCACCAGGGTCTCATATCTATCAGGAAGACGATTAACAAAATCATTAAGATACAACTTCTCTCCCCATTTGTTTAAATCTGCATCGGAAATAGGTGTCGACGCCCCATAAATAATATTATGACGAAGCGTGTCATTAAATAAGAGCGCATCCTGTCCCACAAAGGCCAGGTAATTTTTAAGCGTTTCCAAACTATATTCCCTGATATCACGGCCATCAATCAAGATAGAGCCCTTGGGGCAATCATAGAAGCGCATCAGTAAATTCACCAAGGTGGTTTTCCCCGAACCAGATGGACCGACGATGGCCACCACCTCCCCCTTTTTAATTGAAAAACTTAACCCATCTAAGACCAGCGGCTGATCGTTCGCGTATCGAAATGAAAGATCTTTAAATTCAATTCCTGATTTAAATCCCGTAAACTCGACAGCACCACCCTGCACAACCATCGATGCATCCTGCGTTAATAAATACTCAATATCCCGCAATGAGGCCGCAACCACCGCTGATCCTATTTTAAAATTATTAAAGGCATTCAACCCCGGAATAAGTCGGATGGTTAAATAAAACAGCACAAAGACCTGCGAAGGATTGGCTAAAGGTTCCACCTGCATAAGCAAGACCAAACCAATAGCCAGGCATAAGATACCGGTCATATTACCCAAATCATCGACAGGCGCAATCAAGGACATCATCCGCTGAACCTTAACAGATTCATTGATTTGCCCGGTACTCAGCGTTGAAAACCGATTCATCTCCTGGCGCTCCTTGGCAAAGCCTTTAATCAACGGCATACCATGCAGCATATTAGCAATAAAATCATTAAGCTTCTTGGCCCAATTATCCTGTTCTTTAGAAAAACCACGGATCCGCTCAATAATCCGGCGCGTCATCCAATGAGTTAACGGAAAAGCCAAGGCGGCAATCAGCGTTAATTTCCAGGAAATCATCAACATCACGGCAACATAAACCACCAGCAACAAGGATTGTGTTATAAAACGCTGTAACAGCGCAAACTGAGCCTCTACCAAGCTTGACGACTTAAAAAGAACCTGCTGCACATAGGCGGTGCTGTGGGTGTCATAGAATTTCTTACCAAAACTCAAAGCCTTCTCAATTAACATCTGCCTTAATTGAATCGTTGCTAAACGCGCCTGCGTCTGGGCAATGAGTGAGCCCAAGTATTGGCAGAAATTCTTAATCAGGGTAATCCCATAAATCCAGAAAATGAGTAAGAAAAATAGGCGTGTCGATGAATTAAAGAATTCAGGAAATAGATTAACCACGCCTCTTAAACCGTTAAGATTGCGGACAAGCGTAAAATCACCTTCGATAATGCCATGCGATAAGGGAAAAAGCAGGCACACCGCGTACATGGCAAATAAACTAAACCCCAGATAGAGCAAGGCTGATAGCCCAAGCAGAGGCATCTTAACCTTGGCCATCTTCAGCAATGAAATAAAACTACGCGTATTAACAATAGTCTCCTTGCTGCCAACCGACATTACCCTTAGGGCCATAAAATCCGTTAACATTTTAAACAAACCCGCCCAATGAGTAAGATAACGAAAAAGACAATGTTCATTCTTGTAATAAACAGGATCAGGCAAAAAAAGGCCTAATAAATAAAGCGCTTTTGACCTAGGCGATTTTATCTGCGCATAAAGCACAAATGGGGATTCCTTGGCCACCCCTCGTCGTCGCTTGCGTTCCAAGAACAAACACCAAGTTGCATCATCCTCAATCTTCCGGCAGAAATCCAACACATAGGCCTTATCTTCAGGGGAAAGTCCAAAAACACCTGCCCCCTCAATTGCTGCTATAAGCCCTGGATTCTGCTTTATTAATAAGGCGATATCAAGAATTTGCGAAAGTTGCGGACTATACCGGTCAATGGCATGCATAGCTGTAAATAATAATTGATGCGACGGGGACATGATATAACAGATGGGGCTTATCGCCTTTAATTGAATAGATTCCTGCCACACCTGCGGCCAATTAAGCCCTACGGTTTTCTTATTTACCAAGTACAGCGGCTCTAGGTGAATATCAAGCTCAACCCCTGCTGCATTTCTATAGGTATGCCGCCCGCATCGCTGCCAATATAATTCCTCCTCGGATTCCCATATTTGCTGATGCCAACGATTCTTTAACGCACCGACCTTGGCCTTAAATCCCTGCTGTTTAAGAAGAGAAACTACCAAATCCTTATCTTTTGGCTTAATAAGGATATCCAAATCATTCATAGAACGAAATGGCATTTGCTCATAAACCGTATGCATTAAGGCCGCCCCTTTAAGGGCGATAAAGGGAACGCCTTGCGTCCCTAACAAGCTGGCGATCTTTCTTAACTCAAGCTTTTTTTGGGCACCATTAAAACTAGCCGACTGCAGGCTATCCTGGAATAACTGTTGAATAGCAACGGGGAAATTCTTGAATAATTCACTATTAATCAGCACAAAGGCAACAAAGCCATCAATATGATGGTCGCGGCTCGACTTGATGATGGCTGGCCAATCAAGTGATCCTGACATAATTCTATCGCTTAGGCGCTTGGGATCACCTGACCCTAGAAGCGACTTTAAGCATTCAATAATAACGGTATTTTCACGCGTCATCACAATTGCCCATCCTTTAAGCCTTTAAGCTCATCTAACGTCCCATCCTGATAGAGAACCTCATAGGCACGGCTCATCTTAGTCAAATTCCTTAAGGCCAAGAACGAATCAAAATAATGTTGAGGCATTTCCTTGCGCCAGCGCCGAGGCAAATTCCCTTTAATCATGCGCTCTAACACGTGATCGCCTTCAAGAGGCTTAAACTTAAGCTGTTTGAGCTTCGCATAAGATGGAAAAAGAATCACCACCTGACTATAGGATGATTTAGGCTCCGCATATAAATGCCTTAAAGAAAACCTTTCTTTCTGGCCATAGATATAACCATCCACCAAGAAGGGTTGAAACTCCTTAAAGCGCGCAACACCTTGGGGCTTAAACCCCATCTTCGTCGCAAAAGGGTAAAGCTTCAATTGATGATTAACTATTTTAAAAAAACAATCATCATCAGCCAATAATTCAAAACCAGCACGCATCAAGGATGCAGCCGTACTGCTCTTGCCGGCGTTCTGCGGCCCGGTGATTAAAAAAACTGTATTCTTGCGCTGCACCACTGACGCATGCAAGGCCACATAACCTTGCTCTAAGGCAATACGGCGCAAGGGCTGAAAGAACAAAAAGTCTGCCAAGGACTCTACCTTAATGGCTTTGACCCCCTCAACAAGCGCTTGCACCCGTCGCTCTTTTAAATGCACCGCCACAAAGGCCTTGCCATTCGCCATGGGAAAGAATACTGCTCCCCCCTTAACAGCATCGACTAAAGCTAAAGGAACACCTGCAGCGTTATAAGCTAATTTTGTTTTAACCTGAACATCATAGCTCAATGTCAACAACGGGGCAGATTTGACCTTATTAGGAAAATCCAAAAAATTCCCCAGAACCTGCAGAATGGCCTGGTGATTAGTGGCAATCTTCAACTCAAAGATACCACTGCGCCATACGCTAGAAAAAGGCATCTGTATTAGACCCGCCATACACGCCTTTCCTTAGCTACAGCTACATATTTTTTCATCATGGCTCCGCTGCTACCTAGATTCTTCATGGCTATTAACGCAAGGAAAAATACTGACCCTGCAAAAAATGGATGCGCCGAAGGATAAAGCTGTAAGGCCCGCTCAAAGGCAAGCTTGGCCTGTGTTAATGATTTTGTCTTAAAAAACACCACCCCTAAGACATACGGATTCACCAGACCTGGACAACGCTTTTGAGCATGCAAGAAAGACTCCCGGGCCTCGACATAACAGCCGCGCTCCAGCGCAGCAAAACCAGCTTCAATAGCAATTTCAGATAATGAAGCATCCTTGAAAGGCAGCTTAGCTAAAACCTTGGCCCATTTCCGCTTTAATAAATCCGTATTGGCCTGAGCCAATCCTCGAGTCCTAAAAAGATTATAATGAATCACGCTAACAGCGCCATTATAAATAATTTTATAACCCTTTAATCGCGCGCGCAGGCAATAATCGCTGTCCTCGCCCTGGCAGGGGAAAAAATCCTCATCAAAATTGCCAACCTCATTAAACACCGCGCGACGCATGAGCCAGCAAGGCCCGGTTACGGCATCACATTCCCTAATATAATCCCGCTGCCCCTTATCCCATTCTTCAGCCCCGCGGGGAGAACCTCGTTTAATAGAACAATCCGCCGCAAAGATACGCCCATTAGGAAGAACCAGCTTAGGGCCGACAATACCAGCCTTATCTTGCTCCTGCATCTGACTATAAAGACCCTCCACCCAGCCAGCCGGCACTTCAATATCATCGTCAAGCAGGGCAATATACTCATGATGGGTTTGACGCAAGGCTAAATTAGCCCCGTGGGAGAAACCTTTATTTTCAGGCAAACGGGTATAATTAATTCCTTTAAAAGATTCCTTCAACAACGCCCCTGTACCATCCGTGCTGTGATTATCAATCACCGTTAAGGTATACTGCAGATGGCTCGAATGCTTTTTAATCGACCTTAGGCAGGCCTTTAATTTATCCTTGGCATTATAGGTGACAATAATGATATCAAGTGCATGTTTAAAGGGCATGGGCATCCCCTTCAACCAGGCGGCGAATCTTCGGCGCCAGCGCTTTTAAAGAAAATTCAGTTACGACTCGCTGATAACCGGCCTCCCCTAAACGATTTCCATACGTCGGATCATCCAAGAGACGATTAATAGCTTTAGCAATATCCGCCGGATCACAAGGGTCCACCAAGAGTCCAGTTTCACCATCGACAACTGCATCAACAACACCACCGCTGCGGCCCGCAATCACCGGCTTCTTAAACAATGCTGCTTCCAAAAACACAATCCCAAAACCTTCGTATTGCCCGCTTGCCCTAATCTTGCGGCTGGGCATAATAAAAACATCGCAATGCTGATAATAATGGTGAAGGCCTGCGCGATCAAAGGGATAAAAAACTACATGCGGCGTAAGTTTCAAGCTACGGGCCAACTCCTGTAAAGGCTTTTTTCCGTCCCCATCACCGACGATCACATAAACCGCGTCAGGATGACGGGCCAAGACCTCTGGCAAGGCCATCAAGACCAAATCATGGCCCTTATGCCTAGAAGCTAAATCTAATCGACCCACGGTTAAGATAATGCGCTTACCAGCTAATCCAATAGATTGTTTAAAATCAAAATCCACCGCTGCATGGGCTAAGATCTCTTCATTAAGCATGGGTGGGATTACCTCAACATCCTTGCATCCGACATGGGGAAGAAGCGTTTGGCGGGTATATTGCGACACGGATATCAAGGCGAAGGCCCCATCAACAACGCTGTTTATTTTCTCCTTGCCCAGCATCATGACCTCTACCCCATGGAAAATTAAAATATAGGGAAGCGCAAAAATATTCTTTAAAAAAAGCGCCGCGCCGCCCAGTTGAATATGCGCACAGATCAGCTTATCGAAACGCCCACCGCAATTAATAAAGACAGCGGCCATTAAAAAAATAAAATCACGCAGCCAGGGCGGCCTTACCCTAAGAATACCTAGGCGGATAATTTTAAAATCATGAAGCCCTGCATACAACACTGCCGCATCTGCAGATGAATCCCCATCCATGGTCAATACCGTAATCTTACCATCCAAGGCTTTAACAAAATTATAACCGTATTCGGCAATGCCTCCCCGGGCTGGAGGAAAACCTGTTGTTAAAAGCAGGTAACGCTTCACTGGCCTTGCCTTTTTATCGGTATTTTTGTTCATTTTCTATTCCATGGCTTCTATAATAGGACGTGCCTAAAAAAATCTCCGTCATCATCGCCACCAAGGACCGCAGCCGCTTGCTTGCCGGCTGCCTTGATTCTATCCTTCAACAAAGCCTACTTAACAAAACCGAGGTGATCGTTGTTGATAAAAGCACTAGCAACAAGGACAAAAAAATCGTAGAAGCCTACCAACAACTAATCCCCTCATTAAGCTATATCCGCCAACGCAGTTCAGGCCTCTATGCAGCCTGGAATATCGGTATTGCCCACGCCACTGGAAAATACTTGATCAATCTTAACACCGACGACCGCCTTAACAAAAACGCCCTTAAACTCCTATCCGAGGCCCTGGATAAAACCCCCCGAGCTGCCTTGGTCTACGGGGACTCCTATATCACCAAAAAGGCCAATGAATGCTTTGAGAAAAATTCAAGCCGCGGCCAGCTGCTCAACCTTCCCGACTATTCACACAAAGAACTGCTGCTGCGCTGTATCTGCGGCCCTCATCCCATGTGGCGTAAAGAACTACATACCGAATTTGGGCTTTTTGACACCCGCTACACAATAGCCGCTGATTATGAATTCTGGCTGCGTATATCTACAAAATATCAAATGCTTCATCTTAACAAACCTGTTGGCCTCTATTACAAGAACCCCAAGGGCCTGGCTTCCTCTAAAGAACTACTGCAAAAAAAGCTGCGCGAAAATATTCAAATCAAAAAAATATACCTTAATTCAATCAACCGTTAAGCACTGAAACATATAATTCCCAAATCTTAGGGATATTCTGTTCCTTATTAAACCGCTGTTCAACAGTTTTTCTGGCCTCTAACGCTAAGCTCTTGGCCTTATCCTTATTGATTAACACATCCGACAAGGCTGATGCTAAGGCAATCGCATCATTGGGCTCGACTACAATGCCACTCTTATCAGCCTCAATGATCTCACCCACAGCCCCTAACTTGGAGGCCACTACCGGAACACCACTGGCCATAGCTTCAATAATCACCTTGCCAAAACTCTCCGCCTGCGTCACTGGAAAAACCAAGACATCCATAGCCCGCAATACCCGCTCCACATCCGTCCTTACCCCTAAGAAAATAAAATGTTGCTCCAGACCTAATTTGACAACAGCTTCTCTAAACATCTCTTCTTCACCCTTGTACCCCTTACCTTCATGGCTGGCACCGGCAACAAGAAATCGCACCGTCGGTAATTGCTGAACAAGAATAAAGGCTGCCTTGACTAATACCCGCCATCCTTTGTGCCCCCCAATCTGATTAGTCCAGCCAATCACCAACTCATCATCCCTTAAACCAAGCGCCTGGCGCATTGCTGCGCGTGAAATCAGCGGATTAAATTTGATTAGATCAACTGAATTGTACATCACCTCTATATTCTTAATACCCAGGCTGATTAAATCCTGACGGGAAAATTCAGAATTCACCACCACCTTATTAGCTGAACAATTAATAATCGCGGCGATCATCTTTTTAAGAAGCCTATTGGGTGCCGGTGCAATAATCTCCCGTACATGCCAAACCAATTTAATCCCCGCTAAACGGGTCAGTAAACCGCATAATAATGGCGTCGAGGTATTAATCACCACTAAATCCGGTCTTACGCGCATCAGGAAGATTGGCATCCACAGCAAATTGATAAGACCATTAATAATAATCTTAAATAAACGGGAAAGATTAAGCAGAAACGGGTTGGCTAAAGAAAACGTCTTATTGGGCGCGCAATAATAGAAAACCAAAAATGGCCAGACTTCATAATCAATCTTATTGTCACTTAAGAAATCACATAAGGGGCCGTGCTGTGGCAGCACCACCTTGATCTGGTAAAGGGAGCGGTCAGCAGCCTTAATAATATCCAGCATACTAAAGGGCGCCCCGCCTAAGGTGGCACCATGATGAAAGAAAACAATTGTCGTCATAGGAAGGCCATTAAATCTTCTTGATAAAACATGCAGGGTTCCCTCCCCAGACTTCTCCCTCAGGGATACTTTTTGTCACAACCGACCCAGCGGCAATCACCGATCGTGCGCCGATCTGCACACCCTTTAATACCATCACCCGGGCCCCTAGCCAAACGCCCTTACCGATCATCACCGGCGCTTTTTTGACATCCACACTGCCAAAATACACCCGGTCTTCAAAATCAATAGAATGAAAATCCGTATCATAAATGCAGCAACTCCCGCCGATCATGACATCATCTTCAATCGTAATCTGATGATGACAGATAATCGCTGAATTCGATATGCCTACATTCTTTCCAATATTAAGGATAGCCTTAGGCTTAACAATAATAACGGTTCTTTCTCCCACCCCAATTGGATTAGCCTTCCAATATGAATTAACTAATAATTTTTCCCCAATGGTTATTACCCCTTGGTTTTTAATATAAATAAGCCCCCTAATGCGCCATTTCGCCCCTACGGCAACTCGATTAATGCGAAGCATTAATGTATTTATTATTAAACTCAACACCTAAACCCTCCTGCATTAAAAAAACACCTAAACTCCTTAAGCAAGGCAATAAACATGATGGGAATAAAAATCATATTATACCTTAAAAGACTATCTAAAAGAGGCTCTTCCCTTCCACCTAAAGGCGCAACAAATACCATAAAGCCTAACATTCCCAAGATAATAACTGCTAAGAAATTTACCTCAACCCAAGCACTACGCAACAAGTTCCTTGGCCTAAACAATAAAATCACTATAAATAATAACGGAATAACCCCATATGCAGACAAATTCAAGAATGAAGAAAAGAAATGGATGGCCGTTTCTACCATATAACTTGGATTAAGAAAATTAGGCCCGACTTGAACAGCCACCCGGCCTGCGCCTAACGCCTTAATAAGAAAACCCGACCACGATACCGAAGAATTGGCTACACACAGCAACGCCCACATCAACACCATTAAGAATGGAACAACGATTAAAAACAACAATCGCCTTGGCAAGCCCCTCTCACCTGCCATCTTAATAAGGGGAATAATAATCAACAAGGCATAGACGTACCCTTCAAGACGCACCATCACCAGCCCACAAAGAACAAGAATCAATAGTTTAAAATCGGCAATATCCCCTTTATCCTTATACTTAGAAAGCAGCATTAATGCCTTTGTTAAGAACACCGCTAATACTAAAACTGACTCCGTCCGTAAGGCATAGGCAGCAAAGATTGGAACTAATAAAAGCACAACGGGCAATAAAATCTGCATCAACCGGTTAAGTCCAAGATTTCTTAATTCATCAGCAATAATTAAATAAAGGCATAGATACATCAATGGAGCAATTAATTGTACAACCCCCTCGCCGCCTATCCCCATCTGCCCCATGAACACGGTCAACAAGGGCGGATACTGGGGATGGGCCCCATAATTAAAAATCGCCCGCAAATCACCAAAGGCAAAGAATGCTTTAGCCTTAGCCCCCCAAATAGCGCAGGCATCCCAAGCCATGATGGGCGTGTTGTACGCTTTAACAAAAAGAAAGGCAAAGACTATTCCCACGACAAATAAACATAACTGCTCAATAACAGATACGGATTTCATCATGCTGATGCTCGCTTTATTTCTTGCCAATTGAATAGCTCCCCCTAAGGCAAAGACCAGCAATACGGCATCTGCATAGAATCCGGTCAGGGCATAGCCCAGCAAATTACTCAATAGCTGCAGGAAAACATTAAAAACAATTCCAACAAGAATTGAATTCAAGGCAAGTTGGCCAAGCGCCCATTTCTTCCTACACCACAAAAGAAAGAGAGCCCCGCATAAGATGATACTTAAAAATCTAATGAATACATGAACTGCCCTGACCCATGACATCTGCAATTGCGTAAAATCTTCTACATCCGCCTGAACAAAACCTTCTGCCGACTCTTTTAAACGCACAACTGAAACTTCCTGATTGTTTACCGTCATCCGATAAATCGGCCCTTTATAATTACTAATATTACGATCCCCGGCGTAAACAAGATGCCTTGGGAATAAAAAGAAACTAGCCAAACCTGCATTGCCAACGCGAAGCGCTTCTCCCTTCATGGGCGGGAAAATAATCATGCACTGTGCGGGAGTCATGGCCTTAATGGATTGAAATTGCCTATACAGCGGGCCATAATTATCCTGATAATGCTTTTCTAACTGTTGTGTTGAATTTAAATGCAGGAAAGAAAATGCTGATTTATCAGCAATGCGCTGGGAACTAAAAAGCAAATACCCATGCGCTAAAATAATGATCAGCACAACAATAATGGGCCATGTTATGTTCTTATTCATGATCGTAATAGCCCTTGGCGAGCCATTTCCAGCGCCTTAACAAAAGGTAGGTAGGTTCCATTCTCATAGGCTTTTCCCATAAACGTGTACAATACAGGCCGCGGGGGCATAAAGCCAAAACGTAAAAACACATAATCACCCATGAACCGGCTTATCCGCCCAGACCCGTCGGGAAAGACATGCGCGGCATCAAAATAACGCTGCATCTTTACAGCCAGGACACAAACTTTTTTTGAAAAAGAAGTCTCTCCTTGCTGTTGAGACTTAGAAACAAGTTTAACCTCCCTATGATACCAACGCAATATACCTTCCAGCTGATTTAACCGGGCTTGAGGCGAAATCAACCAGTAGAGATGCCAACGGGGAAACTTTTTGGTGGTTTTGACATATAGGTTTTTTCTAATCACAGCTGCTGCCTTGTCACAACCCTTCCAATCCCCTGCCGCCTGACTCTTGGTAAAAAGTTGACGGGCCAGAAATAAATCTAACGATTCCTGTCCCACCGGCCAAAATCCCTCGACGCGCAGATCAAGGCCATCGGGATTACGATAAAGCTTTCCACCCCCAAAGGCTTGGCTTAGCTCTACATAAGAGCGGTCATTATAGACAGACAAAGGCACGGCAACCAAGGACTCAGCCTGCCCCTTTCGACCAGTGACAAGCAGGGAATACAGCTCCAACACCTGATCAATGCTCAAATCTTCCCTCCCCCTTGAAGAAATTGCTCGACTGGCAGAGGCCGCCACATAGGCCGATGCTTTTCTAAAAAACCGCCACGCAGATTTGGCATACTGCCCCTGAGGAACCAAATAATACTTCCAAGGGGAACAGGGAAATAAGTTGCACGCCTGCTTCATATCCGCAGGATCAATAAATCTAGCAATCAGGCTTTTCTTATCAAGATAGGTTGAAGGCACGTTATTTTCTAACCAGCCGCCGATAAACAACACGCGGGATTGTTACAAGACAGCCCTCAATCGCGGAAAAAATGCCTATACATAGGCTTAATAAGCCCTGTAATTTATTTTCCAGATTGATGCATTGCTGGCCTCGTTTAATGCTAATGACCTTGCCAACGACTTGAGCCATGGTGATAGGCTCATCTAAAAAGAAACTGTTATCACCCTTAGCAATTAAATAAGTAATAGTAGGATTCTTGCGATACAGACCTAAAAAACGATGGATAATATATTTACCGTGCCGATGATAGACGATGATGTCGCCGATGGATAGATCATCGGCGGTGGGATTCTTGACAACGACAATATCCCTTTCTTTCAAAAAAGGACTCATGCTGCGGCCAGTATAAATATACCTGTCCTTACCCTCGATCGCCACAACCTGATCTTTGAGCAAGGCAGCAGCCGCCAATATTACTTCTTCCCGATTCATGGACAAACTATGACGACCCTACCCCTACCTTATGCAATTCACCATGCTTCTTTAATTCCGGCTTCTTGTAAGGTTTCTTTGATGCATCCTGAATCTTCTTGTCTTTTTTGTTCATGTTAAGCCCCCTTCTTTTCCAATAAAATATTCTCACGCACAAGATCACGCAAAACCTTCTCTGCATCCTTATACATCACATCCTCACTAGCATCAAAATGAACAAGGAGATCATCAACGATCTCCTTTATGCTGCGCGCATCAAGGGCCAATTCCCAAATCCTCGCCCCCACCTCATTAAGCGTATAGTAAATCCCCGTCTCAATATCCAGGATAACAAGCTCCTCATCAACCTTCTTCCAAAATATCCGCTTCTTATCAATAGAGTACATGCCGCTCCTTGCAAAATTCAAGACTTAAAAAATATTATAAATATATTACATCATTAAGCAATAGATATTCAATTGCTCAAAACTTACTTTTTGTGCTTTACCTTAAAGATAATTGCATCAGAAACCGGCCGCTCAGCTTGGATACCATTAAACTCATCCACGTCCCCTAAGGTTCTATTAATGACCCTTCCCTTAACCCATAAGGTGGAAGACCCACCCCCATCTAAATTAATAGCCGAATGACATCCCAATTTTTCCATCAATTGGGCTAACTCCAAAAGACTAAGCCCGCGCGTCCCCATCAATACAGGATCATGCTCCGCAATGACAATAACTACCCCTCCATTAGGCTTAATCCCCACAGCTGTACGTGCATGAGGCGCCGTGTATGACTGACTCTTTGAATACAAGCCTTGATTAACCCGACCATCCTTAATTAATAAAGGGATTCCTGAAACTATTGACGCGCGTGCATTGCCTTTTTGCGCCAAGAACTGCTTAGGGTTAATGCGTTGAATGCTAAGCTTTCCATTATTAATGATAAGAATCGGCTGTATCTTGTTCTTTAAGCCATAAATCTTGCCATTAATCACCAAGCTTCCACTAGGCCGACCATCCTTACCATGGCCAATGTGAAAAAATCCACCGTTAATCGCCACGTCGGCCTTAACCCTGCTAGCCATCGCCGCAACAGTTTCCCTTCCCCGGCCACGCTTACCTGCCCTAACCAAGCTGCTCTCATAAGCGGCCTGATCAAGATGGACCACATGAATTAGACGTTGATTATCCTTGATAACTTCGTAATGGTAGACTTCCCCAGCGCAGGCCGTTGATACCCAATACAAAATCACAACAGCTATTTGGAAAAATCTCATCTTATTTAACATCTTTAAGCCGCAAGAGGATATCTTCATTGATTCTACGGTTAGCAGCCATTAGGTCAGCCAGTAGCCCTAAGACCACCATCTGAAAGCCTAATAAGATGAAAATTCCAGCAAGGATTAATGAATGCCGCCCCATCAAAAGCCCTAATCCAAAAAAAACAAAGCCTAAGCTTAAAAAAAACTTAAACGGCTGGTACATCACATACACACGGATTAAAGTCGCTATTTGTTTCTTTAAATACTCCGTCGTGGAACGATGAAGACGTGATGCCCTACACGAAGCGTTTGTCTCAATATTAATATTTACAACACGCAAGCCCTTATTGCCTGCGGCAATAATCGTTTCTAAGGTATAGGAAAACTTCGTAAAAACATTCAACCGTAATGCGGCATGGCGACTATAGGCCCTGAAACCCGTGGTGGCATCGGGGATATCTAATCCCGAAAGCTGTTTGACCGTCCAGGAACCAAAACGCTGTAGGCATTTTTTAGTTAAAGAAAATTCTGTTATCTGCCCTATATTGCGGTTGCCGATCACAATATCCGCATCCCCCTTTAAGATCGGCTCAATCAAACGCGCAATATCCTGGCCCTTATATTGGTTATCCGCATCTGTATTTACAATAATATCAGCACCCTGCCTGATCGCATAATCCAAACCTGCTGAAAAAGCTTCAGCCAATCCCCTATGCTTAGGGAATTTAACCAAATGCCTGATACCACACCGTAGCGCAACACCTGCGGTATCATCTGTTGAGCCATCATCAATGATGAGAACCTCAATGCGATCAATCCCTTCAATATGGCAAGGCAAATCACCCAAGACCACAGGCAAGGCCTCTTGCTCATTATAACAAGGGATTTGAATAACTAGTTTTGTTGGCATAAAACACTTAAGATGCAGGCAAAATCACTTCTGAAATACGTAAAACATACCCAGCCCCACCCTGCACTTCTTGAATGGTACGCAGCTGATATTCCGATGTTACGACGTTAGTCTTTTCTGGAGCTTTTGTTTTGTATTCAATCTCTTGAATCACATAGATTTTGTTAAAAAGCCGGTTCTTATACTGCGAAAGAATCTCATCCTTCTTCTTATTTGCCGTACTAAAAGAAATGGCTCCATAATTATAAACAATGTATTGCCCCGGCCGGCCACAAATAAGCAAATCATTCTTAACAGCGTTCTTTTGAAGAAAATCCAAGACAAATTTAAAATCACGCACAACAAACAATTGATTCGACAACCTATCCTCAACCGCAACTGGATGATAATAGAAAAAAATAGCTACACAACACAATACCCCGGCAATGGTCATTTCTTGAGCTTTTTTAAATACATCTGCAAAAACAAAAACAGGAATAACAGCAAGGGCTGCCAAAATAGGAATATATAATCTCCCATTCATTGGATGATCCGCAATATGCCCTTGATAAAGCAACATCAACATAAATACAGCACCAAGACTCACTATTGAAACAAGCAATAAGACCGCCGACTCTTTTGACCGATAATCTTTATAAAATATACTAAATTTAAACACATAATAAACAATAGCCGCAATCCCAATCCAGGACAACAATCCCGCATATCCCAAATGACCCGACAGATCTAACACGTATTTAAAAAACAAATTAACATTGTGACCAAGATTTGAAAATTGAAAGGCCTTAACCCATGAGCCGCCTTGCAGATTACTATCAGAGACACCCAACAAAATCATGCGTTGCCAAATCAACGATAAAAAGAAAAAAGGAATTATCCCCCACACACATGATTCAGAAAAGATTCTAGGCTTAATATAACCGGTCCAGAACAACACCCCCATTACAACAAGAAGAAAAATAAAAGACTCATAGCGCACATTAGCCAACATCACTAAATTCATTACCAAGAAGAATAAGGCGGAAGAACTATTATTTTTGAAATAACACTGCAAGCTTTTAAAAGAAAGGAGAACAAAAAACAAGTTTAACAATTCAAAACTGGCCGAAGTTGCACTTAAACACACCAATGGATGACTAACCACCAGAACCATTGCCGCATACGACCACAAATCCCCCAGATGCGGCTGAACAATCCGATAAATTAAGAAAAGCACCCCCCAGAGAACCAAAAAATTAAGAATAAACGCGTTGTTTGGATTATAACCTAATAAATTATGAAGAATAGAAACCGCAAAAGGAAATAAAAACGGGCGTTTCTCAGTAACAGACTCAGCCGATTTCCAGAAAGTCCCGTAATACCATTTACCCTCCGTCCCATTATCAACAGTCTTATGGAAAGTCATTGATTTAGAAACAGATAATAAATTCGTCTCGTCACTTAAGACCCTAAACCCTTGGGAAACAGAAAGAAAAACAACCATCGCCGTTAATAAAGAGAATAAAATCCCGCGGCAATTACCCTTTACATATGAAACAAACGAAATCTTCCAATCACGAAAGAAGCCAAACACCGCCCCAAACCAAAACAAGACCACAGCAAAAATCACATAATATGACAAATAAGAAAAACAAAACTGCATCCATTTCTTATTCTGCACACTCAACGCAAGAGCAAGAACAAAAACAATAAGAAGAAGCCAATTAATAAGCGTAACCTGATCTGTTGAATTATCTTGTTTTGATTGGTTTGTCATAAATTAATCCAAATCCTTAATTGTATTAATATCAATGTACACATTAGACTTTCTCTTTAGAATCCTCGTCCCCATTCCGCCAATATAAATGAATTTATCCCCCTCTTGCTTCCATTCACCAAAACGAGCAACTTCCTGAAAATATTTCTTTAAGTATTTATCAAAGATCACGCCATGATCAACCCCAAACCTACCCCAGGCGCCAAAGCCAGCGTAACAGACGGAACCTTGAACAACATAATTTACCTTCTTATGCTCTAAAGCCTTCACTAAATCTAACTCTTGCTCAGGACTTATTTTAATTAAACGCCAAAAAGAAAAAAGCCAATGAGGCATCCGATGGTCAGTTAAGAAATAATAAATAGCTGTGTGCGGAAAAGTATAGAAATCCTCATCAATACTAAGATTTTGATCTATATAACGCGCCGTATCCACCATGCTCTTAATATCCTTGGGATGCTCAGTCACATAAATATTCATCCGCTTAAATTCAAAATAATGCCCCGGTTTTTGGTATTTCTCCAAATATTGCCAATGCGCATAGGCACCAGAAGATACCATTCCAAAAATCAATACAAAGACAACAATACGTACAAAACGCCAAAGCAGCTGACACGCCTCACTAACACAATAAGCTATTAAAATAAGAGAGAATGGCTTTCCCCAATAAAGCTGATAGTCCGCTTCTCCCTTAATAAATTCATGAAAAGCAGCCACCCCCAGAATAACCAAAATCCCAATAATAAGAAAAAACGGTCTCCCCCCAACAGGCTTTAACGTCCGCCTATAACAAGAAACAATACAAACCCACAAGAAACTTAAAACCCCTATTAAGGCAATAAACATATCTATTTTATTTGCCTTAATAGCCTTTAACACCACGTCAAACAACTTAATAAAACCCTTAGATGAAAACCCATTACTATCATAATACCGATACCCTTTAGCTACCGGAAAACATTGATTAATTTGCTGCCATGAAATATCTTTAAGCAAAAAATAATGAATTACACCCCAGAAAATAACTGTCGCCATAACCCAACACAAAAGAACTA
>JACCDV010514449.1_pt1 | contig 22732 bp, 25 predicted proteins | sample 7446131 | NCBI WGS metagenome assembly JACCDV01 (sample SAMN15323448, study PRJNA562643) | freshwater metagenome | isolation source: river surface water | place: USA:Blue River Watershed | collected 2017-08-17
AGGTCTCGCGCACGTCCTTGCCCGAAGCCACCGGGTCGGGCTTGCCGTCCGGGCCTTGCGGGTTCACTTAGATCAGGCCCATCTGCACAGCGGCCAGCGGGTTCTCCAGCTCGCGGTTGCCGGTGTAGCGGCTGTTGGCCTTGTCGCTGGTGGCCAGCCATTCTTTTTCAGCACCCCAGTACACATCTTCTTCCGGGGCCCAGATGTCGGCGCGGCCGCCACCAAAACCAAAGGTCTTGAAGCCCATGGTTTCCATGGCCACATTGCCGCACAGCACAAACAGGTCGGCCCAGGAAATCTTGTTGCCGTATTTTTTCTTGATCGGCCACAGCAGACGGCGGCCCTTGTCCAGGTTGCCGTTGTCGGGCCAGCTGTTGATGGGGGCAAAGCGCTGGTTGCCGGTGTTGGCGCCACCGCGGCCGTCGGCCGTGCGGTAGGTGCCAGCGGCGTGCCAGGCCAGGCGAATGAACAGACCGCCGTAGTGGCCGTAGTCGGCGGGCCACCAGTCCTGGCTCTGCGTCATCAGCGCGGCCAGGTCTTTTTTCAGGGCGGCGTAGTCGAGCTTCTTGAACTCTTTCTTGTAGTCGTAGTCCGCGCCCATGGGGTTGGACACCGGCTGGTGTTGGTGCAGGATGGCCAGGTTCAGCTGGTTCGGCCACCAGTCAGCGTTCGATTGTTTGCTGGGCGTGGTGCGGGCGCCGTGCATGACGGGACATTTTCCGGAACTGGACATGAGGACCTCCTGTGGTGTGAATCAAAAGCGAAAGTCCAGTGTAGGTACTCTTGCGTCAGAGCGTGATTGCATTTGTCAAACACGGTCATTGCCAGTGATGTGACGCACACAGTGCAGATGAACACGGCACAGGCTTGATGCGATGCCGCACGTAACAGATGGTGACGCCTGCGTTTTCTCAAGCCAGATGTCTGTGCAGGCGCCTAGCATGGCTCAGCTCAAGTGACTTTTTTCAGAAAGTGCCCACCATGTCTTCCAGCATCAGCGCCCACGTATCCCTCTTGCCAGACGATCCCCAGCGACGCACCTGGCTGCTGGCCACCACGGCGGCAGGCTGTGCCGGTGCCGCCGCGGTGGCCGTGCCCTTTGTGTCGAGCTTTGCGCCCAGCGAGCGGGCCAAGGCCATGGGGGCCAGTGTCGAGGTCGACATTTCGGCGCTGGCGCCGGGCCAGATGCAGACGGTGGAGTGGCGCGGCAAGCCGGTCTGGATCCTGCGGCGAACACCCGAGATGCTCAAGAGCCTTGAAGGCATGCAGGACTTGGCCGATCCGCAGTCGCGTCAGGACCAGCAACCCGACTACGCGCGCAACGAGCACCGCTCGATCAAGCCCGAAGTACTGGTGACCGTGGGCATCTGCACCCACCTGGGCTGCTCCCCGGTGACCCTGCCCGAGGGCACGGCCAACCCCAGCGTGCCGGCCGACTGGCAGGGCGGGTTCTTCTGCCCATGCCACGGCTCGACGTTTGATCTGGCCGGTCGGGTGTTCAAGAACAAGCCAGCACCCACCAACCTCGAAGTGCCGCCCCACCAATACCTGAGCGACACGCGCCTGCTCATTGGCGAGGACGGCCAGGCCTGAGGCAGTCAGGCCTACCGTTGCAAGGTGCCCGCTGCAGACTTATTGCTGGGGTACCTTGCCGGCGCTGAGCTTGTAGCTCCAGGGCAGGCCTTCGTTGCGCCAGCCGTTGACTACGCGCTGGCCGGCGCGCGGGCCGTCCTTGGCCACATCGCCTTCGTAGCCGTCGACCACGGTGTAGACCTTGTTGAAACCGTAGCGGGCCAGCAGGGTCACGGCCGTGGCGCTGCGCGCTCCAGAGCGGCACATCAGGATGATCGGACTGTCCTTGCCGAGCTGCCGCGCCTTCAGGGCCTTTTCGAGCATGGGCACAAAGTCCAGGTTGGCCTCAAGCGCGTAAGTGGCGGCCTTGGCGTCCCAGGGGGCGGTCTCGCCGCTGAAGTCCTGGTAGGGGATCAGGGCGTCGACATCGCGGGCCATGCCCAGAAAGGTGGCTTCGGCCTTGCTGCGTATATCGACAAACAGCGCGGCCGGGCCTTGCCCGGCCTTGAGCTCGGCGGCTTCACGGGCTGTGAGGTACAGGCCCAATGCGGTGCGTTTGTTTTCGGGGACCCGGTCGGCTTCGAGGGCACCGGCCATCAGGGGGCTGAGCAGCGCGGTGGCCAGCAGCAGCGGGCGCAAAAGGGGCAGGGTCAGGTTCATGGTGGGGGCCGGTGGGTCTTCATGGGGTTTTGCGCCGGGTGGCCGCAGGGCGTACCACCGGGTCCAGGGTGGCGACGTAGGCGGAGACGCCGCGCAGTTCCAGCTCACTCAGGCCCTGGGTGACAAAGGCCATGGCGCCCGAATCGTTGTGGCGCTGTCGCGACTGGAAGCGTCGCAGCTGGGTCTCGATATAGCGCGGGTGCTGACCGGCCAGGCGCGGCATGCGCTCATTGCCCACGCCGGTGCTGCTGTGGCAGGACTTGCAGGCCGGTACCTGGTTGTAGAGGTTGCCGCGCTCGTAGATGTAGCGGCCCAGCTGCACCAGCAGCTCGTCATCGGCTGCTTGCGGCTGCGCTGGCTGGCGCGCAAAGTGATCGGCCAGCTGCTGCACCTGCGCTGCACTGAGGCTGCGCGCGATGGTGTTCATCGCCTCGTGGCGGCGGGCGCCGTTCTGGAAGTCCTGCAGTTGCTTGCGCAGGTAGACCGCATGCTGCCCCGCCAGCTGCGGAAATTCGGGGTGGGCGCTCTCGCCGCGCTCACCATGGCAGACGGCGCATTGCGCCCGCACCAGGGGCAGGATGTCGGTCTGGGCCATGGCGCTGTGCCCCAGCAGGGTCATGGACAGCATCGCCAGTGTGCGCAACAGGCAGGGCCAGGGGCCGGTGGAGTAGCCTTTCATGGGCGCTTTCCTGAAGTTTTTATATCAGTCATCGATGATGGATTCTGCGCGCGCGCTGTCTTGCCGGACTTGATCTGGCGCAAGTTTTGCGCGCGCAGCAAAAAGCCCGCCATCAGGCGGGCTGCTCCGGGCTCTCGATCCGGCGGGGGCGGGCCAGTGTCCCGCTCCCCTGGCGGCCGATCACTTGAACGGTGTCGGCCGCGGCGTGCTGTCGGCCGAAGGCGGCAGGATCGGTATGGTGAACATGGGCTGGTCGCCGGTCAGCGTCTTGAGGAAGGCCACGATCTGCTGGTTTTCAGCCTGGGTGAACTTCTTGCCCAGCTGCAGGCGGCCCATGGTGTCCACGGCCTCGGTCAGGGTGTTGGCGGCGCCGTCGTGGAAGTAGGGGTAGGTCATTTCCACGTTGCGCAGGGTCGGCACCTTGAAGTTGAAGCGGTCGGCGTCCTTGCCCGTCACGGCGGCCCGGCCGGCTACACCGTCATTGCCCTTGTAGGCCTCGACCACGCCCATTTTCTGGAAGGAGTTGCCGCCCAGGTTGGGGCCGTTGTGGCAGGCCACGCAGCCGCTCTCGTTGAAGAGCTTGTAGCCGGCCAGCTCGTCCTTGGTCAGGGCTTCGCTCTTGCCAAGCATCCACTGGTCAAAACGCGAGTTGGGCGTGACCAGGGTCTTCTCGAACTCGGCAATCGCATCGGTCACCTGGTCAATGTCAATCTTGTCCTTGCCAAAGACCATCTTGAACTCGCGCACATAGGCCGGGATCGAGGCCAGCATGTCGATGGCCAGGGTGTGGCTGAAGGCCATTTCACCCGGGTTGGCAATCGGCCCGCCGGCCTGGGCCTTGAGATCGGCGGCACGGCCGTCCCAGAACTGCGCCAGGTTCAGGCTGGAGTTGAGCACGGTGGGCGAGTTGATCGGGCCCTTCTGCCACTTGTCGCCGATCGAGGTCGGGATGTTGTCCGAACCGCCACGGCTGAGGTTGTGGCAGGAGTTGCAGGAAATGAAGCCCGACTTGGACAGACGCGGATCAAAGTACAGCTTCTTGCCCAGTTCGACCTTGCCCAAGTCCACGGCCTTGGGCGGTGCGATCGGGGCGTACAGGGCGCGGAACTGGTCCTGCTGGGCCAGCGCCGCGCTGGAGAGGGAAATACCGGCCACAGCGATCAGGGTGGCGGCGAGGGTGTTCAGTTTCATGATGGGCTCCTTTCTCTTGACCATGACTTCAGTCTAGAAAGGCAACCCTCTCGTCATGTTGACCCTTATCAAAATATGCATATTTACTGATAAATATGTGCAGTCTGGGCTGCAGCTGTGACTCAGTGCCCGTTTCCGGGCTCAGTGCCGCGCAGGGCTTCGGGCCTGCGTGGCGACGTCAAAACCGCCTTTGGCTTTCCACTCCTGCAGACCGCCTTGCAGGATCTTCACGTTGTCCCAGCCGGCCACGCGCAGGGCAAAACCGGCCTGTGCCGACAGGGAGCCGGTGTTGCAGTAGATCAGCACGGGCTTGTTTTTCGGAATGGACTGCCGCTTGGCCAGCACCTGGCGCCAGTCCATGTGGATGGCCCCGGGAATGTGTTCACGCGCGAACTGTGCGGCGTCACGGGCATCGATGACAAGGAAACTGGACCAGTCGGCCTTGGGGATCTGCTCGGCAAAGATCACACCGCCGCCGTAGTCGACAAATTCAAGGTAGGTCTCCATTTCATCGATGGCAGCGGCCTTGTTGTCGGCGCGGGCCAGAGGGGATGAAGCCAGTGCCACAAGGGCGATGATCGTGGTCAGGCGGAAACGGTACTGCATGGAAGGTCCTCGTTCAAAAATTCGGGGTATCGCTATGACGATGCTGACCGAAAGCAAAAAAAGAAGTGTGCATGGTGGTCATGCGGGAGTAACGCTGGATATGCCCTGTTGCTCAGAGCGCCTGAATCGGCTGATCAAGGTGGCCGAAGAGCAGCCGCATCAGCTCAGGCGGGTTGGGCAAGGCATCAGCAGCAGCGGCATTTTCGGCGATGCCTCCAGGCTGCATGTTCAGGCGATAACCCAGTCCTCGCAGGGTTTCGATCTGAACACCCAGTGGATGTATCTTCTCGCGCAGTTTGTGAAAGTTCATGTCCAGGATCTGGTCGCTGCAGCCGTAGCGGTGCCGTGCCAGCAAGGCTTGCAGCTCTTCGCGGCTGCACAGCACAGGATGACGCTTGAGCATCTGGCCCAGTACCAGCCATTCGCGTGCGCTCAAGGGCAGCTTGTGGCCATCGAGCAGGATGACCTTGCCGTCTTCATCGTATTCGAAGCGTCCGACATGAAGCTGCTGTGTCCTGAGCAGGCGGTGGCGTCGCCGCAGGCTTTTGAGTCGCGCCTTTACTTCAGGGTGGGTCAGCGTCTGACTGCTCACCACGTCGGCGCCCCGCTGCAGAAGCTCAATCTGCTCATTGACCAGCAGCTTGGGTTCGTGCACCCACAACAGGGTTTTCGGCCAACGTTCGACACAGGCTTCCACCAGGGTCATGGCGTGTGCAGGCGTACTGCAGATGAGCGCCACCTCAGGGTGTGCTGTGCTGCGCGACGGCCAGGACAGCTCCAGCCTTTGATGACGGGGCAGGCAATGGCTGCTCACTTCGTCTGAACCGCTCACGGCCGCCAGCAAAGGGTCCAGGCGCCCGAGGTAATCGGTCAGAAAAACAATCGGACTCATCCAGATACATCAGTGATTGTTGATAAATGGATGAATTTAATGGTTTGAACGCGCATGTGCATTGGGGACAACGCCAGTGTCCTGCTCCGCTCAGGTATTTGGCGACTGCGCCAGAAAGCCGCCGAAGTGGGTGGCCAGGTAGGTCTCGGCGTGTTCGAGCATGTAGTAGCGAAAGGCCTCGGCCGCCGGCGAGAGCATTTTGGACTGGGTGTGCACGAGGTTCCAGGCGCGCACCACCGGCGCACCTTCGACATCGAGCATGGCGATGCGCCCCTGCGCCAGTTCGATGCCGATGGTGTGCAGCGACAGAAAGCCCAGGCCCAGTCCGGCCATGACGGCCTGCTTGATGGTTTCGTTGCTGCCCAGCTGGATCTTCAGCCGTGGCTCGACATAGGTGTCCTCGAAGAATTTCTGCATCGCCGTGCGGGTGCCCGAGCCCGGCTCGCGCACGATGAAGTCATAGGGCCGCAGGTCCTCCACCCGCAGGCGGCCGCGCTGGGCCAGCGGGTGGTCGGGGCTGGCCACGAACACATGCGGGTGCGCGGCAAAGGGCTCGGGGCGGGTCTGCATTTCCTTCGGCGGCCGGCCCATGACGGCGATGTCGACCTCGCTGTTTTGCAGCATGGCCACCAGTTGGTCCCGGTTGCCCAGGGCCAGCTGGACATCGACGCCTTCGTGCAGGCGCCGGAAGTCGGCGATCAGCTTCATCATGAAGTACTTGGCGGTGCTGACAAAGCCAATTGTCAGCACCCCGGTTTCGGCCCGCTGCAGCCGCGCGGCAGCGTCTTCGGCGTCCTTGACGGTGGCCAGGATCCTGCGCGCATAGACCAGCATGTATTCGCCTGTTGTCGTCAGGCTGACCTGCTTGCCACGGCGCTCGAACAGCGGCAGGCCCACATGGCCCTCCAGCTCCTTGACCTGCATGGTCACGGCCGGCGGCGTCAGGTGCAGGGCTTCTGCGGCCCGCGCAAAGCTCAGGTGGCGCGCCACTTCGTTGAACACGCGCAGCTGGCGGAAGGTGGCATTCTTCATTCAGTTTTTACTGAAGATAAAAAGAGAAATATTTGAATTTACCTTATTTAACCTGGTTCTTATATTTCTGTCCATCCCCCACGACCACGGCCGGCAGGCCCCACACAGGAGACATGCATGAGCGAGATCGAAACCGGATTGACCCAGATCACCGATGCCAAGGCCCGCTACAGCGCCGGCGTGCTCAAGTACCGCCAGATGGGCTACTGGGTGCCGGACTATGTGCCCAAGGAGACCGACACCATCTGCCTGTTCCGCATCACGCCGCAGGAAGGCGTGGACCCGGTGGAGGCCGGTGCCGCCGTGGCCGGCGAATCGTCTACCGCCACCTGGACCGTGGTCTGGACCGACCGCCTGACCGCCTGCGACAACTACCGCGCCAAGTGCTACAAGGTCGAGCCGGTGCCCGGCCGCGCGGGCGAGTACTTTGCCTGGGTGGCCTACGACATCATCCTGTTCGAGGAAGGCTCGATCGCCAACATCACCGCCAGCCTGATCGGCAATGTGTTCTCGTTCAAGCCGCTCAAGGCCGCCCGCCTCGAAGACATCCGCATCCCGGTGGCGCTGGTCAAGACCTTCAAGGGCCCGCCCACCGGCCTGGTGGTCGAGCGCGAGCGCCTGGACAAGTTTGGCCGCCCGCTGCTGGGCGCCACCACCAAGCCCAAGCTCGGCCTGTCGGGCCGCAACTACGGCCGCGTGATCTACGAAGGCCTCAAGGGCGGCCTGGACTTCATGAAGGACGACGAGAACATCAACTCGCAGCCCTTCATGCATTGGCGTGACCGTTTCCTGTACGTGATGGACGGCGTCAACAAGGCCAGCGCTGCCACCGGCGAGGTCAAGGGCAGCTACCTCAACATCACCGCGGCCACCATGGAAGACATGTACGAGCGCGCCGAACTCGCCAAGGAACTGGGCAGCGTGGTCATCATGGTGGACCTGATCGTGGGCTGGACCTGCATCCAGAGCATGGCCAACTGGTGCCGCAAGAACGACATGATCCTGCACATGCACCGCGCCGGCCATGGCACCTACACCCGCCAGAAGAACCACGGCGTGAGCTTTCGCGTGATCGCCAAATGGCTGCGCCTGGCCGGCGTGGACCACCTGCACACCGGCACCGCGGTCGGCAAGCTCGAAGGCGACCCGCTGACGGTGCAGGGCTACTACAACGTCTGCCGCGATGCGGTGACCCGTACCGACCTGCCGCGCGGCCTGTTTTTCGACCAGGACTGGGCCGACCTGCGCAAGGTCATGCCGGTGGCCTCGGGCGGCATCCATGCCGGGCAGATGCACCAGCTCATCGACCTGTTTGGCGACGATGTGGTGCTGCAGTTCGGCGGCGGCACCATCGGCCACCCGGCCGGCATCCAGGCCGGTGCGGTGGCCAACCGTGTGGCGCTCGAAGCCATGGTCAAGGCCCGCAACGAAGGCCGCGACATCAAGCACGAAGGCCCCGAGATCCTGCAGAAGGCGGCGCAGTTCTGCACCCCGCTCAAGCAGGCGCTCGACACCTGGAAGGACGTGAGCTTCAACTACACCTCCACCGACACCAGCGACTACGCTGTCACGCCCTCGGCCGCGGCCTGAGCGGCATCGCCTTGAGCCTTCACCACGATCACCACGAACCGGAGCGCACACCATGATGACCAACCCCACCGGCCGCATCACCCAGGGCCAGTTCAGCTTTCTGCCCGACCTGAGCGACGACGAGATCCGCCAGCAGATCGAATACGGCCTGCGCAAGGGCTATGCCTGGAGCGTCGAATACACCGACGATCCGCACCCGCGCAACACCTACTGGGAGATGTACGGCATGCCCATGTTCGACCTGCAGGACGCCGCCGGCGTCATGACCGAACTGGCCGAATGCCGCAAGACCTTCCCCCAGCACTACATTCGCCTGATGGCCTTTGACTCCACACGCGGCGTCGAATCCATCACCATGAGCTTCATCGTCAACCGCCCGGCGCACGAACCCGGCTTTGGGCTGGCACGCCAGGAATGGCACAACCGAACGATGCGCTACACGGTCCACAGCTACGCCACCGACAAGCCGGAAGGCCAGCGTTACTGAACGCCGCACAGGGGCCTGCCATGTACAACATCCCTGGCCAGACCGCGCCCATGCCGGCCACTGCAGCAGCAGGCCCGGCGGCGGCCGCCGAGGCGCCGGCTGCCGCGCAGGCGGCCACCGCCAGCGCCCGCAACGTGACCGAAGTGCTGGCGCAGTCCCAGGTGCAGGCCGTGCTGGCCGACCTGGAGCAGGGCCTGGTGGGCCTGGCGCCGGTCAAGCAGCGGGTGCGCGACATCGCCGCACTGCTGGTGATCGACCGCCTGCGTCAGAACCAGGGCCTGTCGGCGCAGGCGCCGAGCCTGCACATGTGCTTTACCGGCAACCCTGGCACTGGCAAGACCACCGTGGCCCTGCGCATGGCGCAGATCCTGCACCGGCTGGGCTATGTGCGCAAAGGGCATCTGGTGGCGGTCACGCGCGATGACCTGGTGGGCCAGTACATCGGCCACACGGCGCCCAAGACCAAGGAAGTGCTCAAGAAGGCCATGGGCGGCGTGCTCTTCATTGACGAGGCGTATTACCTCTACCGTCCGGAGAACGAGCGCGACTATGGCCAGGAGGCGATCGAGATCCTGTTGCAGGTGATGGAAAACCAGCGCGACGATCTGGTGGTGATCCTGGCGGGCTACAAGGACCGCATGGACACCTTCTTCTCGTCCAACCCCGGCATGAGCAGTCGCATTGCGCACCACCTGGATTTTCCGGACTACAGCGTGCCCGAGCTGCTTCGGATTGCCGAGCAGATGCTGGTCGAGCTGCACTACCGCTTCGAGCCCGGCGATGGCGCCGCGCTGGAGGATGCCCGCGCGGCCTTTGAGGCTTACCTGCAGCTGCGCATGCGCCAGCCGCACTTTGCCAATGCCCGCAGCGTGCGCAATGCGCTCGACCGTGCACGCCTGCGCCAGGCCAGCCGCCTGTTTCGCGAGGCCGACAAGGCGCACAGTGCCGAAGACCTCAGCACCCTGAGTGCGGCCGACATCCGCGCCAGCCGCGTGTTTGCAGCGGCCGGCAGCGCCTGAGGCACGCTTTCTTGCCCGACTGAACGAACCTGTCAAGGACCCCCATGCTCCAAGCCCTGATTTTTGATGTGGACGGCACCCTGGCCGACACCGAGATGGCGCACCTGGCCGCGTTCAACCACGCCTTTGCCGAAGTCGGCCTGGACTGGCACTGGGATGTGCCGCTCTACACGCAATTGCTCGAAGTCTCGGGCGGCAAGGAACGCATCCGCGCCTACTGGGAAAGCCGGGGCGACATGCCGCGCGCCATCGACGGCGGGGCCGTGGAGCAGACGATTGCCCACCTGCACGAGATCAAGACCGCCGCCTACGAACAGGCGGTGCAGGACGGTCAGGTGCAGATGCGCCCGGGCGTGCTGCCGCTCATGTCGGCGGCCCGCGCTGCCGGACTGCATCTGGCCATTGCCACCACCACCTCGCCGGTGAACATCGCCAGCCTCCTGCGGCGCGCCATCGGGCCGGACTGGCGGCTGCACTTCGCGGTGGTCGAAGACGCCTCGACCGCGCCGCGCAAGAAGCCCGACCCCATGGTCTACCAGCAGACCCTGGCCCGCCTGGGTCTGGCGGCCTCGGCCTGCCTGGCGCTGGAGGACTCGGCCAATGGCCTGAAGTCGGCCACGCAGGCCGGCCTGCGCACGGTCATCACCACCAACGACTTCACCGCCCACCATGACTTCACCGGGGCCCTGCGCGTGCTGCCCAACCTTGAAGGCGTCGGCCTGGCGCAGTTGCGCGAATGGCATGCCGGGGCTTGAAGGCCCTTTGCAACCACGCTCCCCAGACGCGCACCCGGCCCCACAACAACGACTTCGGAGACCTTCATGGCTGTCACACCCCGCACATCGACCACCCTCACGCAATTCCTGATCGAGCAGCGCCGCCGCTACCCCGACGCCAGCGGCAACTTCAATGCCCTCATCCTCGACGTGGCCCTGGCCTGCAAGGCGATCGCCAAGTCGGTGGCCTATGGCGCGCTGGCCGACCTGCTGGGCAACCACCCGGCCGAGGGTGGCGCCAGCCTCAATGTGCAGGGCGAGACGCAGAAAAAGCTCGACGTGCTGAGCAACGAGCTCTTCATCCGCATGACCGAATGGGGCGGGCATCTGGCCGGCATGGCGTCTGAAGAGATGGAGGCGCCGTACCCGATTCCCGCGCACCTGCGGCGCGGCAAATACCTGCTGGTGTTCGATCCGCTCGATGGGTCCTCCAACATCGATGTCAACGTCTCGGTGGGCAGCATCTTCAGCGTGCTGCGGGCCCCTGCGCATGTGCACGCGGGCGCCGACCTGACCGAGGCCGACTTTCTGCAGCCGGGCAGCCAGCAGGTCGCAGCCGGCTACGCCCTGTACGGCCCGACCACCATGCTGGTGCTGACCGTGGGCACCGGGGTCAACGGCTTCACGCTGGACCCGGTCATGGGCGAATTCATGCTGACCCACCCCGACATGAAGGTGCCCGAGGACACGCAGGAATTTGCCATCAACGCCTCCAACGCCCGCTTCTGGGAGCCGCCGGTCAAGCGCTATGTGGACGAATGTCTGGCCGGCCGCACCGGACCGCGCGGCAAGGACTTCAACATGCGCTGGATCGCCTCGATGGTGGCCGAGGCGCACCGCATCCTGATGCGCGGCGGGGTCTTCATGTACCCGCGCGACACCAAGGACCCGGCCAAGCCCGGCCGACTGCGCCTGCTCTACGAAGCCAACCCGGTGGGCTTCATCATGGAACAGGCGGGCGGCCGCGCCAGCACCGGCCGTGAGCCGATGCTCCAGGTCCAGCCCGGCCAGTTGCACCAGCGCATCGGGCTGGTGTTCGGCTCGAAGCACGAGGTCGAGCGCATCGAGCGTTACCACCGCGAGCCGGCCGTCCTCAAGGACGAGAACCCGCTGTTTGCCGAGCGCAGTCTGTTCCTGGACTGAGCGCCAAGCCCCCCGTTTTTCATTATCAGGAGACCCTCGCATGTCGGAGCGCCACCCCATCATCGCCATCACCGGTTCGTCCGGCGCGGGCACCAGCACGGTCACCCGCACCTTTGCCAACATCTTCCGCCGCGAAGGCGTCAAGGCCGCCATTGTCGAAGGTGACAGTTTTCACCGCTACGACCGCCAGGAAATGAAGACCCGTGCGGCCGAGGCCGAGAAAGCCGGCAACACGCACTTCAGCCATTTCAGCGCCGAAAACAACCTGTTCGGCGAGATCGAAAACCTGTTTCGCAGCTACAGCGAAACCGGCCAGGGCCAGTCGCGCAAATACCTGCACAACGCCGAGGAGGCGGCGCCCTACCAGCAGCCGCCTGGCACCTTTACCGCCTGGGAGCCGCTGCCGGCCGACACCGACATGCTGTTCTACGAAGGCCTGCATGGCGCCGTGGTCACGGCCGAGCACAACATCGCCCAGTACCCGGACCTGCGCGTGGGCGTGGTGCCGGTGATCAACCTCGAATGGATCCAGAAGCTCTGGCGCGACAAGCACCAGCGCGGCTACAGCACCGAGGCGGTGACCGACACCATCCTGCGCCGCATGCCCGATTACGTGAATTTCATCGTGCCGCAGTTCGCCCACACGCATGTCAACTTCCAGCGCGTGCCGATGGTCGATACCTCCAACCCCTTCATCGCACGCGACATTCCCAGTGCCGACGAGAGCGTGGTGGTGATCCGCTTTGCCAACCCCAAGGGCATCGACTTCCAGTACCTGCTGAGCATGATCCACGACGCCTGGATGAGCCGCGCTAACACCATCGTGGTGCCCGGCGGCAAGATGGAACTGGCCATGCAGCTGATCTTCACCCCGTTTGTCTGGCGCATGATGGAGCGCAAGAAGCGCGCCATGGGCCTGGCCTGAAGGATCCACCGATGAAGACCACCTCCAGCCCTGACATGGCCAGCCCCGATACGGCCCACACCGATTTGACCCGGCGCATGGCCCATGCCATCCGCTTCCTCGCCATCGATGCGGTAGAAGCCGCCAAATCCGGCCACCCGGGCGCGCCCATGGGCATGGCCGAGATCGCCGAAGTGCTCTGGCACCGTCACCTGCGCCACAACCCGAGCAACCCCGGGTGGGCCGACCGCGACCGCTTCGTGCTCTCCAACGGCCACGGCTCCATGCTGATCTACGCGCTACTGCACCTGACCGGCTACGACCTGCCGATGGAGGAACTGCAGAAATTCCGCCAGCTGCACAGCAAGACCCCCGGCCACCCTGAAGTCGGCATTACACCCGGCGTGGAAACCACCACCGGCCCGCTGGGCCAGGGCATGGCCAACGCGGTGGGCATGGCGCTGGCCGAAAAGCTGCTGGCCGCCGAGTTCAACCAGCAGGCCGATGGTCAGCGTCTAGACATCGTGGACCACTTCACCTATGTCTTCCTGGGTGACGGCTGCATGATGGAAGGCATCAGCCACGAGGCGTGCTCGCTGGCCGGGACGCTGCGCCTGTCCAAGCTGATCGCGATCTACGACGACAACGGCATCTCCATCGATGGCCATGTCCAGGGCTGGTTTGCCGACGACACCCCCGGGCGTTTTGAAGCCTATGGCTGGCATGTGATCCGCAACGTGGACGGTCACGATGCCGCCGCCGTGGACGCCGCCATCACCGCGGCCAAGGCGCAGGCCCGCCTGGCCAGCGGCCAGCCGACCCTGATCTGCTGCAAGACCGTGATCGGTCAGGGCTCGCCCCATAAAGCGGGTACGCACGATGTGCATGGCGCTGCCCTGGGCGCAAGCGAAGTCGCCGCCACCCGCGAAGCCCTGGGCTGGGAAGCGGCGCCGTTTGAAGTGCCGCAGGATGTGGCGCAGGCCTGGGACAGCCGCGCGCGTGGCGCCCGCCTGGAGCAGGCGTGGCGCACACGTTTTGAAGCCTACCGGGCCCATTTCCCGCAGCAAGCCGCCGAATTCGAGCGCCGCATGCGCGGTGAGCTCAGTGCGGAGTACCGCGCAGGGCTGGCGCAGGCGCTGGCGGCGGTCGTGGCCAGGCCGGAGGCCGTGGCCACCCGCAAGGCCAGCCAGAACGCGCTCGACGTGCTCGCGCCGCTACTGCCCGAATTCTTTGGTGGCAGCGCCGACCTGACCGGCTCCAACCTGACCAACTTCAAGGGCTGCGTGCGCGCCGGCCGCGATCAGGCAGGCAACCACCTGTCTTACGGCGTGCGCGAATTCGGCATGGCCGCGATGATGAACGGCATGGCGCTGCACGGCGGCTTCATTCCCTACGGCGGCACTTTCCTGACCTTCAGCGACTACAGCCGCAACGCCATCCGCATGGCGGCGCTCATGAAGCAGCGGGTCATCCACGTCATGACGCACGACTCGATCGGTCTGGGCGAGGACGGGCCGACGCACCAGAGCGTCGAGCAGGTGCCCAGCCTGCGCCTGATCCCGGGGCTGGATGTATGGCGACCGGCCGATGGCCTGGAGACGGCAGTGGCCTGGGCCTGCGCCGTGGAGCGCCATGACGGCCCGAGCCTGCTGGCCCTCTCGCGTCAGAACCTGCCCCAACTGCTCCCGTCGGTTGACGATGCGGACAAGGTGCGCCGGGGCGGCTATGTGCTGTCCGACATGGCCGGTGCCCGCGCCGTGATCATCGGCACCGGTTCCGAGACTTCGCTGGCCTTGCAGGCGCAGGCCGATCTGGCTGCTCAGGGCATCGCCACCCGTGTGGTCTCCATGCCCTGCACGAATGTGTTTGACCGCCAGACCAAGGCCTACCAGGACAACGTCCTGCCACTGCATCTGCCAGCGGTGGCGATCGAGGCGGCGCATCCGGACTTCTGGCGCAAGTACGTCGGTCGCACGGGCGTGGTGATCGGCATCGCCAGTTTTGGCGAGTCGGCGCCCGCGCCGGCCCTCTACCAGCATTTCGGCATCACCGCCAGCCACGTGGTCGAGGCGGTCCGGACCCTGGCCCACCGCCAGGCCCAGCGCCTCGAACCTGCCTTGCCCGAGCACATCGTGCCCTCCATGAACTGAAGGCCTGGACCATGAACTGGAAAGCCATCTTCTTCGACCTCGACGGCACGCTGGTCGAGACCGCACCCGAGATTGCCGATGCGGTCAACGACACCCTGCGTTACTTTGACTGGCCGGCGGTCTACCAGAGCGAGGTGGACCGCTGGATCGGCCACGGCACACGCGAGCTGCTGATCCAGGCCCTGGCCAAGGTCAATGCCCAGAGCGTGGCCGAGATCCGCCAGGGCGAGTTGCTGCGCGAGGCCCTGCCGATCTTTGACCGCTACTACCAGCAGCGCTGCGGCACCCGCAGCACGCTCTACCCGCATGTGCGCGACACGCTCAAACACCTGCGCGAATGCGGCTGCCGGCTGGCGGTGGTCACCAACAAGGAGAGTCGCTACACCGACACCGTGCTGCGCGCGCACCAGCTCACCGGCGCGTTCGACCTGGTCGTCAGCGGCGACACCTTCAGCGCCAAGAAGCCCGACCCGATCGGCGTGCTGCACGGCCTGCGGCTGTGGAATGTGGACAAGACGGATGCGCTGTTCGTCGGGGATTCGTCCATCGACGCCGCCACGGCCCGGCAGGCCGGTGTCGCGGTCTGGTTGCTGCCTTATGGCTACAACATGGGCGAGCCCGTCACGGCCTGCAAGCCGGACCGCGTGATCGCCAATTTTTCAGAACTGCGATAAGCACGAGGAGACTTTAATGGCAGTGAAACTGGGCATCAACGGTTTTGGCCGCATCGGCCGCATGGTGTTCCGCGCTGCGGTGCAGCACTTTGAGGACATCGAGATCGTCGGCATCAACGACCTGCTCGAACCCGAGTACCTGGCCTACATGCTCGAATACGACAGCGTGCACGGCCGCTTTGCCGGCTCGATTGCGGTCGAGGGCAGCACCCTGATCGTCAACGGCCGCCGTATCCGGCTGAGCCAGGAACGCGACCCGGCCAACCTGAAGTGGAACGAGGTGGGCGCCGATGTGGTGATCGAGTCCACCGGCCTCTTCCTCGACCAGGACAGCGCAGGCAAGCACCTGGTCGCAGGAGCGAAGAAGGTGATCATGTCCGCCCCCTCCAAGGACGACACGCCCATGTTCGTCTATGGCGTCAACCATGCGTCCTACGCCGGCCAGGCCATCATCAGCAACGCCAGCTGCACCACCAACTGCCTGGCGCCGCTGGCCAAGGTGCTGCACGACAAATGGGGCATCGCGCGCGGCTTGATGACCACGGTGCACGCTACCACCGCCACGCAAAAAACTGTGGACGGCCCGAGCCAGAAAGACTGGCGCGGCGGCCGCGGCATTCTGGAAAACATCATCCCCAGCAGCACCGGCGCGGCCAAGGCGGTGGGCAAGGTGATCCCGGCGCTCAACGGCAAGCTCACCGGTGGCTCGGTGCGGGTGCCCACCAGCGATGTGTCGCTGGTCGACCTGACGGCCGAGCTGGCCACACCGGCCACCTACGCCGAAATCTGCGCCGAGATGAAGGCGCAAAGCCAGGGGGCAATGAAAGGCGTGCTGGCCTACACCGAAGCCAAGGTGGTCTCGACGGACTTCCGGGGCGAGCGCGCGACCTGCGTGTTCGATGCCGACGCCGGCATGGCGCTGGACAGCACCTTCGTCAAGCTCATGGCCTGGTACGACAACGAGTGGGGTTACTCCAACAAGTGCCTGGAAATGGCCCGGGTGGCGGGGGGTGCACGATGAAGGTGTTGCGTTTCTCTGACGTGTGCCACAGCGGTTTTGCCGCCGGCAAGCGCGTCTTCATCCGCGCTGACCTCAACGTCCCGCAAAACGATGTGGGTGAAATCACCGAAGACACCCGCATCCGCGCTTCCGTGCCCGCCATCGAGATGGCCCTGAAGGCTGGCGCTGCCGTCATGGTGACCTCCCACCTGGGCCGCCCGACCGAGGGCGAGTTCAAGCCTGAGGACTCGCTGGCCCCGGTGGCCAGGCGCCTGGGTGAGTTGCTGGGCCGCGATGTGCCGCTGGTGGCCAACTGGGTGGACGGCGTGAAAGTCGAGCCCGGTCAGGTCGTACTGCTCGAGAATTGCCGCGTCAACAAGGGCGAGAAAAAGAACAACGAAGAACTGGCCCGCAAGATGGCCGCGCTGTGCGACATCTTCGTGCACGATGCCTTTGGCACCGCGCACCGCGCCGAGGGCACGACCTACGGCATCGCCCAGTTCGCCCCGATCGCCTGCGCCGGCCCCTTGCTGGCGGCCGAGATCGATGCGATCTCCAAGGCGCTGGCCAACCCGAAGCGCCCGCTGGCCGCCATCGTGGCCGGCTCCAAGGTCAGCACCAAGCTCACCATCCTCAAGAGCCTGGCCCACAACGTGGACCAGCTGATCGTGGGCGGCGGCATCGCCAACACCTTCATGCTGGCTGCCGGCCTGAAGATCGGCAAGAGCCTGGCCGAAGCCGATCTGGTGGATGAAGCCAAGGCGGTGATCGAGGCCATGAAGGCGCGCGGCGAGAAACTGGGCGACGCCAGCATCGCGGTCCCGATCCCGACCGATGTGGTTGTGGCCAAGGCATTCAGCGCCACCGCCCAGGCCACCGTCAAGCAAGCCACCGAGGTGGCCGACGACGACATGATCCTGGACATCGGCCCCGAGACCGCTGCCCGCCTGGCCGCGCAGCTCAAGGCCGCTGGCACCATCGTGTGGAACGGCCCGGTCGGCGTGTTCGAGTTCGACCAGTTTGCCAACGGCACGAAAGCCATTGCCCAGGCGATTGCCGAGTCCAGCGCCTTCAGCATCGCCGGCGGTGGCGACACGCTGGCCGCGATCGCCAAGTACGGCATCGAAAAAGACGTGGGCTACATCTCCACCGGCGGCGGTGCCTTCCTCGAAGTGCTCGAAGGCAAGACCCTGCCGGCTTTCGAGATCCTGATGCAGCGTGCTGCTCACGATTGATTTCATTTTTCCAAGGACAAGACCATGGCCCTCGTTTCCCTTCGTCAAGTGCTGGACCACGCCGCCGAACACGGCTACGGTGTGCCGGCGTTCAATGTCAACAACCTCGAACAGGTGCAGGCCATCATGGAGGCGGCGCAGGCCACCGACAGCCCTGTCATCCTGCAGGCCTCGGCCGGTGCGCGCAAATACGCGGGCGAAGCCTATCTGCGCCACCTGGTGCTGGCGGCCATCGAGACCCACCCCGACATTCCGGTGGTCCTGCACCAGGACCATGGCGCCTCGCCTGCGCAGTGCCAGCAGTCCATCCGCTCGGGCTTTTCCAGCGTGATGATGGACGGATCGCTGATGGAAGACGCCAAGACCCCGGCCAGCTACGACTACAACGTGGCGGTGACCCGGCGGGTGTGCGAGATGGCGCATCCGGTGGGCGTCTCGGTCGAAGGCGAGCTCGGTTGTCTGGGCTCGCTGGAAACCGGCGAGGCGGGCGAAGAAGACGGCGTGGGCGCCGAGGGCAAGCTCAGCCACGAGCAGATGCTGACCGACCCCGAGCAGGCGCGCGACTTTGTGGCTCAGACCGGGGTGGACGCCCTGGCCATTGCGATTGGCACCAGCCATGGCGCCTACAAATTCACCCGTCCGCCCACCGGCGACATTCTGGCGATCGACCGCATCGCCGCCATCCATGCGGCCATTCCCGACACCCATCTGGTCATGCACGGCAGCTCCAGCGTGCCGCAGGAATGGCTGACGATCATTCGCCAGTACGGCGGGGACATCAAGCAGACCTATGGCGTGCCGGTGGAAGAGATCGTGCGCGGCATCCAGAGCGGTGTGCGCAAGGTCAATATCGACACCGACATCCGCCTGGCCATGACCGGCGCCATGCGCCAGTTGCTGGCCCAGCAACCGGCCGAGTTCGACCCGCGCAAGGCCCTGGCCGCCGCCCGCAAGGCCGCGCAGGCGATCTGCCAGGCGCGCTTCGAAGCCTTTGGCTGCGCCGGCCACGCCAGCCGCATCAAGCCGGCGGCGCTGGAGGCCATGGCAATGCGCTACATGTGATCGGGTAGGCCCGGTCATGCACTCGGGCGCTTGATCTGCATCAAGGCCGCTGGCGCCAATTGAAGCGACATTCGGGTTTTCTCATCCAGAACATGAAGGAGACCTCATGCCCCCCATGCCTGAACTCAACCGTCGCCGCTGGCTGCTGGGTACCGCGGGTGCGGGCGCTGTAGCGGCCCTGTCTGCAACGGCCAGTCCAGCGGCGCAGGCCGCACGCCTGAAGACCCAGGCCCGTATCGTGGTCGCCGGCAGCGGCCTGGGCGGTCTGGCGGTGGCCACGCGACTGACGAAACTGCTCGACGGTGCACGCATCACCATCATCGACCAGAAGCAGGAGCACAACTACCAGCCGGGCTACACCCTGGTGGCCACGGGCGTGTGGCCGGTGAGCAAGGTGCGCGACCGCAACGCCGACCTGCAGCCCGCGGGGGTGGAATGGATCCAGGCCATGGTGGCCGAGTTCGACCCGGCCGGCAATGCCGTGGTCACCAGCAGCGGGCAGCGCGTGCCGTATGACTACCTGGTGGTGGCCACCGGCACGCACCAGGACTGGGGCCTGATCGAGGGCATGGACGTGTCGGCCATCGGCCAGAACGGCCTGGCCAGCGTCTACCCCAGCCCCGAAGCGGCCGTGGCGACCTGGCAGGCCATGGACACTTTCCGCCAGAAGGGCGGCAACGCCGTGATGACCCTGCCGGCCACGCCGATCAAGTGCGCGGGCGCGCCGCTCAAGATGACCTTCATGCTGCGCGACCGCCTGGCGCAGGCCGGCACGCTGGACCAGTCGAAGGTGACCTTCTATTCGGCCGTGGGCAATGTGTTCGGCGTCAAGCCGGTCAACGACAACGTGGTCGGCCGCTGGCAGGCGCTGGGCATCGGCATCGAATACACGCAAAGGCTCCAGGCGGTGGACATTGGCGCTCGCAACGCCACCTTTGTTTCGCCCGAAGGGGCGACAACCGTGGTGCCGTATGACTTTTTGCATGTGGCGCCGCCGATGCGCGCGCCCGATGCGGTGAAGAACTCCGACCTGGCCTGGAAGGAGGGCGGCTTTGCGGCCGGCGGCTGGCTCGAAGTCGACAAGGACACGCTGCAGCACCGGCGTTACAGGAATGTGTTCGGCATCGGCGACATCAATGGCACACCGCGCGGCAAGACGGCCGCCACTGTCAAGAAGGCCGCACCCCTGGTGGCACAGCACCTGGTGGATGTGATCGCCGGTCGCGAGCCGGGCCAGAAGTTCGATGGCTACACCTCCTGCCCGTTGATCGTGCGCGAGGGCGCGGCCATGCTGATCGAGTTTGACTACGAGGGCAAGCTGATCCCCTCGCTGCCCATGATCGAGCCGCTGCAGGAGAGCTACTTCGCCTGGCTCATGAAATACGCCATGCTCAAGCCGGCCTACATGGCCGTGCTCAAGGGCCGGGTCTGACCGCAGGAGAACATCATGTACGAAATCTGGCTCGCCCTGAACATCGTCTATGAAATTGCGCTGGGCCTGTGGCCGGCGCTGCTGATCCTGCTGGCCGTCTGGCTGGCGGTGATGGTGGCCAACCGCAAGGGGCTCACCTCGGTCTCGCTGCCCCGCCTGCTGGCGATTGCGGTGGGGGTGGCCATCGCCGTAGGCCTGGCCCTGCCCTCGCTGACCTTGTCTTCGTTCAGCAACTTCGGCTACTGGGTCGACTGGGCCAACTGGCTGGCCATGGCCGCCGGCGCCGGCGTGGCGGCAGCGGTTTGGGTGTGGCCCCTGATGGCGCGCCGGGCCCGCTGACGGTTCCTGCCGGAGTCAACCCGGTTTGCGCGCCGTCAGGCCCACCAGCGCCGAGCGGCCATGGTGGCCGCTGCCTTCCGCCAGGTCGGCCTCGTACGTGCGCAGGTCCAGCACCTCGTAGCCGGCAAAGGCCTGCATCAGCAGGGCTTCGTCGTACAGGTGTTCGCGCTTGCCGGGACCGCCCGTGTTGTAGCGCAGCTGTTCGTGGCCATAGCCCTGGATCACCAGCGTGCCGCCGGGTTTGAGGCTGGCGTGCATGCGTGCAAAGAGCTGCTCGCGCTCGGCGGGTGTCGCGAACTGGATGAAGATCGCCACCACGTTGTCCCAGGCGGCGGGCTGCCAGTCAAAGCCCTGCCAGTCGCTGCAGACCCAGTTGACCTGCACACCACGCGCCTGCGCCAGTGCGCGGGCCTTGTCGAGGGCCACCGGCGAAAAATCAAAGGCATCGACCGCCAGACCCTGCTCGGCCAGCCACACCCCGTTACGGCCTTCGCCATCGGCCACGGCCAGGGCATTGCCGGAGCGCAGGTGGGCCGCCTGTTGCTGCAGGTAGTGGTTGGGACTTTCGCCAAAGAGGTAACCGTCCTGTGCAAAGCGCTGGTTCCAGGTGTTCAGGGGGTCTTGAAATCCGCTCATGAAGGTCTTTCCAAAAGTGCTATATATTCGCAAACACTTATTTTGCAGGACCCGGATCCCGGGTGGTTTGAAAAGGAAATGGCATGACACTCTGGCGCCTATTGACCCCGGTGCTGTTGACCGGGCTGATCGCCTGTTCGGACGGACCTGGTCTGCCCCAGGTCAGTCTGGAGCAGGCCCGCGCCGACCACGAAGCCGGGCGCATTGTGCTGATCGACATTCGTGAACCCAAGGAGCACGCCACGGGTGTGGCCGCGGGTGCACGGCTCTTGCCCATGAGCCAGCTGGGTCAGCGGCTGGGCGAAATTCCGCAGTCCACCGACAAACCGGTGTATCTGATTTGCAACACCCAGAACCGTTCGCAAGCCGTGCTGTCCGGGCTGGTCGACAAGGGCTACAAGCACGTCCATTACGTGCAGGGCGGCATGAGCGGATGGGCCCAAAGGGGCTGGCCGATGGTGCAGCCCACCCCTCAATAAACCCGGTCATCTCGGTGTAATCCCTGAACTTTTCATGTTGTCTGTAGCATCCCGAATGCGCAGTCATCGATTAGATTAGCGTCCGGTTATATTCAACTGTTTTTTCACCTCAAGGAGCACTCATGAAAGCCCTGTCGATCGCCATCGTCCTGACGGCCGCAGTTTCGACCCCCGCCTTTGCCAACCTGGCCATGGCTCAAAAGAACGCCTGCATGGCCTGCCATGCCGTGGACAAGAAGCTGGTGGGCCCGTCCTACCAGGACGTGGCCAAGAAGTACGCCGGCACCGATGCCGCTGCCCTGGCCAAGAGCATCAAGGCCGGTGGCTCCGGCAAGTGGGGCCCGGTGCCCATGCCGGCACAGGCTGCCTTGAGCGACGCCGATGCACTGACCCTGGCCAAGTGGATCCTGGCTGGCGCCAAGTGAACCTGGTTTGATTTTTCATGGTTGGGAAACTCGCCTGGTACTCGGGTTTTCCTTGCGCCGCTCTCGGGCTTGCCTGAGAGCGGTTTTTTTTTGCTTGCCCCGCCGACAGGAGTCCGAATCATGCGTCGCTTCTTTTTTACCCTGGTGTGTCTGGCTGCAACGGGTGCTCAGGCCCAGCCCGAGATCTTCAAGGGTGCGGACCTGGCCCTGGGGGCCAAACTGATTGCCGAAAGCAAATGCGTGGAGTGCCACGTCAAGAAAGTCGGCGGGGATGGCAATGCCATCTACCGGCCGCGGGGGCGCATCAACACGCCCGGCTTCCTGCGCGGCATGGTCGAGCAGTGCAACACCGAATTGAATCTGGGTTTCTTCCCGGAGGAAGTCAATGCGGTGGCTGCTGTTCTGAACCGCGATTTTTACAAATTCAAGTAAGCACACCCACGCTTAACTGACCGTATTCTTACTCTACCCCATAGGGTATTTGTGGATACCCTGTGGGGTTCCATATCTGCATGATCCTGCTCTATCCCTCAGTCATTCGAGGGGTATTCATCAACAGGAGCCATGCATGTTCAAAAAAATCATCCGAGTCGCGGCACTGGCCGCTTTTGCTGCCGCCATGACGGGCTGCGGCACCGTTGCCACCATCGGCAAGCTCGAAGACGGCGCTGCTGCCGAAGCCTCGAAGATGTGGGACCGCTGGATCGAGGGCAATGGCGACATCGCCGTGGCCACCACCTGGGAGCGCA
>JACCDV011151035.1_pt1 | contig 22732 bp, 22 predicted proteins | sample 7446131 | NCBI WGS metagenome assembly JACCDV01 (sample SAMN15323448, study PRJNA562643) | freshwater metagenome | isolation source: river surface water | place: USA:Blue River Watershed | collected 2017-08-17
GCTTCCTGTTGTGACCTATATTGGAAGAGGTGAGTTTTTGCAAGCTTGTCACGGGGGGCTAGAGCCTCAATATAGTCCTCGAGAGTTTCTTGCTTCTAAAGAAAAAAAGTTTGATTTAATCAGCCCTTCTGTTTTGAGCGAAGAAAAAGTAATTGAAAAAGGCTGGTTATATCCACAAGACAGGTCTTATACAAATAAATTTTTTGGTTTTATGTGGTCTGATTTTCAGTTTAAGAAAAAAGCAGAAAGTTCTTTCGGTAGAGATGGTCGCTATACTTATAGCAGGCATGAAACGGTGCACACTTTAAAAAAAGATAACATCAGAGCTGTCGTTCGTGCTCATCAACATAAAAGAAATTCTCGTGTGATGAAAAAGCTTTTTACTCATGGTCTCTTTCGTTTTTGGCAAAAAGATGATCAAAAAACTCTTGAGCTTCCTGTGGAAGAAGCCAGTGTTTTTATGCTCAATATGGGAGTGGACAACAAACGTTGGGGAAAAAAAAATTTAAAGGAAGCAACCTATGGAGAGCTTCTTCTGAAAGAAAACCCTCCAGACTGGAGAATGTTCATTCACAAAGTCAAAGTTTTTGACTTATAGAGCTTCCTCTAGAGGGAGAAAAAGTCTCTTATTCGTCTTCTCTTGATTCAAAGAGAATTTTTTTGTTATCGCAAAGAGCATCAAAAGCGTAGTAACTTCTTATGTCTTTTACAAAGATATGGATAATGTCACTACTGTAGTCGAGAAGAATCCAACGACCCTCAGATTTTCCTTCTATGACCTTAGGTTTTAAATCAAAATCTTTTTTGATTCCTCCTTCAAGGGTGTCGCAAAGAGCCTGAGCATGACGCTCATTTAGAGCTGAGCAAATAAGCTGGTAGCTACAAATATCAGACTTTTGCTCCATATCCACAAGTTTAATGTGACAAGCTTTTTTGTCTTCTAAAAGTGTGATCATTTGTTTATGTAAATCACTCAAAGGGTAAGTCATCTTTTTTATCCTCTAGTTCGTCAGCTAAAGTGAAAATAAGATCCTTTAATCCTATTTTGCTGAGTGACGAAATTTCTAATGTTTTAATTTTTAGGTTTTCGAAATGTTTTCTTGTTTCTTTTAAGTGGTCTTTGTCGTGCAGAGAGTCAACTTTTGAGAAAACAACAAGAAATGGTTTCCTCACAAGGTCTTCAGAATAGCTAGCCAGTTCGTGATTTAACTTCTGCCACTGAAGAAGAAGGTCTGTGTTTTCACACATAGAAGAGGAGTCAAGCAAGTAGACAATAACTTTACAACGTTCTAAGTGTTGTAGGAACTCGTGACCAAGGCCTTTTCCTTCGCTAGCTCCTTCTATGAGTCCAGGAACATCGGCAATCACAAAAGAAGACTTTTCACTTGTAGGGTCGCCAAGGTCAACGACACCTAGGTTTGGAGTCAGAGTTGTGAAGGGGTAGTCAGCAATTTTTGGTTTCGCAGAGCTGATTACACTAAGTAGTGTCGACTTACCAGCGTTTGGAAAACCAGCAAGTCCTACATCTGCTAGAAGTTTTAACTCACAAATCACATCGAGAGTCTCTCCTTCTTTGCCTTTTGTGAACATGCGAGGAGCTTGTCTTGTAGATGTGGCAAAGGAAAGGTTTCCGTACCCGCGATTACCGCCTTCAAGGACTTTGATTTCATCTGTTGGTTCTGTGATTTCAGCGATTTTCTTACCAGTCTCTTTGTTGTAAATAATGGTGCCAAGAGGAACTGGAATCTTCAGATGTTTGCCTGTCTTGCCTGTCTTGTTATTAGCGGCGCCTTTTCCGCCATCTTCTGCTTGGTACATTCTTTTATAACGCAGAGTGCTTAGGGTGTTATTCCCAAGATCTGCACAGAAAAAGACATCTCCACCTCTTCCGCCGTTTCCGCCATCTGGGCCTAGCTTTGGCATGTTTCGAGCAGTTTTGAATGTACAGATACCATTCCCGCCATCACCGGCTTTGATTGTAATCTCGGTTTTATCGATGAATTTCATTAAAATTTTCTCGTAGTTATCTGTTTCTTCAAAACTCCTCTAGAGGAGTTCTTTAAACTTTTCTCAAAGATGATATGGGTGCTGCTTATGGGAAATAGTCTCAACGCTTAGCTTTTTATACTGGGATGCAAGGGGTTCGAAGGAAGGAAGTTCTTATTTAGAGAGTTTCTACGCGAACTCTCTGCTTATTTCCTGCGAATCTTTCAAAAATAATACGGCCATCAGCTTTTGCATAAAGAGTGAAGTCTTTTCCTGTGCCGACGTTTGTTCCAGCGTGAAAGGAGCTTCCCACTTGTCTTACAATAATGTTTCCGCATCTAACTTCTTGGCCGCCAAACATTTTAACGCCACGTCTTTGAGCGTTAGAATCGCGACCGTTTTTTGTACTACCACCGGCTTTTTTGTGAGCCATTTTAATAAGTCCTTATCTTGACTCGTTTTTCCCACTTCGCTCAGGAAGCCAGGGAAGAGTGCGAGTAGCCTAAGCTTTAATTGAGTTAATCTCTACAATAGTTTTGCGTTGCTTGTGACCTTGTGTCTTCTTGTAATTCTTACGTCTTTTGTATTTGAATACGATGACTTTATCATCGCGTGTTTGTTCTTTAATAGTGGCTTCTACTACAGCGCCAGCAATTGTTGGTTTGCCAACAACAGGAGCTTCTTCGCCTCTAGCAATCATAAGAACATCAGAAAAACGGAGTTTATCTCCTGGGTTTCCTTCAATTTTTTCAACATTTAGTGTGTCACCTTCTTTAACACGGTATTGGTGACCACCTGTTTTGATAACAGCGTACATGAGCTATTCCTCTAAGATATATTCTAAAGTGTGCTAAGTGAGTAACCTGCTGAATTTAAACCCTTTTAAAAAGAGTTTTTTAATTTCAGAGAACGTTCCGCTTGGATAGGATTTCTATCTGCGGTCAGGCAAGCTAGCCAAAGTTTCGAGTCCGATATTCTTACGCAGATTTCGGTGGATTGTCAAGGATAAGCTCATGTTTGAGGCTTTTTTCAGGCCGCTTCTTTTATATGTGGGGAGAGATGTCTTGTTGAAAGAGCTCATTCAATTTATAGTCATAGCTGATTTATAATTGACTTAAACCCACTTTTTTTAGTATAGTTTGCTCTTATTTTTCTAAAAAGAGCCAAAATCTTAAGAGATGGAGAAAAACTATGGCCCGCGTATCCATTGAAGATTGCCAGAAGTATATGCCAAACCGCTTTGTTCTCGTGCTGGTTGCGGCAAATCGCGCTCGTCAATTGATGAGCAGTAGTGTTCCTCTTGTGAGTTCAAAAAACAAAGTTGCTGTGACGGCCCTTAGAGAAATCGCAGAAGGTAAGGTTGCGGCTAAACAACCTTATGTTGATCAAGGAAAAGATCACGCTGATATTTTAGATGATTTCGAGATGCTGTAGAAAAAAAATGAAGTTCGAAAAAGTACTGTTGAAAGCAACTCTTGTAAAACGCTATAAGCGTTTTCTGGCTGATGCAACTTTAGAAGACGGCACAAAGATAACAGCACATTGCCCTAATACCGGAAGTATGAAGACTTGCGGCTCTCCTGGAGATACGATTTATCTATCTCACGACGATAATCCAAAAAGAAAATTAAAATATACTTGGGAGCTTACAGAAACAAAGGCTGGCTTTATTGGTGTGAATACACAGAGGCCTAATCAAATTGTGAAAGAGGCTTTTGAAAACAAACTCATAAAAGAACTAGCTACTTATCAAGAAATAAAGGCTGAAAAGAAAAAAGATGAGAGTCGTCTTGATTTTTATCTCTCAGGGTCTTTGACGGGAGAGCCTCCTTGCTGGGTTGAGGTGAAGAATGTCACTCTACTTGCAGGCTCTGATATTATTTTTCCAGACTCTGTGTCTGAAAGAGCTCTTAAACACATTAAGACATTAGAAAAAATAGTGGAATCAGGAGAGAGAGCAGCTATCCTTTTTGTTATTAATCGTAGAGAAGGAAAATCTTTTAGAGCAGCTCATGAAATTCATTTAGAATACGCTGAAGCCCTTGCTGAAGCCCAAAAAAAAGGGGTTCTTGTTCTTATTTACCGAGTCAAGAGTTCTAGAGAATTTATTTGCTTAGAACCTTTTTAGAGAAGGCTAGAGATAACTTTTTTTTCTTCTTCTAGTTCTTTGCAAGTCAAAGAAATTTTTTCTTTTGCAAAGCTTGAAAGTTTAAAGTTCTCAACAACTTCGTAGGAACCTTGTCCTTTTGCTTTTACAGGAAGTGAAAAAACAAGACCTTTTGGTAGGTTGTACCACTCTCCATTTGTGAGTACAGCAGTAGAGAAAACTTCGTTTCCTTTTCCATAGTTCAGATTTTTCACAAGATCAAGGCACGCTGAAGCTGCTGAAGCTGCTGAAGACTTTCCACGAGCTGCAATGACTTCCGCTCCTCTTTTTTGCACAATGGAGATGAAGTCATTTTCAAGCCATTTGCGATCTTTTATGACTTCTGTCGTTGGTTTTCCGTTTATGGTCGAATTTTCAAAATCTGGATACATGGTGCTAGAGTGGTTGCCCCAGATCACAATATTTTTGACTTGATCAACTGTGACCCCTGCTTTGAGAGCAAGTTGTGCTTTTGCTCTGTTTTCATCAAGCATAGTCATAGCTGTGAAACGAGAGCTTGGTACTTCGCTACAGTTGCTAAGAGCAATCAAAGCGTTTGTGTTACAAGGATTTCCAACAACAATAGTCATAAGATCTGAGCTTGCTTTAGCCAGAGCTTTTCCTTGAGAAACAAAGAGAGGGCCGTTACTCATGATGAGATCATTTCTTTCCATACCAGGCCCTCTTGGTGTTGACCCAACAAGAAGAGCCCAATTAATCCCGTCAAAAGCTTTAGTAGCATCATCATAGCAATTTACTTCACCACATGTGTCAAAGGCACAGTCTGTGATTTCCATAGCTGTTCCCGCAGCTGATTTTACAGCAATGGGAAGTTCTAGAATGTTTAGATCAACTATGACTGAAGGTCCGAAAACTTCTCCACTAGCCAGTCTAAAAAGAAGACTATAACCAATTTGTCCAGCTCCACCTGTTACAGCAACACGAACTCTTTTTTTCATTTTTTTATCCTTTTTTTTCAGCGTTTTGATTTCGCACTAATCTTAAAAATCGTCCTTGTTTTTTAGGGATCAGTTTAACATGAGTTTTTTGGTTAATATCCCAATATAAAAATTGAGGTTGATAACTTGAGCATTCTTGCCAGTGTAGTTGTTTCTCATTCTCGATAAAACACAGCGTATTTACTTTGTGAGATTTTTCAAGAGTGTTGCGACAGGTGTAGCAACAAGATACAGAGCGCTTTCCTTTTTCTCCATGGATGCTGGCTTTATTCCAAAAAGGAAACAAAATAGGTTGGGAGCAAAAGTAGCAGTTATTTCGAAGCCAGTTTTCTTCTCTTTTGTAGTGTGTAAGGGGAGTATTCTTTAGCTGACTTTTTTGTAGAGTTTGAAAGTAGAAGCGTGTGCGCTCTTTGCACTCGTCTACATAGGCGTAGAGCTGGAAAGGGCTAAGTGAATTTACAAGAAGAGGCGTATTGTAGCGATTTTTTAAAAGCTGGCTTGTGTGTCTAACAAGGCTCAGCAGCTCTTCGAGAGCCTTCATCGTGTGCTCATCTTTATAACGGAAAAGGAGAGGTTTATTCTCAACCAATTGCTGACTTATTTTTTTAAGTGTGTGTCTACAAATCAAGTAGAGGCAGAGTCTATTTGTGACAAGAAAAAGGAGAGCAATGGTTAGGGACCCAAGGAAGAAAAATATAAAACCTAAAAGAGTAGCGATAGGCATTGTTGTACTCGCGGCTTCCGTTGCTCATTGGCCAAAAACGGCCTTTCTTAAATAGGGCTGCTTTCTGGTAAAATTCTTATCACTCTTTTAGGTCTTTTTAAAGGTAAACTTTTTTGGGTCTTTAGTTGTAACCTACTAGGATGACGAAAGGAGTTCTCTCTTAAGGGCGAAAAAAAAGAGTTGCCTGAGTCTAGAGCCTACGGTTTCTCTTGATCTTTCTATTCTTGACTCTCAGGTGGTGTGTCTTTAAGATCTGTGAGTGATTTTATTCCTCTTCAACAAAGTATATCGAACATGCATGCTGGAGCCCCACAAAGAACAGTTAGCGAGAAGCTTTACCTGACAGATGATGGGCTTCGTTTTGATGATTCGATTTTATGGTTAGACTCAAAAAAGAGTGGAAACCTTTCTTTTCTTTCTTCAGCTCACAGTGTAAGAGAGCGCTATAGTTCTCAAGTGATTGTTTCTCAAGAATCTCAAGAGCTTTTAAAACTCTATAACCCTGACCTTAAATCTCTTGTGTGTCAGTATAACCGCCCATTTTCTATTGGACGTTATAATTTGGAGCTTTTGCCAGCAGGCTCTGTGCTTGGAGGAGCTTCACTTTATATTGAAACAAAGGCTGAAAAATTTTTATATGCCCCGATGCTTTCTCGTTCAAACAGTTTACTTGCTAAATTTTTTCACTCTAAAAAAGTAGATTACTTGATTTTAAAAGTTGATCATTGTGAAAATAATCGGCATCTTTTACTAAGAAAAAAAGAGGAAGAAGATCGTTTTCTTCAAGCAATAGAGACTTGCTTAGAGGAAGGCAAAATTCCTGTCGTTGTGACACCCCTACTGCATACTGCAAGCACAGTTTGTTTTCTTTTATCTTCTTCTGGTGTAAAAATCCTCGCTCACAAACATGTGTATGATGTTAATAAAGTTTATGAATCTTTTGGACAAAAAGTAGGGGACTTTAAGCAGCTTAATCTCAAAAAAATAGAAGAAAGAACAGTTCTTTTGGTGCCGCCTAGCTTTCGTTTAAAACAACTTTTACAAATAGAAAAGAGGTATCAATTCTTTTTTATTAATGATCGCCTAAATTCTTCTTATGATTATGAAAGTCCTGATGTCTTTCATCTCCCTCTTCCACAAGCTAGTTTGGATATTGTGAAAACAATTAAAGAGTTCAAACCTAAAAAAACTTTTTTGTTTGGTCCCTATGCAAAAAAATTTTCGTCTATTCATAAATCTTCTGGACTTGACTTAGAGGTTCTAAATCCTTTTCAACAAAGTGCTCTTTTGTAGAGTGCTCTTTCGTTCTGTTTTTTTTTGAGCTAAACTATAAGAAGAACGTGCTATTCTAGAATTTAGAAATGCTTTGTTAGAAACAAACCCCTAGCAATGAGAATCATTATGTTTTCAAACCTGTTTAAGAGGATTTTTGGTTTTTTCTTTTTTATTTTTAGAAGCACTTTTCATTCCCAAGAAAAGAAAGCGCCAAGTTTTTTTGTTAACATTTTAGGACTCCTGTTTTTTAGTTTTTTATGTGTTTACTATGGTTCTTTGTACTTTTTTTACCCCTTAGATCCATCTTTTATGACAGTCTCTAGTCCAAACTCTCATGTCCAAAACCCATTTGGGGCAAATGGGGCTTATATGAGTGGGTTTGTGATTTATTATTTTGGCTTAGGATCTTGTTTTTTAACATTTCCAATGATTGTCGGTCTTTTTCTTTTACTCTTTAGAGGACGAATTTCTTCTTTTTTCTTTAAGTTTTTTTTCTCTTGGTTTTCTTTCTTTGTTTCTCTTTTATTTTTATTGCAAAAACATTTAGAGGTTTATTCCATAGGAGGGATAGAGCTCCCAGCTGGTGGTGCTTTTGGTTTTTTAGTGCATGAATGGTTTCTTAGCCACTGGGGAGTTTATGGGTCTCATACTTTTGTTATTTTGAGTGTTTGGTTTTTCATAACAGTTTTGTTCCAAGTTAATTTTATTAGTCTAAAACTGCCTCTTTTTTTGAAAGCTATATTAAGAATATTTTTTGTTAAACTAAAAAATATTTTCTTGTTTCTAAGATCTTTTTTAAAGCTAAAAGGAAAAGTAAAAGAAAAGCAGAAAACTTTTAAGAAAGAGGACGTCCAAGAAAAAAAAGATCTTCTCGTTAAAGAAGAAGCTAAGATTTCAAAAAAGAAACCTTCGGACGAAAATTTTTTTGCTTCTGTGAGAGATATTTTTCGTCAAAATCTAGATAAAGATCAAGGTGATCAAGCTCTTGATGCTGAAGTTGGTCAATTGATTCTTAAAACTCTAGCAGAGTTTGGGGTTAAAGGAAAGCTTCTTGATTTTATCAGAGGGCCTTCTCTTGTGACTTATAATTTTCAACCAGAAGAAGGTGTGAGACAGGCAAAAGTCTTTAGCTTGGTTGATGACTTAGCTCTAGCACTCAAGGTTCAATGTGTCATGATTAAGCCTGCTCCAGATAAAAGAGCTCTTGGAATTCAAGTCCCTAGGAAAAATCCAGATGTTGTTTACTTGGGAGATATACTCAAAACAAAAGAATATCTAGAAACGACAAGTCCTCTGGCTTTAGCTTTTGGCCTTTCTGAAAAAGGAGAGGCTATTTGTGAAGATCTTGCAGCTATGCCTCATCTTTTGATTGCTGGATCGACAGGCTCTGGAAAATCTGTTTGTTTAAATACTTTTATTTGTAGTGTCCTTGCAAAAGCTAGCCCAGAAGAGGTTCGTTTTTTGATGATTGATCCTAAGATGTTGGAACTTTCTATTTATAATAATATTCCTCATCTTTTAGCTCCAGTTGTGACAACAGATTTAAATAAAGCGAAAGCTTGTTTAAATTGGGCAGTCTACGAAATGGAGCGACGTTACTCTTTAATGGAAAAGGCTTCAGTGAGAGATTTAAGCTCTTATAATTTAAAATTTGGGAAAAATCCTTCTCACGAAAAGCTTCCTTTTATCGTTGTGATTATAGACGAGCTAGCAGATCTCATGCTAATGGCAGCTAAAGACATTGAACAACTCATTCAACGTCTTACTCAAAAAGCTAGAGCTTGTGGGATTCACCTTATTTTAGCAACACAGAGACCCTCAGTGGATGTGGTGACTGGAATTATTAAAGCAAATTTACCGTGTAGAGTGTCATTTCGTGTAGTTTCTCGTTACGATAGCAAGACTATTTTAGATCAAAATGATGCAGAAAAACTCCTTGGAAGAGGAGATATGTTTTTTATGAAGCCAGGGGAAGTGCACCTGAAGCGTATTCAAGGGGCCTTTATTTCTGAAAATGAAATTCATGAGCTTGTAGAAAAGTTGACTTATTTTCAAGGCTCATATGATGAGGGTGTTGTGAGTTGGATTGATCTTCATATGAAAGATTCTGGTGAGGAGACCTTTAGGGGAATCAGCCCTTCCCAGTCTTCAGAACAACTGTATGATCAAGCAAAAGACATAGCACGAACGAATGGGCTTGTAAGCACATCATTTCTTCAAAGACAGCTTGGTCTTGGTTATAATAGAGCAGCTAAGATCATTGATAAAATGGAAGAGGAGGCTCTTATTTCAGGTCCTGATGGCTCAAAAAAAAGAAAATGGATTAAAAAAGATTAAGAGCTGTTTTTAGTAAAAAAATAAGATTTTCTTGGTTTTTCTGATTTTCTTTGTCGATCTTTAGGCTGGACTTTTGCTCTTATTACAAGTAAGTAAATCTGATTATAGATTCATAGGTCGCGTTGCGATTGTTTTATTTTTATCATTCGAAAAGAAAGAAGTTCTTATGCTAGCTGTAACGGACTCAACACTTTGCAATAAAATTCATTTATCTGAAGAAAAAGAAAAATCTTCTGATGGTCAAAGATCAAAAGAGTTATTTAAGACGAGAACTATTTTCCTTTCTGAAGGTGTTACAAGCGAGACGGCTAAGTCTGTTGTCAGTGATTTACTCACTCTAGATGCAAAAGAAACAAAAACCATTTACCTTTACCTCAATTCCCCAGGGGGCGAGGTGAATAGCGGTTTTTCTATTTATGACACCATTCGTTTTATTAATTCGGAGGTTGTTATTATTACTGCTGGCTTATGTGCTAGTATTGCTACGATTATTAATATTGCAGTTCCTAAAGAGCGCAGGTTGACGATGCCGAATTCTCGTTTTTTGATTCATCAACCTCTTATCAATGGTCAAGTTTATGGTCCTGCTTCTGACATTGAAATCACTGCTAATGAAATTGTAAAAACAAGAGCGAAAGTGAATGAGTGTTTGGCAGAAGCGTGTGGTCAAGATTTGAAGCGTTTGGAAGAAGATACACAGAGAGACTATTGGATGTCTGCAGAAGAGGCTATTGATTATGGTCTTGTTCACAGAATTGTTCGTCACAAATCTGAGCTTTAAAGCAGCCTTAAATGAAAAAATCTCCAGGGGATAATAGTAAGTTCCTACATACTTATCTTTTTTCTCACTGGAAAAAAGTTTTAGCTGCTTTTTTTTGTTCTCTTCTTTTGTGTTTAAGTTCTTGTTGTCTAGCCTATTTGATTGGGCCTAGTCTAACTTTTGTTTTACAAGAAAAAAAAGATTTTTATCACTTGGAGGAGCTTTTTGGGGCTCAACTTTCTTTTGTGATAAAGTTTTTTTTTACTCTTGATCCCATAGCAAAAAATACACTTTTGGAATATTTAGTTTTTTTCTTGATTATTTTTGCACTTTTAAAAGCTTTAACCTCTATTGTTCAAGCTTTTTTATGGGAAGTTATTGGAGAAAAAATAGCATTTGATATTCGAGTAAAGTTTTTTAGCTTATATATACTTAGCCATCCTCATAGAAAACCTCAATTTGAAGAATCAGGTTTTGAAAAAAACATAGCAACTCTTATAACCACAGATATAAAGTTATTTCGAGATTATCTTGTGAATGTGTGGGGAAGTGTTTCGAGAGAATTGATTCAAGTTTTAGGGCTTAGTCTCGGGCTAATTTTTTTATCTCCTATATTATTTTTTAGTTTCATTTTTTGTTTGCTTCCAGTTTTTTATTTATTAAAAAAAATTGGCAAAAAATTAAGTCGACGTTCATCGGATGCTATAGCTGGTTATTCGCTTCTTAGTGAATGGTTGCAAGAGAGGTTTCTTGGTTTAGAAACTATTAAGGCTAGACGCACAGAAGGTTACGAAATAAAAAAAATGAAAAAGTTAAATCAGGAGCTTTTTGATAAGCACTATAAGTTAGCTTACACAGAATCACGAACAGGACCCCTTCTTGAGATGGCAGCTGTGTGTGCATTAATTGTTGTGCTTTTTGTGGCTCTTTCTTTGATTCAAAAAGAGTTAATTACTTCGAGTGTAGCTTTTTCTTTTTTTGCCGTAATTGCAATTTTGAGCCAATCAATTAATAAGCTTGGTCGCTATTTTAATAGAAATAAAGCTTCTATAGGCTCAAAACGAAGAATTTTTAAGTACTTAAAAATTTTTGAAGAAAGCCATACAAAAATTTATAGTCCTCCTCAGGTTTTGAAAACAGACAATAACGGAGAGTTACTTGTGTGTCAGGAGTTGTCTTTTTTTTACAAAAAGCGTTTTGCTTCTGGGGTAAAAAATTTCAGTCATTCTTTCTTAAAAGGTAAATTTTATTGCATCACAGGGCCTTCTGGGTGTGGTAAATCAACCTTACTAAAATGTTTGCTAGGTCTTCTCCCTTTTCACAAAGGAGAAGTTTATTATCATTATAATTTGCTACCTCTTCACAAGATTGCTTATATTTCCCAAAAAATAAGTATGCCCCCTCTTAGTTTAGCTGAGTGCGTTTCTTATCCAGAAGAAACTTTTGACGAAGAAAAACTAGTGAATGCTCTCAAGAAAGTAAATTTTTATGACTTTATTCAGTCTTTAGACAAGGGGTTTAATACAATTTTGGGAGATGAAATGAGCACTGGTTTTTCAGGAGGGCAAAACCAAAAACTGCTTTTAGCAAGACTTTTTTATCACGATTACCCCCTTATTCTTATTGATGAGGGAACAGCTTCTCTTGACCCAGTGAGTGAAGATAAGTTTTGTCAGAATTTGCTAGAGTTAGTGAAGAAGACACAAACTACTGTGCTCTTTGTGTCACATAGTCAGACCGTTATGCAATATGCAGACGATGTAATTTATATGACATAAAACATGGATGAAAGGAATTCTATGAAAGTAATTGGGCATAGAGGGGCCCCCACAGAGGCTCTCGAAAATAGTTTAGAATCTTTCCATAAAGCCCTTGAAGCAGGATCTTCTATTATTGAATTGGATGCTTGGTGTGCAAAAGATGGTACTTTTTGGGTTTCTCATGATGATTCTTTAAAAAAAGCCTGCGGCAGAGAAGAAAAAATAAGTTCTCTGACAGAAAAAGAGTTAAAAGCATTTAAACTTTTAAACGGAGAAAATCTTCCTTCTCTTGATTTTTGTCTTGAAGAGTTAACTCCTTTTCTTGTTGTAAATGTAGAGTTAAAAGATGAAACAAAAGAAAAAGCAAAAAAATTTTTTGATTTTTTATCACCTACTTCCTATAAAGATAGGCTTGTGATTTCTTGTTTTCATTTACTACCTCTTGAAACCCTAGAGCTTTTAAATGATAAGTTGCAGTTAGCTCTTCTGTGGGAACAAAACAATAGTTACAAAGAAAATCCTTTGTCTTGCTTGCAAGAGCACAAGAAATGGTTTTTTCATCCTCAGGCAGATATTCTTACTTACGAGATGCTTTCCAAACTTCATGCAGAGGAACGTGTTATTTATCCTTGGGTCTCTCGTTTTGGTGTGGAAGACAAGGCGAGAGAAAAATTTTGGGAAGTAATGTATGCTATGAATGTGCACGGGTTGTGTACGAATTATCCTCGTGAATTTTTTACTTGGTTAAAAAAAAAAAGGGGTTAGCATGGCTTGGGCCTTGTCTACTTTTGAGTCGAAAGGTGAAACTCTAAGGTATGGTGTATATACTAAACCAGGAGCTTTTGAGATTACAAAATATCTTTTATTTTTACCTGGACGTGGTGAATATATTGAAAAATATAATTATTTACCAGAACTACTCAATTTAGATAAAAACACAGCTCTTCTTATTGTGGATCATAGAGGTCAAGGATTTTCTTCAGGAGAGCGTTTTCATGTTTTGTCTTATGACGAGTTTTGTTCTGATATAAAAAATTTGTTAGACAAGTTAAAAATTAAAGAGCCTTACTCTCTAGTTGCTTTTTCTATGGGAGGGTTGGTTGCTTTGTATGGAACTCTTAAAGGTTTTTTCTCTCCTAAAAAAATGTTTTTAGTTTGTCCTCTTCTTGGTTTAGCAAAGACAAGAGTGTGGTACTTAAATGTTTTTTCTCTCTCAGGAATCTTAACTTTTTTGGGTTTTGGGAAAAAACGATGGAGAAAATACAGAATAGCAGATCGCTTTGAGGATAATCTTTTGACTGCAAATCCTCTTCACTATGAGTCTTTAAAAAAATCTCCTTGTCCACCAGAGGAAGCTAGTTTTGCATGGATTTTTGCTACGCTGAGAGCTATTTTTTATGTGACTAAAATTGCTAATCTACGCAAAATGAAGGCTCATCTTTTGTTTTGCGCGGTTGCTCAAGAACAAATAGTTTCTAATGTAGCTATTTATAATTTTATGAAAAAAATGTTTTTTAACTCTTCTCAAAACGCGGCAAGCCTTTTTTTGTTTCAAGGAAAGCATGAGCTGTTTTTTGAGAAGGAAATAGAAAGAGAGCGTTTTCTAAATCTTTTGAACACTTGGATTGAAGACGCTTAAAAAAGGTTTTGTTTTAATGAAAAGAGTAGCTATCGATGGGCGGTTTATCACAAACCCCCCAGCTCATGGAATTGCTCGCTATAGCTTTGAGATTCTTAGAAATTTAAAATTAGAAGAAAATAAGTTCCAGGTTTTTGTTTTTGTTGGAAAAGATAGCTTTCTAAAAAATGAATCATTCCAAACAAGATTTATTTTTTTAGAAATCAAAGCAAAACCTATAAGTTTAAAAGAACAGTTTATTATTCCTTTTTATCTTTTAAAATTAAAAATTGATTTTTTCCATTCTCCTTCTTTTGTCGTTCCATTTTTTTGTCCTATACCATTTATTTTAACTCTTCATGATGTCAATCATCTTGTGCGAGGTAAAGATTACACTCTTTTTCATAAACTCTATTACCGTTTCATTATCCCTGTTCAGATTAGATTAGCCAGGTTTGTTGTGACAGTTTCTTCTTTTTCTAAAAAAGAAATCCTAAGATACTATGGAAATCAGTATGAAGAAAAAATCAATGTTTTTCCTTGTGGTGTAGCTTTACCTCTTGTTTCTTTTTCCTGTAAAGACAAAGTAAGAAGAAATCTTAATTTGCCCAAAAATTTTTCTTTTTGCCTATCTAGTGCAAAAAAGCATAAAAATATAAAAAATTTATTGTTTGCTTATAAACAGCTTAAGACAGATATTCCCTTAGTTATAGCTGGAAAACTTCCAAAAGAGATTATAAAAAAATCTTTTTCTTCCTCTAAATTTTTGTTCTTAGACACTCTTTCAGAAGAAGAGTTAGTCGCGTGCTATTCTTTGTGTGATCTTTTTCTTTTTCCTTCTTTTTATGAGGGGTTTGGTCTTCCTCCTCTAGAAGCTTTGTCTTGTGGAGCTTTTGTATTAAGTTCAAAAGAAAGCGCTCTTTCTGAAGTTTTAGAAGACCAGGTGAGTTATTTTTGCACTCTTGATTGTGAAGGGTTATTGCGTGGTTTAATAGAGGCTTTTTCAGAGCTTAGGTTGGAAAAAAAAGAAGAGAGAGAAAAGCGAAGTCTTTTTAGCAGCCGATTCTCCTGGAGGGTTATGACAGAAAACATCGCAGCGCTTTACAGGCGAGACCTTTAGTGCTATATGGAGAAGAATATTTCTAACCTAATGATGAACTTGCCTTAGGATGTAAACAATGTTGCCAGATACAGTTAAAATTCTTCTTTCTAGTGGATCACAAAAAGAAAAAGAAGTGACAATAGGAGCTTGGGTCAAAAGCAAGCGTATTTCAAAAAACTTAGCTTTTTTAGCTCTGACAGATGGTTCTTGCCAAGAGTCTCTTCAAGCTGTGGTTGAGGCTACAAATCCATACTTTGAAAGTCTTTCTAGTGTTCAAACTGGAGCAAGTGTCGAGGTGAAAGGGATTCTTAAAGATTCTATGGGCGAAGGCCAAGCGGTAGAGCTTTTAGTTTCAAACTTCAGGGTGCTTGGCACTGTGACAGAGAGTTATCCTTTGCAAAAAAAGGGACATACACTCGAATTTTTAAGAGAAATAGCCCACTTAAGAGGGCGTAGTAATACTTTTAGTGCTCTGTTTCGTTTACGCAATGTGCTTTCTCAAGGGGTACACAAGTATTTTTCTGAGCGTGGATTTTTATGGGCTCAGACCCCAATTCTTACAGCTTCAGATTGTGAAGGAGCTGGGGAGCTCTTCCGTGTTACTTCTTTGTCTGGTGACAAGTTAGCTCAGGCTGCTAAAAATCGAGAAGCATGGTCAGAAGATTTTTTTGGTCAGTCTTCATTTTTAACTGTGAGCGGTCAGTTGCAAGCTGAAATCTTAGCGATGTCACATGGGAGAGTCTATACATTTGGACCTACATTCCGCGCTGAGAACTCAAATACCACAAGACATTTGGCTGAGTTTTGGATGATTGAACCAGAGATGGCATTTTGTGATCTAACCACAAACCGTCTTGTAGCAGAAGATTTTATTCGTTATCTCATTCGTTACACTCTTGAACACTGTGAAGAAGAAATCGATTTTTTTGAAAAATTTTACAAGAGAACATCTCTTGATTCTCTTCGTACTATTGCGGATTCTAATTTTGGTCATGTGACTTACACAGAGGCTATAGATATTTTAAAAAAATCTAAGCAAGCATTTGAGTTTCCTGTCGCATGGGGTTCTGATTTACAAACAGAACATGAGCGTTATTTGTCTGAAGTTGTTTTTAACAAACCTGTGACTGTGACAGACTACCCAAAAGAAATTAAATCTTTTTATATGCGTCTTAATGATGACGGAAAAACAGTAGCAGCTATGGACCTTCTTGTTCCTAAAATTGGAGAACTCGTTGGTGGGAGCCAAAGAGAAGAACGCTATGACTTTCTTGAAAGACGAATGGATGAGCTAGGCATTCATAAAGAAGAGCTTTGGTGGTATTTAGACTTAAGGCGCCAAGGAAGTGTTATTCACTCTGGTTTTGGAGTTGGTTTTGAACGTCTTGTGATGTTTATATCTGGTATGCAAAATATTAGAGATGTGATTTTGTGTCCTCGCTCTGCTAAGTCTATCAATTTTTAATTTTCCCTCTTCCTTCTTTCCTTATTAAAAAAAACAAGAATTTCAAAAAAATTTCAGAAAGGCTATGCTTAGATTTTAACGAATTCTTTCTTGTCTGTTTAATAAGGGAGAGGTTAAATGCAAAAGCAAGGTTACATTCTCTATGATAAAGAACCAGAGAGCTATTCCTACTACGAGTATAAATATAGAGTGCAGCACAGACACTTGACTCAAGTTATCTCTCTTCTAGATAGTTTCGTAGGGGGTCTTGATCCATTTTCTGTTGGTATTGTTGATTCTATTTACTACGATACGATTGATAGGAAAATGTATGATGAATGTGTGAATGGTGAGGCAAAAAAAGCTAAGTTTCGGATTCGAGGTTACGGAGACGGTAGCTACAATCAGGTTCATCAGAAAATGAAAAATCTTTCAGCTGTGAGTAAATATAAATCTAAAATCAAACCTGTAAGCTTTAAAGATCAAATCGCTCCTTCATGGTCTGATATTATTCCTCTTGATAAGAATTGTTTGGAATTTGAAGCCATTCAAATAAATGCAGCTTCTTATGGTCATCTCATTCCCGTTATCAGAGTAAAGTACAAGAGACATCGCTACCGTATTTATGATTATAGAATCACTCTTGATACAAATATCGAAGTTTCAGAACTTTCTAGTTTTTTAAATCGTTCTCAGATGATTGCCCATTCTTCCATCTTCCCTTTTCATGTATTAGAAGTTAAGACAAGAGAGAGCAGACCAAATCTTCCTTTTATGGGGGTTATCTCTTTGCCTCAAATTTCATGTTCTAAGTTTATGCTTGGTCTTAACTATCTATCTGGACAAGAGTAAGAGGGATTTTCTTATGGAACAATTGGTAGAGTTATTGAATTCTTCAGGTGGGAACACTATGCCCCTTACAAACGAGCAGGTGTATGCTTATATTACGATGCTAACTATTTCGCTCCTTTTTGGAATTATTTTGCATTTTCTTTACTCTGTTTATTTTAGAGAGTCTGAACCAACCGATGCTTCTTTATCTAGAAGTCTTGTTCTTTTGACCCCAAGTCTTATGACTCTTTTTTGGTTTGTTCAATTTAGCCTTCCTCTTTCTGTTGGTTTGCTTGGCACTCTTTCTTTTGTTCGTTTTAGGTCTCCTGTTAAGAGAGCTGAAGATATTTCTTTTATTGTTATTGCTTTGGCCTGTGCTGTTTCTTGTGCTATTTCAAAGCCAATTATCGGAGCTATTTTGGTGCTTGTTTTTTTGGGGTATTCTTTTGTCAGAAACAGTTTTTTTTCAAGATTTTTTCGAGGACTTAATTTTGGAGTTTTAACTTATAATACAAAGAAAAACATCTCTATTGGTCAAGTTGAAAAATCACTTCTTGAGTCTCGGTGTAAAAAATTTCAATTTATTAGCTCAAGACGCTATGATGGGATTACTTCTTTTGTATTTAATATTACAAACCTTGACACAGATAAGTTAACAAAACTAACAGAGCTTCTCGAAAAAGCTGATGAAACATCTAATATCAGTGTTTTTTATCCTAACAATAGAATTAGTGGTTAATTGTAAAAGGTCTTTTTATGGGTATGAAGCTTTCTTCTCGTCACCTTTCTCTTGTCGCAATTTTTTTCTTGCTTGCTCTCATTGTTGTTGTTTCTGTTTTATCATCTGAAGATAGAAAGAAAGTTCACTTAGGCGGACAGGATTTTTCTAATGAATCAAATGGAAATATTCCACTCAGCGAAATTTCTGGATCTTATCTTTTTCATGATAAGCAAGACAACAAAGATTATGTTTATACAATAGGGGACGCTTCTTCTGAAATAGCTATCAGTGGTATTGATTTGAAAAAAAAGGAGATTATTTCTACTACTTTTTTAGATATTAAAGAGAAGATATTAAATAAATTTGGAGTGTGTCACAGTAAGCATGTGAAATCTTGTCGAGACATAGAAAAACTTTTAACTACCCAGTGGGAGGGGATTTATGTTGATCCCAAGAAAAAAATATTTCTGCTTAATGAAGCTTTAGCCACTATTCTTGTTTATGACCAAGAGGTTAAAGACATCACTCAGATTATTAATCTAAATCGCTTTACAATAGAAGAGATTAATAAAGACGCTCTGAACGACCTAGATGAAAATTCATTAGGCGAAGGGTTTTTGCCTTTAAACAATGGACATATACTTGTGCTCAAAGAAAATTTTCCTCCGAGCCTTGTGGAGTTTGGTTTCCTGGGAGAAGAGCCAGAAGGTTTTAACGAAAGTCTTCTGATCGATGAGAATAAACCATTTCCTGTTTCTTCTGATCATTTTTCATTAGAACCTCTTTCTGTGTGGCTGCTTCCTTCTTCTATGAATCACTGTGATTTGAGTGAGCTTGCTTATAGCAAAGAGGGAGGTCTTAATATCCTCTCTCAAAAATGCCAAATTATTCTTGAGCTAAAAGAATTAACGACTCAGAAAAAAACTTTAGAGTTCAAAAATTTTTATCGTTTTTCTCCGGAGATCACAGAAGCAGAAGCGTTTATTTTATTGCCAGGACGCGGGGAATTTCTTATTTTTGAAGATAAGAAAAATTTAGGAGATAAAAACATTCATTTTTTTTCATCTAAAAAACAATGAAAAAATTCTTAAGGCATTTCTTCTTGGATTTCATAGTCATTTTGAAAAACATGTTTTAGATATTTTTGCATATACTTAAAAGTCTCAGGTGAGTTTCTGATATCTTTAAACCGAGGTCCTGCACAAGTCGTTCGGTGTGGAGGCTTAACCAGAAAGTCTCTTATGACCTCTCCTCCTCCGTACCAGTTACTATAAATTTGATCCATATTTTCAGGGCCTCTGTAGACTTCTTTTAAAAAATTAAAATTTTTTGGTTGAAGTCTGTCAGCGCGTCTATAATTTAGATAAGAAAACATTCCTCGTAGAGTGAATTTATCTATGCTTTCTGAGAGTGGAAAAATATCAAGATGAGGAACGTTATCTCCTTTTAGGTAGGCTCTCCAGAGCCTTTCTTTTTCAGTATTTGTTATTTTTGGATTTACTTTTGTGAGAAGAGCTTTGTATTTCAATTCTGAGTAATAAATTTGCCAAAAATCAACTTGGGCAGTGAAGGGGTTTGTTTTGTAGATGTGTATTGTATAACCTTTGGCTTCTAATTTATTTTGAATGTGTGTTAGGTTTTTTTCAAATTCTATTTCAATAATATCAAGATCAGCATCATCATCCCAAGGGAGTGGTGCTTGAAACCTTCTGGCTCCAAGAAGAGTTGCGCCATTAATCATATAATCCACATTAAACTCTTTTAAAATACTGATTACATCATGAGTTACTTCTATGATTCCGTGAAGAGTATAAGGGTCACTAAAGCATTTTTTTATATTACAGTCTTCTGGGCTTAGCTTTGGGTTAGCTTTGAGACATTCTGTAATTACTTCTCTAGAAGGGTTTTCAAATTCATTGACTATATTGTTTTCAATGTGGTGACAGCTCAATACAAAAAAAATAAAGATGGAAAAATAAATAAATCTCATAGTTTATCCTTTGTTAAGAATTTTTTATTAGTGACTAATGTATTTGAAGCCTAGTAAACCTGTCTGTAAGTCAAGTCCTTTAAAATGATGGTGCGTTGTAAAGTTAAGTGAAATTGGTAGCCCAAAATTCATGCCAAGATGAGGATTCGTTCCGTAGAGAAAACCAGGCTCAAGTGAGTAACGATAGCTCAGGGACTCAGCTCTCCAGTTATCAAGTTCTATGCTATAGGAAGCGCCTATATAGGGAGCAAAACGAGAATCCGTGAAATAAAATCTTGGCCCAACTCCTATTCCCCAAGTCAGGACCTCTTCTCCTTCTTTATCTTTTGTTTTTAAGATGTCCATTTTAAGCTTAACATTTAGGAAAGTCTCAAACCGTTCTACAAAGAAGTAAGAAATTTCTGGTTCTACAGTAATATTTAAATTAACATCAGCTCCATTAGTTATATGAAGATTTAAAAGGATTTTACCTCCTAAGCTACTATAACCTTGATGGAGATTGAGATAGCTCTCTGCTTTTGCTAAAAAAGGTTGAAGTAAAAACAAAAATGTAGCGATTTTAAAAAAATCCATAAAGTTAGCCTTTAAAATTGAATAAAACAGGTGACTATCATGATGATTTTTATTGTAACAAATCTATGAGAGAAAGTTGAGAGGTATCTTGAGTTTTATCTTCGAAACGAGAAACGCTCAGACCTAGTAAACGAATAGGTTTTTCACCAGCTAGAGTTTTTAAAAGAAGTTCATAGGCTGAGTGACTGATGATAGAACTCTGATTTGTCATTTGTTCTATAGTTTTTGCACGTGTTATTCTTTTAAAGTCTGAGTACTTGACTTTGAGGGTTATGGTCTTGCCAGCTAAGTTTTTTTTCTTGAGAGACTCAGCTACTTGTTCTGAGAGTTTAATAAGTTCTTCTTTTATTTTTTCTCTATCAAGAAGATCTTCTGCAAAAGTAGTTTCTGTGCCAAGGGATTTTCTCACCCAAATGGTGTGAAGAGGTTCTTCGTCAATTCCTCTTGTGCGTTTATAAAGGGAGGAGCCTAGCCGTTCACCTAGTTTTTCTTTTAGTTCTTCTTCTGAATAGGGCCAAATATCAGAGCAGATTTTAAAGTGATACTGCAGGAGTTTTTTTTCAGTAGCTTCGCCTATCCCATTGATTTTTCTGAGGGCTAAATTTTTCATAAACTCTTCTACTTGATGAGGCTGGATGACTGTAAGTCCATTTGGTTTGTTCAAATCAGAAGCGATTTTTGCAATTAATTTATTGGGGGCAACACCTGCAGAAGCTGTGAGCCCAATTTCTTTTTGGATAGAGTCTTTTATTTTTTTTGCAATTTGTGTGGCATAAAGCTCATGGCCTGTTACGTCGAGGTAAGCTTCATCAAGAGAAAGAGGTTCAACAAGTGTTGTGAAACGGTTAAAAATTTCTCTAATTTGAAGAGACACTTCTTTGTAGCGACAAAAATTTCCTCTGACAAAAATAGCTTGGGGGCAAAGTTTAAAAGCTCTCGAAGAAGCCATAGCAGAATGGATACCAAATTTTCTAGCTTCATAGGAACAAGTTGCAACCACTCCTCTAGAGTTAGGAGGACCTCCCACAATGACAGGTTTACCCTTAAGGCTTGGGTTGTCTAATATTTCCACAGAAGCATAGAAGGAGTCCATGTCGACGTGGATTATTTTTCTTTTTGTAAGGGAGGGGTGTATCATGATAATTTTAAAAAAAAATCTAGGCTTTTAGTCCGTCTTTTATTTTTGAGACCTCTTGCCAAAGTTCTTTAGGAACTTTTGGTTCAAATTTTTGTAAGAATGAATCTACATTTTTCATTTCTTCTATCCACCCTGAGTCTACACTACAAAGTTTTTCAAGGGCTTCTTTATCAATATCTAGGTGCTCTAAGTTAAGATCAGATAAAAGAGGAAGGTTTCCAATAGGAGTTTCTTTAGCTTGTGCTTTTCCATCTACTCTTTTTAGGATCCACTCGAGAACACGAAGGTTGTCACCAAACCCAGGCCATATGAACTTACCCTTTTCATCTGTTCTAAACCAGTTCACATTGTAAATTCTAGGAAGATTTGTAGCTCTTTTGGCAAAAGAAACCCAGTGCTCCCAATAACTTCCAAAATGGTATCCACAGAAAGGGTTCATAGCCATAGGATCGTTTCTAAGAACTCCTGTTTCCCCAGTAGCTGCAGCTGTTGTTTGAGAAGCCATAGTAGCTCCGAGTAGGACTCCATGTTCCCAAGACTTTGATTCAAGAACAAGAGGAACTAAGTTTGAACGTCTTCCACCAAAGATAATAGCAGAGATGGGGACACCGTTTTGAGCTTCTGCAGCTTCATCATAAGAGGCGCAGTTTTTAGAGGATACTGTGAAACGAGAGTTCGGATGGGCTGCTGGGCCCGTGACTGTATCACAATCTTCTCCCTTCCAGTTGATCTTTGGTTTGCCACTTGTTTTGCCTTCCCACCAAGGTGCTCCATCTGCTGTGAGAGCAACGTTTGTGAAGATAGCATCTTGTTTAATCATGTTAAGGGCATTTGGATTTGTTTTCTCAGAAGTCCCAGGGACAACTCCAAAGAATCCAGCTTCTGGGTTGATTGCGTAGAGTCTTCCGTCGTCTCCTACGTGCATCCAAGCAATGTCATCTCCCACTGTCCATATTTTCCAACCTTTATAATCTTTTGGTGGAATCAACATAGCTAGGTTTGTTTTACCACAGGCCGATGGGAAAGCTGCCACCACATAATGTTTCTCTCCTTGTGGGTTTTCAATTCCAACAATGAGCATGTGTTCTGCAAGCCACCCACCTTGTCTTGCTTGCCAGCTAGCGATACGAAGAGCATGGCATTTTTTTCCAAGGAGAGCGTTCCCACCATAACCTGAGCTAAAGCTATGAATTTCTCCAGTTTCTGGAAAGTGAAGTATCCGTCTTTTTTCAACAGAAAGGTCTCCTGTGCAGTGGAGGCCTTTTACAAATGGTTTTCCTTCATTAATTTTTTTGAGAGCTTGAGTTCCCATACGAGTCATTATTTTCATATTAATAACAACATAAGGACTGTCTGTGATTTCAACAC
>JACCDV010660310.1_pt1 | contig 22729 bp, 20 predicted proteins | sample 7446131 | NCBI WGS metagenome assembly JACCDV01 (sample SAMN15323448, study PRJNA562643) | freshwater metagenome | isolation source: river surface water | place: USA:Blue River Watershed | collected 2017-08-17
CAGCAGATCAATTGCGGGAGAATTTGCATTATTTTGTGCGTTCTATTGCGCCTTTGGCACAGGAATTAGGCATCAATTTATGCATCCATCCAGATGATCCTCCTTTCCCTTTATTAGGCTTGCCACGCGTGGTGAGTACGGAGGCGGATTTAGCGGCATTGATGGAGGCGTCGCCAGAACGGGCGAACGGAATTACGTTTTGCACCGGGTCTTTAGGCGTGCGTGCTGACAATGATTTACCTGGGATGGTTCGCCGCTTTGCGGACCGCATTCATTTCCTTCATTTGCGCGCTACGTTCCGGGAACAAAACGACCCATTAATCTTCCACGAGGCTCCTCATTTAACGGGAGATGTGGATATGTTCGAGGTCGTAAAGGCGGTCGTGGAAGAAGAAAAAAGACGGGGAGGCGATGGGATTCCGATGCGCCCCGATCACGGCCACCAAATGTTAGATGATTTGAAAAAGAAAACTTATCCGGGCTATTCGGCGATTGGACGATTGCGCGGTTTAGCGGAAATTCGCGGACTCGAATTAGCGATTCGCTCTTTTTTAGCTGTGTTTTTTGTGGTGTGCAGTTTTGGCCTAAAAGCTGATGACGGCTACTGTTTGTGGTTGAAGTTTGATAAGGTGGCAAGTGCTACTCGCTATGCGCCCTATGCGGCTTCCGTTTCATCGGAGTTTGCATCCACACCCATTTTAGAGACGGCGAAGAAAGAATTAATGAATGGATTGAAGGGTTTGACGGGGGTAATACCTCGCGAAACCGCATCGAAAGGATCTATTCAATTCGTGAAAGATGCGAGCCTAAAAGTAGAGGCTTTCAGCATCATCGTCGGGCCGCAAATTCAAATCAAAGCCAGTTCTGACCGGGGCATTTTATACGGAGTTTTTGAATTGCTGAGAACGATTCAGCAAGAGAAACCTTTGGCAAACATCAGCTCATCGCCTAAAGTCAAATTCAGAATGTTGAACCACTGGGACAACGTGATGGGCACCATCGAGCGGGGATACGCGGGGCAATCGCTGTGGAAATGGTACGAACTGCCGGAGACGGTCGACCCGCGCTATACGGATTACGCCCGGGCAAACGCGTCGATCGGAATCAACGCGGTTTCAGTCAATAATGTAAACGCCTCGGCGCGGTTTTTGACGCCGGAATATTTAGCAAAAGTCAAAGCCTTAGCGGACGTGTTTCGTCCCTATGGAATCAAATTATTTCTATCAGTAAACTTCGCTTCACCTAAGATTTTAGGTCGTTTGAAAACGTCGGATCCATTGGATCCAGCCGTGCGCGCTTGGTGGGCGGCGAAGACAAAAGAGGTGTATAGTTACGTTCCTGATTTTGGTGGATTTCTTGTCAAAGCGAATTCCGAAGGCGAGCCAGGACCACAGGAATATGGCCGTACGCACGCGGATGGGGCGAATATGTTAGCGGAGGCGGTGAAGCCTTTCGATGGATTGGTGATTTGGCGGGCTTTTGTGTATGCGCCTAACCCGAAAGGCGATCGCTTTAAGGAGGCCTATAATGACTTCAAACCGTTAGACGGAACCTTCGCGAAAAATGTGATCGTTCAGGTGAAAAATGGACCCATCGACTTCCAGCCTCGGGAACCATTTCACCCGTTATTTGGTGCGATGCCTAAGACGCCTTTGGCCTTAGAATTCCAAATCACTCAAGAGTACACGGGCTTTAGCACGAATGTATTTTATCAATCGATTTTGTTCAAAGAATGTTTGGATTCGGACACCTACCAAAACGGCAAAGGATCCACCGTCGCAAAAGTCATCGACGGAAGTTTAGGCAACGACCAAATCACTATGATGGCTGGCGTAGCGAACACCGGCTCAGACCGAAATTGGACGGGACATTTATTGTCTCAGGCGAACTGGTATGCCTTCGGTCGTTTGGCTTGGGATCACACGCTGAGCTCAGAACAAATCGCCGATGAGTGGGTGAAGCAGACCTTGACTCGAGACGTGGCAGCCTCGAAAACAGCCATTAATATTTTGATGAAATCCCGCGATACCTATGTGAGTTTCACTACACCGTTAGGCTTGCACCACGTAATGGGCCAAAGTATCCACTGGGGGCCAGAGCCCTGGTTAGAGCGCAGTCAGCGTCCAGATTGGACATCGATTTATTACCACCGCGCAGATTCGGTGGGCTTGGGTTTTGACAGAAAAGCGAGCGGGAGTAATGCCTTGAGTTTATATCACACTGAGGTAGCGAAACAATGGCTAGATCCGGCGAAGACCGATTTGAATTATTTACTGTGGTTCCACCACGTGGGCTGGAAGGAGAAATTGTCTTCTGGGCGAACGCTTTGGGATGAATTCTGCTACCGCATGAATACCGGTTTACAGGAAGTGAAGGACTTGCAAAAGGACTGGGATTCGCTGCAAGGCAAGGTGGATCCGGAGATTTTCGCGGACGTGAAAGGGCGTTTAGCGGCACAGCAACGGGAGTCTGTTTTATGGCGCGATGCACATTTATTGTACTTCCAAACCTATTCGAAATTACCGATTAGCTACGGGACGCCTGCGCGGACTTTGGCAGAAATAAAAGAAATTGTACGTATTTACCAACTGAAATAAGATGCAACAACCATTCTCATTACAGGGGCGCGTGGCGCTCATCACGGGCGGCGGAACCGGAATCGGATTCGACATCGCGAAATGCTTTTTAGCATCAGGCGCCACGGTCATCATCACGGGTCGCCGCGAAGACGTGCTAAAAGAGGCAGTCGCAACCCTAGGAGCGGGAGCGCATTATGCGGTGAATGATGTGGCTGATTTGAGCTTGACTTCACAACTAGTTGAAGGACTCATAGCGAAACATGGCGCCATCGACATCCTCGTAAACAACGCAGGCATCAACATGAAGCGCCCGGCGACCGAGGTTTCAGACGCAGATTTCGCGAATATTATTAACGTGAACTTGAACGCCGTTTTCGCCTTGACACGTGAGGTGGGGAAACATATGTTAGCCCGCGGAAAAGGATCCATCATCATGATTTCCTCGATGGCGGCTTACTATGGCATCGACCGCGTCGCGGCGTATGCGTCTTCGAAAACGGGCATTTATGGATTAGTCAGAGTGCTCGCATCCGAGTGGTCCGGTAAAGGGGTTCGCGTGAATGCGATCGCGCCAGGATTTATTGAAACGGCGATGAGTCGGACGGCGATGAATTCAGATCCGGATCGAAAACATAAGGCGATGGATCGTACGCCCATGGGGTATTTTGGGAAACCGGAGGACATCGGCTGGGCAGCGGTTTATTTAGCATCGGATGCATCTAATTATGTAACAGGCGTCTCAATCCCGGTTGACGGCGGGAATTCAATCGGATTCTAATGAAAGGAAATTACCGCTGGGTGGTAGTCGCCCTCTTGTTTTTTGCGACCACGATTAACTATTTAGATCGCCAGGTGATTGGCTTGTTGAAGCCCACACTGGAGAAGGAATTGAACTGGTCGGAAACGGATTACAGTTTCATCGTCATGTGTTTCACGGCGTCTTATGCACTAGGATTGTTGGCTTTTGGGAAGATCATCGATAAGATAGGGTCAAAAATGGGTTACGCAATTTCGATTGTTATCTGGTCGATCGCGGCGATGGCGCATGCTTTGGCTAAGACAACGTTTGGATTCGGCGCGGCACGCGCCGCTTTAGGAGCAGGTGAGGCGGGGAATTTCCCGGCTGCGATTAAGACGGTGGCCGAGTGGTTCCCGAAGAGAGAACGCGCCTTAGCGACGGGGATTTTTAACTCTGGCGCAAACATCGGAGCAATGGTCGCGCCCATTATGGTACCTTGGATTTTAGGAGCCTATGGCTGGCAGGAAGCCTTTCTAATCACGGGAGCCATCGGATTTATTTGGCTAGCCTTGTGGTGGTGGTTTTATGAAGTGCCTGCAAAACATCCATCGGTAAGCCCAGAGGAATTAGCGCACATTCAAAACGTGGAAGAGGATGTGACAGATGTCGCGCCCATCGCTTGGGGCAAGCTTTTCGGGTATCGCCAAACCTGGGTCTTCATCGTAGGCAAGTTCTTCACCGATCCTATCTGGTGGTTTTTCTTGTTTTGGTTGCCGTCTTATTTCTCGACAACTTTTGCGTTAGACTTGAAAAAGCCGAGTCTACATCTAGCTATTTTGTTTACCTGCACATCGATCGGTAGCATTGGTGGAGGCTATATTTCTGGTTATTTCATTAAGAAAGGTTGGCCGGTGTATAAGGCGCGCAAGTATTCGATGTTCTTCTTTGCGCTCTGCGCGGTGCCCATTATTGGGGCACGTTGGGCGACGGATATTTGGCAGGCCGTATTCTTAATTAGTATCGCAGCTTCTGCACACCAGGCCTGGTCAGCGAACATCTTTACGACGGTGTCGGATATGTTTCCTAAACACGCCGTTTCCTCTGTCGTGGGTATCGGTGGCCTCGCTGGTTCGTTAGGGGGTGTGATTTTCCCTTACATTATCGGAGTCATTTTAGATTCCTACAAAGCAGATAACGCTTTGTCAGCCGGATATAATGTTATATTTGTGGCTTGTGGCTGCGCGTATTTATTTGCGTGGTTGCTCATTCATTTCATTTCTCCTAAAATGGAAATCGTTAAATCGTAATACTATGAAAAAATTACTATTTGCTTTATTAGCCTTATCAGGAACTGCTTTTGCGCAGGAGCATCACCCATTAGAAGGCGCTTGGGATTTAAATGTAGCTATGGAAAACCGCAATGGCGGAGTTTCGACGGCACCGTCTTGGTTAGAAGTGCGTCACTCGGGGTTGCGGACATTGACGGGGCATTTTGTGGGAGACGGCGGTTCTGCTCGTCCGATTGCAGAAGTATTTTATAAAGACGGACATGTTTCCTTTAAAATACCTCCTCAGTGGGAGAAGGAGGATGCCTATATGTCTTTCGAAGGGGATTTGAAAGACGGGAAATTATCCGGAACGATCGTAAAACCAAACGGCAAAGCGATGGCTTTTACAGGCGTTCGCGCTCCTTCGTTATGGAGAACTGCAGAGCCAGTTTGGGACAAACCGATCACTTTGTTTAACGGAAAAGATTTAACGGGATGGAAGGCTTTAGGGCCTAAAAACCAATGGATCGTCGAGAACGGCGTCTTGAAAAGCCCAGCTTCCGGCGCGAATTTGTGTACAGAACAAAAATTCAATGACTTCAAGTTACACATCGAATTCCGTCTTCCTCCATCTAGTAATAGTGGCGTGTATTTACGTGGCCGTTATGAGGTGCAGGTGGAAGATAGCTATGGAAAAGAGCCCTACAGCATTTACTTAGGAGGTATTTATGGATTTATCGATCCCCTTTTCCAAGCCGCAAAACCGTCTGGAGAGTGGCAGACTTACGACATCACCTTAGTGGGTCGCAAGGTTTCAGTTACCTTAAACGGCAAAAAAGTCATCGTAGAGCAAAACATCCCAGGTATCACGGGTGGCGCGATGGACAGCGATGAAGGGGCACCGGGGCCTATCATGATGCAAGGCGACCATGGTCCTGTGGAGTATCGAAACATTGTATTAACACCAGCGAAGTAATGAAAAAATCCTTTTTAACAGAGGACTGGACGGTTGTCCTTTTGGGCTTTCTAATCATCGGTCTAGCTCTAATAGGGATCAAAATTCCTTCCCCGTCTTTTGGGTGGGAAACGACTTCGGAGTTATCTGAAAAAGTGCTTACCTCAGGGAATCTGTTGAAGCTCGCACAACTCTTTGCATTCACTTATGTGATAGCGCTTCTAGCGGCGAGTGTTTTAGGCAAAAGTGTGGCTGGTACGGCGAAAGGTTTTCCGATTGTGTTTGTTCTTACCTCATTGGCTTTAGTTTTAGCGGGCAACGCCTTCTTGAAAAACTGGAACCTAGAAGCGGTGATATTCAGCTTAACGATCGGCTTGTTGTTGAGTAATTTCTTCACCTTGCCGGCCTGGTTAACGGAGACGCTTTCGACAGAATTGTTCGTGAAGATTGGTTTGATTCTATTAGGAACGAGCGTGATTTTTGGGGACATTTTGAAAGCCGGATCACTCGGATTAATTCAAGCTTTGGTGGTCGTTATTTCGGTTTGGTACTTTGCTTTTTGGATTTCCAAAAAAATGGGCATCGACGAGGAATTCGCCATCATGATATCCAGTGCGGTATCAATCTGTGGAGTTTCTGCAGCGATTGCTACCTCTGGAGCCATTAAAGGCGACTCGAAAAAGCTTTCTTACGTTATATCCATTGTCTTGATCACGGCGATCCCGATGATCATTTTCTTACCATTTATCGCAAATGCTTTGGGACTTTCTCAAGCCGTAACCGGCGCCTGGTTAGGTGGAACCATCGATACGACCGGTGCCGTAATTGCCTCAGGTACGATGGTGGGCGAGGAGGCCTTGAAGATTTCAACGATTGTGAAATTCTCGCAAAACGTACTTTTAGGATTCGCTGCTTTCGTGATATCGATCTATTGGACAGTGACAAATAACCAGTCTGACACTGTGAAGGAGAGCAAGCCTACGGTGGGAATTATCTGGGAGCGTTTCCCAAAATTCGTTTTAGGATTCATTGTGGCATCTTTACTTTTCTCGTTCGTGATTTCATCCGAAACTATCGATTCAGTGAAAGGTGGTTTCAAAGCCCTGCAAGGTTTGTGGTTTGCTTTGGCCTTCACCAGCATTGGTTTAGAAACAAAGTTTGCGGATCTGTTTTCGAAAGAAGGGAAGAAGCCATTGTACGCTTTTTTAATAGCACAACTCTTTAATGTGTTCGTGACATTAGCGGTGGCTTATGTATTATTTAACTAGTTTTTTATTGGTGATTAGCCTGGCTGTTTTCAGCCAGGCCAAAATCCCAACTTGCCACGTTCCCGCTCCCACAAGGCTAAAACAACTCAGTAGCACTAAGACTAAACCAACTTTGAAATCCTATCAAGGGATGAAGCGTATCCCTGCGGGCATTTTCTCCATGGGCTCGCTCGATGCCCAAGGCCGCGCCGATGAATATCCTGTTCACAAGGTGCAAGTGAAGGCCTTTTGGATGGATGAAACAGAGGTGACGAATGCAGCCTTTGCCGCTTTTGTAAAAGCAACGGGATATGTTACGACGGCCGAAAAAGCTATCGATTGGACAGAATTAGCTAAACAAGTTCCTGCCGGAACACCTAAGCCAGCGGATTCTCTTTTAGCCCCGGCTTCTCTTGTCTTTGTCACCACATCCGGTCCGGTTGATTTAAATGACTACTCCCAATGGTGGCAATTTAAACGCGGAGCAGATTGGAAACATCCGGAAGGACCTGGGTCAAATATCGAAGGCCGAGAAAATCACCCCGTTGTACATGTTTCCTGGGACGATGCATCTGCCTTTGCCCGTTGGGCTGGGAAACGTTTACCCACAGAGGCCGAGTGGGAGTGGGCCACCCGAGGCGGTTTGAAAGATAAAATTTACCCTTGGGGAAATGAGTCGGTGAATAATGCGCCCTATAAAGCGAACAGTTTTCAAGGTCATTTTCCGTATGAGGACCAGGCTTTGGACGGATACAAAACAACATCCGCACCCGTGAAATCATATCCTCCTAATGGATATGGATTGTATGATACCGCAGGAAATGTCTGGGAATGGTGCTCAGATTGGTACCGCCCTGATTATTATAAAAAGAGTCCAGTTTTGAATCCCAAAGGTCCAGCCTCTAGCAACGATCCCGATGAACCCGGCGTCCCCAAACGCGTCATGCGGGGTGGCTCATTTCTCTGCAATGATGGCTATTGTTCTAGCTACCGCAGCTCCGCGCGGATGAAGTCCAGTCCCGATTCGGGCTTACAACACACAGGTTTTCGATGTGTGAGAGATTAAAAGAATATATAGTCTATGGTTTATATAGAATATTTTATTATCTTTGCAAAATGAAATTTGTATTTCTCTTTTTGACTCCCATTTTTGGCCTTTTTGCGCAGTCTAAAATTGAGCATCAATCGCAGGTTTGGTACGGATATTATTTGACCTATCCCATAAACAATCAATGGTATGTTCAAGGCGAAGTGCATACCCGTCATTTTGTAAATCCACTCGTTCACCATCAAAATGCGTTCAGGGCGCACTTACATCGGACTGTAGGTGAGAATTGGGATTTATCGGCGGGAGCGGCTCTATTTTTGAACACTTCTAATGATCCGCGTTCAACGAATAGATTAGCGATTCCTGAATACAGACCGCATGTAGATATAGTTTACCGTCATAATTGGGGGTCGTTTCGGATTGATCACCGCTTTCGCTCAGAGATGCGCTTTAACCGAGAAACGAATGTGAGTCGCACAGAACTTACGGATGTCGTTAACTTCAGTAATTACCGTCTTCGCTACCGAATTCAAGCCTTGTTTCCTTTAATCAAGCAAATACAGGGAAAAGTGAATACAGAAATTTTATTGAATGCTGAGCAAGAAAATCCGGCAAATACATTAGATCAACATCGGATGTTTGCCGGTTTAAGTATTCCTCTACGGGATAATTTAACAGTAGATGTGGGCTATTTACATGCATTTCAGCAACGACCTAATTTGAACTATTACGACCGGAGTATTGTAAGCATTATGGTATTTCACCGGATCCCTTAATTTATAGTTATCACCACTCGTCTATACCTTGTCAATGCCGGCGAACCCGTATCCGTTCCTTCCACCACGACGTGATAGGTATCGCCTTTTTTTGCACCAGATGGAAGAGTAACCTGGAGGCGGCCCTCTACTAATGTCGCATCCGCTTTCCCAGACCCTACCTCTGAATAGGGCCAAACCTTCAGCTTCACCTCATTCCCATCCGGGTCTCTCGAGGTCACATTCAGCGTTAGTTTCTCGCCTGCTTTGGCTAAAACATACATCCCTTCTTTCACTGTAATCTGCGGCGCATGATTCGCCTCTTTGTAGGGTTTCACACACCAATCTGCGCGTGCTGCGAAGTCTTCCTGTGCGGCGACTAACCAACGGGTTTGAGAATAGCTGATGTCTAATTTACCAGTCTCCGGATTGAAATCTGCTGACTTTTCGTTGTCTTCAAAGCGGAACGGATTTCCTTCTGCTACTACAAATCGACCACCCCAACCCCCAAAATACGGGTTATTTAAATTATCCAATCCCACATCCACTAGGTGCAAAAATGCCGGAGAATCTCCCTCAGAAATAAAATCATAGGGCTTGAACGAACCCCATTGAGCGTTCAGGAGTTTTGTAGGGTCGCCGTGAATGTGCTCGTCGTCGCCGGGCTGCTTTTGGCCATCACCATAAGCGTAATACATCTGTAATAAGGGTCCGTGATTCTGAATAATCTTAGGCCCCATGTACGTCCCCTCAAAATAGGGCTGCGTCGCCTTAGGCATAATGCGCTTCCAGGGATAGGCAAAACTGCCAAATTGGTGGGCATTATAAATCACCCGAACCTCTGGCCAATGTCCTCCAATGTACTTCTTATAAGTCGCATCCTGATCCATCACCGTATAGATGATGGCTTTTTTCGAGACTTTTTCTTTCAATTTATCCCAGCCCGGTTTTCCCGCAAACTGCTCTTCAATCGACTTTAAAGCTCTAGCAATCGTATTCGTGCCTCCCCAAGCCTGCAAGTAAATGGCCTCCGGATCCTGATCAAGTAGTTTCATTTTAATCCATTCCGAACCTTCCGTCACTTGCTCCATCTCCCCTTCGAAATCGATATTCCCCACCTTCACTAAACTGTTTAAATAGGAAGGCGCTGGGTAGTTTTTATCGTGCAAAATCAAATTGGGATGCACTTGTGCATAGGCCTTCAATAGGTCTTGAATCCAGTTAACTCCCGGCCAGCGCAGGTCCGTTTTTGCGCCATACATTTTGCGCGTCATCTCCATTTCGGAGGTGAATTTTGTCCCTTTCCCGTCCCCTTTATAATGCCACATCGAACTGGAATATACCAAACCTTCTAGCTTGTATTCGTTCGAATAAAGGAGCATTCGGATGAAGGTGTCCACGTCATCGATTTCGCCATCCGTGGTGACGATTGTTCTCGGAAGATGGCCTTTCGCGAATAACGACGTGCACACCAGTAGGAGGAATAAGATTTTTTTCATGTTATGATATATGAATGTCAAAGCCCTGCAATAAACCGGCTAAGCCATCTGGTGAAAATTTCGCTTTTTTAATTTGATTTATGCTCGGATGAATCACATAATTAAAGGCGCTACGGAAGTCCGCTTTGCTTACATTCGTTTGGTCAAAAAGTGCACCGGCCAGATCACAATCATCGAATGTCGCCTCTGAAAAATCAGCTTCGGTGAAGTCCACTTCGTGCAAAGTGCATCCCGCAAACTTGGTCTTTTTGCCTTTGATTTGGTAGAAAGAAGAGAGATTCAACACGCAGGTATCGAAGCTTACTTCGAATAAAAAAGGATTGCACGCTTCGAATCGAAGGCCCTGCATTTTACAGTCTTTGAAATGAATTTTTTGGAGAGCTGCGCCGCTTAGTTTCACCAGACTTAGATTACAGGATTCAAACGTGCAGTCGACAAACTGGAAATTTTGAAAATCAGCTGACTCGAATTGACAGTTTTTGAAAACGCAATGTTCGTATTCGCCTATGGCGAGTGTGCTTTCTTTCTCGAATTTTTGATCGACGATATAAGGCTTCTCCATGCCGCAAATTACCATTTTTTCCCTATTTTGCTCCCTCTAAAACCGTCTCATGAAAAAACTATTCCTTCTACTCGCTCTCAGCACCTCTATTTTTGCGCAACAAAAAATCGATTTAGGCACCTTGAAAGGCGGCGGCTACCAGATTTTGATGCCCGCTAAATGGAATAAAAAGCTTGTCATGTATGCGCACGGATATCAGTTTATGGGAACCCCAGCGGCGAGTGCGAATGCAGGATTAGACAAGCGCTTGCAGGTTATTTTAGACCGCGGATTTGCCATTGCCGCGTCGGATTATCCGATACAGGGATTTGCGATGGCGGAGGGTGTAGATGCCACCGAAGAGTTGCGACAAGCCTTTATTAAAAAGATGGGTCAGCCAGATTCGACCTTTATGATGGGACACTCGATGGGTGGTGGAATTACGTTCGCGACGTTAGAGAATTTTGGCCAACATTATAATGGTGGACTACCCTTATGTCCGCTCTCTTCACGTCCGTATTTACAGTGTAGAAAAGAGTTCGATATGTATGCAACGATGAACGGATTATTCCCCGGAATCGTGCCATCATTGAAGGATATATTCGATATCAATAGTTCTGTTGGATTTGTATCATTTGCTACAGCAGGCCAAAGAATGGGGGAGATCAAAAAGGCCTTATTACAAAAGGATTCCGCGCTGGCCGTGGCTTTTGCGAAGCGCTTTGACTTAAAATTCGATGACCTTCCTGGGGCCTTATTTTTTAACCAAAACGTATTACGTGACATCGCGCTTAAATTAAAAGGCAATCCTTTTGATAACACGCAAACACTCTACACAGGCTTCCCAGATAATTTGAAAGTGAATGCGGTAGCAGAACGTTTACCCGCGACTAAAGATCAGGCGCAGCTTTTTGCACGCTACGATCGCACCGGAAAAATCGACAAGCCAGTCGTTTTGATGCACACGATTTATGACCAGTTAATCCCCGTTTCGTATGCGGTAACGAACATCGAAAATATGATTCATGCGCAAGGCCGCGACCAGTATTTCGCTGTAAAATACACGAATGGTCAGGCACACTGCCAGTTCACGGATGAGCAAACGGCTAAAGCTTTTGATGCGATGCGGAACTTTGTGAAGACGGGCAAAAAACCGGCGATTGAGTTTTTGCCTTAATGAACATGGAACTCTTCGATTTTCCTGCTGATCCTTCTCTAAACCTGCTTCCAGGCGATGGTATCGTGCACTATTATGGGAAATTGATGGCCCCGGCGGATTCTCTCGAAATGGCACAAGCCCTGCTTGATCGCATCGAATGGAGAAACGACGAAGCCGTCATTTACGGTAAACGCATCATCACGAAACGCAAGGTAGCTTGGTACGGTGATCAACCTTTCTCTTATACCTACAGTAATACCACAAAGACTGCTCTACCTTGGACACCGGAATTGCAAGCCTTAAAATCCCTCGCCGAAAAACACTCCGGTGAAACCTATAATTCTTGTCTTTTGAACCTTTACCACGACGGTTCCGAAGGAATGGCCTGGCACAGTGACGGCGAAAAAGATCTTCGAAAAAATGGGGCGATTGCCTCGCTTAGTTTTGGCGCAGAACGTAAATTCTGCTTTAAGCACAAGCTATCCGGCGAAAAAATCGACGTCTTTTTAGAAGCTGGAAGCTTACTCGTGATGAAAGGCGAAACTCAAACCCACTGGTTACACCGTTTGCCGCCCACCACGAAGGTGCATCAGCCTAGAATCAATTTGACCTTCAGAACAATCGTTACTACGAGCACGACGTAGACGGGGAAAGTAAAAAGTAACAGCGCAAAAAGTACCGAGTCATAAAAAACGGAGTCCTTCGTTTTTGCCGCCGCGAACGCCCGCACCGGGATATACAAAGGCAAAGCAAAATAGTATAAGAACCCTCTTGCGAATCCGGGATGCTTAGGCACTTCGATTAAGCGCTCCATCTTTTCAAAAACGACTGCATTAAAGCGAACTCGATCCGTCGCCTCTACGATGGGTGTGGGCCAGGATAAGTTTTCGAATGCCAGGTGAATCCCCTTCCCGAAAGCCGTAAAACTCGAATATCCAATTCCCGCGATCTGGACGATCGGGAAAATGCCTTCTGCATGCGCACTTTCTAAAATACGACTTGCCCCCTTTTTAAAAGGTTGCAATTCGTGTGTATTCAGGCAAATTCCCTCGATGAAAATCAGCACGATTCCATCGTTGCGGAGGCATTCTACTGCCTTTTGAAAGGTGTTAGAATTTAGGTGCAGGTGTTCTTTGCCTTCTCTTTGGCGAAATACCGGAAGCATATTCAATTGCTGTAACAAAAATCCGAAAACTGGATTTCGAAACACATCCCCTCGAGCTAAGTAGTTGATTTTTCGAGGATACAAGGCACCGATAATCACGGCGTCCAAAAACGAATCCGGGTGATTCACCACTAATAATACCGGACCTTTCGTGTTCATCAGATCCGCATTTTTCACCACGATGGACGGGCAAAAGATACGCAGTGCTAAACGAGCAAAGATTTTTAGAAGAAAGATCAAGGATTTTTATAATTTTAACGACCGCAAGGTTTAAAAAATATCGCATGCAAGCAAACTTTCTCTCCGTCGTTTTAATGCCCATCGCCCTCGCTATCATCATGACGGGTTTAGGCTTATCGCTTACCATCGCAGATTTTAAACGGGTCTACGAATATCCGAAAGCAGTCATTATAGGCCTCGGAACCCAAATGATTTTGCTTCCTATCATCTGCTTTTTCATTGTTAAAGTACTGAATTTACCTGCTGAATTAGGGGTAGGTTTAATGCTACTAGCAGCCGCTCCAGGAGGCCCTTCCGCGAATCTTTATTCGCATATTGCTAAAGGCGACGTTGCCCTTAATGTAACCTTAACTGCCCTCAACAGTATTCTTTCAGTTTTATCGATTGCCTTTATCGTGAATCTTTCGATGAAGTTATTGATGCAGCAGGATGCATACATACCCTTACAATTCTCTAAGGTATTAGAAGTTTGTTTGATTGTGATTTTACCCGTTTCGATTGGGATGGTGATTCGAAAAAAAGCACCCGTCTTCTCTGCGCGATTAGAATCCCCGGTGAAAATTTTATCCGCCATTTTCCTCGCCTTGATCATCATTTTAGCTGGATGGAAAGAACGCGACCACCTGATGTACGACATTCAAACAGTGGGCTTTGCCTGCCTTTTGTTTAATGTGGCCTGCCTTTCGATCGGATATTATTTACCCCGTTTATTGAATCTAGACAAGAAACAAGCCATCGCGATTGGGATGGAAATAGGCATTCACAATGGAACGTTAGCCATTTTTATAGCCTTAAATGTGATCGGAAATGGAACGATGACGATTCCAGCTGTGATTTATAGCATCATTATGTTTATAACGGCGGCTATTTTTGGGTGGCTGGTGAATTTGCGCAACTAATCTGCGGACTCTGTGCCAGCGGCAGCACTCGCCCTTTTCTTTTCGATCTTCTTGATATTCCAAATATAAAGCGTCTCCACTTTCGCCCTCGCCCAGGGCGTCTTGCGCAAGAAAGTCAAACTGGATTTGATGCTTGGATCCTTCGCGAAGCAATTAATCCGAATCTTGCGCGCCATCTCTTCCCAGCCTAATAAATCAACTAAGTCTGTTAAGATTTTCTCTAGTGTGACGCCGTGTAGTGGATCGTTTGAAGGCTGTAGGCTCATGAGGACGGATTTGAAAACCAAGACGCGTATTCTACATAATTGTAGGCGGTGCGCTTGAAAACTTCGGCAGCCTCTGGGCTGACATCTTTTAAATATTTCGCTGGATTTCCTGCGTAAATCGTTCCAGCAGGAACGCGAGTTCCTTGAGTAACTATCGCTCCGGCGGCAATAATACTACCTTCTTCGATGTAGGCGTTGTCCATTACGACGGCGCCCATCCCGATGAGTACATTGTCTTCAATCGTGCAACCGTGAACAATCGCATTGTGTGCGATGGAAACATAGCATCCTATCGTGGTCACGGTTTTTTGAAAGGTGCAATGCACTACCGCCCCATCTTGAATATTGGAATAATCTCCGATGCGAATGGAGTTTACATCCCCGCGTACGACTGCATTAAACCAGATGGTACATTGCTTTCCCGTCTGAACATCCCCTACGATGGTGGCATTAGGAGCCACCCAATTATCTTCTCCTAAGGAAGGAGAAACCCCTTTTACTGGCAAGATTAAGCCCATTTTCCCTGGAGTTTTAATACTTTTTCGATCACATCTCTCACTGCGCCACGTCCTCCATTAAAGGGAGAAACGTATTTCACCACTTGGTGTAATTCAGGAATCGCATCTGCTGGGCAGGTGCTTAAAATGTCTGGACGAGATAGGACTTTTAAATCGGCCATATCGTCTCCCATATATAAGATTTCATTTTCTTTAACTCCTAATTTTGGCAATAATTCTAGATAGGTTTCCAGTTTATCTTTCCCACCTAAACCAAAATAGATGTGTTGAAACTTGAGATTTTCTAAGCGTTTTTTGACCCCCGGATGACTCCCGCCTGTGATCACGCATAATTGAAAATTTGCTTCGCGCGCCTTTTCTAAAGCATAGCCGTCGCGGATGTAGAAGGTTCGGAAATGTTCGCCCGTCTCGAGTACGTGCACATTGCCGTCCGTCATCACCCCATCGATGTCAAAAATGAAGGCTTTTATATCTTTGAATAGAGAAAGTACGTTAGACATAGGGAATTATTTTGACCCAAATATCTGAATATTTTATGTATTTTTATCCGTTTATGCAGAATACGCTCTCTTTCTTTCGTGTGTTACTTCTACTCCTCGCCTTGAGCTTTGGCGTTTTTGCCCAAAAGATTCAGGTGGGGCCCTATTCGCTGCGCGTGAATGGGACTCAAAAAGAAAAGAACCAATGGGGATCTTCGGAAATTACTTACCGGATCGCAAACGACAGTCTTGTATTTCAAGTAACGGAGTTTTCGTGGGATCCGAAGACGAATGTAGGGCAGGCCAAAGGCGGAGAAATTCAAGGAGATAAATTAGGTCACAAAAACGCTCGCCTGCAAATTGACGCCATGCAATTTGAGCCAGCAAACGGGACGCTGCGATTCATTTCCGCGGATTGGATCGAGAATGATAAGGAAATTAATGGCGAAGGAACGCTGACGTTAAGACGAAAAGGGAAGAACTTTAACTTTGAATTTAGGGGAACTGAGCCCACAGAAATGTCGGGTGAGGCTTGGACTGCGGTGGGGAAACCGGGATATACTGACCTGCGTAGAAGTTTACGTGATGCGGCCTTACAGTTTGGTTCGTTAGGTACGATGTCAGCTCCACTCATCTGGTTCTTGCCAGATTCCTCCATTTTAGTTCCACAAGGCCGGTGGACTAGTTCTCTGAGTGGTACGGATTCGCTAACCAGGGGCGATTTAGCGGGCCAATGGTACCCGAAAAACCAGACCTTTCATTTCAAAAAATTAACCGGAGCCACAAACCGCACCCTATTCGAAGACACCTTCCACGAGATGCGGATGTCGGTGGATTTAGGGGTGTTACGTGTGAAGGAAAAACGCATCGATTTCTACCAAATTTCCGGCCGAAACCAAGTTCCTGCCTGGCTCGAATCCAAGGATTATTACAATGATGGGCGCATTCAAGAATTACAAGGCTTATTGAATTATAGCCCGATGCGGATTTTATACCGCTATTTAGTGGAAAATAAGGTGGAGACGGCGACCATCGGAGATTTAGCCGCTTTAGTGAATCGCAAGCCGGAACAGCTTAAATCTGGATTTCAGTCCTATGTGGACGCAGGCTACTTAAAATTAACGGACGATTTATACTCTTTTACGGCCTTGGGGAGACATTACGCGCGGGTGGCCTATGAGAAAAAGGATTTTGACACCTTTTATGCAGCCTCCATGGGCGAGAAGCTCAATGCGGATTCTGCCTCGATTTCCCTCGATTTAGTGGATAAGAAATTGCGCATTCGAGGCATTCAGCAGGTGATGATTTCGGATTCCTTGAAGGCAGAATTTATTCCTTACGATGAGGCTTTGACCTTCCAAAAAGGGCGCGATTTTAATTTCCTAGGCGAAATCAAGATAGGGGATTACCGATTCCGTGGCCCTGATTTTGCCTTTAAATTCAACGATTTTACTGCACAATTTGCGCAAATTGATTCCATCACCTTTATCCCCAGAGGCCAGTCTAAAGAATTTGGTGGGGCTTTTCGGTATGGCGCTGGTTCCATTATTTTGAGTCCTCCAGGGAATAAATCAGGTCGTTTTGGCGTAGCAGAATACCCTAAACTTCTGCTTCCTAAAGGGATGACGGCCTATTTTGATGAGCCTTGGCGTGCGAATGGAGTGTATGATTCAACGGCTCATTACTTTAAAGTGCCATCGATCGAACTGGACAGCCTAACCCAAAAATCCCCCGTCTTTATAGGAACCTTTAATTCCCCGGGACTTTTGCCTCCTTTGAATACACAATTGATCTTGAAGCCGGACCAAAGTTTTGGCTTTACTTACACCCAAAAAGCCCCGCTATCCATCTATCAGAAGAAAGCAAATCTGCTGCTGAGCGCACCGCTTGAAATGGATAAAAAGGGCCTCCATGCCGCTGGCACCTTCAGTACAGAAGGCTTTCAATCGACTACGAAGGAAGTTTTCATTTACCCTGATTCGCTAGTTAGTACGGGCTTAAATGGAAAGTTAGGGGAGATGGCGAACAAGAAAGGCCCCATCGCCAGTTTGCCAGGCCATCGATTTACCTGGTTACCCCGCGAAGATTCGTTGGCAATTTATCCGGAGAAGAATTCCTTTGCACTCTATGGGAATCAATTGCAATTAGAGGGGCCGGTTTGGATGCATAAGAAGCAGGTTTTTGGGAAGGGAGACATCACTCTGGGGGATGGGAAATTGCGTTCTGAGCTCTATTCTTTTCAACCCGCAACCTGGAAATCGAAGGATGCTTTACTTGCGATTGGCCTAAAAAAGCCAGTCATGATTGCCGAACGAATTTCCATCGAAGCGGCACCCGGTGCCGTGAATCTGAGCTTCAAGCCGGTCGAAGATGCGAAAGCATTATTGCCTATTCAAGGCTATTCTACCCCCTATACCGCGGCTGTTTGGGAACAAAAGAACCAAAAAATTAAGTTGCAGAAACTGGAATTACAGACCCAGGATTCGACCTCGAAAGCAGGGCCCATTTTAGCAAAATCCGGAGTGCTTGATCAGGTATCGGAGGTGATTTCGCTAGAGGGAGTGAAGGAAATTGAAATAGGACCTGCGACCGTTTTCCCTGCAAAAGGCTTTCTAGCTATCGCAAAGGGAGGCCAATTTAAGCCACTCACCGGTGCGAGGGCAACCGTAAATGGACATGTTTTGGCAAATATCAACACTGTAATCGCTAATGCTAATCGATTTACGGGCACAGCGAATTATCTTTTGCCCGTGGAGGGAAGCGATAGTTTGAGTATTCCGATGAAGAATTTCGATTTTCAGCCCGAAGGAATACGAGCAGAGGCGCGCTACATCGAAAAGACCCCTTTGAAATTAACGGCCCACCAAGAGTTCAAGGGCGATGTCTTTTTCTTGTCTGAAAAACCAAGCTTGGAATTTAAAGGTTCGATTCGACCTTTGTTAGGAACACTGAAATTCAAAACGGCCTGGATTCCCTTCGCGAATTCGAAAGGAATTGTGGTCAATGATGAGCTGAAAGACGAATTAGGCCGCTCAGTCACCGCCGGTATTTTCGTGAATGCAGACAATAAATTATACCCGTCATTCCTAGGACCCATGTCGAACGAAGACGATCCAGTCTTGTTCAAAGCTGCCGGAGAAGTGACCGAGGCATCCGAAGTCTACAGCATTAAAAATGCGGAGTCCCAGATGCATTTATCGATTCCTAAAAAGCGCGTGGACACCGATGGCATGGTTCAATTATTTACCGGGAATAAATTAGTGAGGTCTTTTGGAAAAATTTCCATGTCGCTCGACACCTTAATTCCCCGCATCGAATCTTGGTTGAGTTTGCAATTTCAGGTGCCCGTTCCTATTCTCGCGAAAATGGGGGACCGCATAGTGAAATATAATTTAGATGAAGGTCTATTAACCGCCGCAGCCGACGAGCCGGAGAATCGTGATGAATATTTGAAGCGAGTGGAGCCGATTTTGGGCAAAAAGATTCCTGAGGCTACTAAAACACGCATGGATCGGGAGCACTTAGCGCTGGATAAAGTGGATCCTGAATTTGCTTCTATGATTAATTTCTCCTCGGTAAAATGGGCATGGTCGCCTAATTTGAGCGCTTTTTACTCGATTGGAGATTTGCCCTTAATTAATGTGGGGCCAGTGGATGTGAATGCAACGGTGAAGGGAATGATGGAGGTAATTAAGAAGCCAAATAAGGAAGAGTTTTATGGCTATTGGGAATTATCGGAAGATCTTTGGTATTATTTCGCTTATTTTGAGGGCGAATTAGGGGTGTATTCCTCAGATAATTCCTTCCTTGCTACTGTAAGAGAAGCGATGAAAACCCAGAAAAAGGGCGGAATTAAAGTCGTGGAGGCCGCTGCAGAAGAAAAAAATGCCTTTGTGAAACGTTTTACGTCGTATTACAAACCATTAATTCCAGTAAAGAAGGCGCCAGTGAAAAAAGAACCAGTAAAAACAAAACCAGCCACAAAAGGCAAAGAAAAGAGCGGTGGATTTTAAGAGTATTCGATTTTTAAAACAGTTGTTTGATTGCCTGGACCGGTGGGGTCTGGTGCGTCGCGATCCTTTTGGAAACCCGATCGGGATGAAGCGTATTATCGTATTTATCTTAGGTTGGTTAACCTATGCGCGGTTAAGCATTTACAATAAAACAGAGATTAAAGGGACAGAGAAAATTCAGGACTTGCCCCGCGAAGGCGTCTTGTTTCTCTCGAATCACCAAACCTATTTCATGGATGTGATCTGTTTTTACCACATCTTTTTCTCGGTGAAATGGCGGATAAAAAACAGCATTCGATTCCCCTTTTATCTGTTAGCCCCGCGCTCTCGTCTCTTTTACGTGGCTGCATCGGAGACGATGAAGGAAGATGGATTTCTTCCGAAAGTATTTTCCTTAGCCGGTGCGATTTTAGTGAATCGTTCTTGGCGCGCACACGGTCAAGATGTAAAAAGGGAAGTTGATTTAGAAGCACAAGAAAAAGTGAGTAAGGGCCTCGCCTTCGGCTGGGTGGTTAGTTTTCCTCAAGGAACCACGCGTCCTTTTGCACCGATTCGAAAAGGTACCGCACATTTAATTAAAGCGGCAAATCCTATCGTAGTTCCCGTCCAAATCAACGGTTTCCGTCGCGCATTCGACAAGAAAGGCTTCTTTTTAAAGAAACGTAACACGACCTTGAGCGTGGAATTCAAAGACCCGATTCGCTTCAAAGAATCGGATACAATCGAAGAAATTTTACAGCGGATTTCAGACGAAACCGGTATTCCGATGGTCGACGCAAATGCTCAGTAAAACCCAAGGCATTGTAATTTCCTATATGCGGTATCGGGAAACCTCGATACTGGTAAATATTTACACCGCCGAAATGGGGATCTGTTCCTACATCGAAAATGGGGTGCGTTCTGCCAAAGCCAAGCATAAAATGGCCCTCTTTCAGCCGCTTACCTTGCTGGATTTAGAAGTCTACCACAAGCCGGGAAAAGGCTTGCACCGCATCTCGGAGGCAAAATGTTTCTTCCCCTACCAAGCGATTCCATTCGATATCGCGAAGTCTTCACTCGCCCTTTTCTTATCCGAAGTGCTCAGCAAAGTGCTAAAGGAAGAGGAGGCAAATCCTGCTTTATTTGAATTTTTAAGTCAATCGCTGCAGTATTTAGATCGGGCCTCGGATCATTTTGAGAATTTCCATTTGCAGTTTCTGTGGCAACTAGCGGCCTTCTTGGGTTTTGGGGCTGGCAATGCAGCAGAATTTTACCAGCAGTTAAAAGCGGCGGGTTTTATTGTCCCCACCTTTCAGGGTCTTGACGCCTTAGTTCATGCGGATTATGGTCACCACATCGCACTCCACCGAGCGGAACGCAAAGAATTATTAGCGGGTATGCTACATTATTATCAATTGCACATGGAAAATTTCGGAGAGATTCGTTCCTTGCAGGTATTACAAGAAGTATTAGCCTAATGCGTAATCTGTATTTTATACAACCCTCGGCGGAGCCTCATTACCTCGACATCACCTTTCTGTTTACTCCTCGTAAGCCGGGTAAACAGGTGATTCAACTGCCTATTTGGCGGCCAGGAAGATACCAAGCTCAAAATTTTGCGAAAAACATTCCCGTTCTACAAGCATTCAGCGGAGGTGCGCCTATTGCGATTCACAAAATCGCGTCCTCCACCTGGGAGCTCATGGCGGAGGAAACCGTTGAAATTCGCTACAGCTATTATGCGAATCAGCCTGATGCGGGAGGTTCGGTCGTGAAGCCCGATCTACTCTATATCAACTTCATCAATTGCCTTTTGTATATAAAAGGCCGCGAAAATGAACGTTGCGAAATCAATGTCCTTAAACCGGACGGTTGGCAAAGTGTGTGCACCTTTAAGAATGGCGGCAAATACCGCGAGCTTGTGGATTCACCTTACATTGCCGCACCTGCCATTTTTCAACACAAATGGAAATGCAATGGCGTGAAATTTGCCATTGATGTGGTGGGTTCGCGTACGGCTTTGACTAAAAAACTTATCGCCGCTTACGAGAAATTCACTCAAACCCAGCTCGACTGGATGGGCTCTTTTCCCGTCAAAGAATACCATTATCTGCTGTGGGTTTGTCCATCTCCTTATTACCATGGCGTAGAGCACACGAAATCGACCATGATGGTGATGGGCCCGCCGGACCGAGATGCTTATGAAGATTTGATTGGTTTAGGCTCTCACGAACTGTTTCACGTCTGGAACATCGCGACGATTCGCCCTAAAGAATTGTTCCCTTATGCCTACGACCGTGAAACCCCATTTTCTACCGGTTGGGTGGTAGAAGGGATCACGACTTATTTAGGGGATTGGTTCTTGTATGAGTCGGGTGTTTGGACTCGGCAGGAATACCTCGCTGGTCTTTTAGGGAATTTGAAATTGCATTTTGACCGTGACGCTGCTGCGCAGCAATCGTTGGAGGAAAGCTCGATTGATTTATGGCTAGATGGCTATGGAACTAGTTTGCCTAATAAGCGCGTATCGATCTATTACAAGGGGGCGGTGGTCGCTTTGGCTTTGGACCTAAAACTACAATCCAAAAACGGCAAATCGCTTCGAGATGTGATGCTAGCCATGAACGCTGAATTCGGCGCTTTGAAAAAAGGGTATAGCAAAGCGGATTTCATCCGCATCTGCGAGGAAATTTACGGCGAATCGCTTGCGGATGTCTTCCAAAACTACGTTGAAAAATCAACCGATATTACTGCAGATTTACAGGAGATTATTGCAAAATCAGGATTGAAATTTGAACAGGACGACCTAATAGGCTGGACACTTCGATAAAATGCGCAATTTAAAGGCGTATATTTTCTAATCAGTATATATTTTGTCTTTTGAGTAGCTATCAATTTTCCTCAGAGTTTAGGAATTTTACTGTAATGAAAGATTTCCCTACTTTAATTCGAAAGGCTCGGTTAGATAAAGGCTACAGCCAGGATTACGTTTCCACCGAAATAGGCATCACCTTATCCGCTTATTCTAAAATTGAGCGCGGCTTAACAGATCCTTCTTTAAGTCGAATGAAGCAAATCGCAGCTATTCTTGATTTAGATTTATCTGTTCTTTTCAAGCCAAAAGACTACCCTCATTTTTCTGGTGTCGCCGACCCAGGAGGCCCCATGCAGCCTGTTTCTCGGTATGAATTTGAAGCTTATGTGGGCCTCGTTCGTGATCTACAAGAACAACTGCGGAATTTGAACGATCGCATCCTTTAATCCCCCTTTTTCATTGCGGAATCAGGGCTTATGCCTAAATTGCAGGTTCAAAATCAATTCCTATGTTGAATAGACCGCGTCGTAACCGTTCCAGTGCCGCTATCCGCACGATGGTGGAG
>JACCDV010899912.1_pt1 | contig 22728 bp, 28 predicted proteins | sample 7446131 | NCBI WGS metagenome assembly JACCDV01 (sample SAMN15323448, study PRJNA562643) | freshwater metagenome | isolation source: river surface water | place: USA:Blue River Watershed | collected 2017-08-17
GGACCTTTCTGCTTATTTGTAGATCTTTATTTTTGATTATCCGAAAGGACAAAAATAAGTAGCCCATAAATTAAGGCTTTGAAGTTCAATTAAAATGGGCTGTTGACCGTGGACTGTCAACCGTTAGCCAAAATTACCCAAGCGCCTGCTTCATATCATCGATCAAATCGTCGATATGCTCCAGTCCCACCGATACACGCAGTAGATTTTCCGGAGTGGTCGTATTTGGCCCCTCTACGGCGGCTCTGCGCTCGATCAAACTCTCCACTCCACCCAAACTCGTGGCATTGGCAAAAAAACGAAGTTTGGACAACACGCGATCTGCATCGGCCGCTCCGCCTTTGACGGTAAAAGAAACCATCCCGCCGAAGCCATGCATCTGCTGGGCAGCCACGGCATGATTGGGATGGGAACCCAATCCGGGGTAGTATACTTTTTCAACTTGCGCATGGGAAACTAAAAATTCTGCCAAGGCTTTGGCATTGCTTGCATGCCCTTTCATCCGGTAGGCCAGCGTGCGGATGCTGCGGGTCAAGTAGTAGCAGTCTGTAGGCGAAGGAACTGCGCCGCCAATGCGCTGCACATTTCTGATTTTCTCCCAGAAGGCATCTTTTTTTGCCGTAACTAAGGCTCCTCCGAGAATATCGGAATGTCCACCAAAATACTTGGTGCTGCTGTGCATGACGATGTCAGCCCCCAGGTCAATGGGGTTTTGAAAAACAGGCGTAGCAAAGGTATTGTCGCAGGCCAAAATCGCTCCTTGTGCTTTAGCCAACGCAGAAATCTCGCGAATGTTCGTCACCTTCAAAAGCGGATTGGAGGGAGACTCCACCCAAAAAAGTGCTGTATTGGGACGAATGGCATTTTTTACGGCTTCAAGATTACTCATGTCCACAAAGGTCACCTCGTGGATGCCCGCAAAGAGTTGCACCATGGAATTGTGTAGCCCGTGGTACATGTCATCCGGAGCCACGATATGGGAACCTGGTGCAAGCGCCTGGTACACGGCTGTACCGGCGGCATTGCCCGAAGAAAAAGCCGCAGCATCCTCCCCTTTTTCCATGGCTGCCAAGACCTGTTCCAAGGAATGTCGGTTGGGATTGTTGGCACGAGAATAAAGCATGCCCGCCTCGTTACCATGTTCAAAGGTGGTACTCAACGTGATGGGCTGCACCACAGCGCCGTGACTCTCGTGAGTCCCATTGCCGAGGTGAATGGTCAAGGTTTCAAATTTCATAGAGAAGCGGTGGGTTGCTGAATTGGGAAGAAGCAAGATACAAGAGCCAAGATAAAAAAGTACTACCGACGAAATACAATTGAATTAAACCGAAAAGTCTCGGTGAAATAGAAGATTCTGCTGCAATTTTCACTTATTTCAGAAAGCGCAGCGGAACCTATTTCTACTTATTTCACGTAGTCTATTTCCACCCTATTTCTTCTAGGTGGGAAATCGGGTTTATTCTATTTGTTTAACGAATTCGATCTACGGAGCGGACTAGCGCTTCATCCTTTTTGATAAAGCGGTTGGCAAGCATGTTCATGACCATGGACACCAAAATCGACCAAAATCCTATCCCGTAGTCACCCCCATCTTGACCTTGAATGGCTTCGTTGATTCCATTGGTCGTCAGAAAAGTTGCCGCTACGAGCAAAACCATCACGAGGGAATTGATCATGTTGAGCAAGAGCTGACGGGAACGGAGTTTGTATTGGAAGATGGAAGCTAGAGCCAATAGTGCAGCAAGAACCGCTAGTGCCGCGAGGTACCACTTGGAAGAAGATTGGATCACCTCACCACCCTGGTCCAAATTGGTCAGCATAAAGGCAGATAAAGTCCAGGAATCCCCGTCTACATCCCCTTGGAACCAAAGTTGGGTACTTAGGGTCATTCCCATGCCGACCACGATTAGAAAAAGAAAAATAGTTTGTACACGCTGAATCATAGCAATCTTTTTTTTTGACAAAGAAAACCCCTTCCGATGGGAATATCAAGAAAACAATTCTTGTCCGTGGATTTCAAGGGGAATAGTATCTTTGCGCTGCAATGAACGACAAGACCCAACGGTATTTTCTAGAGCTGAGCTACAAAGGCAGTCCATTTCATGGGTGGCAGGTGCAGCAAAATGCATTTACCGTTCAGGAGTGTCTTGAAAAAGCGCTGAGTACCTACTTCAGAACACCTATTTCTATCCTAGGAAGTGGACGCACCGATACAGGGGTACACGCGCAACTGCAGGTCTGCCACTTTGACTTAGATAACATGGAGCTCGGAGAAAATTTTCTCAAAGCCCTCAATGCCATTCTTCCCAAGGAAATTGGCATTCATGCCGTCCGAAAAATGCAACCAGAAGCACATGCTCGGTTTTCGGCCCTCAAGCGTTCCTATTTTTACCGGATCAACTTTTCCAAAAATCCTTTTTTGCAGGACCTTTCTTGGCAACTATTTCAGCAGCCGGATGTTAATGCAATGAATGAAGCGGCCAAAATTTTACTGGACTACGAGGATTTCGAGTGCTTTAGTAAGGTGCATACCGAAGTAAAGCACTTTCGTTGCAAGATTTATGAAGCGTATTGGGAACCAAAAGGGGATGAATTGCTTTTTCACATTACGGCCAACCGATTTCTGCGAGGCATGGTTCGCTCCATCGTAGGCACCTTGCTGGAGGTTGGCATGGGCCTTAAACCAGTGGAAGACCTGCATCGGGTGATTGCTTCCAAGGATCGAAATCAGGCCGGAAAAGCAGCCCCTGCCAAAGGATTATTCCTGAGCAATATCGAGTACCCAACACACATTTACCTAGACTAAACCCGCTTTGAGCTTAGAAAAAGAAAAAGAGTCGGCAGGAGAAATCCTAGACATGAAGGTTTTGCGGCAGCTGTACACCTATGTAAAACCCTACCAAAAGCAATTCTATTTTCTAGTTGCGCTCACCATTGCCTTGGCCATTCTGGCACCCACTCGGCCCTACCTGATCCAAATCGCCATCGATGAACACGTAGCCATCGGCGATGCGGCAGGGCTCATCCGAATTAGTTACATTCTAGTGGGACTCATGGTTATCCAGGCCCTGGCTCAATGGGCCCACACCTACTATTCGGGCTGGATCGGTCAGGTGATCATCAAAGACATTCGCGTACGCCTGTACAAGCATTTACTAAAACTTCGTCTTCAATTTTTTGACAATACCCCCATCGGCAGGCTGGTTACCCGAAATGTATCCGATATCGAAACCCTGGCGGATGTGTTTAGCGAAGGCCTTGCGGCCATCATTGGGGACCTCCTTCAAATCATTACGATCCTGGGCGTCATGTTTTACATCGACTGGAAACTCACGCTCGTCTCCCTCAGTACGCTTCCTCTTTTGGTGATCTCCACCTACGTATTTAAGGAAAAAATCAAAGTCACCTTCAACGACGTGCGCAATGCCGTGGCCAACCTGAATTCCTTCCTGCAGGAACACATTACTGGGATGACCATCGTGCAGCTTTTTAATCGGGAAAAACGGGAATACGAGAAATTCAAAGAGATCAACCGAGAGCACCGCGCCGCACACATCCGTTCGGTGCTGTACTATTCGGTTTATTTTCCGGTGGCAGAGATTATTCAGGCCATCGGCATAGGACTCGTAGTCTGGTATGGCGCAGTAGGCGTGCTGGGCATGGACTTGCAAATCGGTGTATTGATTTCCTTCATCATGTATTTGCAATTGTTCTTTCGCCCAATCCGAATGATTGCTGACCGCTTCAACACCCTCCAAATGGGAGTGGTAAGTTCCTCCCGAATCTTCAAGCTGCTGGCCTCCACTGAGCACATCGCCAACGAAGGCAGCTTTAGCCCAGAAAAAGTGAAAGGAAATGTCAAACTGGACCAGGTTTGGTTTGCCTACAAGGAGAAAGACTACGTACTCAAGGACATTTCTTTTGAGGTAAAAAAAGGACAGACCATTGCCCTAGTTGGGGCTACAGGAGCAGGCAAGTCTTCGATCATCAACTTGATTTCTCGCTTTTACGAAATCAACAAGGGCGCCATCACCATCGACGGCACCAACATCCAAGAGTTTGAACTGAGCGCACTCCGCAAACACATTGGCGTGGTGCTGCAAGATGTATTCTTATTCTCCAGCAGCATCTACCAAAACATTACTTTAGGCAATCCCAACATCACCAAAGAGCAGGTGCTGGCAGCAGCCGAACTGGTAGGCGCCTCCAAATTCATTGAGAAACTCCCAGGCGGATTGGATTACAACGTGATGGAACGAGGTGCCACCCTTTCGGTGGGTCAGCGCCAACTGATTTCCTTTGTGCGGGCCATGGTTTACAATCCGGAAATTCTGATTTTGGACGAAGCCACCTCTTCCGTAGATTCGGAAACGGAGGAATTGATTCAAGAATCCATCGAAAAAATGATGCAGGGCAGAACCTCCATCGTCATCGCCCACCGCCTTTCCACGATTCAGAAGGCAGACCAAATCCTGGTACTCAACAAAGGTGAAATTGTGGAACGAGGCACCCACGAATCCTTACTGGAGCATGGGGGCTATTACACCCAATTGCATCAAATGCAACGAAAAATGGCAACGCTTTAATTCCGTTTTTGCAATGCGACTACTAGTAACCGCACTTCTCCTCCTACTTCCGATTTTGGGACAGGCCCAAGAACGAGGTCTTGGCCTTCGTTTTGGAGACCCCTTTTCCATAGCCTACAAGGACTTTTTTAGGGAGTACTTGTCCTATGAAATCTTGGTGGGTTCCGGGAGCATCAATTCCGATAAGTACTTCCAAAGATCATTCGACCTCAGACCTCCAAGTTCCGATGCGAGGGTAGTTTCCCTTACCGGTACACGAGGAGTGGCGCTATCCTTCCGATTGGCAGCCCATACCGATATGACCGATGCCTTTGAATTGGAAGAGGGGTATTTGTTGGGGTATGCTGGACTAGGCGCCCAGTTTCGAACTACCCAGGTAAATTATAAGTATACGACAATCAGTGACAGCATCGATTACCTCAAAGCCTTGCAAATCGAAAACCGAACCAATGGAGATTTAGGACCAGAAGCGTTTGTGGGCGCGGAATATTACTTTGACCCGGTTCCTTTTTCCGTATTTGTAGAAGCAGGAGTATTTACTGAACTCATCGATCGTGCCCACCTCAAAGGACAGGGGGGCATCGGCATTCGTTATTTGTTTTGAATATGAAAAAAATCATTGGTATCGCACTCTTTTTGGTAGCCCTTGGCATAGGTGCTTACCTTACTTTTGATTACTTAGGAGGCAACCGTCCCGTGGAACTTAGCCTCGAATCCAAATCTCCGGATACCCTTTCCGGTCAAACCTTCCGAGGTACCCCCGTAGATAAGGGCTTGGAACAACTATTTCAACAAATTCAAAGTACTCAAAAACTGCACCCAGGGACCAAATTACACACCATCTATTACACGGAGCCCGCAGGCAAATTGGATACCTTGGAAGTTTTTGCCGGGATTAATCTTCCCTTTGGAGCACCTGACTTGGAGCTGAAAGAATTCTCTGAAAGCCGCTACATTCTAGCCAAGGTCACAGGCAGCAAATGGGTCATGCCTGGTCCAGAAACCATCAAGGAAAAAATTCAAGCCTATGCTGAGGCCAATAAACTCACCTTGAGCGGCTACTACATCGACAAGATTGTCAGTGAAACCGAAGTGCATGTCATCGCCCCTGTTCGCTGAAAAACTTCCTCAATCGAAAAGTCCAACCGTGGTCTATTTAATTATTCCGTTCTCGAATACAGTTTCTGATTTCCCTTCCACTCCTATCTTTGCGCCATGATACTCCAAAACGACCTGCTGCTCCGCGCAGCGAGAGGTGAAAAAACAGAAAGAACCCCCGTCTGGTTGATGCGGCAAGCCGGAAGAATTCTTCCAGAATACCGCGCCGTACGCGAGTCAGTATCTGGCTTTATCGAACTCGCCCAAACTCCTGAATTGGCAGCCGAGGTAACGATTCAACCCGTGGATTTGCTTGGTGTAGATGCAGCGATCATTTTTTCAGACATTTTGGTGATTCCTGAGGCCATGGGCTTGCCTTATGAAATGGTCGAAAAGCGAGGCCCTTGGTTTCCACAAACCGTACGCTCCGAATCAGACCTTAAAAAATTACGCGTAGCCGAAGGAGACAACGACCTGCAATACGTGATGGATGCCATTCAGATCACCAAGAAAAACCTAAACGGCCGTGTTCCCTTAATCGGATTTGCCGGTGCTCCTTGGACGATTTTTGCCTACATGGTTGAAGGCAGTGGCAGCAAAACCTTCTCCCTTTCCCGAGAAAAACTATACCGCGACCCGGTATTCTCACATCAACTCCTACAGCTCATTACCGATTCCACCATCAACTACCTCAAGGCACAGATCCGAGCAGGCGCTGATTTAGTCCAGATTTTTGACAGTTGGGCGGGAATTCTAGGCCCAAAACAATACGAAGAATTTTCTCTGAAGTACATCGCGCAGATCTGCGATGCGATCACCGAAGTACCTGTGACCGTTTTTGCCAAAGGAGCCTTTTTTGCGCGTGAGTCGCTTGGCAAACTCTCCTGTGAAACCATCGGTCTGGACTGGAACATGGCCATAGCAGAATCTAGTGCGCTAATTGGACCTAGCAAAACACTCCAAGGCAACTTGGATCCTGCAGCCTTGTATGGCAATCCAGATCAGGTGCGCAAGGCAACCCAAGACATGATGGAGCAGTTTCGTGGCAAACGCCACATCGCCAACCTAGGGCACGGAGTCTACCCCGACATCGATCCAGAAATGGTCAAGGTGTTTATCCAAGCGGTAAAGGAGTTTTAAAGACCCAGCGAATTAGACGCTGCTACCCCTGCTGAATCAGGTCACCTACTCGGACGATTCCCTGGCTTAAGGCTACTGCATTTTGACCGAAATAGACCTTGTTATTTACCGTTCGGTACGTGGCGAGTGTAGCAAGGGGTTCCTTTCCTTTCTCCCCCGTTTGCTGATTGACCGTGATTAGCACACAGCGTGCACAAGGCTTCACTACCTGAAAGCCTACCTCCCCTACTTTAATGCGGGTAAACTGATCCTCTTCAAAGGCCTGTCCCCCCGTAAAAACAAGATTGGGACGAAATCGATCCATGCCCACCGGATCTGCAAGCCTGCCGTTTAACTCGTCCAAAGAAGCCTGCCCAATAATCACATAAGGCATTCCATCTGCAAAGCTGACCGACTCACCCTGCACCGCATAGCGAGGATCTAGTTTGCGGTCTGAACTTTCTGGCATTACGACAAGATCCACTTCCATCTGCAAAAAATCACTGAACCATCGACTTACCTCAGCCGAAACTACCCGAGCGAGCACTTGATCTCCCCAGATGCTTACCTGCAGTTCCTGATTTGAAACCAAACCCAGGTCAAAGGCAATTCGCTGAGAAGGATCTCTCTTGGAAAAAACTTCCAGCTGCGTTTCACTGAGCGCAACCTGCAACAAGGCCAGTTGCGGATATTGGCGCTGGGTGACAAAATCCCCCTTTTTGTCCACCAACATCCACCTGCGGTCGAATTTAAATCCTCTTTCCTCCACTTGTGCTTCCTCCACAGCAATTCCACCCAAGGATTTGATGGGATAGAGGTACAGATTTTGGACAAAAAGAGCCTGGTTCATGCGCTAAAAGTACAAGAAAATTGGAATTGATTGTCAAACTGGGGGTCTGGCCTGCCAAGAATAGGGCCTATTCAGGAATAAAGTGAGCAGAATCATGCTGACAAAAAGAGGGACAAAATGAGCACATCGTGACAATTGGTACGGATTTGGAAAATTTTCCGTGACAAAACTATGACAACCTGACACGAATACGCAGGAATTGGGAGATGGCATAACCCTTGAATAAGATGCTTTGTCTTTCAAAAAGAAAACATACAAAACCAACATACTCATGGGAAAAATTATAGGCATAGACTTGGGTACGACCAACTCCTGCGTAGCTGTAATGGAAGGTAACGAGCCCGTAGTCATTCAAAACAGCGAAGGAAGAAGAACTACTCCCTCCATCGTCGCTTTTCTTGACAATGGAAACGGCGAGCGAAAAGTAGGTGATCCTGCCAAGCGCCAGGCCATCACCAACCCTGCCAACACCATTTCTTCTGTAAAGCGATTTATGGGAAAGAAATTCAGCGAAGTATCTGCTGACAAAAAACATGCTTCCTACAAAGTGGAACAAGGAACCAACGACACCGTTGTGGTGAAAATCGGAGACCGTTCCTATACCCCACAAGAACTTTCCGCGATGATTCTTCAGAAAATGAAGAGCACAGCAGAAGATTTCTTGGGACAAACCGTAACCGAAGCGGTGATCACCGTACCGGCCTACTTCAACGATGCCGAGCGTCAAGCCACCAAAGAAGCGGGTCAAATCGCCGGCTTGGAGGTAAAGCGAATCATCAACGAACCTACTGCTGCTGCCCTTGCGTACGGCATGGACAAGAAAAACCAAGACATGAAGATTGCGGTCTATGACTTGGGCGGAGGAACCTTCGATATTTCTATCCTTGAACTTGGAGACGGGGTCTTTGAAGTGAAATCTACCAATGGTGACGTACACTTGGGTGGAGACGACTTCGACCAAGTCATCATTGACTGGTTGGCTTCTGAGTTCCAGACTGAAGAGTCAATCGACCTTCGTCAGGACCCAATGGCGCTTCAGCGCTTGAAGGAAGCGGCAGAAAAAGCAAAAATTGAACTTTCCAGTTCGGCTTCTACCGAAATCAACCTGCCGTACATCACGGCTACCCAAACAGGTCCAAAGCACTTGGTTCGCAACTTGAGCAGATCTAAGTTTGAGCAGCTTTCCGAAACCTTGGTAAGACGATCCATGGATCCTTGCATCAAGGCCTTGAAAGATGCAGGCATGACTGCAGCAGATATCGACGAAGTGATCTTGGTGGGTGGTTCTACCCGTATCCCTAAAATCCAGGAAGAAGTAGAGAAGTTCTTTGGCAAAAAGCCTTCCAAAGGGGTGAACCCAGACGAAGTGGTGGCTATTGGCGCGGCCATCCAAGGCGGTGTATTGACCGGTGAGGTGAAGGATGTCCTGCTTTTGGACGTGACTCCACTTTCTCTAGGTATCGAAACCATGGGCGGAGTATTCACCAAGTTGATCGAATCCAATACCACCATCCCTACCAAGAAGTCGGAAGTATTCTCTACCGCAGCGGACAACCAGCCTGCTGTAGACTTGCACATCCTTCAAGGAGAGCGCCCGATGGCTAAGGACAACCGTTCCATCGGTAGATTCCAACTTTCTGACATTCCACCTGCACCACGAGGCGTGCCTCAGATCGAAGTAACCTTCGACATCGATGCAAACGGAATCTTGAACGTATCAGCTAAGGATAAGGGTACTGGCAAGGAGCAAAAAATTAAAATTGAGGCTTCTTCTGGTCTTTCTCAGGACGACATCGAGCGCATGAAGCGGGAGGCAGAGTTGAATGCTTCTGCAGATAAGGCGGAAAAAGAAACCATCGAAAAATTGAACCAGGCGGACAGCTTGATTTTCCAAACGGAGAAGCAGTTGAAGGAATACGGCGACAAACTTTCCGATGGCAACAAAGCGAACATCAGTTCGGCAGTTGAGGCATTGAAGTCTGCCCATGGATCTAAAAACATGGAAGGAATCGATGCGGCTATGGCCAACCTGAACAGTGCTTGGGAAGCAGCTTCTACAGAAATGTATGCAGCCAGCCAGGGTGCTGGAGCAGGTCCAGGCCCTGAGGCTGGAACGGACACAGGTACCACCGGTGACGGGGTGTCTGATGTGGACTACGAAGAAGTGAACGAAGACAAAAAATAAGTATTCAAAAGCAGCACCTGTTCTCGATGGGTGCTGCCTTTTTTAAGGGCCAAGAATCATAACCCCCGTTCTGACTCTTGGCCTTTTCTTTCATTCAACCAGAAGCACATGCAATTGACTGCCGACAATAAATTGAAAAAGCTAATCATTGTGGGAGACCGGGTCTTGATCCGATTGAAAAAACCGCACGAGAAAACCGGCTCAGGACTCTACCTCCCTCCAGGGGTGCAGGAAAAAGAAAAAGTGCAACAAGGCTATATCATCAAGGCAGGCCCAGGCTATCCCATACCACTTCCTATGGAAGACCAGGAACCCTGGATGGAGACCGAAGAAAAAACACGCTACGTCCCACTTCAAGCCAAAGAAGGGGATTTGGCCATCTTTTTACTGAACGGTGCCCATGAAGTAGTCTATGAAGGCGAAAAATACTTTATCGTCTCCCAGGGAGCTATTTTGATGCTGGAGCGGGAACAAGAATTGTAGGGCCTTAGGGCCTTATTTTTGTTTTTGCTGGATCGCAAAATCCTTCGCAAAATAGGTCAGAATCACTTTGGCGCCTGCGCGCTTAATCGAGAGCAGCATCTCGTTCATGCTGCGTTCGTAGTCCAGCCAACCGCGTTCGGCAGCAGCTTTCACCATGCTGTATTCGCCGGATACATTGTAGGCAGCAATAGGAAGTGGATGCGCCTCACTCAGGGACTTGATAATATCCAAGTAGCTCAAGGCTGGCTTCACCATCAAAAAATCGGCTCCTTCGGCTACATCCAAGGCTGCCTCTACCAAGGCTTCTCTGCTGTTGGCAGGATTCATCTGGTAGGTTTTCTTATCCCCAAACTTAGGAGCAGAATCCAAAGCATCCCGAAACGGTCCATAAAATGCACTGGCATACTTGGCCGTGTAGGACATGATTGAGGTATCCGTAAATCCATTTTCATCCAAAAAGTTACGGATAAATCCCACACGCCCATCCATCATGTCAGAGGGCCCAAGAATATCCACCCCAGCATCCGCTTGTGCCAAAGCCATTCTCCCCAAGATCACCAAGGTTTCGTCATTCAGGATTTTGCCATTTTTGACCAAACCATCGTGTCCATCGCTGCTGTAGGGATCCATGGCAACATCGGACATCAAGCAAAGTTCCGGAAAGTCTTTTTTGATTTGCCGCAAGGCCTTCAGGTAAAACGTTTCTGGATTGTAGCTTTCAGAGGCCACTGCATCCTTCAAAGATTCGGGATAGGCTGGAAATACATCGAAAGCGGTAATTCCCAGCTTCATGCAAGCCTCAATTTCACGCAAGGTCCCGTCCAAAGACCTTCTGTAGATCCCCGGCATGGAGGCCACTTCACTTTGCTGGCCGCTGCCCTCTACGAGAAACAAGGGAAAAATCAAGTCCTTCACAGACACCTGGGTTTCTTCCACCAAGTTGCGTACTGCTTCAGATTTACGGTTTCGACGGGGTCTACAGGAGTTCATCAGGGGATCAATTGGTGAATCAAATCGGGACGAATTTCGGAATAATCCTCGATATACCAGTCACAGGGAGGTAAATCGGATTTTTGATGGGAGGAAAGCACGGCTACCACCTTCATGCCCGCATTTTTAGCAGCGCTCACTCCGGAAAAGGAATCTTCAAAGACCAGGCAACGATCGGGGGTCAAAGACATGTTGGCCGCTGACTTGAGGTACACCTCGGGGTCTGGCTTGTGTTTGCTCACCTGCTCACTCGCCAGCGCAGATTCCAGGTGGGGAAAAAGGTCCAGTTTCCCTGCAATCAACTCCATGTTGGCAAAGGGGGCTGAGGTAGCGATACCAGTTTTTAAACCCGCTTGCTTCAACCCATGAAAAAACTCCAAAAATCCAGAGATGGGATCCACATGGGCTTGATAAATCTCTCGAAACAAACTTTCCTTTTCAAATTCCAGGTCAAGGAGCTCCTGCCCCTCAATTTTTCTACCTAGAAAATGACTTAAGATGTAGCCGTTATTTTTTCCATACATGTGCTGAAAATACTCCTCCTCCGTTGGAAAAAGGTTACGCTTCTCAAAAAAGCGCGAAAAGGCTTGGGCATGGAAGGGATTGGTATGGCAAATCACCCCATCCATATCAAAAATGACTGCTTTAGACATCAGTAGGATTGTTTGAAGGAAAACTGTGGACACCAGGTTTTTGTTGAGATCAACCGTAGGTGGCGACTACGGACTCGATGATGTCCACACATTCGTGAAGCTGCTCCTCGGTCAAGACCAAGGGCGGCGCAAAACGAATGATATTGCCATGGGTGGGCTTGGCAAGGAGGCCTGCTTCCGCCAGTTTCACACAAATATCCCAGGCGGTACTGCTCTCGGGACTATCGTTGATGACCACGGCGTTGAGCAACCCCTTACCACGCACCAGGCTGAGCACCTTATACTTGTCCACCAGGACCTGCATGCGGGAACGGAATAAATCACCCAAGTAGCGTGCATTCTGTGCCAAATGCTCATCTCGAACCACCTCTAGGGCCGTCATTGCCACTTTTGCCGCTACCGGATTGCCTCCAAAGGTGGATCCATGTTGACCTGGCTTGATTACGTTCATGATGTGATCGTTGGCCAAAACGGCAGAAACCGGGTAAAATCCACCGGAAAGAGCCTTGCCTAAAATCAAAATGTCGGGCTGGGTATAGGTTGCCTGTTTTTCGCAGTGCCCCTGGCAGCTACAGTTGCCACAGACGGCAAGCAAAGATCCCGTACGGGCAATGCCTGTTTGAATTTCATCGGCAATAAACAAGACGTTCTTTTTGCTGCAGGCAGCTTTTGCCTTGCTCAGGTAATCGGCTGCAGGGGTGTAAACGCCTGCCTCTCCTTGGATGGGCTCAATCAAAAACCCAACCACTCCATCTAGTTCTAGTGCATTTTCCAATGCTGGAATATCGTCGTAGGGCACGGTGATAAATCCTGGGGTAAATGGGCCAAAATTCTTTTTGGCAGAATCATCTGTGGAGAAAGAAACAATGGTGGTCGTGCGGCCGTGAAAATTACCTGCTGCCACAATAATTTTTGCTTCATTTTCAGCAACACCCTTCACTTCGTGTCCCCACTTACGCGCCAGCTTCAGCGCCGTCTCCACTCCTTCCGCGCCGGTATTCATCGGCAATACCTTATCAAAGCCAAAGTATTCCGTGATGTACTGTTCATAAGACCCCAACTGATCGTTATGAAAGGCACGGGAAGTAAGGGTAAGTGTCCCCAACTGGGCAATCATGGCATCTTTGATCCGAGGATGGCAGTGTCCTTGATTCACCGCAGAGTAGGCTGACAAAAAATCATAGTAACGCTTTCCTTCCACGTCCCATACAAAAACGCCTTCTCCACGAGTCAAAACGACGGGTAAAGGATGGTAATTGTGCGCTCCGTACTTTTCTTCTAAGGCGATCGCTTGGCTACTTGAAGTGATGATCTCCATGATTTGCTTAAATTTGTATGTTGGGTGTTTTGCTACCGAACACAAATATAGGAATTGCCCTTGGGCTACGCTATGAAAAACGAAAAGAAGCCAGTCCCAGCCTTAACACCGGAGGATTATTACATCAATGCACAGGGGCTGCTGGTTTTTACCGAAAAATACCATTTGAAACGCGGCTATTGCTGTGGAAGTGGTTGCAAACATTGCCCCTACCCGAAATCCTGAAAAACAAAGGAATATTTTTAAAATAGTTGTTGCTACTATCCGAAAAGTTCCGATATTTGCAGACCCATTACAGAAACGCATACCATTAAGTATATATCATCATGGCAAAAGTTTGTGACATTACAGGCAAAAGACCTCAAGTAGGTAACAACGTGTCCCATGCGAACAACAAAACGAAGCGTAGATTTTATCCAAACCTTCACAAGAAGAGTTTCTACGTTCCTGAGGAAGACGCTTGGATTACGTTGAAAGTGTGCTCTAAGGCATTGAAGACAATCAACAAAAATGGCATCACTGCAGTGTTGAAAGAAGCACAGCAGAAAGGCATGATTGTTATCAAATAATCCAGTCACAGTCCCTAAATCAATACAGAGATGGCTAAGAAAGGCAACCGAGTACAAGTGATTATGGAGTGTACAGAGCACAAAAACTCTGGCATGCCAGGTACTTCTAGATACATCACAACCAAAAACAGAAAAAATACAACTGAAAGATTAGAGTTGAAGAAATTCAATCCGATCTTGAAGAAGATGACTGTTCACAAAGAAATAAAGTAATTTTAGCTCGGGACCCTGTCCCATAAACAAAAAAGCAATGGCTAAGAAAGTAGTAGCAACCCTAAAAAAAGAAGGTGGCGTATCTTACGCCAAAGTAATCCGTGCGGTAAAGTCTCCAAAGACTGGCGCATACACCTTTAGAGAAGAAATGGTCCCTTCGACTGAAGTTCAGGCGACCTTGAACAAATAATTTTACCTTCCTTGTGATGGTTCTAAAGTCCCTCTGATTAGTTCAGCAGGGACTTTTTCATTACCTTAACTTCCAATTAGCGACAAATCCCATGGGAATTTTTGGTTTCTTCTCCAAAGAGAAAAAAGAAAGCTTGGATCAAGGTCTTCAAAAGACCAGTGAATCCATTTTCTCCAAACTCAGCAAGGCAGTAGTCGGCAAATCAAAGGTCGATGAAGAAGTATTGGATGAGTTGGAAGAGGTGCTCATCGGCTCAGACCTAGGCGTAGAGACCACCGTCAAAGTAATCAAACGGATTGAGGAGCGCGTCGCGCGAGACAAATACCTCAATGCTTCGGAGCTAGACAGCATTCTTCGTGAGGAAATTGCCCTGCTTCTGGAAGAGAACAATACGCAAGACTTGCTGGACTTTGACCTGCCTGCAGAAAAAAAGCCCTACGTGATTCTCGTTGTTGGCGTCAATGGCGTGGGCAAAACCACCACCATCGGCAAACTGGCACACCTCTTCAAAAATGCAGGCAAATCCGTAGTCCTTGGCGCTGCCGATACCTTTAGAGCCGCAGCAGTGGATCAATTGATTCTTTGGGGCACCCGTGTCGGTGTTCCCGTGGTATCCCACGGCATGAATACGGATCCCGCCTCTGTGGCCTTCGACACCATGAAGCAAGGCGTAGATACGCAAGCAGACCTAGTGATTATCGATACCGCTGGTAGACTGCACACCAAGGTCAACTTGATGAACGAGCTCACCAAGATCAAGCGGGTGATGCAAAAATTTATTCCAGATGCCCCGCATGAGATCCTGTTGGTCTTGGACGGTTCTACTGGACAAAATGCATTTATGCAGGCGAAGGAATTTACCAAAGCTACCGAGGTGAGCTCTTTAGCCATCACCAAACTGGATGGCACGGCCAAGGGCGGCGTGGTCATCGGCATCTCAGATCAGTTCAAAATTCCTGTCAAATACATCGGTGTGGGAGAAAAGATGACCGACTTGCAGCTCTTCAACCGAACTGAATTTGTAGACTCTCTTTTTAAAAAGAAGTAAGCGCCACAACGCTGTTCGTCCTCCGGAAATTTCGGAGGATTTTTTTTTGCCAAATCACAAACAAATTTTCTATGTTTACGTATTCAATATGATATCATATTAATATCAGATAAACATGGAAAAAATCACCAAACCCTCCTCTGGCTACCTTTGGCTAGTACTCACCCTGACAGGCCTTGCAGCTGCTATTTTTTGCCTTACACAAGACTTCCCCTACCCCATCGTTGGTGGAGTACTGATGGTCTTCACCCTCATTACTATGGGTGGATTTTTTATTGTCGATCCCAACAAGGCCATGGTACTTCTACTATTTGGTGCCTACAAAGGTACCGTCAAGGCAAATGGCTTTTTCTGGGTCAACCCCTTCATGACCAAAAAGAAAATCTCTTTGCGGGTTCGCAACTTTGAAAACAAGCCGCTCAAGGTCAACGACAAAATAGGTAACCCAGTCATGATTGGTACCATTGTCGTCTGGCAGGTAGAAGACACCTTCAAGACTAGCTTTGACGTAGAGGATTACGAGAATTTTGTACACCTACAGACAGATGCTGCAGTCCGCAAAATGGCTGGCCTCTACTGCTACGACAATTTTGACGACAACCACAGTGAGGTTACCCTACGTTCTGGAGTAGAAGAAGTTAACCATTCCCTGGAAAAAGAAATTGCAGAGCGTCTTCTCCAAGCAGGCATCAGAGTAATTGAAGCGCGAATCTCCAACTTGGCCTATGCGGCTGAAATTGCTTCTGCCATGCTTCAGCGGCAACAAGCCACTGCCATTGTGGCGGCAAGGCAAAAGATTGTAGAAGGCGCTGTTGGCATGGTGGAAATGGCCTTGGCCGACTTGAAGATGAAGGACATCATCGAGTTTGACCAGGAGAAAAAAGCAGCCATGGTATCCAACCTGATGGTGGTACTCTGCTCTGACCGCAGCGCTTCCCCAGTAGTCAATGTAGGCACGCTCAACCAATAAAGCATGGTCGCACAAGAGCAGCAAAGCTTTAGAGGAACCATCGTCATGTATGGCATTATTCTGCTGGAACTCCCGACCCTGACGCTCATTTCCGTGCTTTATTTCACGGGCAAACTAGGGGCAGAAGGATGGATTCCAATGCTCATAGTAGGCACCTTGATTCCCCTTACATTTGTGCTCCTGATGAGCATCACCTTGGAAACACGCCTAGATACCCATGCCTTTTCCTACAGGAACTTGCCTTTTCAGCGCAGCTGGAAAAAACTACCACTGGAGCAAATAAGCTCCATTTCCGTCCAGAAAAAAGATGGAGTTCTAGACTATGGGGGCGTAGGACTACGGTTTTCTCGTAAAACCAAAGCCTATATCTTCTTTGCAGATCACGTCATTGAAGTAGAGCAAGGAGGTAAAAAGCTCGTATTCTCCACGGCAAAGCCAAAAGATTTTGACGCAGTCATCAACACTTGGCAAACCAGTAAATCCTAATCCATGACCCCTCCAATATTTAACGAAACACAACGATTTAGACAGGTTTGGATCTGGGCTATTCTACTAAGCGTAACAGCAGCAGGCGTCGCCTCTGTGGGCTATGCAGTAGCCACTCAGCCCAATCTATCGTTTGTGGATGTCCTTGTTCCTCTAGCACTCCTGCTCTTAGTGAATGCCCTATTTTATTCCCTAAAACTGACTACACGGATTACCGAATCAAGTCTTTCTTTTCGATTCAAGCCCTTTTTAGGAAATCGAACCTATCGATTTGAAGACCTAGAATCCATGGAAATCATCTCTTACAGCGGACTGAAGGAGTTTGGCGGCTGGGGCATCAAATGGAATGGGAGCTACTGGTCCTATACCACTGGAGGAACCTACGGAATTCTAATTAAAACGAAAGACAAAAAATTCCTTTTGGGAACTCAAAAACCAGAGGAGGCGAAGCAAGCAATTGCACATTTCAACGAACAGAAATCCAGATATGGCCGCTAAAAAACCATTTGTACTGCGATTGGATGAGGGCATGATGAAAGCCCTTGAAAAGTGGGGAGCAGACGAGTTTCGCAGTACCAATGGGCAATTGGAATGGATTATCCGAGAAGCTTTAAAAAAGGCTGGGCGACTCCCAAAACCCAAACCAGAGGACAAAAACTCCGGCTAGCTCCGCTTGAAAAATTTGTTTCCCCGGAAACCCTAGAGAAGAAGCCCCTCTTTTGGTAACTTGCAGTCGCATACCTAGTCCTATGAAATCCATCATCAGTTTTGTTATCCGCTACATCCCAAGGCCTATCCTTCAAACGGTGAGCCCTCTGGCGATGAAGGTGCTCTCCCAACTCAATCGCGGTTCGGAAGTCAGCTGCCCTGTCTGCTCCCATTCCTACAAGAAGTTTTTGCCCTATGGCCGCATCGCACGAGAAAATGCGCTTTGCCCCAACTGCCTCGCACTGGAGCGGCACCGACTGATGTGGCTTTTCCTACAAGAGAAAACCAACTTTTTCACAGCACCACTCAAGGTGCTCCATGTGGCCCCCGAGCATTGCTTTATCAAGCGCTTTGAAGCACTCCCCAACTTGGATTACATCACTGCAGACATCGAATCGCCTCTTGCCAAGGTGAAAATGGACGTACACGCCATTCCTTTTCCGGACAATACCTTCGATGTAGTCTTTTGCAACCACGTATTGGAGCATGTGGACGATGACCTATTGGCCTGCTCTGAGTTTAACCGAGTGCTAAAATCGGATGGCTGGGGCATCTTGCAATCTCCCGTATATCCACTGGAAGCCACGCTTGAAGACAAAACCATCACTGATCCTGCCGAACGGGAGCGCCTATTTGGTCAGCGGGATCACGTGCGCAAATTTGGAAAGGATTATGCCGCCAGACTCCGCCGCTCGGGAATTCAGATTGAAGAAAATCAATTTGTAAAGGAAATTGCTCCTGAAAAGGTGAAGCAGTATGCACTGGCTCCAGATGAGGTAATCTTCGTTTGCCGAAAGGGAAACTAACCCTTACTCCACTTGATGGCCAGCTCCAAAAGCAAGCCCATTCCATACCCTGAAAGTTGAACCAAGGAGGTACCGAGTGCCAGAATTCCTACCCATGGGGAACGGTACTGCCAGGTACTTTGTACAAGCACCAAACTAGCCCAAACTCCAAGAATCAGCAGATGTGGAATCTGGAGTAGTTGAATAAAAAGGAGGTTGACCGCTAGAGAAATCAAGAACAGGAGAAAAAAACTCGGTAAGGCATGGACCAGTTTGATTGCCTCGGGGTGAAAGCGAGCGACATTGACCCGGTTTCTCCCAAAGGAAAAGCCCTGCTTCGCGAATGACCACAGCGTATTTTTTCGCTTGTGATAGACAAAAGCCTCAGCTACCAATTCCAATCGAAATCCAGCCTTCTTGATACGTATACTCCATTCGATATCCTCTCCTCGGTTGGGGTCTACAAAGCCTCCCAACTGCTCAAATACGCGACTTGAAACCCCCATATTGAACCCTCTGGCCTGGTAAGCGGCAGGATTTTTGAGTTTGCCGCGAATCCCTCCTGTTGTCCAAAACGAAGTCATCGCAAAATCCATCGCTTTTTGAAGCGGAGAAAAATCAGCAGCTGCGGCATCCGGGCCTCCAAAGGCATCCAAAGACCGATCCTGAATGGCCTCTTGCAAGCGTTCAAAATAGAAAGGTGGTAGCAACACGTCGGAATCTAGAATCACAAAGAAATCCCCTTTGGCTTGCTGCATTCCAAAATTACGGGCAAAGCCTTGCCCGGTATTCTCTTGAAAAAAATAGCGGATGGTGAGTTGGTCTGCAAAAGTATCCACGACTTCCTTGCAGCGCAAGCTGGAACCGTCTTCCACCACGATTACCTCAAACTGGGTATAGGTTTGGGAAAGAAGACTACCCAATAAGTCCTTGATTTCACCCGGTCGATTGTAAACAGGAATGATACAGGAAAAGAACATTAAAAATCGAGATTGATTTCTTCGTCTATTTTGTACTCAGGCTCTTTGGCTTGGTTGGAAGTCATCAGCTCCGCAATGAATCCGGTCAAAAATAGTTGGGCACCAATCACCAGTGCCACCAGTGCCAAGAAAAATATGGGTTGGTCTACTACCTCTCGCACTTTGACCCCTTGGCTAAGTCCATAGATTTTTTGAATAATCAACCAGGCTGTGATCGCAAATCCAGTAAAGAAGGAAAGGGTCCCCAGCAAGCCAAAAAAGTGCATCGGCTTTTTCTTGTAGCGGTGCACAAAGGAAACGGAAATCAAATCCAGAAATCCATTGAGAAAACGCTCCAAACCAAACTTGGAGTATCCGTACTTCCGTGCACGATGCTCCACCACCTTCTCCCCAATTTTTGGGAAGCCATTCCACTTGGCCAGAAGAGGAATGTAGCGGTGCATTTCCCCATAGATATGGATATTCTTCACCACCTTATTGCGGTAGGCTTTCAACCCACAATTGAAATCGTTCAATTGAATTCCCGAAATCCAGCGGGTCACCCCGTTAAAGAATTTGGAGGGGATGGTCTTGGAAATGGGATCATGTCGTTCTTTTTTCCAGCCAGACACCACATCTAACCCTCCTTTGATCATCGCATAGAGACCTGGGATTTCGTCCGGACTATCTTGGAGATCAGCATCCATGGTGATGACTACCTCCCCAGAGCAACGCTTAAATCCGGCATCCAAGGCGGCAGACTTTCCATAGTTTCGCGTAAAATTGATTCCCTTCAAGGCCTCATTTTTAGCGGTAAGAGACTGAATTACTTCCCAAGAACGATCCGTACTGCCGTCGTTGATCAAGAGCACCTCATAGGAGAATCCATGGGACTGCATGACCCGATGAATCCATTGGGTCAACTCAGGAAGTGACTCTTCTTCGTTGAATACTGGAACAACTACGGAAATAGAAAGTGACATTAGTAAGTAAATTCTTCTTTTTTCTGATTGACAGCAGCTACAATCAATCCAATAATTAATGCACCGAAAATTACACCTAAGAAAGTAGATCCTGCCATAAATTCAGCGGTTTGAAAAAATTTAAAAAAGGCAGGCACTTCAGCGGAAGAAGCACTTGGCCCCCCAAATTTCTCTTGCGCCTCCATTTGGGCCTCGATCATGTTTTGAACATACGAGGGATCAATAAATTTAGCATAGATATAAAAACCTATCCCTCTAATTGCCCCTCCAATCAATCCAACTAGCATATTGATTCCAAAACCTCTTCCAAAGGAAATTAGATTCCCATTCTCGCTACGGAATTCTTTTGTGGCTAAAAAATACATTAAAAATGCCAAGGCAACCGTGAAAAGCCATGCAATCACTCCAATAGCAATACTTCCCTGCCCTTGTAAGTCAAGCATAGCAGAAAGAAAAACATAAATGACACCGATTAATCCATAGATCAATCCCCATTTAATGACAACCGAAGAAAATAGACCAGAATTTTTCATAAAAACTTAGATTTTATTTTTCTTTAAAATAACTGAAATAAGAATGCTAAAAAACATTCCGGGAAGGATTTTCCAAATGCCGTCATTGAAGGCAACGTCCCAGGGACTCATGCCTTTCAGGTTTGCTTGGGTAAGCAAAAAGGATTCCTGTCCTACCTGCCCGACAATCACTTCTTTATTTTGTTCCAATACCGCCCATTTGGCTGTTTGAATCGCTTCAAATAAGGAGGGAGAACTTTCTAAAATCCCCCAGATCGTCAGCGCAGAAAGTAGGGCTAGAATCAAGTAGGTCACTGCTCCGATGGTCATCCCTTCTGCAAAGGAAAGGAAACCTTCATTGGCAAATTCCTTGTAAAACTTGATGGCCAAATACACCGCAAAAGGAGTAATCACATAGCCAAACACCAGGTTCAGATTGCTCGGATCTGGGTTAAAAAGGGAGAGCACATAAAAGGAAATTCCACTCAAAATGCCCCCCAAGGCGCCAAATTGATAGGCTGTCTTCAGGTATTTAGTCATTCACTTGGTGCAGTTGACCCTTTTGGATACAGAATTTCACTTTCCCAATTAACTCTTTCCCAAACCAGGGATGGTTGGCCGAAAGGGAGGTATTGCTTTGCTCGTTGTAGGTCCATGTTTCCTTTGGATCAAAGATGGTCCAGGAATTGTTAGCAGTTCCAAGCACTTGTTCAGGTCCAGTACTGACCTTCTCCAGGAGCAGTTCCCATCCCAGTTCCTCCGCGAGAAGTCCCATCGCGGGGAGGAAGGTTTGAAGTCCTATCATCCCGAAGGCAGCATGATCAAACTCACAGAATTTGGAATCAAAATCTTGAGGCTGATGGTTGGATACCAGAGCATCGATGGTGCCATCTTTCAATCCTTCGATGAGTGCTTTTCGATCAGCTGCTGCACGAAAGGGAGGCAAGACCTTCAAGTGGGTATCGAAGGAGGCCAAATCTTGATCGCTGAAAAGGAGTTGGTAAATCGATACATCTGCCGTCACCTTGAGTCCTTCTTTCTTTGCTTTGCGGATGAGATCTACCCCTTTTGCCGTACTCAGGGTTTGAAAGTGCACCTTTCCTCCGGAATAGCGTAATAGATCTAAATTCCGTTGGATAGCTACGTCTTCGGCAAGGCTAGGAATCCCTTTCATACCGAGTTGCGTAGACATTTCACCTTCGTGCATTTGCCCAAAAATCGCGAGCAAAGGATCGTAGGCATGGTCAAAAAGGGTTCCATTGAACTTTTGAAGGTAGTACAAGATCTTCAAGTACCGGTCGGTATTGGACAGCGGCTTAGTACCATCTCCGAATAGGTTGATGCCTGTTTGGTAATGCATATCCAGCATTTCGGTCAGGTCCTCTCCTTCCGTATTTTTGGTCACTGCTCCTAAGATGGCTAGTTCTGGAGTGAATTTCGCTGCTTTATTTTGGAGAAAAGAGACCTCAGACTTGGATTGAATGACAGGATGCGTGTTAGGCAGTACTACTGCTTTGGAAAATCCACTGGCAAGAAGAGTAGTACATAATGACTCTACTGTTTCCCGGTATTCTTGACCCGGTTCACCAATCCCACAGCGTAGGTCTACCCAACCTTTGGATGCAAGGTAGTTGGAGCAGTCAATCACCTGATCGTAGGAAACCTTCTCTTTTTCATCCACAGGAGTCAATATTCCATTGGAAAAGGAATAGTCTTTAGGTGGTGAGAACTTACCTTGATGCAAAAGTTTCAGGTGTTGAAGTAATACAGCCATTCCAAGAAGATTTGGTGCAAAACTGCAATTTATTCGGGGAAAAGAAAAATGAAAGGGGAAAGAAGATGGTGGAGGGTTGTACAAAGTACAAAGTACCAGGTACCAAGTAGCCTAAGAACCAGCAGGCTGCTCCATACTTGGTACTTTGTTCTGTCTCCCACTTCTTCCTTCAACATTCGACATTGGGTGTTCGAGATTTGTCCACATCCCGTATTTCGTAAATCGTACTTCCTACTTTGTACTTGCTAC
>JACCDV011260486.1_pt1 | contig 22721 bp, 7 predicted proteins | sample 7446131 | NCBI WGS metagenome assembly JACCDV01 (sample SAMN15323448, study PRJNA562643) | freshwater metagenome | isolation source: river surface water | place: USA:Blue River Watershed | collected 2017-08-17
CCCAAACCCCAAACCCCAAACCCCAAACCCCAACCCCATAAAGAAACTTTATAAATTGTTATAAATTATAATGAATATAACAACTCATCTTTAAAATTAACCGTTCGAAAGCCCGCCTTTAGAAACGGTAAAGTAAATTGCTTGTATGCCTGGGTATAATAAAACTACGATTGGAGTTGTTATTGATTCTACGGGTATATATAAGACAGATTATTCTTTAGATTTTGTCTCTAAAATAAGAATAATAGATAATGAATTCTATTAAGGAAACAAAGATGTTGAAACTATTCCTGTAGAAAAGTATATTCAAGTTTTCATATATAACTCCAAGTTTAAAAATGCTTAATAAGTTGTAAGAATTGGAGATATTGTTCTCTTACGAAGTTTTTCCTTTGATACATTTAAGGGAGTTGTGTAGGGTTCCTTTAAAAAACGCTCTCAATGGTATTTATTTGACGTCATGAATAGCAGTCAAGATCTTTGGCCTTATTAATCTAGCGATTTATAATTCTCAACATAAAGAGAGGAGTATTGATAAGTTAGAGATTGTATTAACTAAAATTTCTAATTTTTATCTCCTTAAGAGAAAAAGCAAATTATTTTTCTGAAAAATTGGGCATGAAGTTTCTTTCGAACAAATTGCATCAAATCCTTATAGTGGTATGAATATGAAATAAAAGAAACTAAAAAGGAAATTGTTGTTTATAAGAATGTTGATATTATTGTTATGGTTTTACAAATGATAACATAGATATAGGATGATACGGTATATATTAAAGCTGTTTTTGTAGACGAAAAAAGAAGAAGATTTTTTTCAGAAATTTCCAATACTTGATTTAGTCTTAGCATTAATCAAGTTTATAAACTTAGATCAATTATTATAACAAGTTAGCATTAAGATTATAAAATATCTTTTTTTGAATACAGTGATGCATTAATTATTCCAAGCGAATACTAAACAGCAATATAGTTAAAGTTAATTAACAAAGGTGAAGAGTATTCAATAGATTTATTAAAGGGCTAGAAAGGTTCTAAAATAAATAACTCTAAATATATTGAGTATAGAATATCTAATAATACTTTTATATACTAATAAAAACAAATATTAGCTATCACTAAAGACCAAATGATTTAATAATTTCCCATATTAAAAACTTTTCATTTCGAATGGAATTAATCAAGTAAAAATGTTCAAGACATGTTTAGTAGTTTAATATTAGAAATTCATAGTAAAAAAGAAATATTGAATTATGATAAATTATAAAGTTAAATTTAAAGTTTTCAAAAACTAAAATATAACTTTGATATAAAAATGAATATTGTTTCTTAAATGTTTGTTTTAGAGGGTTATATTAGAAGTTTCTAGCATACAGACTTTGATGATTGTTTTTAAATTTATTCAGAAAAAAATTAAACTATTTATCAGTTAAATGAATTTAGTTAGATTAAGAAAATAAACGATTTAAGTATTATTATTTTTAACAATTTTACCTTTGAGGTCGATGGAAAAAACCTTGATATATTTATATTTACCAATGATGGAAATCCTTCATTTCTTTATGATTTATGGTTGACTGTACCAGATAAGAATAATATTAAGGATTTTGTTGATTAGAGCTAAGATAATAAACTGAGTTTTAAGCAATAGAAATAAGCATGTATGTTGAAGTAACAAAAGTTTAAAATTGTTGTTCAATTAGTAAAAAATGATCAAGGAGAAGTTTATATTAGATTAGTTGATACGATTTTTTGGTTTGTAACATTTAATAACTAATTTATTAATTTTAAATTTCTGTTATTATGTATTTATTAAATTTGTTTTTTTATTTTATTTTTGTTGTTAAAAATATTGTGATTAATTCGCATTAGAATTTTCATAAAGCAGTTGAAGAGAAGTTATTTGGAGATTCTACTATGAGGTAATAGTTAAAAGAAAGTATTCTAAGCAAATAAGGAATAACGGTTGTGGAATTGAATTGCGAAGACTCTAAAAAGACAGCAATAAACTTAATTAATGAAAACATAAGAAAAACATATTCAATGATAATGAAGGAAATATTAATTGCATAAAAATAAATTCAAAAAATTCATTAAGAAAATGTAATTAATCAATCGAAAATGTTTTTTGATAATTTAAATGGTATTTTCGGATTCTTTTAAAATATTAATTTAGATAAAATAATTTTTGAGAATTAAAATTTGGTTTAAACAGATATGTAAGACTTGATAAATACATCATGATATAAGCTATAGGATAATTTTCTTAAAGGAAATCTAAATGAATAATAAATTTATAATGTTAGAATAAACCAAGCATCTTTTAATTGAAAATTCCTCTTATGGACTTAAGTATTATTATGGAGGAATAAACAAAAACCCATAAATGCTTCAAAATTAACAAATATTCAATTTGGATTAATATTATGAATAATTTGAAAATAAATCTATTTAAAATGGCAAGGTATCTAATATATAAGCATTTTAATAGGATTTTAATAAGATATAAGATGAAGTTGGTTTTATATAAGATTAAGAAATTCCTAGTGTAATAATGATAGATTCTTTCAATAATAAGTAAGCTCATAAAAAAGAAATAGTTTAAATATTGTTTGAAAACTTTAACGTGTTAATGATTGCATTTACATAACAAGCAAAATGCATCTTAGCTCAAAATGGTTTAACAAAAGGTATCGTTTTAGATATGGGATTTGGACACACTTAAATATCTAGTTTTTATAAGGGAATCGTCTTAGATTATAATGTTGATGAGAAAATTACCTTTTAATATTATGAAAAATAACTTTTTAAATGAATTTAACCACAGAGTTTTGAATATTCGAATTTGGTTAATTTTCACTAAAAATAATTCTCTTAATTAAATCAAAAATAAATATTACTCCCTGATAATAGAGAAATCAACTTATATGATAATTTAAAACAAGAAATATAAGAAAGTGTTTATTAATTATTATAAACTTAAATATAAAATTTAAAACAATATTAAATGAATAAAGAAATATCAATTATATTTAATGGAGGAAATTGTTATAATCCATTTATTTAAGATATTTTGTATTAATTTACAGAAGAATAAAGAGATTTTATCAATATAATTAACAAAAAGGATAAAACATACTAAGCTATTAAAGGAGCTTAAATTTTAACTTAAATACCAATATCAAGTAAAATGTTTATCACAAAAAGTGAATATTTAGAAAAAGGAAATTAAATTTTTTAATAATTTTCTAATCTTTTTCCTAATTATATTTAATTAATTTTTATAAAGAAATTTGGCTTATTGTTTTGGATTTCTTTTATGAAGAAAATTATGAGCTTTGCGAACTATTTGTTTCAGCTATATTTTATGAAGTATTTTCATTAGACATTTCAACTGATTCTTATATAGATTATGATCTACTTTTTTATTAACTTTCATTACTGAATTCTCACTAAGAATTAATTTTAATGTTGTTTCTAAAATCTTAAGCACTATTTATTCTAGCTTATTTAGGTTTATCTTTTTACTAAGAAGTTTAAGGTCGATTTTAACTTTATAATTTCAAGAATAAATTATTAGAATTCTATTATTTTTTAACAAATTTATTTTCTTTTGCTTTTTAATTTCTTTATTCTTAATGTTCTTAAATCTTTTTTATCTTTTACTATAATTCATCAATAGCCTAATCTATGTTTTTTATTATTTATAAATCTTTCTTTTATTAATATTATGTGAATTATTTACTTTTGTTATAATATCTAAAGGAATCTTAATAGTTTTGTAAATGCTCTAATTCTATAGCAATATTATAGTAAGCTAGAACAATCAGATCTATATGCGATTATTTGGCTTCTTATTATTATAGTTAATTTAATATATATTACTCCTAAACTAATAACAAACAATTCATAGATGCTTAATAAGCTTCCTAGTGCTTTCCAATTATTGAAAAAACAGCGCTTATATTAAGAAATACTTCTGCTTGCTAATCATACTTATTATTTTTCTTTTATAGCTCTAAAATACGTTATAAATATCCTAATGCAACTCTATATTTATCTTACTGTTTGTAAAAACAAGCTAAATTATTGTATGTGATTATTTGATCATCATAGGAAAACTTACAATTTGTTTCTGCTTTTCTTAGAAACTCTAAACATTCGTTATATTTTTCTTATTTCAAAAATGCTAAGGCAATAATATTACTAATTTAACATATGTAGTTTTATACTTTTTTCATAGATTCTTAACTTTGTATGTCTTTTTATTATAAAATATACTTGATTTATTCAAACTCTATCAGGGAATCGAAATATTATTTTTATTCAAATTATCAAATAGCTAAATCCATTTATTTTTATAGATTATTTTATCTTTATTTCATTTATAATATAAAATGGGTAATTCATGTTATATTGAAAACGAATTATCAAGTATTAACAAATAACAGTAGCTATCAAACACAAATCCGATAGAAAATTTAAAATAAAGAAATTAAAAAATAAATCAAAAACTGAAATAAAGAAAAAATATATTCGAAACGATAAATATAAAAAACGAGATTAATTAAAACAAAGATATTACATAAGATAAAATAAGATACTTTTTAGATTCTACTTAAGAAATAACAAAATCTATAATAATAAACTCTTCTGAGGAATAAAATGAATTTACGATTGAATAGCCATAATTAAGTAAATCTGAATTTATGAATAATTTATAATATAAAACAGTCTATATTGATAATTAGGAGTAAAATAAGAAATTCATACCTTAAAAGCTTTTATAAACAATTAGAGAATCGGTAGAAAGCTAAACTTAAAGCTCTTAAATAAATTTTGATAAATTTCAAAACCTAACAGAATCAAGTAAATAATTAATAAAAAATTATTATAAAAAAGATAATAGATTAACTGGTTTCTCTACATCCTAAAAATAGCTTAATTATAGTATTTCAATCGCCTCTAATCATTTGGATTAATCTGGCTCTAGCAGTAGGAATAAAATTTCTTTTAAATTTTACGAAATTCTTTAATTAGAAATCTAAGCATTAATTTCTTAATGCAAAGAACCCTAATAAATTAGTAAAGAATTTGGATAAATATTTTAGAATTTTTAACTTCCTAATTTCTCCATATGATTTATCATTAGCTTTTAATCTGAATCAGCATGAAACAATGTTTTTTAAAATATCAACTCATATAAAACACATCCAACAGCCCAAATATCAACACCAGTCAAATATTAATTCTCCTAAGTTTGAAATTTGTTTATTGTGGCCTTTACCAGTTCAGGAGCTCTATAAACCTATGTACCAAAATAAAAATTTTAATTTATTTATGGAAGACTAAACTACTAAGCCATACCAAAATCTGATATTACAACTTATTATGAGTCAATTAATATGTTCAATGATTTAATATCTCAATGTAAAAACTAGTTTTAATGTAAATAACAAACTCCTTTTAAAATCGAATATAAAATAAATTTTATTGTCTTTTCATCTAAAGGTAGTTTAAGGTTCTTAAGAAACCTGTATAAATCAAAAGGATAAAATGGATAATAAACCAGATAGGATCTCTTTACAACATCTATGCTAATAGCTAAAGGAGGAAGAATATAAGGACAACTTAATGCTTTTTATATAGTTATTTCTCAAACCACATCTCTAGGTAATCCAATATTTTAATTCTTTTAATCTTATTCTAAAAATATGCTTTGTTTCGCAACTACAAATTTTTTATTTTTTTTATAAAAGTACTTAGAGACACATCCAAAACTACCTTTTCCTATTTACTCTACAAATTCTAATTGGTCAATATTATTTACAAAATTACTCCATTCTATTTAATTATAATTTAGTGGAATTTCCATTATATTTTTAACCTTTTGAAAAAACATATAAATTATAAAGATTTTTCAGATATTTTTTGTAGATTTATTTTTTTATGTTTTTTATAATGTTGGAATAAAACAAACGTTTTCCTTCTATTGAAAACTATATATCAAATGAAAATGAACATTAAATTGATTGTTGTAACAAAGATTGTGTTTATTACAATTCTAAAATTTTAAATAATTCTTAAAAAAGCTATTGCAGCTCTTGTCTAACATCGATTAGCAAAAACTGGATATGTATTTTTTGTTAAGATATTTTTTCTGATAAAAACTGACAATCCAGTAACTTAGAATGGGTTGGTTGTGACTCTTCTGTTTGTAGTAGATGGACTCATATTAAATGTGAGTAAGAAAAAGGACTCTATTAAATAAAGGATTTATTAAAAAATGCATAATATAAATACAATTGTCCAAAATGCAGAAATATAACTTAAAAGCTTTTTAAAAAGAAAAATCCTAAGAAAATTCAAAGATTTCAAAATTCTTAAGAAATGATTAAATTTTTACTTCCAAAAAAGAAGAAATTGATTAACAACTATTTTTATCTTCATAGTGATACTTATAAAAATATTGAAAAAATTATGAATGTCAATGATACCAGTTTGAAACTTAATCAGGAGGATTTAAATAAAGATTTAGAGAAATTCAATTATATATGCGATAGTAGTTTGTTTTAAGTTAATAATATACTAAGTAAAAGAAGATAGAAAACAGTAAACTCAAAAGATGATTAATAAAAATTATAATTTTTTATATTATGAAGGAAAATAAACAATAAAGTTAAGAAACTAAAATATAATAAAATTCTTCTTAAATTTAAAAGCAATAAATTGTATAACAGAAATCCTGAGATAAATATTTGCTATGAAATATAAAGTAGTTTTTCTTAAAACAAGTTATTGTTAATAATATAGCTGAAGGATAGTCTAGTGATTAAAGAGAGTTTTGCCTATTAATAGTAGACTCTTACACTTAATAGATAGTTTAATCTCTTTTTACAGTAGATGAATTACTATAAAATTTTGTTATTTAAATTATCTGAATTGATTTAAATAAAATTCCTTTCAGAGACATATAAGTAATCTTTTTTATACAATCGACCGTTTAAAATTTAGATATTTTGGAAAAAGATTTTTAAATTGATGTTTAAAGTAAAAATCAATTTGCTAAATACAATAATATTCATTTGATGTTTATTAATGATGTTAATTGAGAAAGGCTTAAAATGATAATGCTAAATAAAAACTTTAGAGAAGCCCTAATTACTATCAAATAAATTGATTTTGATTTTTTAATAATAAAAGATAACATAATATAGTTATAGGTAACTAATGAAAGAATTTTATTAAATGAAGCAACACGATTATAATTGTAAAAAACTTTATTAAGTTTACTTTTATTATTGCCTAAACTTGATAGAATCTCTCTATTTGGTTTAAACAATCCACCAAATAACACATTTTTTGATAATTTTCATAAATATTTAACAGATAATATTACAGACTAAAATATGAATAAAACTGGAGAACTTGTTGATGTATAAATAATTTTCTTGAATAGAGAAACTTAATTTGATGGTTTGTTTTTATGAAACAATACTTATGAGAATTTCTATCAGAATATTTTATCAATAAATTACGAAATATAAGAATATGAATATGAGACGAATAAAGGTGTTACTGAAAAATGAAAATTCTCATTTCTTTAATAAGATGAAATCACTTAAGTTTTTTCAAATACAGAAATATAAGAGGTAATAAGCCGTGTTTCAAATAATTATAAAGATTATTTAGAAAATCATTAAGAAACAAAAGACACAGAGGATCTTAATGTTTTAATTGAGAGAATTCGAGATTTATTTTAACATCAAGATAAACTAGAAATGTATAAAAAGCATATTGATATATTATTAAAGCTATATGAATATTAGAAAAACAATGCTATTAAAGAGCTAATATAAATAGATTAAGAAATTAATAGTTATTAAAAGACTGATTAGTTTCTCAATTCGATTTTGAATAAGCTTAAACCTATCAAAGATAAAATAATACCATATGATCTTGCTTGAATTCTTTACAGAATATAATTATTGTTTTTAATCTCAACAGAAGAATTGATTTCCAAAATTGGAATAAAGTCAAACGTTAAAATAATTTTAGAAAAACTTTAAGAAAAATATCCTTTTAAGCTATAATATGAAAATGAAAAATCTAAAGAACGATTTTATAATTATAATGCTTTAATAGAGGAAATAATAAAATTTTAAACAACTAATAAAAACCCATTTAACATATTACTAAAAGAAATAGGTACTATAAAGTGAAAAAGTTTAATAGATGATTTTAAAGAAAAATATGGAAATAAACAAGAGGAAGTAATTAAAGAGTAAATTACTATAGTTGTTTGCTTTGGTCCATTAAACTATATTGAATATTAAAATATCTAAAAATAGCTAATTGAGAAAGGAATAGCAGAGGCCAACATAGTTTTTTTATGTTTAAATATCTCTAACTCTTTCGATATAATAATATAAGAAGATGATGAAGCATATTAAAAGCAATAATAACTAATTGAAAAAGACAGATTAAATTTAGATAAAATAGAAAAAAATAAATAATTAGAAAGATAAGAGTCCAAAGTTGAAAATACTCAACAAAGTAAAATCGAAAAATAATAAATATTTATATATAATGAGTTTTTTAATTCCAGATAAAATCTTTAAAAAGCCGAAAGAAATATTTAATGAATAATAAAGTCGGGAATAAAGTATGTAAAATTTTAATTAAAGTTTAAGAGAAGTTGAACAAAGTGAACTGGTAAATCAAATTAAGGAGGTTTATGAGGTTGAATTGTTTTGGATTGATTAATTAAAAAAAGAAAAATCAGAAATGAATAATTTATAATAAGAATATTATAAAAAGGTATAAGAAAAATCAAAAATTATTTTAATAGAAAAAGAAATTCCATCAATTTAAATCAAATACTAAAAAGTTTAAAATTCGGATAATCATATAAAAGAATAAATAATTAAAGAAAAGATAGAGTGTAGTATAAATGATTTAAAATTTAAATTACTAATAAATCAAGTTTCTTTAAAGAACTTAATAAAATGTAGTTTTTAATTGAATATTAATTATAAATATTTTTTTATTAAAATATCTCATATATTATTTAAACACTTTGTTATACATTTATTGACCAAATAATATAAAGATTTTTGTACTCAGATATAAGTTCATTTAGCTCCTAATATATATAATTATCATTGTATTAGTAGTTCTCTATTAGTAAAAAATTATACTTAAAATCTTTACATTACTTTTTTAATTAAGATTAAAGCCTCTTTTTTATAATAGAATTTTATAAATCTCCTGTTTAACAGTCTTTTCTTTCTATACAAATATTTTTTTATAAAATATAATCTCCCATTTATAGTAATTCTGGAATAATATAAAAACCTTCTATATACAAATAGTAAGGTAGCTTTGAGTTAAATTCTCTATAATCAACAATAATTTATAAATTATTTGATTTTCAAAATAAGATATTTTCATTTTTGTTTATCTATAAATTATTAATCTTTTAAATATTATTCTTTTCCTATTCTAAATTATCAAATAACTAGCTACTTTAAAAAGAATTATTAAAAAATAAATAAATTGTTTAAATATCTTCTTTAATAATAAAATTTTCTTAATTTGTAATTATAGACTATAGATATTACTTTTATTATAAATATGACCAAGAAAAATCTGGAATTATTTCTATGGAGTTTTAAGTTGATTTTTTAGTGTAATTTTCTTTAAAAGAATTTCTGCCATTAATAGAATAAATTTATATATTTTCTAAGAGTTACTTATTAATAGAAGTAATCTAATTATTAACTTTAATTTTAGAGTTTTCAAATTTTATATTAAAAATATTATCATCTTATTTAACTATACTTTAAGTTTAAATTTCGTTATTAAATCTATAGGTAATATCTTAAAAAATCTATTAATTATTTTTTTAAGTCATAACCATATCTAAATTATCTTATTTAGAAAGCTACTAAATAATTTAGTCTTTTGTTTTTATTTCTACCTAGGTTTTGCTAAAAGATTTTCCATAATTTATATTTTAATTTTCAGTTATTAAATTCTCAAAATTAATAATATTATAATTCTATATTAAATTCTATATATTTTAAAATTAATCATGATAAAAAAGCTTTTAAAAATATATTTTAAGATTATTAAACTCTTCTTATAAAATTTAAATAAAATTATCTCCAAATTTTTTTATATGAAAAGGATTTTCTATTAATATTTTATATAAACAATATAGTTAGTAATTGATATTCATTTCTTATAAAAATTCACATTATTATTCATATATCAAAAACTATAGATTGTTTATTGAAATTTATGAATTACAAGCTATATTAATAGAAAGTTCTTAATCATATTTAATTTCATTTAATATTTTAGTCATTTATATTTGTTATATAGATTGATCAATTTTTATTTAAATTTAATCATCATTGATTTTTATGATTTAATCTCTTAATGTTTCAATTAGAAAATTTAAACTCGCAAAATCATTAGAAAATTAATATTAATATTAATCTGATGAATTTTGTACAAATTTTATTAAAAAAACATAAAAACTTATATTATTTACTTTGTCTTGTTAAATAATTAAATATTATAAGGATTTTAAATCTTTAAATAAATCTCTATATTAAAAATCTATCTAAAATTCATTAATTTATCAAATTTAAGATTTATCAATTAAGAGTAATTTTTAAAAATAATTTATAAGATTTGAATAGACTTAATTTAATATAGAAAGTATATATGATTGTTTAACTTAATATTAAAGTTATATTTCTTTATAACTAAATATCTAATTCATATTAAGCATATCTAATTAATAATAATAATCTGATGTAGTTTTTATTAAAAGCTTTCCTGATGTTATTTAAATAGTTTTATTAATATCAATGTTATAAATGTTATTTTATATCACACATATGTAATTTAATCATTCATATTAATATAATGATTATTTTAAATAGTAAAATAAGAATAACCCTGAATTATTTTCATTATTTTAAAAATCTAAGCATAATATAGAACTTATTATATTTGGATTAATTTATCCATCAATTAAATCTTATATTAAAATCTAAGATGATAAAAATACACAATTTAATTCCATATATCATTTATTCCTGATTTATTTTTAAACTTTATTTAATATTGCAATTTTTATTACGCAAGAGAATTAATCTATTAAATATTAAGAATCTTCTTCATTGAAATTTAATATAAATATCAAACCTTAATTTTTAATGTTTTTTTATATAAATTCATGAACTAAAATAAAAATAGATAATCCCTTGCCGTAATATAAAATAGTTTATTTTTAGTTTATATTTGTATGCTCAAAGAAAATTCTTTTAATAAATTATGATTATATCTACATAAATTATAATGAATTAAAATACAAAAACTTTATAATTTTATTGGGGTAATCCAACAGTTAATTTGGTTTAAGGTGAATTATTTTTATGTATGAATACTGAAATATAGTTTAATCTACTTTTGATAGAATAGGTTTCTCGAGAAATTTCACTAAATATGTTTTTAGATATTATAAATAACAATAAACAATTAGTATATTAACTATAGATTATAATTACTGAATCACCAAAATACTACTCTATAATTTTAGAATTTAATGATATAAATAATGCTAAGAAATTCTATGATTTTTATCATCATAAAAAAATTGAATACTTAGAGGCTTAAGAGTTTTTGATATGTCAAATAACTTCTTTTAAAATTGAAGATTAAATAGATGTTTTTCATTCTTCTTTATACTTTGAAATATTAGAAAATAATTTTATTAATAAGAACTAATAAACTCATAAATGTGCTATATGTCTTGAGAATTTTTCAATTTCTAAAGAGAACATGTTTATTATTACTCTATGTGGTCATAAATTTGATTCACATTGTATAGAATCTTGGAAATAAAATTCCTGTAGTATTTGTTGATATAATAATACACCTGAAGAACCAATTTTTTGTGAATCTTGTAATGAAAACACGGATTTATGGATTTGCTTTACATGTGGATATATTGGATGTACGAATTATGGTCAATTTACTGGACATATTTATGAACATTATGTTTAGACTAATCATGTCTATTGCAAACCCATTTCTTAATAAATAGAAGAAAATACTAATAAAATTTTTGATTAATCTTAAGGTATTTTTATTTAGGTTCTTTTATATGACAATTAAACTCAATTGATGTTTGCAGATGATAAATAATGGGAGAAACATTAAGAAAAAAAGGACTAAATGTTTGATAATTTTTGCTAATAAATGTAAAGTAAAATAAAAAGAATTATTATTATAATAGAAGAAAAAGAGAAAAATAGAAATTTAATAAATTCAAATTTAAGGCAAAAAAGATTAGATTTTTTATGAATAATAATAAAACTTAATTTAATAATAAATTAATGAAGTTTAGTAATAGTTGAATTTAAATCAATAGAAAAAGGATTAATAAACAAATTTTATTAAAAAATAGAAAAATGAATCCAAATTAATTGATATAGATATAAACGAAATTAAAGAAAAGATAAAATAATGTAATAAATAATTAAAAGTTTAAAAACAATAATAGAAAGATTTTTTAGACTAATAAAAACATTAAATAGATTTGCTAGATAAAGAAATAAAAGAAAAGATATAGGAATTAAAAGACGTTTAGAAACATTATTAGATAAATTAAAAGCTTAAAAGTGAGATAATACAAGATTTTATTATATTTAATTAATTTTTTATAATTTAAAATGAATAAAAACAATCTTTCAATGTTTTCATAGATTTAATTATGAAAGATTTTTGGCTCATAAATTTGGTAATAAGAACTATTTGGTCTTAATTTAGTTTAAATCATTTAAAAAGCCTAAAAAATTACTTTTATATCAGGATTTTCAGGTCCATTACAAAATCCTAGTATGTTCTTGTTAATAATCGTTAAGTTGTTATAATGTGGTATTGATTAAGAATAAATTATATAACTAATTCAAATATCAACAAATAAATATTTAAAAGTAATTGGATTGTTTTTATTAAGACTTAAATGTGAAAGTCATATCATATATAAAGTATTTGACGAATAGTACTAATTTTACAATAAAATTATAAAATAATGAAAAAATGGTTAATATAAGATTATTTATTATGATCAAATCGTCGATAACTTAATAATAAAGAAAAAATTCATTGGCTTAAATTTACCTTTAATAATACCTTGAATTAATTTATAAAAATATGGTATAAAGGAATTCCGATAAACTATTATAGAAATTTAATAAAATATTATATTATATATTGTTAAAATTTATAAATGTAAAAAATTATTGCAATGTCAAATTTAAATTTATTTTTAATAATCAACTCATTTTTATAAATCTATTAAGAAAGTACAAGAGGTAATAATAGATTAATAGTAAAAAAGGTAAAAACATCTAAAACAAGTAAATAAATAAAAAATAATAATTCAGCAAAACAGAAACTACCTAATGTTGATAAAAAGAATAATATCTAGCAAAACAAAATTGAATCAAAAGCAGAATAAAATTTCATATAAATCATAGCTCCGGAAATTATAAATTAATAAAAATATATCTTTGAAATGGACTAGTTGAAATAAAAAGTGAATATTATACTATCTCATAAATTCCTCATTGATATAACAAAAGAAGAATCAAAAACTATATAAAATTACAAAACTTTAAATATGTCTTAATCATCAATAACTATTGAAAAACAATAATATTTAGAAAATATTATAGAAAAAGAAACATAAATTATAAAAATAGATTTAAAGAATTTAAAACAAATAAGCTAAGTGATTTCTTTATTATATAATAAACCAATAAATAAAATTTCTAATTTTAAAATTAATCTAAGTTTTTTCAATAAAAGTCCGATGGATAATAAATCTAGTGATGAAATAAAATCTTTATAAATATATTTTAAAAAACATTCAGAACTAAAATAATCATCAATAAGAGATGTTATAAAGAGATATCAAATGTAATCGATTAAAAATAAAAATTAAAATCTTCTTAGTTTTCTATAGACGAACGATGGTATATCTGCACTAAATAAAATTTAAAATCAAAAAGAAAAAAATTTTGATTTCATTGAGTAATATTATATGGTAACTGAAAAAATTGAAATTAGTTAAATCATATAAAAGTCAGAACCCAAGGAGGGATTAAATATAAAATTATTATTACCCAAAAAAATTACATAAAACGAATTTTATTAAAAACTACAAGAATAGATTTAGTAAATATATTCCTGCATATAATAGTTAGATTACTATGAATCTTTGAATATAATTACAAATATTTAAAAATTAGATATGTTTTTCATTAAAATTATTAATAAAAATAAATATATTTGTTATGTTAAAGATCCATCGGTTTTATTTATTGAAAACTATAATTCATCATTTGGAAAATATTAGCTCTTGAATTACTAAGAGAGTATTTAGAAATATTTCAATTTAATAATAGATGTATAAAAGATTAAAAAGGCTCCTCTTTTTATTTACACTGAGTTGGTTCTTAGAAATTACATATCTTAACTAAATAAATAGGAATCTCTAGGTTAATTAATAGAGGCTTTGGATTTGAATAAAAAAGAATATCTTTAAATGATAAAGAAAGATGTTTTTAAGAATTAAACTATAAAAGATTCCATTATAAAATATATTAACCTTTAATATTAAATAATTTGAAACAATTTAATATTACTATTCTATTTATATCATCTAGAATAAAATATAGATATTATTTATGTAGATATAACTACTATTGAGTAATTATATTTATAAAAAAGTTCAATTTAATATTTTAAAAACTTTAGATATATTGATGTTTAAAAAATTATAGAATGTAAGAAGTACAAAAAACTTAGTCAAGATTAGCAATTATTTATTAAGTTCTTTTTATATGGAACAAACTTGGATTTAGTAGTTCTAAAAGAAATTTAATTTTAAAAATTATAATTTTACACTTTTTATTAATATTTTATAATGAATATAGAAACTAATAATTAGTAAAGAATAATTTAAACTTTCATTGTTATTATTATTTTTTGTTTAAGTGCTATAACAGCTATATATTTTTATTATAAACATTAAAATAAAAATTGAATGGATATTCCTTATTACTTTCCAATTTATTAAAAAGCTAAAAATGATAATAATATTAATAATAATAAAACTTTAAGAAAGTTTAAAAATTAAAATTTTAAATTTAAAGAAAATGAATAAAAGGATCCTTAAAGTTATAAAAAGAAAGCTGATCCTGTTAAATAAATAACATTTTGTAATTATTATCCAAAGAGATAATATACTTGTAATAATGATAATTATAAAGTTACTTATAGAAATCCCACCTTTAATAACAATATTAAATAAAAAACCAATTCATATTTGCAAAATGTTTAAAAATTTTAAGATAAAGAATTTTTAATAGATTAAAATTTAATCAATAAATGGCTTTTAGATAATAAAGATAGGATTATATAAGAATATTAATATTTATAATCTAATAAAAAGTTATTATAAAATTTAAACTATTTTAGTCTTTTTAAATCATAATTACAAAGTATTTAATTACAACAAGCTAAAAAAAATATTTAATAAATAGCTATAATAGAATCATTAATTTTATAACAAACAACCTTTCATAAAGTAAATATGAATAAAAAACCAATAATAGATTGATTTTTAAAAGCTGTATAGCAATAATATTAATTTAATAATTATATCGGACAATCATCATTGCATTTTGATAAATATCCAACAATTTATCTAAATTCTGAAACTACTAAAACTATATTAAAAATTATTAACAATAAAAGTTAACACTAATTACATAGTATTTCGTATTTTTAGTTAAATTAGATTTGAATTCAATAAATATATGATGGAAAATCAACTGCGATGAATTTACTTTTGGTTTTAGAACAAATCAGCAGTATAAATAAACTTTCTAATTATGTAAATTAAGGTAATAAAGATTATTTAGAAAGAGTATACATAATGAATGAAGAATTTTAAATATTTTTATTAACAAATGAGCAAAATAACTCTAAAAGTTTAAACAACTATTTGTAACTTTCTTATAGTGGAAAATCGTACTAAAATATTATCAAAGATTTAATTTAAAACCAAAAGTATATTTTTCCTTGTTTAGACTTGATGATTTAAATGAAATAAGAAAATTTATTGTTTTCGGGCATTTAATTATAATATTTTAGTCTACATTATTTAGGATTTGATGAATATTAATGTTATTTAAATAAAACTAATCATATTTTTCAAATAAATCGAAATTCTGATCATGGAAAAATGAATCTTTCAGCTTTTGTATATAATATTAAAAATAAGGCACAATAGCTAAATGATGTTGATGACCTAAAGAATTATTAATTGATGGAGTTTAGTTAAATGATCTTAAATATGCTTATAGATAAAATAAGTAAAGACGATGTTGTGTATATACTTAAATAAGGACTAAAACCAATTTAATAATAGTTCGATAAAGCAATAAAATAGATTATTGGTTAATCATAAGTAGAATTTATTTCTTTTAAATTCGAATAAATTGGTAAAAATATTTTATATTAATTTGCATTAACTGAAATTTAATAAAATCTTAATTTTACAAATTAAAAAACCCTTGAATCGAGTTTTTTAAATCTTTCTAATAGAAATTACTATTGAAGTTTTAAATATATAAATACAGCTAATTAGAATTATATTCAAACTCATAATAGAAACATATTTTATAAAAAAGATTCTGCTTTTTTTATTCAAACTCTCTTTAATGCATGGATTGGTTATTAATAATACGAAAAGTTTTATCCATATTTAAATAGAAATCTACTAGAACTCTAATAATTATAAAATTAAAATTTTATTAATGTAAAGATTTAATAGCCGATTTTTAAGGTTCTTTTCTTAATTTAATATTAAAGATTCTCAAATGATTGGAAGATCGATATATTTAGACCATGCAGCTACCACTCCCTTAGATTTCAGGGTATTAGATAAAATGCTTCCATTAATGACTTAGTAGTTTGGTAATCCTCATTCAAGATCACATATGTTTGGCTGGGAAACAGAGAAAGAAATCGAAAAAGCAAGGTTGAATATTGCTAATTTAATCAACGCAGATCCAAAAGAGATTATTTTTACTTCTGGGGCAACCGAAAGTAATAATTTAGTATTAAAAGGAATTGCATAGTTTTATAAGTAAGAAGGCAAAAATCATATCATTACAAGCTAAATTGAACATAAATGTGTTTTAGATACTTGTTGATTCTTAGAAACATAAGGATTTGAGGTAACATATTTGCCTGTTTAAAAAGATGGAATAGTTAGCCTTTCGGATATATAAAAAGCTATTAAAAAGGAAACAATTGTTGTATCGATTCATTTTGTTCATAATGAAATAAGTGCTGTATAATAAATAGAAAAGATTGGTTAATTATGCAAAGAAAATAAAATTTTATTTCATTCAGATTGTGCATAAGGATTTGGTAAACTTCCTATTGACGTTCAAAAAATGAATTTAGATGCGATTTCGATTTCTGGCCATAAAATTTATGGTCCAAAAGGTATTGGTGCTTTATACTTAAGAAGGCGCAATCCTTGAGTAAAAATTACTCCCCTGTTCTCAGGTGGGGGTTAAGAAAGGGGTTTGAGAAGCGGAACTTTACCAAGTTATTTATGTGTCGGACTAGGTGAAGCATCTAAAATTGCATCTGAAGAAATGATTTATGATTAAAAACATATAAAAACACTATCTGATTTATTTAAACTAAATGTTAGTGAAATTCCAAACTTATACTTTAATGGCTCTGTTGATAAAGGATATCCAGGAATATTAAATTATAGCGTCGAATATGTTGAAGGAGAAAGTCTAATTATGGCAATGAAAAACGTTGCTTTTTCATCAGGATCTGCTTGCACATCGGCGAGTCTAGAACCAAGTTATGTACTTAGAGCTTTGAATGTTAAGGATGATCTTGCCCACACTAGTTTTAGAATGGCAATAGGATGATTTACAACAGAAGAAGAAATAAAATTCTCAACTGATTTGCTTAAAAAAAGAATTTAAGTTTTAAGAGAGCTTTCTCCTTTATGGGAATTTGCATAAGAAAATCTTAAAGCATAAATAGACTGGACTGGAGGATAAGGAAAGACAAGCAAAATTAATAATAATTAAATTAATGATTTTTATAATGATATAAAGATTTGAGTTAAACAGAAATAATGATCAAAAGATGATTACTTTTCTTGATAGTTGGAAATTGATTGATTTGACAAAATAATCTAATAGAAAAATATGGGTTGTTTTATAAGTAATAGGAATTCAAAATAACATAGGTTAAAATTAAATCTAAACAATGTTTTTATCTGATGGAGTTTTTATATATTCGTTTTGCGCCGTTCCTAATATTGTTTGATAAATAAAGGATTAATTATATGAATTATCTGTGATTAAAGCTTATGTATAATTTAAGGAAAATAAAGGTTTCTTTATACTTCATACATTTTAGCTATTAATTTGAAAGCCTTTATTAATCGGTTAACCAAATCTATTTTAATTTCAGACTGATAATAGCTTAAATAAAGATGATTTAAATATCGAGCCTTTTATCAACTAAGAGTGTCTATTAATAAAACAACTTAATTAATATATAAGAAAATTTAAGATTAATGGATAAGTTATTTTTAAGACTGAAATATTAAAAGATAAAAAATATTATCAAAACTAGTAATATTTTAGTATAATATTAGCTGATCATTAAACTTCAATATAAGTTGATTTTATTTATGAGTAGTTTTAAATGTATTATGAATAAATATAATAAGATTTTTTTTATTAGTTATAAAATGGATATGTTTATAAATAAGATGAAGGGTGTTTAGGGGAATCTTAATTTGTCATTTTAGTAAATAAAGAAACAAGCATATGAAAAATCGAAGTTAATTTAAATGCAGAAAAAATATAAATCTCATCTTTATATAAAGATATAAAATAAATAAGCCTATTATAGAATTTATCTAGAGTTTTTTTATTTGCTATTTTTAAAGAATACATTGGTGGAATTTTAAATTAATACAAAGGTAACGTAAGAAAACCTAGTTGACGAGTTTTAATATAAGATTAATATAACTAAATTGAATTAATTCTAAAAGGGGAATAATGTAATTCGTTTAATTTTAAACCAAATGATATTTTATTAATTTAAGATGTTAAGTTGTTTAAGAATAATGATAATTTATTATTAACTAATAAATATACTAAAATATAATTAGCATAAGGTTAAAATTAAATTTATAAAGAGTTGGAGTTTTATGTAAATTTAGCTAACAATGATATAACGTAAGATTATATAAACCCATAATGTAAGAAAGTTAATTTTGAGATTACTTTTTCTTCAATAAAAAAGATAATAAGTTTTAAAAATCAAATTATTGGAAATTACTATAGATTTTAATTTATTGGAACTTTAGTATCGTTTGATAGAGTTTATTTTTATGAAAATTGTATTACTTTAAACTGCTTCAAATAAGTTACAAGAAATTAATACGGGTTTTACTATTGCTAAATATGTAATAAAACATGGAAATAATAGAAAATCCGTTTTCTAGGTTAGATTTCTTTGGTTGACAGTACAGGTAGAATATCAATTAATACTAATGGAAGTGAATTTTGTTAAAAGTTTTTCAAGAAAACGGAAAATCAGCTTTTTGAGTTATAAAATCAACCAGGAAATCTATTAGGAAAATTATTCAAACAATTTTTATATAAAGAAATATTGGTAAAAGGTTAAATGTAATATTGTAAAGACCATTGGGGTTTTTACTTGAATTCCTTTTAATTTTTAGAAAATAACATAGATAATTATATATGACAAATTATGTATTAAATTCAAGAAATTAATTAAAATAGTTTTATAACTCATTACTTAAATATGGCTTTATATCTAAAAAATCTAAAACGAAACTATCAAAAGATTGTTATTGAAAAATTTTAATCAATTCTTCTTTTAGTATAATTTCTTCTCTTTTTTCACACTCTTTTAATTACAATAAATCTTATAAATTAAATAGTTCTAATTGTCTTTTTTCAATAATTTTCTTATCAAAAAACTTCATTGGCTCAAGCTATTAAATATCATTTATTATTTTTTTGAATCATTTGTTAAAATTTAATAAATATTCAATATTATAAAAATCTTCTTAATTTAATAACTATTTATAGACTTATAAACATAAAAATTATTCTTATTCCTCAAAAGACATATTACTCGTTTGTTCTACAACAAATTCTAAATCCAAGGTTTTAGAATCTATTAAGATATTTACAAATTTATAATATTCCTTAAGTTTATTATTGTATATTTAAAATATTTCTTAAAATGCAGATTTTTCACATGGAAGTATTTCATCACAAATATAATTAGATATAAATTCTTCAAAATCTTCATCTATTATGTTATCAATCTCTCTTCATTTTGGATAATAATTATTAAAAAAACTATCCTATTATTTAAAGGTAAATTATGCCAGCTCTTTTTCTTCATCAATTTTTTCTTACAAAACTTTTTTATAAAAAAACTTATAATTATGTGTTGATAAATGAATATCATTTTCCTATTACTCAATAAAGCAAATTAAACAAACAAAAATATCTTGACATTACATACATTAAATATAAGACTAATTATATATTTTATTAATGCAAAATTAGCAAGTTAAATTCTACATTATAAAATAAAAATTTATAAAATCTAAAATCTAAAAATAGTTTATATTCTATTATAAACGTAAAGATGATTTATAATTTGAGAATGTTTAATAATTTTATACAATTACTTAAAGTTTTTTGTTATATTTTTCTTCTTAATCAGGGATTATCTTTCTTGAAATATCAAATATCTCTAATCTATCAGCTTCATTATCTTATATTTATTCTATTTGATAGAAAATTACAGGATAAGCTTGGGACTCTTATTCCCAGAACTTTCTTATTTTTCAAATTTTATCTTAAAACCCTCAATAGAATTGGCTTTATACCGAATTAATAGTTTTTAATCCAAATCGATTGGGAGACTTAAAAATACTGAATGGTCATTTTATGTTATCGTATTCGCATTACTTCAAACTCTAAAGACTTCCTGTGATCGCATTAAATATATCTCCCACTTATTTCTTATTGGATTTGGGAACAACGATTCAGATTTCCTATTATCAATTTAAATTATCCTCTTTTGATTATTTTGGAGAATGGAAATCATCATTTATCTTTCCATTATTACTTTATTATATTTTTGGCCATGTAATTTTTCAACTACGATTTTGTTCAGCTGAATTCTAATCATCTATAACGTTTCTAAAAGAATTATCAATTTTTGTAGTTTTTGACTTTTTATCTTTATCTATGTTAATACTAACGTTAATATAAACTGAGCCCGATTTAATTTCAAAACATTTGTTGTAATTTCCTTCAATATTTTTAAACATATTTGAAGAAATAATATTGTTTCTCATTTAATTTATCGATTAAAATAACAAATTATCCATTTCCAAATTCTCGATTGTTGCTTACTCAGAAACATCATAAGTTGTTTTAAATGTATTGTTTTCATTGTTAATGTTTTTGGTTTCTCTTTCAATAGAGAACTTTCAAAAGCTTAAAACATTATCTTATAAATCATTCATTTATTATATAATAATTTTATAAATAATATTTTTTATATTAATTTAATTATTCTATATAGATTAGTGCTGTATCTCACACTAAAGGACATTGATCATTTCAGAATTATTCTAAGAAATCTTAAGGATTTTCAAATATTTCTCCATAAGCTATTATTGCCTCGTGTCTTACTATTGCTTGCTCTAATGTGTTTGATATACATTCTTTAAGTATTTGTTAAATCTCATTATTTTATGCTGTATCATATAATTACCCCAAAATAAAACTAACTTCATGTCTTTAAAGAGGAGAGATTGTTGACCAATATTGCTGCTTTAATAATGAAGCAATTAATAGAGTGTCTTATTATGTTTACTAGTCTCATAAATAATACATTAATTAATATTTAGTATATTCATCATAATCATTAGAAGAAAATATTTCTTATGGTGTTTTCTATTCTTTTTCTATAAATGCTTTATATTCTTTTTTTGAAAAAGGCTCCGCTGGTTCTATTGAGTTATTAAATTTTAAATATCGATTTTTTTCTTTATAAGTTTTTATCTTTTTCAAAGCAAGTTGAATTGTTGATTTTAAAATAGGAATATCAGAAAATTCATATTTTTTTAATATTGGATAAATTCTTTGATATTCTTATGGAAAATTTGCTAAGGCTTCTCCACATTCGTGTCTAACTACTGATTATTGAGTTTTATCTTCTAATATATTAATCAAAAAGTCAATTGAAACCGATTATTTCATTTATCCTAATGTGTATGCTATTTCATGAGCAAATAGAGCAGATTTTTATACATATTAAAACATATTTTAAAGAGAAATTGCAGCCTATTCAGTGTTTTAAGACATTAAATAAAAAAGAGCCTAATGTTTTTATTAAAAACTAGAACTTTAGTCCATAATTATATTTTCACAATTTTATATATTTAGAATTTACATATTTTATATTATATTTAAATACATTAATTTATTAATATTAATGGGGTTTGGGGTTTGGGGTTTGGG
>JACCDV011263198.1_pt1 | contig 22716 bp, 9 predicted proteins | sample 7446131 | NCBI WGS metagenome assembly JACCDV01 (sample SAMN15323448, study PRJNA562643) | freshwater metagenome | isolation source: river surface water | place: USA:Blue River Watershed | collected 2017-08-17
AAATAAATCAATAAAGAGAAAATTATAAAGTTCTTAGTTTTCTTTAATAAAATTTTTACATTGTTAAAACTATATAGAAATTTATCTTTTTTAAAAATCAATAAATTTATAATTATCATAATCACACATAGAGCAATATTTGTTTTTTAATATTTACTTTTATTATTTAAAAATTGATTTAATTTGTCTTTGTAACTTTTGATAATTTATCTTATTGAATTATTACAATCTTTAATTTTTTTAAATACATTCTTGCTTATTCGATCTATTAACTATTTATCCTACTTATTATTATATTTAGCTAGTTAAATCTTATATTTTAAATACTAATTACAATAAAGATTTTTACTAAATTTTTAGACTATTATTGTCATTAACAATATTCTTTTTGATTCTAATATGATTTTTTAAAGAGCAGCAATTAGCTTTAATACCAACACAAAACTGATTCTCTTTATATATTGGAGATATAAAGGATCAAAGTTAGTAATTATTCAAGAATTAAACATTGCAGTAGTTTTAAAAGTAAACATTTTGAATTAAAAAAAATATGATTTTTATATAAAAATAAACAGATTTTCAAAACTCCATAATAAAAATTATAATTTTAATGGATTAGCTGTTTACCAATTAAATAGTAGAAATCACGTAATGTAGTATATGTTTGGATCAATGTACTTCTAATGTATGTACATCATTTTGCGGGCATCTATTTCACTATGAATGTATTTAAGGTTGGGTGGAAAAAGAAAGTTATTGTCCATTGTGTTGAATTAAAATGCCAAACAGTAAAATAATTAAATTAAAATTAGAAATCAAAATTAACAATGTTGATTTATCTAATAACTATAAGGAGTTTTTTGATTGTCAATAGAGCGATTGATTATTAATGCTATTAGTAAAGTAAAAAGAATAGTAACGAAAGATTAAATTAATAAATAAAATAGTAAAACTTAATAATAAACGAATATGAATAGAAATTATCGAGTTCTAAAGACTAAGAAAGTATTGTCACTTTATTAAAGGAGAAATATAAAGATATTCATTCTAAATATTAGGTAATTCACTAAGAACATAAAAACTACGTAGAAGAATACAATATATTATTAGAAAAGTAAAATAAATAAGAAATTGAAATAAAAAAGCTTTAAGAAGAGTATAAGGAATTAAAGGAATTTAAAAATCGAATATTGGAAGATAATTTAGAAGAAATAGAAAATTATAAATAAATCAATGATATTTATAACGATAAACAAAAGTCAGAATATTTTTTTAGAGAAATTTTAATTCTTTTAGTGAAGAATTCAAAATTATAAAAACAGATAAATTTAAAGGAAAATTAATAATGAGAAAATCTTATAGACATTCCAATAAGTAAATCAAAAGAAAAAAAGTAGCAACAATTAGCTAATCCATTTTTTAAACCAAAATTGGATTTCAACAAAAACAAAAAAACTTAATTAAAATTATATAAAGAATAATCTAGATTAATTTGATAACGATTTTATGAAGTTATTTATATTTTATAAACATGTCTCATTTCTTTAATGATTTCTTTTAACAAGGAAGATTCTGATAGGAGTAAGAAGAACCGAGAGAGTAAGAAACATAGTTATATGAAGTATTGGGTTTAACTCCCTAAGCAACTACAGATGAAATCAAAAAAGCTTTTAAAAAAATGGCTGTAAAGTGTCATCCAGATAGAGGAGGCGATCCGGATAAATTCAAAGAGATTAATGCTGCACACGAGGTTTTGTCTGATCCAGAGAAAAGAAAAATATATGATTAATATGGATTAGAAGGCCTTAAAGGATAAGCAGGCTCTGGAATGGGAGATTTCTAAGATATTTTTTCTCATTTCTTTGGTGGAGGATAAACAAGAGGAAGAGGATAGAAGAGATAGTTGAAACCAACAGTAATGGAGGAAACAGTAACTCTTAAGCAAGCTTATGATGGATGTGTTAAATAGATAAAAGTTAAAAGAAAATGAATTTGCTAAGGATGTTAAGGAAAAGGAGGATCCAAAATAAATGAATGTGGAAAATGCAAAGGCTAAGGAGTTGTTATAAAAATGGTTTAAATGGGACCTGGAATGTATACTTAACATTAAGCAGAATGTTAGGCTTGTTAGGGAAAAGGAAAATAGATTAAATAAGAAGATATTTGTAAGCAATGTCAAGGTCAATAGCTAATTAATGCTACAGAGATTGTTGATTTACACATTCCTATTGGATTTCCATAAAAGGAAAAGATTTTATTAGAGAAAATGGGAAATGAACATCCTGATTATATTACAGGAGACCTGGTTTTTATCGTAACAGTTAAAGAGGATCCTGTTTATAAAAGAGTTAATAACGATCTTCATATGACAAAAAAGATATCCTTGATTGAAGCATTATCAGGATTTTCCTTTAACTTAAAACATATTAATGATATGAACATAACAATTCAAACTCCATAAGGAAAAATCATAAATCATTAATAAGAGCTAAGAATTCCTAAATTAGGAATGCATTTATATAAGAACATCTCTTAAAACGGTGATCTTATAATTTAGTTCAATGTTGAAATGCCTCAATCTCTAAATAAACATTAAATAGATTTACTTTAATAAGCTTTGCCTAAAGGAATCTTACCAAAAGAAGAACCAACATAGAATGTATATAAATTACAAGAAATAGAACAAGGCTCTTAATATTAAAGAAAATAACAGCAACAATAGTACTAGGATGAAGATGAAGAGGAATATGAACATGGATAAAGATAACAAGGAGTGGAATGCAATCAGAGCTAATATTTTATTATTTATAATTTTTCTTATTTAATTTTATAAAACTTTTAATGAAAAACGCTTTTCACAAAGAAGAAAAAGGTTTAATATAAACACAAAAAAGACTTTCAGTAAAAAGATAAGATTATATAAAGCAAACAACAAAGAATAACATATAAATAAAATATAGCTTTTAAGATATTATATATAATCATTAATTCTATAAAAATGCTTATTATTTGATGACTATTGTGTTAATACTTTAATATTTGATTAATTTTTGGTTTATCCGAATTTAACAAAGAATATTTTATTATGTAATTATTATATTGCTATTAGTATTCTTTACTTTTGATCTTTATTTATTTTTAAATTAAGAAAATAAACCTTTTAGAAAAATATTTGTTTATTCATCGATTGCTAATATTCTATTTTTAATATATGAATTGCCTTGTATTTAGATTTCAATTTTAGAAAATCTTTTTTACTAAAATTTGAAACTAGTATAAAATATTGGAATTAGTTATGCTAATTCGCATTATTATATTTATTTTTTCTAACGTAATCTAAATATTGGTTTTATTAAGCTGTTTTATCTAGAGAGATTCACAGTTTGGTATGAAGCTAATTAATTTATTCAAAACTATTTGAAAAACAGAGAGAAATTATAAAAATAAGAAATATCATAATAATAAGTATCGAGTATAAAACAATAATAACAATAGTAATAAGATTAAAAGAAATTAAATATTTAAAAAGAAAAGAATGATGAAGGATTAAAGAAAATAGCGATTGATCCTTGTATTACTGATTTTAACTTAAATTTATACAATAATTTCTTTTCTAAAACATAATCTACAAGGCAAAAAGCGGTGTTTAAACATGGACAAAACATTATAATAAGAACTATTCGAATAAACGCTTTTTACACAGTGTTTCTTTTTAGTTTATTTATGATTTTCTATGACTAATATAATAATGTAAGTTTTTTTGATGTTTATAAGAAAGCAAACATGCTAGCATATTTAGCATAATAAAACACTTATAATACAAATAATATAAACTCTACTTTTATCTAAGATTACTCTAATATAAATCAATACAAACTACAATCATATTATAATTATTATATTAATCAATAAGGAACATATTAATAAATTTCAAGTTATTCTAAGTAGACATTAAATAATAACGATTTTGACTCCAGTTTCTTTAATGGTTATTATTATACTTATTTTATTAACAATTTAAACATCTAAAATTAAACATATTAATGTATAGTAATAATGGACACAACTTTAATATTTAATAATATTATAATATTTAACTCTATTCGATTGATTTTATTGATAATATTTTTAATTGTTCATTCTTTTATGATTCAAAGAGATGCATTAAAGCTTTTTATAGATCCATTGAAACAAATGTATAAAACAATAAAGCAAATAAAAATAAATCCTGTTTAGGCAATCAATAATGAATATCAATAATAGTTTATATAAGAAATATTTTTAAGAAGACATCCATTCTAGAAGCTAATAGAAAAAGAAAAGGAATAGTATGAAACAACCTTATTATAGAAATATTTATAAAAATCTAGTAGACTTCTTATACAAGGTTTCGGTTAAGCAGGATCATAGTTAATTATTAACAATCTTATTGAGAACAAAATCAACCCAATCACATAAGGATGAAAAATAACATGTATTTTTGGATTTATAGATATTGTTTAATTTAATGATGTAACTTAAATACTAAAAAAAGATATTTTATAATTTACTAATTATATTGCCGAAATCGTTCATGATTAAATAGACCTGCATAAAGGAGGTGTTAACAAAAACCTTGGAGATTGCTTTTTTGTTGTTTGGAGATTTCCTGATGATTTACATGAAATTAATATAAAATATGATGAAAATGGAAAAGAAAAGATAGATTCTGTTCTTAAGTAATTTAATGGAAAGAATAACACTATAACTTATACCACTGAATTGGCTCTAATGAGCTTACTTAATACTTAAATTGAAATAAAAAAGAGTTAAACAATATAAAAACTAAATTCTCTTCCTTAAATAAAGAATTTTATAAAAGATTATGAAGTATAACTACATTATGGATTACATATAGGTTGGGCTATTGAAGGTGCAATTGGGTCTTAATATAAAATTGACGCATCATATTTATCCCCGAATGTTAATTTAAGCAGTAGACTCAATGCTGTATCAAAATAATATGGATTAAGTTTATTAGTTTCTGGATAAATTTATGATTTGTTGCCGGATGCTATATAGAAACAAATGAGATTAATTGATATAGTTTATTTAAAGGGTTCATTAGTAGAAATGAAACTTTACTCATATGATATGGATGTAAGTATAATAGATACTAAAGGAACTTTTAGAGAAGAGTTAAACATTGCTGTAATCAACGGAGCAATTTCTGAGACAATAAAATAAAAAATAATAATTGATCAAAGAGCGTTTAATTATCAGTTTTTAGAAAATGAAAAAGTTTAAGAAAAAGAACTCGCTGGTTTAATTATTAACAATTAATAGATTCGAGCTTGTAGAGAATATATAGAATTAGGATTTCTTTAATCATGGTAAAAAGCTATAGATTTTTATTTATAAGGAGATTGGTTGTAAGCAAAGGGATATTTTGAATAAACAAGATTTTATTATAATAATTGAGAAGATTTACCTTCAAAGACTCATTTAGCATATTTAGAGAAATTTAATTATTGAGCTCCTTCGGACTGGCATGGTGTAAAGAAACTATTTTCTAAATAAAATTATAAAATCAATTTTTATAAATGAAAGTTTTATTTGAATACTCTTTAATAGGATGCTTTGTTTTAGTTTATGTTTTTGTTGTTTATAGTTTTAGTATTTTCTCAGACATATTGGATAGTAGCTATAAATATCTGGAATAAATGAATCCTCATTAAAGAATTTCATAATCTAATTTTTTAACTTATTATTACACAGTTAGTTTGTTTGGATAAATAATTGCAGCTTTCATATGGCCAATTTTAGGAAAATTTATTTCAGAGGATTTAATGGTCATTATAGGTCTTATAGTTTAGACTATTTGCTATTATATATAGTCTTTGTCATATAATTGTATATCAATATTTATTCTTCAGTTTATAATAGGGCTGGGGTAAAATATGACTAGTATCGGAAAAGCTTATGTTTTCAGTTTAGTTGATGAAAAAAATACACAAGTTTTATTTAATTTAAAATCAATGTTAACTTTAATATTAACTCCGTTTTTATCCTATTTAGGAGTTAGCTTAACCTATAATAACTTTAATTTTAGTTAAATATGCAAAATAACATCTATTATAAGTCTGATTTTGTTAATTGCTTTTTACTCTTTGCTTTGAATAAAAAGAAATAAATAAAATAAGAATAAAGTTCTTAAATAAGAAAATTTTAATGTAGAAATTCCAAACGTAGAAGAATAAATGCAAAAAATATAAACTAAATAAAAAAGTAAAATTTATAGAGTTTTATAATAAATTAAAGAAAATCCCGAATTATGAAAACTAGTTATAGTTTATTGTCTTTTATATAACTTAAATGAATTTTCAAAAAAATTTAATGCTTATATTTTGACTTAACCAATAGATTAAGGTGGAGCACAACTAAATAAACTAATAATAGAAAAGTTGTATTTATTAGCTATTGTTCCTATTATTATATTTCAATTAATATTTAGAAGAAAATTTGATAAAAATGGCTTTAGAAATTTCGTAAAGTTTTTCCTAATTATTTTTATAATTTATCTTCTGTTATAGATATAGTTTGTTTATTAAGTCTAAAAGAATCCAAATGTTTTTTTCTATAAAAAAATATTGTACTTTTTATGCATATTAATAGGAGCTATTAATACTAAAATATTATCACCTTATTTTAACTAACAATTCGCAGATAACATATAAAAGGACTTAAGAGCAACTTTAATGGGAATTACTTTTAACATAGTTGTTTTTATAATAATCTTTTAATAGTATTTCCTGGGAATAATATTCAAAAAAGCTACAGAAAAGAAACCAATAATGGAAATATATCATAGTAAAAACAATCAATATATTTATCTATTGGAATCATTGACAATTTGTTTTTTTATCATTTAGTTAATTAATTATAAATACTTAATAATAATTATATTTATAATACATGTCCACACGTCATAAAATTTAAGTATGACTTGATGATAACTCATTTTAAGAGTTTTCTATTTAAAGTATTATTGAGAATTTAAGAAATCTTTGTTTTGACATTGATATTAAACATATCGACTTTGTATTAATTGAGCAAAAACTATAACAAGGTTTCTCCTCAAATATGTCAAAAGAAGAATTTATCAAGTATTAGGCTGAAACTCTTGCATATCTGAATTTAATACATCCAGACTATGCTTTGCTATCTGCTTGAGTGTTAGTCTAAGAACTTCATAAAAACACTTTTGATGATGTTTTTTCATATGCAGACAATATTTACAATTTTAAAGAAAAAGGAAACAGAAAATGTAATTTGCTTTCTGATGAAACATATTGAGTTTTCAGAAATTTCAAAGAATAACTTTAGTAAATAATTGACTACAAAAAAGATTATACTTATGAAATATTCGGATTTAAGACTTTAGAAAAAAGTTATTTATTAAAAAAATAAGGTAAGATAGTAGAAAGACCCTAATAACTATTATTAAGAGTTGCAGTAGGAATACACGGCGAGGATTTATTCCGAGTAAAGCAAACTTATGATCTTCTTAGTGATAAATGGTTTACTCATGCAACCCCAACTTTGTTTAATGCTGGTACAACTAAGCCTTAGATGAGTTCTTGCTTTTTGCTTCATATGACTGATGATTCAATTAAAGGAATTTACGATACTTTAACACGTTGCGCACACATCAGTAAAAACGCTGGTGGAATTGGGTTGTCATTATCTAACATTAGAGCTGCTGGAAGTTATATTAATGGAACTAATGGAAATTCTAACGGTTTAGTTCCTCTCTTAAGAGTTTATGATGCAACTGCAAGATATGTTGATTAGGGAGGTGGTAAGAGAAAAGGTTCTTTCGCAATATATCTAGAACCTTGGCATGCAGATGTCTTTGAGTTTTTAGAGTTAAAGAAGAATCATGGCAAGGAAGAACTAAGAGCAAGAGATTTATTTTATGCATTATGGATTCCTGATTTATTTATGAAAAGAGTGGAGGAAGATGGTGATTGGACTCTGATGTGTCCAGCAGAATGCCCTGGATTGATAGAATCTTACGGACAAAAATTCGAATAACTTTATACAACCTATGAAAAAGAAAGCAAAGGAAGATAAACTATAAAAGCAAGAAAACTCTGGCACACTATTATATAAACTTAAATAGAAACAGGTACTCCTTATATGTTGTATAAAGATGCTTGTAATGAAAAATCAAATTAAAAAAATCTGGGTACAATTAAATCATCCAACCTTTGTACAGAGATTATAGAATACACAGATAAGGATGAGGTGGCTGTTTGTAATCTAGCATCGCTTTCATTAAGCAAATTTGTAAATTAAAAGAATAAAACATTCGATTTTTAAAAATTAATTGAAGTTACAAAAGTTGTTACTTTTAATCTTAATGCAATTATTGATAAAAACTATTATCCAATAGAGGAAGCAAAGTGATCTAATTTTAGACATAGACCTATTGGTATTGGTGTCCAAGGACTTGCAAATGTTTTCGCCATGCTCTAATTAGAGTATGATTCAGACCAAGCAATCTTATTAAATAATTAGATTTTCGAAACAATTTATTACGCCGCTTGTTTAGAATCCTGTGAATAGGCAAGGTTCCATGGTCCTTATTAAACATTCTAAGGAAGTCCAGCTAGCTAAGGAATATTATAGTTTGACTTATGGGGTAAATAAGCCAATCTATATGACTGGACCTCATTAAAAGAAAATATTAAAGAATATGGTATGAGAAATTCTTTATTAGTTGCACCAATGCCAACAGCTTCAACTTCCTAAATATTAGGAAACAATGAGGCTTTTGAAGCATTTACAACAAATATTTACACAAGAAGAGTTTTATCAGGAGAATTCATATGCGTAAATAGACATCTAATTGAAGCTTTATTAGAGCGAAACCTTTGGAATTAAGATATTTGAAATCAGATTTTAGCTCATAATGGTTCAATATAAAAAATAAAAGAAATTCCAGATGATATAAAAAGACTATTTAGAACTATATGGGAGCTGCCTTAAAAAAGAATTATTGATATGGCTGCTGGTAGAGGTCCTTTTATTGATCAGTCACAATCTCTTAATATCTTTATCGCTTCACCTGATTATTAAAAGCTTACTTCAATGCATTTTTATGGTTGGAAAAGCGGTCTTAAAACAGGAATGTATTATCTTAGATCTAAGCCAGCCGCGGATGCAATCAAGTTTACAGTAGATGTTTAAACAGTTAAAAATATTTAAGAAAATAAGAAATAAGAAGGAAATGAATTATAGGAAACTTCAGAAGAAAAAGTATGTAAATTCAGACCAAAGAATCTTAGAGATGATGAAGAATGTGAAGCTTGTGGAAGCTAATTAATTATGAATTATATTTTTTTAATTTATTTAATTAACTGATTAGAATTTCTTCATATTTATTCTAAGTTTAATAATCTTGTTAAATTTGTTGATAAAAATGCATTCTATTTATCAAATAACAATTTATATTAAGGTGAAGAACGATCTATCTGAATATTATACTATTTAAAAGGGTTCTAAAACAATCTAGAAATTGGATTTTGATTATGAATAACTGCTTGCTTAAGTTTATCATCCCCAAAATACTAGAAAAACTACGAAGGCGCTCTTATTGCAGAAGGTATATTAAGAAAATCAGCTGTTTCTCCTATTGGTTTATTTTTTTAGTCTCCAAGTTTATAATAATAAGGTCTGAGTATATTTTAATAGAGTATTTATGGAATCCTTAGCTACGATAAATAATATAAGTGCAGAATTAGCAAATAAACTATCTTTAATTTCATTATAAAAGATTATTTAACAAATTTTTAAAAACTTTTTGGTTTTAGTTATGAAATAAAAGAATTAAAAATATTTTATCCATTTGATATGCTGTTTTATATTTCATTTTTAATTTAGTCAAAAGATTTATTAATGGTGTTTTATTTTATATAAAGAATTTATTAATTGTTTAGCTAGTTGAAAACAATTAAATTATTTTGATTATTCTAACATTAATCTAAATTAGAACATATTGGTAATGGATCAATATTAAAATCTTCAATAACTAAAAGCATTGTTATTGAATTAATAATGTTTTAAGTTAATAGGCTTTCTTAATTAATGTAAAAAATATCAATTATTATTTCAAAGTAAGTTTATAAGAATAACTAATTGATTTATTTATAAATCTACTTTATTAGTAGCAATTAATTACCAAATTTGTTTTAATAACTTTACTCATTAAATTATATTTCAAATCTTTTTTAAGCATTCTTTGTTTCAAAATATTTTATTTATATTTAAATAGACATATTTTCATCTTAATAATCTAGAGTATGTTTTTGCTAATCAAATTATAATTATAAACAATTGATGATCTCTTTATTCATTATAGAAATTATATATTTATAATTATGTAAAATCTAATGGTTTTAGATTGAACTTTTTTTAATGATAAAAAATAAAGTAAAAAAATAATAAAAGCAAAAGAGAAACTAATCTAATCCGAATATATGGAATATTTAGATGAAAATGATAATTAATAAAAAGTTGAAATGTTATTAACAAATAACAGAATAATAATGATTAAAATTGATGGCTTTTTTAATAGAGTATTTTACCCTAGAATATAATTTGAAACATCTTTATAATCGATCTACTAGATTATATATTCTTTGTAAAATAATTACTTTATTATATAATTTGATTAAACTAAAAATATACATCTTAATTGTTTACATAGAAATGAGTTTATTGATAACATTGTTTGATTAAAAGAAATATTTCTATCAAACTATCCTCTTTTATATATTTATTTTATTGATGATAATAATATTAACTAATATTTAAGAAATGATGAAGCATTGCTTAAAAAAATCAAGCCATTTAATAAAAAGGAAATTACTTCATAAAACTTTTATGATTTTCTTACTGATTAATAATAGTTTTACTTTGACAGTGAGTAAAATATAGAGATGATTATTAATAAGACTGGAGTGAAAATAAAAGAAGAAGATTTTCAATTATAAGAGCTCTTAGGATAAAGCTAAAGAAAATCGATTATGTTGGTATTAAATAGAATTAATAATGAGTAATATATGTTGATAATCTTTAATAGCATAAACTCATATGATTAAAACACAATTAATTTAATTAAAAATAAATTAATATTAGATTCAGAATTAGAGATACAAGGATTATAAACAGTCTAATTTGCATTTTTTGCACGTGATTCCTTTTATGTTGGTTGAAAATATATTCCAGGATGATTATTAATAGAATATATAAGAACAGAAGAGATTTAAAATGAACAAATATTAAGATAATATATAAGAGAAATCATATTAACAATGCAAAGATATCATGATTAAGGATAGATTTTACTATCAATCCAATCTACTGATATTTTTATTGATAATAATTTCTAAATAAAAATGGGGTATCTTGGTATTGAGAGATTTTTAGAGAATAAATCATATACATATTATTATTAAAACTTATAAAGATACTTAGCCCCTGAATTACTAAGAAACGAAGAGATTTCTTTTAAATCTGACATTTGGTTTATTGGAGTATTTCTTTATGAGATTTTTATAAAAACGTTTCCTTTTACTCAGTAAGAAATAGAATAAAACTATTAAAATTCAAGCTAAATTTTGGAACTCAAGAGCAATGATTTTTAATACTCTAGAGAACTAAAAAGACTAATTAAACAGTGCTTAAATATAAATCCGAATTTAAGAATTTAAAAAGAAAAAATATCAGATCTTTTATTAGATAATTGGTTCACAAACAATTTATTAACAAATTATGATAGCTAAACATATTCAGACTCAAATGAAAGCAATAAGGGTTAATTAAATATATAAAATTAATAATCAGAATAATCAATGGATCGCAGATAAAAGAAATAAAATTTTATCAGTTTTTCATAGAATTAAGATAATAATTAATAATATTATAATTTTTTATGAACTAATATGAATTATAAAGTATTGTTTATAAGTTGAAAAAATAGCTATAATTATTCAATTATAAATTTCCTGAATAAGATAAAGATCTAATAGATATTAAATCTTTGTTAAAGATAATCAATTATTTGTATATGGATTTTTCAAAATAAGGATTATATTTAAAAATTGTAGAAAATGGATATAACTTATATCTTGTGTCTGATCATTAATTTATAGTTGAGATATTAAAAATTAGTTAAAAAATGTTAAATATGAAGAAAATCTTAAGTCCAGAGTAATTTTTTGATAAAAACTTTCTTAAATTAAAATTAACTTTTATAATAGAATCTTGTAAAGCTATAAAACTATGGTTAAAAATAAATATAAAAACAGAAGATAAGAAATAGATAAATGAACTAATATAATATTCAACTTAGTGTTTATCATAGTAAAATTTAGAATAAAATGAAGACTAAAAACCAATCGAATAAATTTAATAAATGGATTGTATTAAAAAAGAAAATAATAAAGAAGAATTGTAAATGCAAATAAAAGACTTATAATAATAAATATTAGAACTAAAGTAGCAATTCATTTAATATAAAATGAATACAGATGCAAAAATATTTTTATTAGAGAAAAATATTAATAAATAATTTTTATTATAAAATATTGGCTAAAATTCCTTCTATTTATGAATAAAGTAATATCATAGGATAAGATAGTTATTATATATTTTCATAAACAATTTATAAGTTTTTCAGGTTTTCCTAATTTATACTTTTCATATTAAGAATGCTATTATTCAAGATTGAGTTTATTAATGATTAATTAAGCGAATAATTAGTCTTTTGATTAGATATAAACGCTATTAAATCAATAAATTTATGAATGGTTGCTTATTCTAAAGAATATTCTTAAATTATATAGTCGATTTCTCTGCTAGATTTTTTTAATATTTATTAATAACATTATTCCAAGTATTCCTTATAGTTTTCCTCTAAAAAATATAATTCTATATAATTACTTTATTATTAGGCTAACATTAATTTAGTTGAAAAATTAGATATATTTCATTTTTATAAAATATTCTCTTCAAAAGGTTTCTCTTGATTATAAACAGAAGAAAAAATAAATGGTATTTCATCTTGTTATTATTCTAATATAAATTTATCTTATAGTAAATTTCAATTTTATAACTCTTCAATCTATATTAACTCTTACCATTTATAATCATCGCATAAAACAACACTATCATTTTTTGACACAATATTTTGATCTTTTAAAATAATCTATTATAATTGTTAAATAAGTTATTAGTTTATTGATATTTCTTATTATATTTCTTTATCTTAATTGGCAGCACTATCAATATAATATTCTTTTAAGTTTTTTGCTTTAATTTTAATTGTATGACAATTTTTTATACAAATAGTCTCATTTTTAACAAAATTAAAATCTTAGTAATTAAATATACTAACTGTATTAGAACCTTCAAATAAAACATATATTTAATGATTATATTAGGATATTTATATATCAACAATATTATTATCAAACTACATTTATGAGACTTATTACTATAAAAATATGTCATAAATTATAAGCTATTGTTAATCATTAGTAATAAGTAATTTCTATTCTTAATAATCAATAAGTAAAGTTAAAACTGAGAAATTATTAATTTATATTTTTCTTACAATTTCTAATGTAGTAATATTAATAAAATCTATTTATTAATTATTATAAATTGTTAATAAATTTAGTTCTCTATTAAAATTCACTAATTTTATCTCTTTTTAGTATAACATCTTTTTTATCACTTTTCCAGAATAAAAATCATAAAGAAAAATATTACTGTTTTATATTACAATTAAAAAATGATTATTAATATCAGAAAATAGATTTTATATTTAACAGTTCTCTTTTCTTATAAAAACAAAATCTTTATTGATTAAGCCTTTTTCTACATTTATTTTAATTACAAAACCATTATTAAATCCTAAGAATAGGTAAAATCCGCAAACAGATAAACAAATGCTTTAAGCCACTCTAAATTCATTAATTTATTATTAATAGTCTTTGTTTGTTTTTAATTAATATTTATCTAATAATTCGATTAGAATGCTTTTTATAGTTAAATTTTCAATATCCCAAAATATCGGTAGATTTGAATCTTGATGAATGGAAAACATATTGTTTTCTCCTTCTCTACTATACCTATTCTCAGATAATACAAAATCTAAGCATTCATTAGTCTTTCTGGTTAATTCGCTTTAATAAACTTCGCTTTTGCTTTATTTTTTAGAAAATTTCCCTGAAGAGATTTCATTATATAAGGATAATCTATAAAAATCTCCTTTTTAACTATCTTCCCAAGCAATTATAAATCTATCTTTATATAGTTATATTTAACTTAAACTTTATTTAGGTCCCTCTCTAATTCTTAATTATCTAAATACCTAAACATTCGACTCATCTCTAATATACTAAGTTATACTATTATTTAATTTACTAAATATAAACAAAAATTCATCCTAATTATGTACAAAACTAAACATATTATCAATACTTTCTTTATGAATATTTGTTTATAAAAATAATTATTATTTATTCAAGTCATAATAGCTAAGATGTTAGTCTTATATTTTGACTATAAGTAAAGGAATTTAGTTAGCCTATTATGTAAAACAATATTTTTATATCTTATAGTTGAAACTAAAATTAAACAATAATTATAAAGTCTTTAGATTTACGCCATGAATTGAATTATCTTAAGTTTCAATCGCCACAATGTCTAATATTGGAGAATCAATTATATTTACTATTCATCTATCTTTAAAATGTTCTAAAAACAAAGGATTTGATTGATAGCAAAATATTAGCTATTTTGTATTAAAATTAAAAAGTTCTAATTTATTATCGGAATATAATAGGATTTTATTTAAATAGCCTTTTGGATGAAATATTTATTGAAAATTTTCTGCTAATTAAATTTAATCTAAAATTATAAAATTTCCAGTATCAAAGATTAATAAAGAATTGCTCTAAGTTAAAATCAATGAAATCTTTCCTATTGCTAATACAAACCTAATTTTTTAATCAAAAACAAAACTATCCACACAATGTGAAAAATGCATCTTAATAACAGATTACTCAAAATAAACTTATATAAACTCGTTAAAAGGTTCTAAAAAGAGTATTTTTTGATCAAAAACAGGAGAAATCATTTTTATCTTTAAATCAATAAGAGATAAAATTCAATAAGAGTTCTCTACCGAAACAATAAGATAGTCCTTATTGCTAATAGAATAATGTTTTGCTATTTCTCCTTAATAAAAAGATCCAATTTATCGTACAAATTAAATACAATTTTTATTCATTTATAAATATTAATAAAAATTAAAAATAAAAAACTAAATGAAAAAAGTCGAATAGTTAATAGCTTATTAAAGACCTAATTTAGTTCTTCTCCAATGTCTTCTTTTGTTGTTATATCTGATTTTATTATCAGTTTTGAGTCTAAACCAGTTTGGCATATTTTTATTGCAGTTGATCTTTTTACCGAGTTTCTTTTTAAGTTTGAGTGATTTGTATGCGCCCATTTATAAAAAAAATATTTTATTAATTTTAATTTTAATAAAAAATAGAATAAAAAATGTGAAATTTTAACTTATTAATCATCATTATCCCATCCTTGATTTCCTTTTGGCTTTGGTCCTCCTGCTGGTTTTGCAAGAATAATTTAATCGATTCTTAGTATAGTACAGGCTGTTGTTGTAGCGAGAATAATTGCATCAAGTTTACTTTGCAAATTATCATAAACTTATAATTGATCAGAGGGAACTATTTAAGAGTTAAATACATCTACTCCAAAACTGGCTTTATCTTTGTTTTTAAGAATTAACTCAGATATTAATTATTAAGATTTTTAGCCAGAATTATCTAATAGAATTTTACCGAATATTTCTAATGCATCAGAAAAACACTTAATTCCATATTGTTCCATTCCTTCTGTTTTTAATGAAAGATCATTAATTTAAGAGGAAAGATAAGATTCTATAGCTGCAGCCCCATTAAGGAATTTATTATCAAATAAGATTTACTTATAAGTGCTTACTCCTGCCTCTAAAGATCTTTAAACATTCTCCATTTAGGCATTAGATGATCCTCTAAGAACAATACTGCAAATAAAAGTCTCTTTTTATTCTCTCTCAATTACTGTTACTTTTGTACTTCCGATCTCCTTAACAGATACTCTATCACAATAACCAATTTCTTCTAAGGTTGGAACCTTTACTTGATTTATTGGATTTGCATTTAACAATTTAGCAAGTCTTAACAACTCAAACTTAGAAGGAATTCTTAATACACCAATTCCATATTTAATAAAATAATGTAAACATATATCAGATATTGAACCTCCAATTACAATCATGTTTACTCCTTTGTTAACAATATCTTTTACTAAAGACTCAGCATAAACTTCCTCAGATTTACTAAAATCTAATAATTATTAAGCATTTTCTACTAAAACGGTTCCTTTTGTTTCACTTTAATCTGGTTAAAATGGACATTTATATACAGCCACTTTTGGATTTTCAATTTATTAAATATTTTATGTTTCTAATGTTCAATTTATAACAAATCCTTTAAAAACCTAACTATCCTCGATATCTCCTCCAAGAATTTTACAAACTCTCAAATTATCGGAATCGAATTTAGGTATTTCTTCTCTAGTTATCATTTTACATGCATCATAAACTAATTTACTAAAAAACTTATAATAAATTGGTTATTTAGAGGCTAAAGAAGATTCGATTATTTTCAAAGTTTCCTAATCTGTTATTTTTTCGATTTATAAAGAAACTTATTCTTTTATCAATCTTTTGATCTCTTCTAAAGATATTTCTAGACCTTTTACAATCTCTCCTGGATGCAACCCATCTCTTATGTACTATTCCGCTTAGTTTAAAATCTCACCTGCCAAGGTAACTACAAAGTTAGTTCCATCGCCGTGTTCTTGATTTTAAACTTATGCAGCCATGTTAATTAAATTTGCTGCAGGATGGTTTACGTTAATTTCTCTTAAAATTGTCGAAGCATCATTTGATACAAAAAGCTTATCAATGTGATTTACTATTAATTTTTACATTCCTTATGGTCCATAAGATGTTTTAGTAATTTCTGAAATAGATTTACAGGCCTCGATATTATTGATAGTTACCTCATACTAACCTTGATAATGTCTATAACCTTCTTTTAATAAACTGGAAAATGCCGTGTCTGACTTTAACATTATAAACTTTATAATTTTTATATATAATATTAGATTATTATAGATATTTTAAAGATTATAAAATATCTGGAAAATTGTCAAAGCTTTCTTTAGAGAATATATTTTTAGGTTTTTTCTTTAATATATTCTACATTGTATCTTTGGTTTAGAACGTCATTTTTGTTTTTGCTTGTAATTTATTGATTTTTTAAGCTTAAGCAAGATATTATTTAAGATTATCAAAATTATTTACAGTTAAAACAGTATTTTTAGGATTAATTTAGCTTTATGAATCTAATAAATCAATACTTATATTATTTTCTTCATTTTATGAATCTTGTGACATTTTATAGTTTTCTAAAGAAGTCATATCTATTGCTTAATATCTTTTTCTATCTTGTAAAACATTTTTATATTATTAAAGTAAAATTTAAACATTTTTATCTAATAAAAGAGCCTTTTTGTTATCTTTAATATAATCATTTATTATTTTTTAATATTTTGATTGTTTTTTCTTCATAATGCTGTTCCAGTGATTTTTTACTTAATTATCAGATCTGGTTTTAAGATATCAAGAAATCTTTGACCATTTGGAGCCATATATATTATAGAGCAATTATAATATAAACTCTTCCATAAAACTCCAGTTGTTTTTATTAATACTTGGATCTAAATGGTTTTACCATCTTTCTCAACATTGTTTACCGTTTCTATTGGCAATATATTTTGAAATTTTTTACCAACTCTTTGTTCCTAATTTTTATATTAAACCTTTTAATAACTCATCTTCCTATAAACTCCATCAATGTTTTTTAATGTGAACGTTTTTTTTGAATTTTACCATAATAACTTATAAATTTAATTTAGAAACTTTAAATATTTGTTTTGAATATTTTATTCATTTTTATTTTATTCTTATATCTTCTAGCTAAATTCATTATTTAACTATTCGCTCTTATATTTTGAATCTTAAACTAAATATTAAATCTCTTCTACACTCATTATTTTCTATTTAATTTACTTCTTCAATGAAATTGCTAATTTATAAATTTATATTTTCTGTTGTAAATATACTTTCTCCTTAAATATTAATTTTTTCATTATTAGAATCAATTATATAAATCTCCTTTTCAATTTAGGAAATTAGCTTATGAACATCATTTTAAAACTCCTCAGCTACATCATTTTATTTAGCTTGATATAGAATTTTCTTCTTTTTATTTTACTAATATTTAACAAATAATAAAGAGTCAATAGCTAATAAAGTCTTATGTTAGCGGTATATCTAATTTGTTAAAAAATGTTAATAAATCAGGAGCCATTAAAACCTTAATTGGAAAATCCTCTATTTTCTTATACATTAAATCATCAACTCCGTTTGATTTCTTTTCTCATGGAATCTTTGATAAAACTGTAAAAATATTATCGTTAAAGTTCATGGCTTTTGCAGATAAATGGTCATCCATGTCACTCATAAATTTCATAGTAACAGGAATATCCGTGGTTTATTATGCTGCTAAACTATCCATTATATAATAAAAATTTGGCTTTATAATGATTGACCCAGAAACATCGTTTTCTTTTTAAAAATTCTGTGAAATGGTAAAAAAAACACTTGACAGTTTAGTAGCTAATCTTAATGAAGCCGATTTAGAGTGATATTTTTAGATAAAAAACACATCAAGAGCTTAAATTGCAATAATTAATACAGGAAAAGAAGTTAAAGAAAAAATGTTAACAGAACTTATGGATAGTTTTATTCAAATTAGCAAGCTAGATGGCTTTGTAGACCATATTCACAAATCATACTAATATACTTTATAAGAGGATATGCTAAAGAAAACAAATATTTCAAAAGAAGAGTTTAAAATGTTAATGTGCACAGGTTATTTTGAGATTATATGAGATTTCAAAGAAAGAATTGAAAAATGAGTATATAATAACCAGTCTAAAGAAAAGATAATTTAATTAATATAATTTTAATTATTTATATATGAGAGAAATTGATTAAGAAACAAAGGAATTATTAATAAAAAACAATATTTCTATTGAAGGATTGTCTAATAAATGAGTAAAGAAAATTATTGGAAAAATTAAATGAAAATAGAAATGGAGAGAATCAAAGTAAACAAGTTCTTAATCAAAAATCTAAGAAATAAGTTGATTAAAACCAAAGGTAAAAAGTGAAGATTAAAAACTTAATAAAATAGAGGTTAAATCATAGCTATTTGAAATAATGAATAAAAATCCGATTGTTTATATTGATTATTCTTATGAGGAAAATTAAACGTTGTAAAAATTCTTAGGCATTAAGAAATAGCTATAAGAATGTCATTCATATTAATTTAAGTCGAAAAATCCATTGAATTTATAAATCATTAATCTTTAGTAAAATATCATTTAATTCATAAATTAAACAGATATGTAAAAATGGTTAATAAAATATTAAGAAAAAGGATTATAGCAAGAAATCATGGAAAAAGTTATTTATCTCACACCAGATGCAACTGAAGAAATGGAATTTTACCAATCAGATCATATTTATATAATTGGCGGATTAATAGACAGAAATGCATAAAAATTATCAAGTTTAAACAAAAGTAAAGAAATGGGAATAAAGTCTTTGAAATTTCCAATTGACAAATATGTTAAAATGAAAGCAGCCCCCGTTTTGAGTATCAACTAATCATTTCAAATTCTACTTTAGCTTTTTAACGGAGATTCCTGGATTGATATTTTTAAAAAAGTTATTCCTAAAAGAAAAGTAGATTATTTCTATAATGAAAATAATTAATATTTATAATATATAATGAATAACACTTATTTTAAAAGATTTCCTAATAAACTATTATCTAGCTATTAAGGATAAAAAATTTGAGTTATTGGAAAAGTAAAAGAATGCACAGATAACTAACTTCAAATTGATACTTTAGATTGCATAATTAAAGTCGGAGTAAAGAATGATATTAATGTAAGAGATTTATTTAAGATAGGAAATTATGTGGAAATTACTGGAGAGCTAATATCACCAAATTACGTTTTATATGAAAATCATGTTTAAATTTCATAGAATTTCAATTTAGATCAATATAATAGAACATTAATACTTTTATAGCAAACTGAATAATAAATTAAGTATTATAATTTATTTCATTTATTTTGAATGTTTTATAACTCTTTATCCAATATCTCATTCTTTCTAATTATATTCTTTATGTTGTATTTTAATTATTTTTCTTCTTATTTACTTTTAATAAAATTTGAAACTTTCATTTTTACTGTTTTATTATCTTCCATTTTGTTTTTTTATAACAATAATTAATCATTTTCTTTTTAACATTAGTTAATCTATTGTTATAATATAATCTATTGTTTTTCTAGTTAATTTTTTTATTATTCATTTTGTATTTATTCTTTAACTAATTCTTATATTTAAATATCTTAATTCTTTAGTTCTAATTTGCTGTTATCAAATTAAGACTTTATATTTTGTAATTTTTATTTTAGTTTTTAAACATTTTTAGTTTTATCTAAATAAGTCTCATTGAGTCTTTTGTTTTCAATCTATAATTAATGAAAATCAATTTGTTTAAACTCAAAATCTTCATTTTATTTTTTTTATTAATTTTTATTTTTTCTTAAAAACTCCAATTAAGCATTTTTCTCCTTGATTTATTTAATGTTTTTTTCTTTTTAATAAATGCTATTTTATAAATAAGCTTGGTAAATGTTAATATCAAATTTTTATTCATTTTAATCGTTAGTTATTTCTTTTAATACGTTTATCTCTTTATTATACATTTATATAACAACACTTTATGCTTATAATTATGACTCTAATTACTATTAATCTTATTAGGAATCAATTTTGGCATTTTAAACTAGTTTATTTTACTCTTCTAATTCTTACTATGCTATTTAATATTTAACTTCTTCACTTAAAATTTAAACTTCATCTTTATTAATATCCACTTTTTTAAAATTATTTCTTTGAATGTAATTTTCAAATAAAAAATTTTCTTTTTCTAAAAAATCAATTTATTTATAAATCTATTCCAATTATTAAGAAAGTTGTTCGATTTAATAAACCTATTCTTTTTCGATATCTTCAGGATCTTATTCGTTTTATAACATTTATAATAAAATTAATTATTTAAAGATTGAATATGGTTTTACATTTTAACAATTTCCTTTTATTTATTCGTTAAATAATCTTTCAATATTTTGTATAAATATTTGCTTCTAAAATACTTTATTTCCTATAACAATTCTACTGGTTCAAAGAAAGTTCCATTTGATCCACTAATAACCTTATTTATACAAACTTATTAGTCTTATATAAATATTGATTAATATGTAATTATTTAAATCAGGTCTTAATTAATATCTTATTTATTTAAATAAAGTTATTTTAATTATTCTTAATTATTAATAAGACATTTGAGCTTCTAAAATAATACAATTTGTTCTTTTGAAATTTACTTAGATGAATATTCTTCAATTTATTATTAAATCTTTTGAATTCATTTAAAATTGCAAGTTTAAACTAGTATGATATAATTTTATTTCTCTTTTAAATATTAAACATAAACAATATCTCCTTATTGTTTATCCTTTATTAAAGATAAAACTTTTATATTCTTTTTGTCCATTATATACTTACAAAACTAATAATTAAAATCAATTTTAATTTTATAAACCTGATGAAACTAGAGTCACATGACTTATGATTATTTTCGTGTTTCACCTGATTTTATTTTTTTATCTCTTTATAATGTTTAGATTAGGTTGATTAAATATTTCAAAAATATACAAAGAATTCATTCCTTTGTGAAATTTAAGCTAGAGTAAATAGCAAACTATTCAAATGGGAAAAAAAGTGGAGAATTTATATTGAAAAACGACAATTTCAAAATTAGAATAAATTTTCTCTTCAAAAGATTCAAAAGATTTGTTAAAACAAAGTTCTATATTTAAGCACTATATTTTGCCATCAAATAAAGAAGATAAGGATTTTTAAGGAGTTTTAAAAGAATCTTATTATAATTTGATTCTCTCAAAATTATTTAAACTTTCTATGCCATTATTTATGAAGAACATAATCAATAGCATAGGTTAAGGAGTATAAAATCCAGCTTATTAATTTGGCAATTTGTTTTTATATTCAATATCTTCATTATTAATGACATTTTATGATGGAAAGAAAATTGTATCAAATACAAAGCTAATTTAAAGTGCTTGGTATAAAGTTGCAATTAACGCATACGATAAACTATAGGATTTAGATTTGGAATAATAACTAAAAGGAACTAAATCTAATATATTTAATATAGAGAAGGTAAAGTAAGCTATTTAGAGTAATTTAGGTTTATTTTTAAATTAAATTATACCAATCATATTGGAAGTATCTTTAACATAATTAGCAATTTTATATTATTGTGGACCTTTGTATTTTCTCAACACTTTATTTTCTCT
>JACCDV010777724.1_pt1 | contig 22705 bp, 29 predicted proteins | sample 7446131 | NCBI WGS metagenome assembly JACCDV01 (sample SAMN15323448, study PRJNA562643) | freshwater metagenome | isolation source: river surface water | place: USA:Blue River Watershed | collected 2017-08-17
GCACAAAAAGAAAGGCGCTATAACCGAACAGTAACAATGCCTCGGCGCTGTACACAAAACGTCGCGCGGCAATCACCCAATGGGCGATCAGCGAAGCGAGGGCTATACAGAGAACAATCGGCAACCAAGGCCAATAGTATTCCCAGAGGACTAAAACATAGTCGAAAGCACCACTACTGCCTGTGTATGTTCGCGTCGTACGCTCAACAACATGAATCCATACATAGTCGTACCAAAATGCATTACCAAAGCGAAACGTCTCTAGGATATGCCATGGCGCAAGAATGACAATTGCACCATACACCCCTCGCCACAGCCAGGGAGATAGGAACTGAGAAAACTCCTTCCGCAATAAGACATGGACGAGCAGCAGTGGCACGACGAGAAATGCAATGACGCTCTTAAACAAAAAACCAATCGCAATAGCGGGAGCAACGCCTATAAGATAACGCGGGTCTTCACGACTCTTGAGATAACACCAGTACGCCACGAGCAATGTAGCTATAACACTGGAATCAAGCCTGGCTTCACGAGCAAAGGCAAAAAATGGCGGAGTCGTAAGCAACATCAGAAATCCAACACTAGCGAGCAGCACGCTATGTGTGCGCAATAGGATAATCCTATACACCAACAGTAAACAGAGCACTGACGCTATGATGGATGGCAATCGAAACACATAATCCTCGGCGCCGAGCACAATAACCAAGGGCATGCTTAACCAAAAATAGAGCGGCGGCTTGACGAGCCACGGCTCGCCCTGAAAGGTCAAAGTTGTCGGGTCGCCTGTCGCGAGTGTCTCGGTAATAACATCCGCATAGGTTGCTTCATCATAATCAACCAAAGGCACTCCTAGTGTTGAGTAGCACAACAATGCACCAGCGAGTCCTGCAAGCAAATACGGCAACCACACATACCCACCAGACAATGACATAAAGCGGACCACATACCGCTCCCCACCGTCGACAAAACGCGTGACCATACTGTCATACATACCCTCAGCATACCAGCAAACACAACTGGGTACGCTCAAAAAAAAGTCCGCAGAGAAGCGGACTAGTTTGTTTCTATGGTGTAGTACCAGATGCGCATTCTCGTGACGCATCGGAGATAGCAGGATCACCTCCTTCCTATTGATAAAAGCTTGTGGCAATCATCAAGAGATGCACCATCTCCCTTACCTCCTCGTGCTGGTTAATCCTGCCCCGATACTATCATGTATTCAGGATAAATCTACTGACCTGCCTCATACAGGATGATGGAGCATATCTGCTGATTCAGCGTACACTACCCCATCTTGCAACTCGTGTATTCGTCGACGCAGACGTCGTGCGTAACGAAACAATGGACTTGCATCATTGAGTTTTCCAGGATTGCGCTCAATGTCCGCAACATCCTCAGTTGAGAGATTGCGAATAGCTCGCAGATAGGCGTCTTGAGCCTCCTTAAGGCTCATACCGCTCACATAGTGAAACATGTCTTTTCTCCCTCAAACGTTAACTACTCACATCCTACGTAAGAATCGCCAAAAAGCAAGTTTTATGGCGTAGTGGTGGAACCCGTATGAGTGGCAGGAGACGTTGTCGCTGCATCTTGATCGGCGCTGTGTAAGGCGCCTCGCGTGTATCGATTACTAGGCGCCCATAAATACCACGACGTGAGCCCTGCGTCATAGGTTGCCTGAATTTGCGCACGCACCTCTTTCGGTCCGTAGTCTCCACCATAATCAAAATCCTGTAACCAAGGGCGCACCTTGAGGGCACTATACGATTCTTTGGTATAGAGACCAGAAGGCACCTCGCGAGTCGACGTTGGTGATGATGTCCCCGCAGCAGGAATAACAATGGTGCTCATAATAGGCACCCCACTCAACGTCCACACCTTCGTCGACGTTGCAACGGTGCGGCGCACGGCCTCTTTCATAGAATGGTGCACAACCTTATATGGATCGCTATTAGGATTTGATATGCCTATGAAATTTTTAGGGTAATGTGAGGGATATACCATTGGCGCTATGTAATCAAAGTAAGGCAACGCTCGCTCCAGTTGTTGACCAATATTGAGATCGTCAGTGTTCGTTGTTGTCATACCAAAAAGATCAGCTGACATCACGACGCCAGTTGGCTTTACTTCAGCATGTAAGTACTTCCAAAATTTTTCCACCTCCTCAGCGAGACGATCTGATGGATAGTCCGCATCACTCATCGGACCATCAGACGGCCACCGAATATAATCGTAGTTCAATTCATCAAATCCAAGAGCATATGACTCCTTAGACAAAGTCACAATATAGTCCCAGTACGGCTTGGACATTACGGAAACAAATGAGAGACCTTTATGATCCTTCCACGGCTCACCTGGTCGAGACTTACTCAGCACTGATTGCTCTGGATGTTTTGACGTGTAATACGGGTCTTGAAAAACGGTAATCCGTCCAATCACAAAAATATTCTTCGCGTGCAGCTCTTCAATAAATTCCTTCATGTCAGAAGCGCCACAGGCATCTGACACAGAATCAGCGAGCAGTGGATGTGTCGTATCGAACGCTATTTTACCCGTGTAATCTTTAATATCTATCACTATTGCGTTAAGCTCAGTTTCTTCGACCAGTTGCACGAGGTCCTTTCGAAAACTCGGCGTACCCACGACACACTGGCTCATATAAATGGCCTTTAACGGCTCAGGCACAGGAAGATGAACCACTTGTGGGGTAACTACATCCGGTGTTGATGTCGCAGTTTCAGCTCGATCAATACTCATTTCCACATCCGACTGCACCAGATCGCCATACTGCACGACACCAGATGGTGCAAAAAAAATACCGCCACCTACTCCAGCCCCTACCAGTGCCGCTGCAAACAGCGTTACAGGAACGGCTCGTAGTGAAGTCCGAGTGGCAGACATACCTTAGACTCGAGACGCGGGTGGACGGGCGCCAACACTCTCACTAAACGTGTTCGTCTTGTGTTCAATTTGAGCCTCGCGATCCTTCCATATGCGTTCTTGGCGAATAACATACACGACTCCAGCAATAATGACGCCCGCAATGATATAGAAGTACTGCTTCCATTCACCGGGAATACCGATCTGATACGGCATCAAGGCGACCAGTATACCGAGCACTATGACAATCGTTTCTTTTGACATAGGCCTAGTATAGCGTATTCAACTTGTATTTCTACTCTTACGAGAGACCCGACACGACGAGTACAAATTCTCCACGGATCTTGTCAGGGTTTTCTTGATAATACCGCTCAACGTCTTTTGCTGAGCCGCGAACCCCCTCTTCAAAGACCTTGGTCATCTCTCGACCAACAAACACAATTCGATCATCAGTTAAGTGTGTAGATAATGACGCAAGAGTTCGCTCTATTCGATGGGGTGATTCATAAAAAACCATTACCCTCTCAGCCTGTGCAATTTCTTTGAAAAGCGTTTCGCGGCCCTTTTTGTGGGGTAGAAAACCGAGGAAGACAAATTGTGCCGCCGGTATCCCAGAGATAGAAATTGCAGCAATGACAGCACTAGGGCCCGGTATAGCAAGCACCCGAACCTCTGGCTTTTCCTTGCGAACTCTGTCAACCAAATATGCGCCAGGATCTGAAATAGACGGCGTGCCCGCATCGGTGACCAACGCTACAGTAATATCCTCATCGAAAAGAGAGATGATGGCGTCCGTTGCACCGCTACTACTATGCGCATGATATGCCACAACTTTCGTATGAATATCAAAATGTGCCAGCAATTTCATAGTCACGCGAGTATCCTCTGTCAAAATTACAGTTGCATTCCTCAGCACGTCTAATGCGCGACTAGAAATATCACCGAGATTCCCTATAGGTGTTGCAACAATATACAAAGAAGCAGCCATAAAAAAACCTTACGACTGAATGAGTGCATCAGCAACTTTATAAATATCTCCAGCCCCCATAGTGAGCACGAGCGTATCAGACGTTACCAGTTGTCGTACACAGGTCTCTATATCTGCAAAGGTGTCGAGTGCGCGTGCACGACCTCCCCTTTCAGAAATTTTTGCAGCGATATGATGCGAGGTTACGTCAGATATCGGCTCCTCGCGCGCACCGTAAATTGGTGCCAACACCACTTCGTCGGCAAGTGAAAGTGATTCCACAAACGCATCAAAAAGATCACGAGTTCGTGTATATAGATGCGGTTGAAACAACAATACAATTTTTTTGTCAGGATATGCCTCACGCACACCAAGCAACGTCTCGCGTATTGCAGTAGGGTGATGTGCATAGTCATCGAACACAAGCGCACCCACCTTCATCACACCCTTCCGTTCAAAGCGTCTCCACGTTCCGCGGAACGATGCAAGTGAAGTGTCAATACTCGTCTCACTAAGATCTGGCGCAAACACCTTTGCAGCTGCTTTTGCAGCCTGTGCGTTTTCTTTATTAAAAGACCCTATGAGGAGCAGCTCTGGAGTAACTTCAGTACTATAATCCACGACACGCGCAACTGCCCCTTCTAACACCGTACGTATAAGTCGCTGCTGCATATTCGCGACAATAGTGCCACCCGATGGCACTTTTCGGGCAGCTTTCTTAAATGTGAGCACCATGTCTTCCTCTGTCTTGAACCAATCCGTATGATCCCATTCAATATTTGTAATCACTAAAATGCGAGGCGATAACTCGAGCACGTGATCCCTGTATTCACACGCCTCAACAATAAACGCATTTGATGTGCCGTGCACGAAATTACCTTGAAAATCAGTAACGAGTGACCCAATAACAGCTGACGGCTCCTTGCCTGCATCACGCAGGATCTTGGTAAGCATCGCGGTCGTGGTCGTTTTACCGTGCGTACCAGAAACGGCGATGGTATCTGCGCCTCGAGAAACCGTACCAAGTGCTTGAAAATAGGAGTGCTCGGGCACACCCAATGAGCGAGCCTGAACACGCTCGGGATTATCTGCCGGAACAGCATCGGAGTAGACAACCTCTGTTGTACCTTTCGGTATGCCATGTTCGTGTCCAATATGGATCGGAATGTCTTTTGCCACGAGCAATTCAGTGACCACGCTCGATGCACGATCAGATCCCGTCACCACAACACCCCGCGACAGATACAGTTGTGCCAGCGCACTCATGCCAATGCCACCAATACCAATCATGTGAACATGTGTCTTCATATATCAGAGGATTGACCCAATATATACGCTCTCACTATTTTTGCCTCCTTGAGATCTGCTCGCGATGTTTTTGCTTCTTGCTTTTCAAAGAGTGCAAGTAATTCCTGCGGATCATGCCACTCCATCACCGTGTATACTTCTTCATCATGTATCGGCCTTACACCAACATGATCAACCGCACACTCTACATACAGAGTCGTCTTTTCGAAGCCGCCGCGCAATGGGACCTGCGCTTGAATTGATCCCAAGTAACGCACAACGCGACCATCAATACCGAACTCCTCTCGCACACCTCGTAGCGCAGCTACCTCCACTGACTCACCATCTTCTATAGACTCGCGCATAAGTGTATATACGACATCAATGTCACCGAACAGATCGTGGACTCGTGATGGTGCATGATCTTTCACATGCTTATGCACTGCAATCTTACCTGCATGCACCACCACTGCGCCGACAGAAATATGGTATGGACTATCTGTAGTGTGTTGGAAAGTAGGACTCATAGGGCTTCGATCAATGCAACAAACTGATCATTACGATCAAACTCATTAGTAAAATATGACCCGAATGATGAGAAAGCAGGGCTATATAAGATCGTCTCACCGGGCACTGCTACTGCAATAGCTTTTTCTACAACTGGACGCAACCCATTCTCTTCGTACACAGCAACTCCGTGATCAGCCAGAGCAAACACTGCATCACGAATCCGATCTGTGCCACGCTCTTTGAATAAAACCACCTTCGAACACCACAAAGGAATCTCCCGTATGAGCGCAGACATGTCGAGCTGCTTATCGTCACCACCCATAATGAGAACCACCTTCCTTTCATTTGGAGTCCCAACAGCACGGAGTCCAGCAATAGTTGCGTCAGGTGTTGTTGCATTATTGTCATTGTAAATCTGTACGCCATTCCTAGACTGAAGAAGCTGTAGTCTACCTGGTACGCCTTGATAGGCAGCAATTGCTTCACGAATGACTTGCTCATCAATACCAAGAGCACGTGCAGCTTCAATCGCACACATCGCATTTGCAATGTTATGTGAGCCAGGTATCTGTAAAGACCATCCCTTTGGACACTTTTCCGGACTCGCAACTACGACGCGACTTCGAACGCGTGACCCAAACTGCTTCTTAACTTGTTCAGCGACACCTGAACCAACCACCAACACATCATCATTTTTTTGATTCAAAAAAATCTTTGCCTTGTCTGCAAAATACGCGTCCATGCTGCCGTGATAATAATTCATGTGGTCCGACATAAACGTAGTAAATACGGCAACATTTGGGCTAAGACCTGCCTCTCCAAACCCCTGACACTGCCAAGAATCAATTTCAAAAAGTCCTATGGATCCTGCACGTACGTGTGGCAAAAGCTCCAACGACGAAACACCGCGAACATTTCCTCCAAGAAGGACATCCATACCGGCACGCAGCATAATCTCGTGCAGTAAATGGGTTGTGGTCGACTTACCTCTCGTGCCAGTAACCCCAACAGAGGGTATGCCTGCAACCTCAACAAACCAGGAAGAACTCATCTTAACTGGTATCCCACTTTTCCTCGCAGCCAAGAGATACGGAGAGTCATCTGGCACACCAGCTGCTTTGAGTATGAAATCTCTATCAGTAAAGTCAGCAAGATCGTGCCCTCCCAATCGGTACGTAATCTGCGAGTACTCCTTAAGTTTCTCCAAGGAAGGCGCGAGCGCTGATGCATCTTTCATGTCAGTGACTATAAGATCGGCACCACACTCAGCAAGATAGCGCGTATCGCCTACACCCCGCCCAAGTAAACCTAGGCCAAGGACAGTAATCTTTTTTCCCCTGAAAAATTGAGAGGCGTCCATATCGTGATCCTAACGTATTTTATTGCGTTGTGCGACTCGCAAAATGCGGCGGTGTGGTGGCGCTATAGACAGCGGCAATCTCCTTCCCTTCTCGCCACGATTGTATCTTGGCCCAGAACTGATCACCCCATGACACATGCCACCATTCGTTCGGATTTATTTCGAATCCTGCGTCACGGAAAAGCCAGTACAACATTCTGCGATTCCTGAGCGCTTCTTGATATGTAAACGATCGCTCAGTCGGTATCGTATATTCCAAATAATCTGCATGGGCTGCGGGACTGACATCATCAAACAAAGAACCCATCCATAACGGATCGCCACCAACGTACGCGAGCGTCAAATCAATTGCCGCACCTGTAGCGTGAGGTGGCGGTGAATCACGATCAATTCCTTCTTCACTAGAAGGGCCTTTAGCCCAATACATACCCACCTCATGCGCCACCTGCTCAGAAGACCAATCAGGATGCTCTTGATGTACATAGCGCGTAAACCACACGTCACGACAGTACGACTGAGTTGCCTGTGTCCTCCACGCATCGTACAGGTAAATCTCGAGGTGTGACGATGCGAGGAGTGCTTGAATCGTATGCAATTTATGCACAACACCATGACGAGCATAGAGCTCGCCAACAGCACCTGGAATTTTTTCATGATACGGAGGATTGTGATCAATCGAATACCACGGCTTGCCACGTAGATTGACGAGCTCAAGAGATTCGCCCATCTCCGTCGCACCATGATTAATGACCCACGCACGCGATCCACTTCTCTCGCGACGCACGGCACCTTGGTCTGGAATCGGTCTCTCACGATACAGCTGCAGCTGTGGAGAAAATGACATACTTCAACTGTAACAGAATACTAATACGGGACGCTCTTGACAGGAACACAATATCTTATATGGTCAAGAAGGAAGTACACATCATAGGAGGATATTGTGAGTAGATCTAGAGAGAACATGAAGGTCGGTGTGGCACGAACGTATGCACATAAACACTTCACACTCTCATCACACACCACCCACATTCACACAGCTTTGTTTGGGTCTACATTTGCAGATGAACAATTTGTGAACTGGTCACTTGCTGGCTTACAAAAAAGCGGCGACGAGGCAAAGCCTGCAAATAGCGCCTTAGTACGGAGACTCAAGGACGTCGCTCTGGCGTACAACGTGCAAACACTTTGGGCACCAAATCCAACACAATTTAACGGTATCATCACAGACCGCAGCAGCTTAACCGAACATATACCGCTCAGCGAGACAATTAGTCTCTATCGAGGCGCATATGCTGACGGTGTTGAATTGGGGCGAGATGAAGCGCTCATCCTGAGCACAGGAGGATGCCCACTTATCACTATTACCCATGACGATCACGCTATAGCCGCACACGCTGGATTGAAATGTCTCTTTGACTTTGACAAACCAGACCGGAAAAGTGTTGTGACAAATGCAATTGAGTACCTAGATATACCCAAATGCAGATCTGGCAGACCTATATATGTCCAAATGGATTTCTCAATCCATCCGGACGTCTATGAGCACCCATGGGATCATCCTGAGTGGGGGCAAAAGAATGAAATGCTCTGTCGCGAACTCGAACATCGATGGGGTCCCTCTGTACTTGTCGGGGATAGACATCATGGTCGGATAGACCTCATCGCACTCGCACAGCAACAGCTTCTCACTCACAACAATTGTGTGTTCAGCACATCGTCAACGCACTTACCTCCGGTTCGTGGCGAGGACGCTAGCGATGTGCACTTCTACCACACACGGATGCGCTCGCCGTACAACACAATGCGCAACCTGACAGTGTCAGCGCGCGTATAACAACATCAGGCCGGATCCTCTAGGATCCGGCCTGTACTTTTTCCTCATGCTTTTGACGCAGTGACCACCTTTTCAAGAATAGTCCTGATGCGCGCCACTTCATCTGGCTCAGTGCCAAAACGAACGGCAAGCTCGTGCGCCTCAGTCAACATTTTCTGTGCAGAGGCAAATAATTCCTGCTGACCAGACCAATCGTTCACAGCGCGCCTCCAATACAACGTACCGATATTGCACTTCATTTGAATACAATGCTTCACCGCAACGCTGCGCTGTGCAGGATCGACAACTGTCACCCACGCCTCCGACAAGCGCAGCGCATCACGTATCGCCCTATTCACCATGGGCGCAGGAAAACCTTTCATGTAAAGTACTCGCGCATACAAGTAGTGGTAATACGCCTTACGCCATGAGTCTACTTTTGAGTACCGGCCTGCATATTGCAGCAGCAAATGAGCAACGCAGTCATGTGCCAACTGTGCTTTTGTCTTTCGCTCCACAACAAGCGCATACCAAAACTGAGGAGCGAATAACGAACCACTCGCGTAGCGCGTATTCAGATACCAGTGTGTCAAAATGACAACTTGCTCAGGCCGGAGCCACGACAATTTTGCCTGTAGCAATCGCTGGGCACGGCATTCAGCCAAGAAAACATACGTAAATCGCAATGCGAAGTACTTTACTATGCTGGGCACGTAATGACCCGGATGCCGTAACACTTTCTGCAACACGGCCACAGGATCTTTATAGAAGCCAGTAATTGGTACCTGTAACGCTCGTAGCATTGTGTCAAAATGCTGGAGCACACTTGCATCTTTGTCATACAGCACCGCTTCGTACTCAAGAACGGTATCGTTCGTATCCTTTTCGACTGGCACCTTAACCAATGTGACAGTGGCACTTAGCGCTCTCCCATCACCCCCACCCAAAACAGCCCTATTTGCATCTTCAAGCTTTTTTACTACTCTCACGGGTAACCTCCTGTTTTGGTTGATGCGTTTTATACCACAGAATTATTGCTTGAGCAAGATCTGCGTCCAGCACCAACATCGGAGTATACTATAGTCCTCTATTCATCATTTAGATCCATGTCATCATCTGACCTCTTGCGCTATGCATTTCTCTGGACCATTGCCAGACTTATCCTAGCGGCGATTGCGCTACTCATTGGAGGCAAACCGCTCATTACCGTACTCTTGAGCATCGTCAGCCTGCAGCACCTGCCCATTGTCTACGCAGCAATAACGATTGCGTGGCTTATCTCCGGAGCTGCGTCTGTGTACTTACTCTACATGTGGCACATGCATGGTAAAAAACTATTCGGAAAACATGATGCCATCGACATGGGAGCATTTCTCTTGGCCGCACTTTCAGGCATAAATCTCGGCGTCATGGGAGTAACAGGAGTTAACCTTGGCATCTCTATTGTATCGGGCAACTATGTTGCATTTCTTATTATGGCAATACTCTATCTCGCATCCGCGTACCACCTGTACACCAAATGGGACGCTCATCATCAAAAACTATTCCATTAGGATTACTCGTACTTACCCAAACAGCTGCTGAGCCATTACAAATGCTCCGATCCAACCACCAAGTGATGCGGCTCCGCTCAGCAGCAACGGTATTTTTTCGCGCACACTAAGGGACGCGAATGTCTTCACACTTGCAATTGGTGACAAGTAACCAATAACCAAACCGTTTATAAAGAGGACAGCCACAAATGCCATTTTATACATGAAATAGGGCTGTTGCAGTAACGCCTCAATATACGAACTAGCCAAAATGACGCCAGTTACTATCATGCCGCCTAGCCCTATCCACATCGCTACATGAGTGTAGTGCAGCGTCTTTGCATCAAGCAGCGACTGCCTGCCAGTCATCCACGAAATAGCCTGCTTGTCAGCAAAAAGCATGACCGCGACAGAAAAAGCCAGGAACATAAGGTGAAGTGTGCTCATGGCGGTAGTATAAATAACTTTCCTAACAGCGCAAGCTACGAAGCATCAATGCGATAGTGCCGTAACAGCGCGCGGGCTTGTTGGTACTCAGGCAGCAAACGCTCAACTTCTTTCCAAAAAATAGCTGAGTGATTCATGTGTGTAAGATGAGCAACTTCGTGTGCAACCAAGTAGCGCTGCAGTGCTACTGGTAAATACACTATCCGGTAGTTAACGCTGAGGACCCCACGTCTTGAACAACTTCCCCAACGCGTTTTTTGATTACCGATCCTAATCGCGGCCACACGCTGCGGAGCCAACACCGCCAAGTCTGCCAGATGTGTACGAATAAGTGTTATTGCCTGTGCGCGATGAGCAACACAATCTGCCCGCGATCCTTTGAGCACAATAGTATTGGTGGCGCGATTAGCGCGACGCTCCAGCAATCGAAGTACTTTCCGCAACCACAGGGTTTCTCGCTCGATGAATTGCATTACGGCACTCCACGCATATACCGTGGGCACCTTCACTTCAACCACACCAACAGCCACAGCTCGCAAGCGCATTCGGCGCATGCGAGCACTCGGCACAACGCGTACAGACACACTCACACCGTCGCGCAGCATCACGTGTCGCTCAACCATATTTCTGCAACCACCACCCACCCACTACCGGCAGCACTCGATAACGACCAATGATGGACCGATGTATAGACAACGCAAACGCAGGAACTCCTAGATGCTCACCTAGCATGCCAGCCAATGTGCGGATATATGTTCCACTACCCACCACCGCGCGACATGACACTACCGTCACTGTCATTGCACTATCTGACACCTGTAGCCACTCATGTATTATTGCCTCTTTGCGAAAATCAGGCGCAACAGTACCTGTATTACTTTCCAGATGTAACCTAGCCACGTTAGCCAATGCCCTCGTTACAACATAGGAGAGAGGCACTTGTGTGATCCGAGTAACAGTTAATACATGCACCTGCATGTCGGTGTGAGGTACAGATATCGTACTGAGCGTTCCCTCAAGCGCGTGCTGAAACAACGCTTTTCCACCGACAACCTTAGATGAGAACGGTGGATATGGAACAGAATGCGTTCCCACAAGACGTACGCAGGCATGCCGCACATCATCCTCAGAAAGCAAAGGAATGTCAGTTGGTGTACGCAGCACACCCAAACTATCACCAGTGTCAGTGCTCACACCAAGCACTACATCAAATTCATATTCTTTATCGAGACCGTCATAGCGAGACCTTTTCTTGCATTCATCCCCTACAAGTACGAGTAGTTTTCCACTTGCCATTGGGTCGAGACGCCCTGCATACGTCAATGGCACACCCGCAAGTTCGGCGCGCTCACTTCGCAATGCATCGAGCTCTGCGAGTGGTGTTAAGCCAACACGTTTATTGATAATGATATATGGTTTTTTCATAGCGACACAGAAACGCTTTACCGTGCACACAACTGCCCTTCATCTACCCATTGTACGATGCAAGATACCCGGGCGCACCCGCATGACAGATCTGCAAAAACTGTGCAGAGCAACACTTGCAAAGGCACATGAGACGACTACAATGAATCCTTATGTATGCACACAGGGTGACATGCATAGCATAAGGAGCAGCTGATGGTTCCGAATTCAGAAACGGGAGTACCCGGAGGGAGCGAGAGGGCAAACGCCCCCGAAACTCATCTCGTGGAATCTGCGCACACAAGAGACCCACGCGCACAATTCCCCGATGATGCAGCATACGAAGCGTGGTGCAGCAATCGCGATCGACAGTGTCGAAGAGATCCGAAATTGGTTGGCGATGTCGTCTCAGGGATCGCACAATACCTACCAGCGGATACCGACTAAACTTTTGGCCACTATGCAAGTACTAGTGGCCATTTCTTTTGATAAAAATGCCTGGGGATTACTGTTGTGGTAGCTGCACACGTACACCAATATCAGCTACGGACTCTGCAATTTTCTGCTTATCCGTATTGACTCCATACAGTCGCACTAATGCGAACTGTAGTAGTGGGTCATTCTGTAGCAATACCTCATCTATAACAGCACGCACTTCGATCGAACGCGTAAATTGAGCATTGGCAACAAGCGGCGTATCGAGCACGTAGACGGTATACCGCTCAAGCGTTGCTGCGCTGATTTTTGTATCTGTCAAAGTAGACAATAGTTCACCTGTTTCAGCGTCGTAAAGCGCAAGAGAGGTAATGGCATCAGAAACACGACGCACACTCGGCGTACCAAGCTCAAGTGCGCGCACGGCAACATCGCCACTCACCGCCCGAATATTTAACGTCATTAATGGCCATTCGAGACCTTTTTTTCGAACATCGGTCGGCAACTGCGCAACAATCAGACTGTGCTGCAAGTTAAAAGTACGCTTAACGGTGACACGGAAATCTGGACTCTGGCCGAGTTCTTTAGGGGACCTTCCCTCCTCAGTCTTCACATACAGAATCCGAGCCGAGTACTCCCCATCAAATACGTCCGATGGTGAAATATACGCATATCCCGAAAAACTATGAGTCTCGTCCATCGCAAAGCCCTTCTCACCAAAACGCACCACATTTTCACCATCATTGAAGGTGAGTTTTGGTATTTCACGCGGATATATGCGAGCAGAGACGGGTGTAGCTTTTGCACCATCTTGGCCAGCATCTATCGGCGTCAGTAATAGCAAAAAATTACCTTCTGCAAATGATCCGTAGAAGAGCGATGAGGGTGTAAATGTAAAGCGCAGTGACAAAAACTCGTCATTAATCTCCGCCGTGTCGCTCGGTTCCTGCACTACAAACTCCTCGCGAGAGAGCGCCGGTGCAGACTTTAGTAAATACACCGCAACACCTAAAAGGGCCATTATACCGAGAAAAACGGCTCCGTATTGTCGTACTGTAAGTATGGGCATGGGAATCCACTATACGATCAGGGCTTTTTCCTTGCAACTACAATAAGACTCAAACCTATCGGCAGTGGCATAAGTCGGAGCAGTAACGATTCCACATACACAACACCACGAAACACGTACTCAATAAATGGATGTAGCCTGAGTGCCTTCGTGCCCCCACCACCCATGAGCCTCGCAAGGGCAGCAGGAAAAAATAGCGTCCCATTCCAATAACTCATATACAACACATCCAACCCCGCACCATCACAGAGTGCGCGTAGTGTGCGCCGGCTATAGCGGCGGTAATGATGTGCCTCTCGATCATAATCACTGAATAAAAATGGGTGCGCGGGCACTGTTGCGACAAAGACACCCTCGGGAGCAAGCTTGGTGGCAAGCAGACGCAACGTCTCATCGTCACGCTCCATGTGTTCCAATGAGTCAAATGCACCAATAAGGGTGTACATCTCAAGTGTCGAAGTCAATACATCAAGTGACGCGTACACAGATTTGTAACCGCGACGACGACACGCATCTATGCAGTCTGGATAGGTATCAAAGGCCGACACTTCTCCATAGCGTGCTAAAAAGGAATGCATGGCCCCATACCCAGCACCCACATCAAGTACTGTTCCTCGCCCTTTGACGAAGCGAGGCAGGATAGAACCAAGCGCTAGAATGCGACCGTAATACCACCACCCCGACTCCCCCTTCTCAACATCTTTATATACGTGAGCATCCATATTACGTGCGTGTTACGAAAATATACCGTGAGTATACGAGATGATTCACCAAAGAAAGCACGGCAATAGTGAGTGCAATCACGTGAAGGTAGTAGTCTACCCCGACCACAGAGACCACTGCACGCACGATGACCGACTGCACCACAACCAAGAGCGCCATATAGAGCGCAAATAAGACAAATCGTCTCAGCAAGTGTTCTGTCGTTTTGAAAACAGCGAAGGCAAATACACCGAAGGCGTAGATGACACCAATAGCGACACCGGTAAGATACGCGGTGAAATACCCCTCTTTACCAAAGAGATACTCGACACATACATAGGTGACGAGGATACTGAGCAGCGCCCCACTCCCTCCCGTCGCAAGAGTACGTAGGAGTGCATATGAAAAGAAAGACTGCGAAACCATCTTATACAGAGCGCGTATCACTTCCATGCGGTATAGCTGGTTTAGTGAACACAAATTCTATCTCCTCAAATCCACCGACCCAAAAGCACCACAATCGACTGCAAAATGCAGGACTGAGATTCGCCAAAAACGTGAAAAGTGCATCAAGTACTTTGATGCAAAAAATGGCGACTGCTCCGTATCCTAAATTGGGCAATAGATAACTAAAGGCAGACCAATGTAGCTCCATCTTTTGGAGCGCAAAGTCGACACCGGTATAGCCTGAACCAACAAAATCTTTTCGAAAATACATTGGAAACGTCACGTCAAAACCGTGCGCATGTTCCGCATGCGTAAAGCCACGACTAAAATGAGGCACCTTGATATGCAAAACACCTCCCGGCTTGAGAATGCGATGAAACTCACGCATCACATCAAATGGCCGATCCAAATGCTCCATCACATGAAAGGCATTGATCTCATCAAAAGAACTGCTTTCGAGTGGGTACGGAAATACATTGAGATTATGACTCACATCCACCTTTGCAAGCGGGTCCCAGTCAATATTCACAAAGCCTTCTTTATAGTCTTTACCACAACCAAAATTCAACTTATTTACCGCAGCGTCTTTGTGAGTCATATGTCCTTTTTCTTAGTAATACCAAAGCCAACCTGCTCCCTCACTACATACAATGGCCTCTGGCGCACTTCAGTATATATGCGACCGATGTATTCGCCCATAATGCCAATAATGCAGAGCTGTACACCACCCACAAAAAATATACTGAGCATTATCGACGACCAACCCTCGATGGGATAGTCCGTCAACAACTTAATGCCAATAACGGCAATGCCCGCAAGGAAACTGGATATGGCCATGAAAATACCAATGTATGTCGCAAATCGTAGCGGGACTGTTGAAAATCCCATAAGGCCAGTAAGAGCGAAGTCAATCATTTTGCGGAGTGGATACTTTGAGGCTCCTGCGTATCGACTCTGGCGCTTATATAAAATGCTACCTGAACGAAAACCCGCCCAGGCGCGCATGCCGCGAATAAAACGTGAATGTTCGGGCATTTGTCGTAGCACATCGATCACCTTTTTATCCATGAGCGCAAAATCACCTGTGTCGAGTGGAATAGTAACTTCAGAGAGGCTACGCAAAATTCGATAGTACAGCGAAGCTGTTATTTTCTTAAACCATGTCTCCCCTTCGCGCGACTCACGCACGGCATACACCACATCAAACCCCTCCTTCCATCGCTCAAGCAATTTCGGGATGTACTCAGGCGGATCCTGTAAATCCCCATCAATAGCAACAACCGCATCGCCTGTTACCCTATCGAGCGCCGCAGTAAGGGCAATCTGATGCCCGAAATTGCGAGACAGTGACACCACCTTCACGCGGGGATCTTTCTTCGAAAACTCCTTGAGCAACAGTGCAGTACCGTCTTGAGAACCATCGTCTACAAAGACTACCTCGTGCAGTTGGTATGCGCTGTTTTCAAATACGAGAGTAAGCCTTCGCACGAACTCCGGAATGACTGCCTCCTCGTTCATGACTGGCACTGCGACTGATATACGTTTCATATAGATACTGTACTCCGACAGCGAAGAAAATAAAAAGTAATGGATTTACCGCGTAACGATGCCTCGACTCCACCCCAATAGTTGTCAGTATCAGGGTCACAGAGAAATAGAGCGCTGTCAAAATATATATCCACGCGAGAGGGTGTCGGCGCTGTACGTATGCCCCATACAATGAACCTGCCACAAATAACATCCACAACAACTTGCCACCAATAGCAGCAAGCAAATAGCCTGTTGCTGAAAAATCAGCAAGTCTCGCAAGCACAGCACCGACGCCGCCGCCGGCGAGTATCATTGAGAATGAAGTTTGTTGATCTGGGAAAGATACGAAACCATACCTCGCTAAGAGATAGTGATAGTTACCTGAAAACCAGAAGGTGTTCATGCCAAGGAAGTAGGTCACAATCCACTCTTTTGGATACTGGAGCAAATTTGGAATCGAACGTTCTATGTAAAAATCCTTGTTCATAAAACTAGGTGGGTACCCAGGATTCGGCGCCTCATTGCGCACCTCCTGCATATGCTCCTGATACACATCGTTATACGTAACACCCCGCGCAGCGGCTTCGCTTGCTGTTGCGTTGTACACATAGAGAGTGTGCGGCGTCATTGATGTAAATGAGAAGTGCCCAAAAGAAACATAATTCCGATACTGGAGTGGCATGAGTACCAAAAAAGTAACAGCAACGCAGATACCGAGATCTAGTAACTTTTTATGTGTAAGCATGCGCTTGTAGAGCAGCACCAAAGCGACACACAGCGCAATAAAAAGCGTCACGTACAGCGCAGCTGGTCGTACGTATGCGGAAATGCCAAGCGCGAGCCCAGCGAGCACAACATCGTGCCGCGAATGCATCATGAACCACCGAAGCACAAAGAGCATGCCGAGCAAGAAAAAGAATGCAAAATACACGTCTGGCATGAGCACTACACCAAAAAAGCTCTGTACCGGCTCAACTGCTGCAAGTAAACCCGCAAGGAGCGCACCGTAAAATCGAAAACGAAGGTATTTGATACACACATACACCACTCCAACAGGAATAAGTGATGCCACCAAAATCTGCACGACAGATGCAAAAATAAGTGGAATACCCAGAGACAAGAAAATTGCTAGGTAGAAGGGGTATCCTGGCGGTCTGTAACTTTCGAGATTGCCCTTGTAGTAGTAACCCTCACCAGACACAAGCTGCGTCGCCATCTGATAGTAGCGCACAGACTCGCCATACAAAATGCCGGCGTCTCCAAAGTTCAGGTAAAGCGCACTCAATATGACCAGTTTCACAAAAACAGACGCGGCAAAAACAATCAGCGCCGTTTTGTAAAACAACGTCTTATTAAATGGTCGTATGTAGCGTGTCAGTAGTTCGGCTATCCGTTTCATACCATCGCAACCAGCACTCCCTGTATGCCGTATACGTAGCGGTACTATAGCCTAAAACGCCAGAAAATGCTCGTAGCGCGATCTCTAGGATTTACGGGACTCATACCAAGCAACTGTCCTCCGCAAACCCTCCTCAAAGGATATCTGTGGCTTATAGCCCAAGTGCCTTTTAGCAAGCGCAATTGAGGCATGTGTATGCGCCACATCACCGATGCGATCTGGCCTCCTTTCGAGGTCGAGCACTCGGCCAGTGTACGCCTCCAAGAGATGCTTAACCTCCTTAATAGTTGTACGTTCTCCGTGCGCAATATTGCACGCAAGACCCTTAAGAGGTTTTTTTGACTCCATCGCGAGCATGTTCGCACTAACAACGTTATCTATAAAGCAAAAATCTCTTGATTTAGTACCATTACCCTCCAAGAACCCTTTCTTTTTCTGAGGGAAATACAGCGCCTCAAGCCATGCTGAAATGACAGTCGAGTACGGAGAGTCGCCATACTGATACGGTCCATACACATTAAAATAGCGGAGACTGACTGTGTCGAGACCATGCAATTCACTGTAGACGCGACAAAAATGCTCTCCTACATATTTTTGAATCGCATATGGAGACTTAGGGTGAGCGTCATTCTCATTCTCACTGGTGGGTAATAGTTTTGCTCCGCCATAGAGCGATGACGACGACGAATATATGAATCGCTTCACTCCATGCACACGCGACGCCTCGAGCAGAGCCACAGTTCCCAGCACATTCACCTGCGTCGTCTCCTCTGGATGCTCAACGGAGTAGGATACGCGTGGAATAGCGGCAAAATGAAACACGTACTCAGGCGCATGGCTAGTGAAAATGGTATTGAGTAATTTTACATTAGTGATAGATCCTTTATGAAAAATCACATCCTCGTGTATCAAACTCTTTCTGCCGGACGACAAATCGTCAATACCCACTATAGTCGTCTTCGGATACTTCTCCCGAAACGCTCGCACGAAATTGGACCCAATAAACCCCGCGCACCCCGTGACCAGAATAGATTTCACCATGTCAGTTCATATTGAGTAATATCCAAGTATAACTAAAACCGCGGCAAGTCGTTACAGTAAGGAGCTTCTACAAACCATGAGAACTATCTGAGTGAAGAAATGAAGCACGTGACCATACACGATGGTCTCCGCCCTTCAAATCCGTGGTCGCATTTCATGCTGAAATACTTGTGCCACCACGGCACTATATTCGCTTCGCTCATTTGTGCCCAGGAGAGGCTTGGTCACGCATCATTTTTTACTAAAAATGTGCGCTACCCCGACTCAGAGCCGAGCTCTTCCGCCTTTCAAGTCCTCCGACCCAAATTAAAACAACTGGATTTTCCAGTTGTTTTAATTTGGGTGCCCAGGAGAGGACTTGAACCTCCACACCCTTGCGGGTTCTACGACCTGAACGTAGCGCGTCTGCCAATTTCGCCACCTGGGCATAAGATCTTAATCACCTCTATAACACAGAACAGCACCCCTCCACAATCAACGCGTACACTGCACCACTCGCTGTGCCACCTCAGTTGCAAATGATCCCGTAAATTTTTTCACAGCCACAAACGTAAAGGGCGTTGTTACGCCTGCAAATACAGAGCAACCCTCTCCAGGACTCAGTTCGTCAACTGACACTATCAATGAATCGCCGACACTGCGCATGCCCACAATATCCAACGAATGCCCTCCTGATGATTTCTCCCCCAGAAACAGCGCGAGCACAACATAGCGGGAAAAGTCGACAGCAGGAAGCGGCGCCACCTGACTTCCATGTACATAGAGCCACATATCTCTCCACTCTTCAGTACTTACAATGATGAAATTTTTTGCTTCTCTGAGGGGACTGACAGGACCATCTGCAATTACCTCATAGGCTACGGCGGTCGAATATAACCATGCACCGGCCACCTCTCGCATAAACAAAAAGAGCACAACAATTCCAAGAATGCCGCAGATGGCGAGTACCCACCACCCAAGTGACCAAGAACGTCCCATGCGTCGATTGTACCAAGCAATCCACTGAGAGCAGTACCACATCAACAGATACTTGATAAGATGTGGGTATGTTTTATTGCCCCGCACACCGAGGCAGTACACGTGAATAAATCCCCCGAGGGGGCGAGAGATATGTGTCTACCATTGAGGACAAATGGCGTCGACACCGCAACAAGGCACGCCGATATTTGCGCCATCTTGCAAAAGTAAAAGAAAACGCGCTCTAACGTCTGCACTACTTCCCAATCCGATACGCCGCGAGACTTTGCACGCCCGCTCCTCCTTGGATAGTGGCATGCATTTCTTTACCGCGAATAACGAATGCTGGAGTGTGCGTATCGTGTCCTGCATTGTAATGTGTCGCAAACACCTTGGACCCTCTGATGTGATACATGGGAAGTGGCGAATGTCCCCCTTCGTGATACCGAGTCTGAAACACAGAGTTACCCCGCACTTCGAACTGCGGACGCGCAGAATGTCCCACTCCACCATAGCGCGTTTGATAGACACGACCACCGCCTAAGCCATGAGATGTATGTGAGATGTGACCAGGAAGCATACTTATGCTCGCTTAGAATATTTTTGTAAAAGATAGATGCTAATGAGTAGCGCAAAGCCAGTGATTGCCCACATCGGAAACGTAACGTAGCCGAACTCAACAAAATGTACTTTCGCACAGGACACGCCAGTTACCGTGCAAGGGGCCAATGATGGCATGAAGAGCAGCACGTAATTGTATACACCAACCAAGAACCCAATAACTGACAGTGCGAGACAATACTCAACAATCATGTCCACTTCTTTTTTGAAGAGCGCAATACCAAGCAAGACTATTTGAGGAAACATGAACACTCTCTGCCACCAGCACAGCATACACGGCTCAAATCCCGCACCATACTCAAAAAAGAGCGTCAGGGCTGCCATGCCGAGCGTCGCCATGAGCGCAATTGGCATAAGCCGGGTGCGCACACTCTCAGGAAGAAAGTGTAGTGGATTGCCGTTAGTAAATAGGTAGTACAAAAGCCCTACTACCAGCAACGACTGCAACACCACCACCCCACCTGAAATGAGTGTGATGAGTGTTGGCAGTACATCCTCCATACATTATTGAATTATACCGACATTGAGTGCAGGTCCCGCACTTGTTGCAGTGGCCTCTGATTGCCCCTCAGTGCTCGGCACCGCCTCTGTAGTTGTTCCTATTTCGCGAGGCGCATCTGACGATGCAGGAGCATCGAGCGCACATCCGGTGAGCTCGGCCAAACTTGCTGGCGTAAGGATTTCATTTTTTCGAGTGCCATCTGCAAAAATCCATGTCGGATAGCCCTGAATATTTTTATCGACGCACACCTGCAATTGCGTCTTGCCATCAGGTGCCGAACATTCAGTGTACGGCAATAGCTTTGCTGAGTTACCAAAAAGCTTCTTCTGATCCTTGCAATGCGGACACCAAAAAGCACCGTAGAACATGGCACCCTTTTCTACCGCGCACGCTGCTAAACCGTCATACATACCAGGGAGTGTGGCCGTGTATGCCTGGATACCGTAGCTCATACCAAAAAGTACGAGCACTGCCACAATACCAAGACCTGCGAGTTGTTTGAGATTCATGGGCATGAGTATAGCACTTTTTATCATCCTAGGAAGGGATCGATGTGGGTCACAGGAGTTCAGTTGAAACACCAAACAATAGATGCTACGTATGGTGCGCGCGGAAGGATTTGAACCTTCGACCGCTCGAGTATCAGTCGAGTGCTCTACCAACTGAGCTACACGCGCAAGTGAGGAGCCTAAGTCCAAGCGAGCTTGGACTTAGGTCCGAACGCCGCGCGAGCAAGCTTTAGCTTACCGCGCAAACGATGCAACGGGCGCAAGACACCAGAAGGCGGCTTACACATTTGGCAGCAAAAGTCATAAAGACTGCTACTGCCGGGCTTGGTTTCCCCGGGTTGCGTTCCGGCATACTAGCAAAAAAAATACGTTTAGGGTAGGGTATCGGTAGGTCAACAAGGGAGACACTGTTCTCATGCTTTCTTCGATTCGTCCATGTTACCCACGTGCCTCGCACGGCGACACCTCACTGACGCGCCCCGAGCAGAAAGTAATTGACGAAAAAAAACTGGTCCAGTTCATTAACCGATGTCGTAAACGTCGACAAAATGACCTGGCTCCAAAAAGAAAGCCGAAATCAGGAGCACCTCGCATTGCACTGACAGAGTCAGTGGCGCGGGCACTTCGAAAAGGTAAAGATCTTCGTCAGCCTAAACACAAGAACCCGACGCAACTTGAACTCGCAGCATTACAAGCGGAGCGTTCCGAATCACAGGCTGCCGAATAATACCAAGGCCTCAGCTCCCGCTGAGGCCTTTATCTCCCCAACTCCGCTCCCATTCAAAACCCCCGCACTCCTAAGAGTGCGGGGGTTTTGGTACATGCAAATGTTTCAACCTTTTTCGTTCCACCAAATAGCCTGTAACGGCATTCAGGACCAACATATCCGTGAAGACATGTGTGGCGTGCCGAGTAGTGTTTAAGGACATCTACTATCTCCCTTTCTGAACTCGATCGAGATTCAGAAGATCGACCGGTTAATCTCGTGCACATATAAATATGTACAAAAGAGTTTCCGATTGGAATGAATCCACGAGCAGCTTCCGCTACCCGTGCCTTGTTACGACTTACTCCCTGTCACTGAGCTTGCCTTGGGCCCACTAATGTGAGACTTGGGGCACTCCCAGCTCCCTTGAGTTGACGGGCGACTATGTTCCTGAATCTAGGAATTTATGTTCCCACGTAGCGAGCGGTTTTCCCGCACTACGCGAGCTCAATGCATTTGTTGCTTCAACTGGAACAACTTTCTCAATCCATTTTCCGTCAAGTGAACTTTTTTTGACAAAAGATTCA
>JACCDV010166408.1_pt1 | contig 22701 bp, 21 predicted proteins | sample 7446131 | NCBI WGS metagenome assembly JACCDV01 (sample SAMN15323448, study PRJNA562643) | freshwater metagenome | isolation source: river surface water | place: USA:Blue River Watershed | collected 2017-08-17
CGTCGGTCAGCGCCGAGACCTGGAAAAGCCCGCCAGTGCCGGTGCAAAAGAGCGCGCCCGAACACGGCATCAAGGCAGGTATTCAGGTCTTCCATGCCAAGTTTGGCGAAGGCAAGGTGCTGGCGGTTGAAGGGGCGGGGGCTGACGCCCGGGCGCAGGTCAACTTCCCGCGCCATGGCGTGAAGTGGCTGGCGCTGTCGGTGGCCAAGCTGACGGTGGTTTAAACCTCACCTCATTCAGCCGCAGGGGCAGATGTTGTGTAGGAGCGAGCCCCTGCTTGCGATGGGGTTCATTCGGCCGCGGGGGCGGCCTCCTAAAGGGGCAGATGTTGCGTAGGAGCGAGCCCCTGCTCGCGAAGCGCTCACTTGGTTGCAGAGTGCCCGAACCCGCAAATCAGTCGTTCTGCGGCGCCTGGGTGCTGAAGCAGTCCTTCACCGTGAACAGCATCGAGGTAAAGAACATGGCCGCCACCAGCAAGGCCAGCGGCATCATGATGGACAGTGTCATCTGTGCATCGCCCATCAAGGTGGCGACCAGCATGGCCATCACGGCCGCGCTGCCGAAGACGGCGGCCCAGACCGCCACATAAACCAGAAAAGCCCACTTGTTTCGCCAGCAGGCCATCCAGCTGAAAAACAGGCTTTTGACAGGCGATACACCCTGCCAGAACACCAGTGCCGGCGCATGCCAGAACAGCATGGACAGCGGTGCATACAGCAGCATCGAGATCCACAGCGCGGCCTGAAAGCTGTCGGCCTGCACCAGCTCGGGCCGGATGGGTTCGCCACCCAGATAGACACTGGCGAACTGTCCGCCATCGACCAGCATGGACGCCGCCATCAGGAGCAGAAAACCTGCCGCATACAAGGCGCCCAGCTGCAGCATGGGGCTGCGGCGCGGCCCTGCGCGCAGCGCCATCCAGATCGTCCCGGGCATCGGAAAGCGACCTTCGCTGGCCACTTGTGTGGCGGCCATCAGGCCGGCCGTGAAAGCAGGCATGAGCACCAGCGCAATGGCGCCGCCCACCACGGGCACCATGGACACCAGCGAAACCAGCGCCATGAACAGGAAAAACAGGCCGGACATGGCCAGGGGTTGCTTCCAGAAGGTGCGCATGCCCTGCAAGACCCATTGCAGGCCTTGGCGGGCGGGAACGGTGTGCAGCAGCATGGCGGTCAGAGCGTGAGGGGCGAGAGGACGCGACCGCGCAGCACGCGTTCAAAGTGCGTCGGGTCGTGCGGCTTGAGCATGGATGCTTCGCGCGGCAGGTGAAAGTCCCACAGGCGCGAGACCCAAAAGCGCAGGGCGCCCGCGCGCAGCATGGCGGGCAGCAGTTCTCGCTCGGCCGCGGTCAGCGGGCGCACCGCCTGGTAGGCGTCGATCATGGCCTGGGCACGTTGTGCCTGGTGCAGCCCGTCGGCATGCGTGATGCACCAGTCGTTCAGGCACACCGCCAGGTCAAACAGCCAGCTGTCCACACCGGCAAAGTAAAAGTCGAAAAAGCCGGTGAGCTGCTCGCCGTCAAACATGACGTTGTCGCGGAACAGGTCGGCGTGCACCGGCCCACGCGGCAGGGCGGCATAGGCGCTGCCTTCTGCCACATGGTTCTGATAAGCCAGCTCGCTGCGGATCAGGGCGCTTTGGGCCTCGTCCAGGTAGGGCAGTACCACCGGCACGGTCTCGTTCCACCAGGGCAGACCCCGCAAGTTGGGCTGGCTGCGGTTGTAGTCTTGGCCCGCCAGGTGCATGCGCGCGAGCATGTCACCCACGGCGGCGCAGTGCACGGCTTCGGGGGCCAGCTGGCTTTTGCCCGCCAGTTTGTTGACCACGGCGGCAGGTTTGCTGCAGAGGGTGTGCAGCACGTCGCCCGAGCGGTCGGCCGAAGGGTCGGGCACAGGAATGCCTTTGCCCGCCAGGTGCTTCATCAGGTAGAGGTAAAAGGGCAGCTGTTCGTGCGTCAGGCGCTCGAACAGGGTCAGCACATACTCGCCCTGGTCGGTGGTGACAAAGTAGTTGGTGTTTTCAATGCCACCTTCGATGCCCCGCAAGGCGGTCAGCTCGCCCAGGTTCAGTCGGTAAAGCAGGTCCTGGGCCTGGGAATCGGAAACTTCGGTGAAAACCGCCATGGCAAACGCGTGGTTGGTGGCCGGTGTGCGGCCATTCGGGTGAAAACCCGATTGTAGATTCTGGCGCGGACCGCTCTGCCCGGGGGCGCACAGACGGCACAATCGAGGGCATGAGCGACACCCCCACCGAACAAGCCGCCCCCCGACCCCTGCTGCTGCTGGTCGACGGCTCCAGCTACCTGTACCGTGCTTTCCATGCCATGCCCGATCTGCGTGCTGTGCCGGGCGATCCGAACAGTCCCGCCACGGGGGCGATCCGCGGCATGATCAACATGATGGAGCGGCTGCGCAAGGACTTTCCGGCGCCGCTGGCCGCTTGCGTGTTCGACGCCAAGGGCCCGACCTTCCGTGACGAGCTCTACCCTGAATACAAGGCGCACCGCAGCCCCATGCCCGACGACCTGCGCGCGCAGATCGAGCCGATCCACGAGCTGGTGCGCCTGATGGGCTGGACCGTGCTGGATGTGCCGGGCGTGGAAGCCGACGATGTGATTGCCACGCTGGCCCACACCGCCAGTGCTCAGGGCGTGGATGTGGTGGTGTCCAGCGGCGACAAGGACTTGAGCCAGCTGGTCAATGAGCACATCACCATTGTCGACACCATGAACGGCAAAAAGCGCGATGTGGCGGGTGTGACCGCCGAATTTGGTGTGCCGCCATCGCTGATGATCGATTACCAGACGCTTGTAGGCGACCCGGTGGACAACGTGCCGGGTGTGCACAAGGTCGGCCCCAAGACGGCTGCCAAGTGGTTGCTCGAATACGGCTCGCTCGACGCCCTGGTGGCGCGCGCCGCCGAAGTCAAAGGCGCTGCTGGCGAAAACCTGCGCCAGGCGCTGGACTGGCTGCCCAAGGGCCGCCAGCTGGTCACCATGAAGACCGATTGCGATCTCTCGGCCTGGGTGCCGGGCTTGCCCGCGCTGGATGCCCTGCACCTGCATGCACCCGATGAAGACAAGCTGCGCACCTTCTACGAAACCTATGGCTTTCGTTCGCTGGCGGCCAAGGCGGGGGGCTCGGTGCCACCGGCCCCGCGCGCGGCCGCCGTCATGGGCGATCTGTTTGGCGAAGACGCGCCTGCCGATCCGCCGCCGAACAGCCGCGTGCAAGGCCCCCTGAACTACACCACGGTGACCGACTGGCCCACCTTCGACGCCTGGCTGGCGCTCATCCAAGCGGCCGAGCTGACCGCGCTCGACACCGAAACCACCTCGCTCGATGAAATGCGCGCCGAGATCGTGGGCATCTCGCTGGCCGTGAAGCCCGGCGAGGCGGCCTACATTCCGCTGGCGCACAACGGCCCGGATGTGCCCGAGCAGCTGCCCATGGCCGAGGTGCTGGCGCGCCTGAAGCCCTGGCTGGAAAACCCGGCGCGCCACAAGCTGGGCCAGCACGTCAAATACGACCGCCATGTGTTCGCCAACCACGGCATCGAGGTGCAGGGCTATGTGCACGACACCATGCTGCAAAGCTACGTGCTCGAAGTGCACAAGCCCCACAACCTGGGCAGCCTGGCCGAACGCCACCTGGGTCGCAAGGGCATCAGCTACGAAGAGTTGTGCGGCAAGGGCGCGCACCAGATCCCCTTTGCGCAGGTCGATGTGGCGCGCGCCGCCGAGTATTCGTGCGAAGACTCGGACCAGTGCCTGGACGTGCACCTGACGCTGTGGCCGCAGATCGCATCGCACGCCGGGCTCAAGCGCATTTACGAGCTGGAAATCGCCACCAGTGAAGCGCTGTACCGCATCGAGCGCAACGGCGTGCTGATCGACGCGCCCACGCTGGCGGCGCAGAGTCAGCAGCTGGGCGAGCGCATCGTGCAGCTCGAACAGGAGGCTTACGAGATCGCTGGCCAGCCCTTCAACCTGGCCAGCCCCAAGCAGCTGGGCGAAATCTTCTTTGACAAGCTGGGTCTGCCGGTCATCAAGAAAACCGCCACCGGTGCGCGCAGCACCGACGAAGAGGTGCTCGAAAAACTGGCCGAAGACTACCCGCTGCCCGCCCGCATCCTGGAGCACCGCAGCCTGTCCAAGCTCAAGGGCACCTACACCGACAAACTGGCGCAGATGGCGCTGCCGCGCACCGGCCGGGTGCACACGCATTACGCGCAGGCGGTGGCCGTCACGGGCCGCCTGTCCAGCAATGACCCCAATCTGCAGAACATCCCGATCCGCACCACCGAGGGCCGCCGCGTGCGCGAGGCTTTTGTGGCGCCCGCGGGCAGCGTGATCGCCAGCGCCGATTACAGCCAGATCGAGCTGCGCATCATGGCGCACCTGAGTGGCGACGAGGCCTTGCTGCGTGCTTTTCACGAAGGGCTGGACGTGCACAAGGCCACGGCGGCCGAAGTGTTCGGCCTCACGCCCGACCAGGTCAGCAGCGAACAGCGCCGCTATGCCAAGACCATCAACTTCGGCCTGATCTATGGCATGAGCGCCTTTGGCCTGGCCAAGGCGCTGGGCATCGACAACACGGCGGCCAAGAACTACATCACGCGTTACTTCGAGCGGTTTGCAGGCGTCAAACGCTACATGGACGAGACGCGCGAGCAGGCCAAGGCGCAAGGTTATGTGGAAACCGTGTTTGGCCGTCGCCTGATGCTGCCCGAGATCAACAGCCCCAACGGCCCGCGTCGGGCAGGGGCAGAGCGCGCGGCCATCAACGCGCCCATGCAGGGCACCGCGGCCGACCTCATCAAGCTGAGCATGGTGGCGGTGCAGCAGGCGCTCGATGCGCAGGCCAAGGCCACCAAGGTCATCATGCAGGTGCACGACGAACTGGTGTTCGAGGTGCCCGAGGCCGAGGTGGACTGGGTGCGCAGCGAGGTGCCGCGCATCATGGCGGCGGTGGCCGAGCTCAAGGTGCCATTGCTTGCCGAGGTCGGTATGGGGCCGAACTGGGAGCAGGCACACTGAGTGTGTTTGCCCTTCGGGCTGTACCCGCTATCCTTGTGGTTTTATTGTTTTTGGGATTTCCATGTCCAGCTTTGCCGATCAGCTCAAGTCCGAAATTGCCCGCATCGCCCGCAAGGAGGTGCGGAACGAAACGCGGGTACTGAAAAAAACCAATGCACAGTACCGCACCGAGATCGCTGCACTCAAGCGCCGTCTGCTCGAAGCGGAGCGTGCGCTGGCCAAACTGGCCAAGGATGCCGACAAGACCGGCGGGCGTAGCAGGAAAGCCGACCCGGAGGCTTCGCCGGCGCAAGGCCTGCGTTTTCGGGTGGCTGGGTTTGCCAGCCTGCGCAAGAAGCTGGGGCTGTCGGCAGCCGAGATGGGCAAGCTGATCGGGGTGTCGGCCCAGTCGGTCTACCACTGGGAAACCGGCAAGAGCCGCCCGCGCGCGGCCCAACTGGCCTCGATTGCCGCGGTCCGAAAACTGGGCAAGCGCGAGGTCATCGAGCGGGTGGCCGCCTGAGCCTGTGCGGGCCTGTCTCCCCTGCGCTGCGATGGGTATGGCTCCTGTGTCACCATCGGCCCCACTTTTCACAGGAGAGCTTTGGCATGAGTGCAAACAAAGATCTGGTGCGTGACACCGAGGCCCTGTTGCAGGGCGTTGGCGAACCGACGCGACGTGCGGCTTTGAAAGCGGCATTGGGTGTGGGCTATGTGGCGGCCGCTGGCCCGGTGATGGCGCAAAGCGCGGTCAAAACCCCGGCCGATGGTCTGGTCAGCGGTGAAGTGACCATTGACGTCAACGGTTTCAAGATGCCCGCCTTTCGCAGTGCACCTGCGGGCAAAACAGGCTTGCCGGTGGTTCTGGTCGTGTCCGAAATTTTTGGTGTGCACGAATACATCGCAGACGTCACCCGGCGCCTGGCCCGGGCGGGCTATCTGGCCATTGCCCCCGAGTTGTTTGTGCGCCAGGGCGATCCCAGCGCCTACGGTGAAATCGCCAAGATCCAGTCCGAAATCATTGCCAAGGTGCCCGATGCGCAGGTCATGACCGATCTGGACGCGTGTGTGACCTGGGCTGCCGAGCATGGCGGCCAGGCTGACAAGCTGGCCATCACCGGCTTTTGCTGGGGAGGCCGCATCACCTGGTTGTACGCTGCCCACCAGCCCCGCCTGAAGGCAGCTGTGGCCTGGTATGGACGCACGGTGGGGGTCTCTACGCCCAACAACCCCAAGCATCCCGTCGATGTGGCCGGTCAGCTCAAGGCGCCCGTGCTCGGTCTGTATGGTGGCGCCGATACCGGCATCCCGCTTGACACGGTTGATAAGATGAAATCCGCGTTGTCACAGGGGCCATCCGCGGCCAAAGCCAGCGAGTTTGTGGTTTACCCCGAGGCGCCGCATGCTTTTCATGCCGACTACCGGACCAGCTACCGGCAGGCGGCAGCGGAAGATGGTTGGCAGCGATTGCTGGCCTGGCTCAAACGCCACGGCGTTGCGTGACAATCACGTTGTAAGGACCGCCCTTCGGGGCGGTTTGTTTTGGTGGAGCAGGTATGACCTTGTTGGTGATTGTGTTGGCGACCCTGGCGGCGGGCATTGGCAGTGTGTGGCTGGCCGCATGGCTGAGCTTTGGCGTGATCAGCCGCTACACCCAACACATGCTCAGCCTGGCTGCTGGCGCGCTGCTGGCCACGGCCTTTTTGCATCTTTTGCCGGAGGCGTTTGAGGCAGGGGCCGCTGCCCATGTCCTTTTTGCCGTGCTTTTGCTGGGCTTGGTGTTCTTTTTCCTGCTGGACAAGGCCGAGCTTTGGCACCACGGTCACGAGCACCACCATGAGCATCACGATGCTGCGCACGATGGCGCGCATTCATCGCACGCACATGCCGGGCATGCCCATGCTCATTCGCATGGTCCTGCGGCGGGTGGTTGGGCGGTTCTGGCCGGTGACAGCGTGCACTGCTTTGGCGATGGCATCCTGATCGCTTCGGCCTTCATCGCTGACCTGCAGCTGGGCGTTCTGGCCGCGCTGGCGGTATTGGTCCACGAGGTGCCTCACCACATGGGTGATCTGGTGGTTCTGCGCAGCAGTACGGGCACCCGCCAGGCTGCCATCATCAAGGTCTCACTGGCCGGGGCGGTCACGGCACTCGGTGGTGCGGTGGGCTATGTGCTGGTGGATGCGTTGCACGACTTCCTGCCGTACTTTCTGGTGGTGGCCAGCAGCAGTTTCATTTATGTGGCCCTGGCCGACCTCATTCCGCAGTTGCAGCGTCGGCTCACCACCCGCGAGACGGGGGCTCAGGTGTTCTGGCTCATCGTCGGCATGGCCATGGTGACGGGCGTGGGTTTGCTGGCGCAGACCGGCCATGTCCACTGAAACCTTTCAGCCTTTGGCGCAGGGCAGCCCCGGGGTGCGGCACCACTCGCTCCAGCTGCCCGCATAAAGAGCAGTTGGCGCATACCCAGCCAGCTCCATGGCCATCACATTGGGTGTGGCCGTTACGCCGCTGCCGCAGTGGTGCACGACGGTGTCCGCACTGCGGCTGCCCAGCAGCGCCTGCCATTCCTGACGCAGCTGATCCGGGCTTTTGAAACGCCCTTCGGGCGTGAAGTTGTCGGTGAAAGGGCGATTGAGTGCGCCAGGGATGTGTCCAGCCACCGGGTCCAGCGGTTCCACATCGCCGCGGTAGCGCGGTGCGCCGCGTGCATCCACCACCGTTTGAGCAGGGCTGCCCAGCTGGTCAGCCACGGTCTGGGTCAGCACCAGCTGGCGCAAGGGTTCACGCAGACCGAAGTGGCGCGCCTCGGTGGTCCGGGCCGGGCCCGTTTCTGTGGCGCCGCCAGCGGCCTGCCAGGCCTGCAGTCCGCCATCGAGCACCGCAACGGCATCGTGGCCAAGCCACTTGAGCATCCACCACAGGCGGCCGCAGTAGTGGCAACCGTTGCGGTCGTACACCACCACCTGCGTGCCGTTGTCCACGCCCATGCGGCCCAGCCAGTCGGCCACGGCTTCACGCCGGGGCAGCGGGTGGCGCCCGCCATTGACGGCGAGCGAGGCATCGTGGGTGCTCAGGTCGCGGTCCAGATGCGCTTGCAAGGCACCCGCGATGTGGATGTCGGCAAACAGGGCGTCCGCAGCTTCGGGTTTGGACAAATCGAAGCTGCAGTCAAAGACCGCCAGAGGTGTGCCTTGTGCCTGAAGGTGCTGCAATTGGGCGGCAGAAATGAGCAGGGTGTGCATGGTGGGGGCTCCGGGTTCAGTGGTCTTCGGCAGGTGGGTGGGGCAGGGTGCGGTTGCGCAGCGCCGTGGCCGCAATGCCGCTGGCGATCACCAGGCCCATGCCAACCCAGCCGATCAGGGGGATCTGGTCGCCAAACAGCAGCGCACCATAGAGTGCTGAAAAAATGATGCCCGAATACTGCAGGTTGGCCACCACCAGCGCAGCGCCCTTGCTGTAGGCCAGCGTCATGCACAGCTGCCCGCCAGCGGCCAGCAGGCCAATTGGCAGCAGCCAAAGGGCCTGAGGCCAGGTCCAGGGCGAGAAGCCGGTGAACAAGAGGCTGCAGACCAGGCCGGTGACGGCGGTGCCGACCGAAAAATAGAACACGGTGCGCGACTCGGGCTCGCCCATGCGGCCCAGTGCTGCCACTTGCATGTAGGCCATCGCGGCGCCAATGCCCGACAGCAGGCCAATCACACCCGCAAACAGCTGGTTTTGCTCGATGGTCGGGCGCAGGATCATGATCACCCCGGCAAAGCCGCCAATCACGGTGAGCACAACCGGTCCTTGCCGTCCGGCATCCTGCAGCCGTCCCATGACGAGGGTGCCACCGACCAGAAAAGCGGCCACCCACACGCCACTCATGTAGTTGAGGGTCATGGCGGTGGCCAGCGGCATGTGGGCAATCGCATAGAACCAGGCCGACAGAGAGGCGACGCCGATGACCGAGCGCCACAGGTGCATCATCGGGATGCGCGTGGCCACGGACACCCCTTGCATGCGGCACAGGCCGGTCATGAACACCATGCCGATCACCCCTCGGTAAAACACCAGTTCGAAGGTGCCGAAGTGGGCGGAGGCGTATTTGATGCAGACACTCATCGTCGCGAAAAACAGCGACGCGAGGATCATCCAGGAAGCTTGCATGTGGGCAATCATGCCATGACGTGACAACGGCCTCACAAGAGGCCGTTGCGGTGGTGACAGGGGCAATCAACCCCGGTAGTTCATTTGCCTGCGGTACCACTCATGGAAGTGCTGCATGCCGTCTTCCATTGGGCTCTGGTAGGGGCCGACCTCGTTGTCACCGCGTGCCAGCAGGGCCTTGCGGCCGGCGTCCATGCGCTCGGCGATCTCGTCATCCTCGATGCAGGTTTCCATGTAGGCGGCCTGCTGGGCTTCGACGAACTCGCGTTCGAAGGCGACAATTTCCTCGGGGTAGTAGAACTCCACCATGTTCAGCGTCTTGTCCGTGCTGATCGGGTGCAGCGTCGAGACCGTCAGCACATGCGGGTACCACTCGACCATGATGTGCGGGTAATACGTCAGCCAGATCGCCCCCTGGGTGGGCAGCTTGCCACCGCGGTACTTGAGCAGCACCTCGTGCCACTTCTTGTAGGTGTCCGAACCCGGTTTGCCAAAGGTCCCGGCCACGCCCACGGTTTGCACCGAGTAGTGCTCCTTGAACTCCCAGCGCAGGTCGTCGCAGGTGACAAAGTTACCCAGACCCGGGTGGAAGGGCCCCACGTGGTAGTCCTCCAGATAGACTTCGATGAAGGTTTTCCAGTTGTAGTTGCACTCGTGCAGCTCGACGCGGTCCAGGGCGTAGCCCTCGAAGCTCAGGCTGTGCCGCGGCCCCATATTGGCCAGGTCGGCGGCGATGTCACGTCCGTTGTCCTCGAACAGCAGGCCATTCCATTCGCGCAGCTTGTAGTTGTTGAGGTTCAGGCAGGGATCGTGCGCAAAGTGGGGCGCGCCCAGCAGCTCGCCCTGGGGCGAGTAGGTCCAGCGGTGCAGCGGGCAGACGATGTTGCCGCCGGCATGGCACTTGCCCTGCGTTTGCAGATTGCCACGGTCCTGCAGCATCACGGCCTGACGGTGGCGGCACACATTGGAAATCAGCTCGACACCGCCCTGCGCATTGCGCACCAATGCGCGGCCACCTTTTTCCTGGGGCAGGGCGTAGTAATCGCCCGCGTTGGGCACGGCGAGCGTCTGGCCGACGTAACGCGGGCCACCCTCGAAGAGGATTTTCAGTTCACGCTGGAACAGCGCCTCATCGAAGTAACTGGAAACTGGTAGTTGGCTTGCGGCCTGCTGCAGTTGAAGACTTAAATCAGACATGGGTGACCTGACCTAGAGACTCCCCCTATGAAGGGGCAGGGACAAAGCGCTGAATCCTTCGATCCGGGCGCATGAAAAAGGCGGAATTCAATCCGCCTGGGCCGCCGATTGTACCCCGGGGGGATCGGTCGGGTTTGTGGTGGTTCAAACACGGACATCTTCAGGGGGCGTCTGGCGCAGGCAAAAGTCTAAAATCCGTGTTTTGCCGAACGATCCCACCCATGCCCAAGACCCCTACCGCTGCACCGGCGGACGATCTGCCTGCCACCTACGAGGCTGCCCTGCAGGAACTGGAGCAGCTGGTCATCCGACTGGAGTCTGGCCAGTTGCCACTTGATCAGTTGCTCGTGGGCTACCAGCGCGGAGCCGCCTTGCTGTCGTTTTGCAAGGACAAGCTGCAGGCGGTGGAAGACCAGATCAAGGTGCTCGATGGCGGACAGCTCAAACCCTGGGATGCGGCATGAGCGGCGGTTTTGACCTTCAGGCCTGGATGCACCCGCACCTGGCGCGTGTGGAGCAGGCCCTTTCGGACTGGGTGGACGCCTCGGCGCCCGCCGGATTGGGCGAGGCCATGCGCTACGCCGTGCTCGAGGGTGGCAAACGCCTGCGGCCACTGTTGGTGCTGGCAGCTGCCGAGGCTGTCGGTGCGGGTGCGCACGATGCTGCGCTGCGTGCCGCCTGCGCCATGGAGCTGATCCATGCGTATTCGCTGGTGCACGACGACATGCCCTGCATGGACAACGATGTGCTGCGCCGGGGCAAGCCGACGGTGCATGTGCAGTTCGGTGAAGCCCAGGCGCTTCTGGCGGGCGATGCCCTGCAGACACTGGCCTTTGAGTTGCTGACGCCGCAGGATGGCAGCGTGTCTGCCGATGTCCAGGCCCGCTGTGCGGGCCTGCTGGCACGGGCTTCGGGGTACTGGGGCATGGCCGGTGGTCAGGCGATAGATCTGGCCAGCGTGGGCCGCCAGCTCACTGAAGACCAGTTGCGCCAGATGCACCGCCTCAAGACAGGCGCCTTGCTGTTGTGCAGTGTGCAGCTGGGGGCCGCTTGTGGTCCTGTGGTTTCCACACAAGTGCAGGATGCACTGGTCCGATTTGGCCAAGCCCTGGGTCTGGCCTTCCAGGTGGTCGACGACATCCTGGATGTGACCGCCGATTCCACCACGCTGGGCAAGACAGCAGGCAAGGATGCCGCAGCCGACAAACCCACTTACGTGGCACTGATGGGCCTGGAGGCCGCACAGCGCCATGCCGATGAACTGGCGCAGCAGGCCTTGCAGGCCCTGGCCGATACCGGCCTCGACGAGGCATTGCTGCAGCCCATGCGTGCGCTGGCGGCCATGGTCGTGCAGCGCCAGCACTGATTTTGCGGATGTTTTCATGTCCAGTTTGCTTGAAACCCTCCAGTCCCCGACCGATCTGCGTCGCCTGAGCCGCTCGCAGCTGCCCCAGGTGGCCGACGAAGTGCGCCAATGCGTGCTCGACAACGTCTCCAGAACCGGTGGGCACCTCAGTTCCAACCTGGGCACGGTCGAACTGACAGTGGCCCTGCATTACGTGTTCAATACGCCGCAGGACCGCATCGTGTGGGACGTGGGGCACCAGACCTACCCGCACAAGATCCTGACCGGGCGGCGCGAACGCATGCCCACGCTGCGCCAGCTGGGCGGCCTGTCGGGCTTTCCGCGCCGTGACGAAAGCGAATACGACACCTTTGGTGTGGGCCATTCCTCGACCAGCATTTCGGCTGCGCTGGGCATGGCACTGGCCGCTCGCCAGAAGGGTGAGAACCGCCACGCGATCGCCGTGATTGGCGATGGCGCGATGACCGCAGGCATGGCTTTTGAAGCGCTCAACCATGCGGGCGTGGAAGACTGCAAACTGCTGGTCATCCTCAATGACAACGACATGTCGATCAGCCCGCCGGTGGGGGCACTGAATCGTTACCTGGCACAGCTCATGAGCGGCCGTTTTTATGCTGCAGCCAAGGAGGGTGCCAAGCAGGTGCTCAAGGCGGCGCCCCCGCTGTTCGAGCTGGCCAAGCGCTTTGAAGAACATGCCAAGGGCATGGTGGTGCCCGCCACATTGTTCGAGAAGTTCGGCTTCAACTACATCGGCCCGATCGATGGTCACGACCTGGACTCGCTGATCCCGACGCTGGAAAACCTCAAGCATCTGGAGGGCCCGCAGTTCCTGCACGTGGTCACCAAAAAAGGCCAGGGCTACAAGCTGGCCGAGGCCGACCCGGTGGCCTACCATGGCCCGGGCAAGTTCGATCCCGCCGTGGGCATCGTGCCGCCGACCACCCCACCCAAGACCACCTTCACCCAGGTGTTTGGCCAGTGGCTGTGCGACATGGCCGCACAGGATGAGCGCCTGGTGGGCATCACCCCGGCCATGCGCGAAGGCTCGGGCATGGTGGAATTTCACAAGCGATTTCCCAAGCGCTATTACGACGTGGGCATTGCCGAGCAACATGCGGTCACCCTGGCCGCAGGCCTGGCCTGCGAGGGCGTCAAACCCGTGGTCGCCATCTACTCGACCTTTTTGCAGCGTGCCTACGATCAGCTGATCCACGATGTGGCGCTGCAGAATCTGCCCGTGGTGTTCGCGCTGGACCGTGCAGGTCTGGTGGGTGCTGATGGCGCCACGCATGCCGGGGCGTATGACATCGCCTTCATCCGCTGCATCCCGAACATGAGCCTGGCCTGCCCGGCCGATGAGCGCGAATGCCGCCAATTGCTGTCCACCGCCTATGCGCAGAACCATCCGGTGGCGGTGCGTTACCCCCGAGGCGCTGGCGTAGGTGCGACGCCATTGGCCGAGCTGGAGGGATTGCCCTTTGGCAAGGGTGAAGTGCGTCGCCAGGGGCGCAAGACCGCCATCCTGGCGTTTGGCAGTCTGCTTTATCCGGCCCTGCAGGCAGGCGAAGCGCTGGATGCGACGGTCGTGAACATGCGCTGGGTCAAGCCACTCGACACGGAGTTGTTGGCCCGGATCGCCCGTGAGCACGAGCAGATCGTCACCGTGGAAGAGGGCGCCACCATGGGCGGCGCAGGCAGCGCTGTGCTGGAGGCGCTGCAGGCCCAGGGCCTGGTGCGTCCGGTGCTGCAGCTGGGCCTGCGTGACGAGTTCATCGAGCACGGTGATCCGGCCAAACTGTTGGCGCTGCAGGGGCTGGACGCTGCCGGAATCGAGGCCGCCATAGACCAGCGCTGGCCGGACTGAAAGCCTTTCACGGCCAGTTTGAAATCTGTTCAGTTCGTATTTGATGGTTTTGTTGATCTGAAAGGGTAAACCCGACCCGAATCGGTGCCCCGGGCTTTCTACAATGTGCGCTGACAAACAGGTCCGTGCCCGGCTGTGTCGGTCACGTCTCTCAATTCGAATCAGGAGTTTTTTATGGATCGTCGTTCCGTCATCAAACAAGCCGGTCTGGCTGGCGTACTGGCAGCAGGTGCCGCACCGGCCATCGTGCAAGCCCAGGCCAACCTCCGCTGGCGTCTGACCTCGGCCTTCCCCAAGGCGCTGGACACCATTTACGGCGCTGCTGAAACCTTCTCCAAGAAGGTCAAGGAACTGTCCGGTGGCAAGTTCGAAATTTCGGTCCACGCGGCCGGTGAACTGGTGCCCACGCCGGGTCTGGTCGACGCCGTCAAGAACGGTACTGTCGAGATGGGCCACACTGCCCCCTACTACTACTTCGGCAAGGACGAGACCTTTGCTCTGGGCTGTGCAGTGCCTTTTGGCCTCAACAGCCGCCAGATGACCGCCTGGATGTACGACGGCAATGGCCTCAAGCTCATGCGTGAGTTCTATCGCAACTACGACATCATGAGCTTCCCGATGGGCAACACAGGCGCCCAAATGGGTGGCTGGTTCCGCAAGGAAATCAAGACGGTGGCCGACTACAAAGGCCTGAAATTCCGCGTGGGCGGTTTCGCAGGCAAAGTGATCGAGCGTCTGGGCGGTGTGCCCCAGAACATCCCCGGTGGCGAGATTTACCAGGCCCTGGAAAAAGGCACCATCGACGCTGCCGAGTGGGTGGGCCCCTACGATGACCTGAAGCTGGGCTTCTACAAAGTGGCCAAGCATTACCACTACCCGGGCTGGTGGGAAGGCGGTCCTCAGCTGGACCTGTACGTCAACACCAAGGCCTACGACAGCCTGTCGAGCGAGTACAAAGCCATCATCGAGAACGCCTCCGCTTACGCGCACACCGAGATGCAGGCCAAGTACGATGCCCGCAACCCCGGCGCCCTCAAGCAGCTGGTGGCCGGTGGCGCCAAGCTGGTGGCCTTCCCCAAGCCGGTGCTGGATGCCGCTTTCAAGGAGTCGATGGCGCTGTACAGCGAACTGTCTGCCAAAAACCCCAACTGGAAGAAAGTCTACGAGGACTACGCCAAGTTCCGTGCCGAGTCCAACCTGTGGTTCCGCTTCACCGAAGCGCGCTTCGACAGTTACATGCAGTCCGCCAAGCTCTGATCGGCGATCTGCATAAGACAGCCCCGCATTGCGCGGGGTTTTTTTTGAACTGCACAGCAGTTTGAAAAAAGATCACTGCGGGCATGCTGTCCAATTGACTGGCTCCGGCTCAGCGCGCCCGTACAATCGCGCCACTTTTGTTTGCTCCGGATCGGAGATGGCTTATGAACACATTGCTTGCAGGATCGCGCTGGATCGACGCGGTCAACGCCAGGGTCGGCAAACTGACCGGCTGGCTGATTTTGCTGACCACCCTGATCAGCGCGGGTAACGCGCTGGTGCGCAAAATTTTCGACACCAGCTCCAACGCCTTGCTCGAGGTGCAGTGGTACCTTTTTGCTGCCGTGTTCCTGCTGGGTGCGGGTTACGGCTTTCTGCGCAACTCCCATGTGCGCATCGACTTCATCTCCAGCCGCCTGACAGACCGCACCCGCAACTGGATCGATTTCTGGGGCATCTTGGTGGTGCTGACCCCGTTCTGCGTGATTTCCATCGTGCTGTCCTGGCCGCTGTTCACCCAGGCCTTGGCCAGCGGTGAAATGAGCCAGAACGCCGGTGGCCTGATCCGTTGGCCCGCCTACGCACTGATCCCTGTCGGGTTTGTGCTGCTGATGCTGCAGGGCTTTTCCGAAGCCATCAAGCGCTTGGCCTTTCTGAAGGGTTTCGGCCCCGATGTGCTGCACTCTGACGACGCACAGTCTGACGACCAGAAGCGTGCTGCAGAACTTGAACAAATGGTCCAGCCCGAGGGAGGTCGCTGATGGAAACATCTTTCCTGGCACAGCAGTTTGTGCCCATCATGTTTGCTGGGCTGTTTGTCCTGCTGCTCACCGGTTTTCCTGTGGCCTTTGCCCTGGCGGCCACCGGCCTGGGCTTCGGGTTCATTGGCATGGAGGCGGGACTGTTTCCGCCGACCCTGTTCCAGGCCTTGCCCCTGCGCATCTTCGGCATCATGCAGAACGACACCCTGCTGGCCATCCCGTTTTTCACCTTCATGGGCATCATTCTGGAGCGTTCCGGCATGGCCGAGGACCTGCTGGAGACCGTCGGACAGGTGTTCGGACCGGTGCGCGGTGGTGTGGCGATTGCCGTGATTCTGGTGGGGGCGCTGCTGGCGGCCACCACCGGTGTTGTCGCGGCTGCGGTGATTTCCATGGGCCTGATTTCCTTGCCCATCATGCTGCGTTACGGCTACAGCCGGGTGATTGCCACGGGCACCATCACGGCGTCCGGTACGCTGGCGCAGGCCATTCCTCCCTCGCTGGTGCTGATCGTGCTGGCCGACCAGCTCGGCCGCTCGGTGGGTGACATGTACGCCGGTGCGATGATTCCCGGCCTGCTGCTGGTGGGCTTGTACATCGCTTTCATTGTGGTGGTGGCGATTGTGCGCCCCGCCATGGTTCCGGCCCTGCCGCCGGAGGCGCGCATCTACCGCGAGCCCGATGGCAGTTCTGGTCACCGCTCGCTTTTGGTGCTGCTTGCTGTGTGTGCGGCGGTGGCTGTGGGCTGGGCCCGCATCCATGATGCTGTGCTGGGCGCCCTGCTGGGCCGCACCGAGCCGGCTGCCGGCGACGAGGTGGTCATCATGTCCATGACCGTGGCATCCCTGCTGGGTCTGCTGCTGTCGGTGATCAACCGAGCTTTGCGCATGGGCCTGCTGTCCCGGCTGGCCGAGCAGGTGACCTTCGTGCTGATGCCCCCGCTGATCCTCATCTTCCTGGTGTTGGGCACGATTTTCCTGGGGGTCGCCACCCCCACGGAAGGCGGCGCGATGGGTGCCCTGGGCGCCATGATCCTGGCCCTGTTCAAGCGCAAGCTGGACATGTCCCTCATGCGTCAGGCCCTGGACAGCACCGCCAAGCTGGCCTCCTTTGTGCTGTTCATCCTGATCGGTTCCACGGTTTTCAGCTTCACCTTCAATGCGGCTGACGGGCACATCTGGGTCGAGCACCTGTTTGACAGCATGCCCGGTGGCGCGATGGGCTTCCTGATCGTCGTGAACATCCTGATTTTTGTGCTTGGCTGTTTCATCGACTTCTTCGAGATCGCCTTCATCGTGATTCCGTTGCTGGCGCCCGTGGCAGAAAAGATCCTGCCGGAGTTGGTGCCTGGCATGTCCCCCGACCAGGTGATGATCTGGTTTGGCGTGATCATCGCCATGAACCTGCAGACTTCCTTCCTGACGCCGCCCTTCGGTTTTGCCTTGTTCTACCTGCGCAGCGTGGCCCCCAAGCGCGACTACAAGGACCGTGTGACCGGCCAGAACATCCCTGCAGTGACCACCAGCGAGATCTACAAGGGATCGATCGCCTTCATCGTGCTGCAATTGATCATGGTGGTGGCGGTGATCGCTGTTCCCTCACTGGTGACGGGCGGCATGGACCAGAAGAAAGGTCTGGACAACGATGCCGTGATGGAGCAGTTGCAGGAGTCCTCCATGGTGGAAGATGAGTCCGCACAGAAGGAAGACAGTCCGGCTGAGGAGGCGAGCAAAGAAGGCGCCTCGGAGAAGTCGGACGATGACGCGCTCAAGGAGCTGCTGAACAAAAAGTAAGCCCGTGCATCCGATCAAAGGCCACCTTGCAAGGTGGCCTTTTTCATGGCCACCAGGGCAGTTGCTGCTTGAGTGACTGAACGCCTGTCGGCAGGCTGGAGGGTTCATAGCCGGGCAGTCCGGACAGGTGATGGGCCCACGCTTCGGTTTGCAGTATTTCGCGCAGCTTGCTCACCGAAGGGGTGTCCAACGCGGACTTCAGGCAGACAAGCCAGTAGTTTTCACGCGACAGCGGCACAAAGTCCAGTTGCTGCCTCATGGCGGCTGACGCAATGCCCAGACCCGCATCGGCCTGGCCCGAGGCAATCGAGGTGGCAACGGCCGCATGTGAAAGTTCTTCGTGGGCGTAACCGTGGATGTGGCGCTGATCGTGCCCGGACGACGCCAGCCAGTCATCGAGCAGCAATCGTGTGCCAGTGCCCCGCGTCCGGTTCACAAAGCGAACGTCTGGACGCAGCAGGTCCGCCCAGCCCTTGATGTTCAGCGGATTGCCTGGGGCCACCATCAGGCCCTGATGGCGCGATGCAAACGCGATGATCTTGTGCTGTCCTGTCTTGAGCAGCGGACGGTAAGTCCGTGCCACCAGGGTGTGCGCGGCGGGTTGCTCGGGGGCGTGGAAGCCAGCCACCGTGCAGCGTCCTTCGTTGAGCGCGCGGATGGCATCCACGCTGCCGCAAAAGCGCATGTCCAGGTGCAGGCTTTCATCGGCGGCGTGTTCGCGCAGTTTCACCAAGGCATCGTCATGGCTGGCATACACCGTCAGCACATGGCTGTCGGGGTCAAAGGCTTGTGCAAAGGTTTTTTCCAGTTCGGCCTGCAGGGCGCTGATCTGGGGGGCCAGCCGGGCCTGGGCCTGGCGTTCGGCCCACAGCAGCTTGTCGGCAAATTCGGTGAGTCGGGCAGGCTGGCCCTTTTCCCAGATGATCAGGGGCTGTTCCAGGCTTTGCTCCCAGCGCTTGAGTTCGCCCCAGACGTGACGATAAGACAGCCCCAGAGATTTGGCGGCCATGGAAATCGAGCCGCTGTCGCGCACCGCCTGGAGCAGGGCCATCAGCGGATGGTGCAGCGGCGAGGTGGGCGCGACCTGGGGCGCTGCGTCGGGCGACCATTGGTAAGAAAGGTGAATCTTGGGCACAGGCAGAGTGTGCCTGAACCGCGCACAGTGACATATGCAGCCGATTTCATAGCGGACAACCCGTAGCGTTCAGTGCCATGCGCTGCACTACCATCGGCGCAGCTGTATGAACACCTTCTCCGACAGCGTCGCCACGGCGCTCCATCTTCTCCTTTCTTTTGATCCCCAGCTCTGGGTCATTGTGGGCCGCTCTCTCGCGGTCAGTGCCACAGCCTGCGCACTGGGCTATGCGCTGGGCGTGCTGGCGGGTGCCGCATTGGCCGTGAGCCGCTTTCGCGGTCGCTCTGCGGTGCTGGTCGGCCTGAACACCCTGCTGGCGCTGCCTTCGGTCGTGGTCGGTCTGGTGGTTTACCTGCTGCTTTCGCGCACCGGCCCGCTGGGTTTTCTGGGCTGGCTGTTCAGCTTCAAGGCCATGGTGCTGGCCCAGGTCATCCTGGTGCTGCCGGTGGTGACGGCACTGACGCGGCAGGTGGTCGAGGATGTGGAGCGCCAGCACGGGGAGCAATGGGCGTCGCTGGGGGCGGGCACCTGGTTGCGAAGCCTGATCCTGGCCTGGGACGAGCGCATGGCGCTCATGACGATTTTTGTGACCGCTTTCGGCCGTGCGATTTCCGAGGTTGGCGCGGTCATGATCGTGGGCGGCAACATCGATGGCTTCACGCGGGTGATGACCACGGCCATTGCGCTTGAAACCAGCAAGGGTGACTTGCCGCTGGCGCTGGCGCTGGGGTTGGTGCTGTTGGCGGTGGTGGGTTTGCTCAACCTGCTGGTGGGGCTTTTGCGCAGGCGCGCAGACGGCGCGAGTCCGGCCAATCCGGCGCTGGTGGGGGGCTTGTGATGTCCGCCATCGTGCAGCTCGAACAGGTGTCGGTGCAGCTGGGTTCTGTGCTGGCACTCAAATCGGTCAGTGTGCGCATCGCGGCCGGAGAGCGGGTGGCCCTGATCGGCCCCAACGGCTCGGGCAAGAGCACGCTGCTGCGGACCCTGCATGGCTTGCTGACGCCGGTTTCGGGCGCCGTGAGGCGGGATGCCAGCAGCCGACAGGCCATGCTTTTTCAGCGCCCGCACCTCTTGCGCATCTCGGCGCTGGCGAATGTAGCGCTCGGCTTGTGGCTTGACCGTTCTTTGGGGTTGTCCTGGTCTGCGGCCAAAGTGCAGGCGGCGCAGGCACTTGCCCGGGTGGGTTTGCAGGGCATTGCTGAGCAAGGCGGAAGGCAGCTGTCCGGCGGCCAGCAGCAGCGCCTGGCGCTGGCGCGTGCCTGGGCGCGTCAGCCCGATGTGTTGTTGCTGGACGAGCCCACCGCCAGCCTGGACCCGCACGCCAAGCGCGAAGTCGAGTCGTTGATTGCCGAATTTGCGCAGGGTGGGGCGCAGCCGCTGACCCTGGTCTGGGCCAGCCACAACCTCGGTCAGGTCAAACGCATTGCGACGCGCGTGCTGTGCCTGGAGTCCGGCCGCGTGCTGGCCGATCTGCCTGTCAACGATTTTTTCAATGCCGAAGTGCTGGCCCGCGTCAGCCCCGAGGCCCATGCTTTTGTTCAAGGAGAAACCGCATGACCCAACGCTTCCAATCCGTGCGCCGCCTGCTGGTCTGCGCCATGCTGGCCAGCCCGCTGGCCTGGGCGCAGAGCCCCTCGATTGTGGTGTCTTCGACCACGTCCACCGAGCAGTCGGGCCTGTTCGCGCACCTGTTGCCCGCCTTCAAGAAAGCCAGTGGCATCGATGTGAAAGTGGTGGCGTTGGGTACAGGCCAGGCGCTGGACATGGCCCGCCGTGGCGACGCCGATGTGGTCTTCGTGCACGACAAGGCGGCCGAAGAGAAGTTTGTGGCCGAGGGCTTTGGCCTTAAGCGCCTGGAGGTCATGTACAACGACTTCGTGCTGATCGGCCCCAAAGCCGATCCGGCTGGCACCCGTGGCAAGGACATCGTGGCGGCATTGGGCAAATTGGCTGCAACCAACGCGCCCTTTGTCTCGCGCGGCGACAAGAGCGGCACGCACGCGGCCGAACTGCGTTTCTGGAAGATGGCCAACCTCGACAACGCCAAGGGCAGTGGCTACCGTGAGTGCGGCTGCGGCATGGGGCCGGCGCTCAATATTGCGGCTTCGCAAGGTGGGTACGTGCTGGCCGACCGTGGCACCTGGCTCAACTTCAAGAACCGCGCCGATCTGGCGGTGCTGGTTGAAGGCGATCAGCGCCTGTTCAACCAGTATGGCGTGATGGTGGTCAACCCCGCCAAGCACCCGCACGTCAAGCAGGCCGAAGCCCAGAAGTTTGTGGACTGGGTGACCTCGGCGCCGGGGCAGGCGGTGATTGCCGACTACAAGATCGGCGGCGAGCAGCTGTTCTTCCCGAACGCCGCCAAGTGATCCCTCAGCCTTTGGGCGAGCCGAGCTTGCGGTAAACCGTGGCGCGGCCGATGCCCAGGGTGCGGGCCGCTTCGGCCACATTGCCTTTGGCTTTGACCACCGCCTGGCGGATCAGTTCGGTTTCCACGTCCCGCAGGGCCTTGCCGCTGCTGGTGTGAGCCCGGCCCGATGCAGGGGCCCTGTCGCTGCGGTGCGCCTGGGTCTGCAAACGCAGGCCTGACCACAGGGGCGCCTCGTAAAAACCGTCGTTGCGCAGGGCGGCGTCGAACAGGTTTTCCCAAGGCATGGCAAAAACATCACTGGCGTGCATGTCGGGGCTGCCAAGCTCCAGCGCCAGCATCTGTCGTGCGGTGGGGTTGGCCCCGGTGATGCGCCCGTCGGCGTCCAGGGTGAGCAGGCCGTCGCTGTCGTCCCCGGGCTGGTTGCCGGGCCAGTTCAGCCGCAGCGTCAGGGCGTGCGGCGTGGTCAGCAGCCAGCTGTTTTCAATGCTGCGTGCCGAGCGACGCACCAGGTGCTTGAGGGCAGGGCGCTCTGCCACTTCCACGCCGGTCAGGTCCAGCATGCCCGCGCACAGGCCATCCGGCCCGAACACGGGCGCACCGGCGCAGCTGTAGGTGCTGTTGTCGTCAAAGAAATGCTCGCCACGGTGCAGCCACACGGGCTGCAGCTCGGTCAGTGCGGCGCTGATGGCGGTGGTGCCCACCGACCGCTCGGACAGGTCCACGCCCACCCGCGCGATCGCATCGGCGCGGCGGTCACTGCGGTCCACCGGACCGTGCACATCGATGACGATCCCCTCGGCGTTGGTCAGGATGGCGAAATAGCCGATGTTGCCCATGGCCCGTACCAGCTCGGCCAGCACCGGGCGCGCTGCCTGCACCAGCGGCTGGCTGGCTTCCTGCACTTGCCGCATGCGGGCAGCGCTGACCGGATCGAACCCCACAGGCTGGCCGGGCTGCAGCCCCCAGCTCTGGCAGCGCTGCCAGCCGCGTTGCAGCCAGGGCGCCAGCGTGGGTGCGACGCTGGTGCTGCGCTCGTGCAGCAGCACTTGCCGCGCATGGGCAATGGATTCGAGGCGGTCGGCAGAGGGCATGTGTATCAAGCTGAGAATTTCTGTGCTGATGGGATCAAACCCCGGGTAATCCCGAGGGGTGACCCTTGTCCCTGCAAGGACAATGGCTATGCATTGTTATTCATAGGAACGGGCTTGCATAGCCCCGGACCACCCACAGGAGATCGTCCATGCAGAAGGTGTTGCACATCAATCCGGACAAGTGCACCGGTTGCCAGCAGTGCGAAATGGCCTGTTCTTTCGAGAACTACGGCACCTACGCCACGGCCAAGTCGCGCATCAAGGTGTTCGACTTCCACCATACCGGCAAGAAAGTGCCCTACACCTGCACCCAGTGCGACGAAGCCTGGTGCCTGCACGCCTGCCCGGTCGAGGCCATCACGGTCGACAAGGCCACCGGTGCCAAGGTCGTCAACGAATCCACCTGTGTGGGCTGCAAGGTCTGCACCATCGCCTGCCCCTTTGGCACCATCAACTACGTGCAGGAAACCGGCAAGGTCCAGAAGTGCGACCTGTGCGGTGGCGACCCGGCCTGCGCCGACGCCTGCCCGACCGGCGCGATCACGTTCATTGACGCCAACTGGACCGGTCTGGACAAGATGAAGCAGTGGGCCGACAAGCTGGGCAACCAGCCGTCTGCTGCTTGAACCGCCGTTACTGAACCCGAAGGAGAACACACATGTCCTGGGCTGGAAAAATCCTCCGCGTCAACCTC